>Ga0207701_10003514_pt1 | contig 16070 bp, 12 predicted proteins | sample KBSSwiSSwithPhiX_FD_184294 | JGI IMG/M metagenome (GOLD analysis project Ga0207701, IMG submission 184294) | Switchgrass rhizosphere bulk soil microbial communities from Kellogg Biological Station, Michigan, USA, with PhiX - S5 (SPAdes) (version 2) | ecosystem: Environmental > Terrestrial >... | reverse complement strand
AGGAGCGCCAAAGCCCTTGACGAACCTAACCGAGGTTGCGCCGACACGGATTCGTTGGTCGGCAGACGGTCGCACACTGTTGTATTCCGCGAACGGGCATTTATGGAGCACGGCCGTTTCAGGTGGGCCAGCCCAAGAAATTCCATTCACAGCCGAATTATCGATCACACGTCCTCGTCGCACGCTGCCTCCGGCGCGATTTCCTGAACCAGATCAACAGCAAACTGCGAGGGGCTTCATGGGGCTTGCTCTATCACCCGACGGAAAGCGAATCGGCATTCTTGCGCTTGGCAAGCTGTGGATCATGCCCGTGAAAGAAACGCCCCGCGCGATCGCAGACGTTCCACTCGAAGCAACTTCATTGGCCTGGTCTCCCAATGGAAACGAGGTCGCCTGGTCGGCCGGGATTGCAGATCACGAGAATCTGTTCGCGACTAACATAACAAATGGTGTTACGCGTCAGCTGACAGCGTTGCCAGGGCGCGAGGTTTATCCCACATACTCGCCTGACGGGCGATACCTCGCGTTCATTCATGTGAAGGACGATGGAGTATTGCGGGTAATTCCCGCGAACTCTTCCAATGTCGCTGACATTGCGCAAACACGCGATCTCGGTTCGATCGGATCGAGTTGGTCCAGCACGCCGCAATGGAGTCCCGAGTCAGATGCATTGTTGGTTTGTGGTTCGCAAAGCTTGACTGATCGTGGTAGGGCAACACTGGTGTCGTTAGCGGGACAGAGGAAGACTCTCACGAGTTTTCTCGACGCACCGATCTTTCTGCAGTGGATACCCCAGCACAAACTTCTGTTCGTGCGGCACGATCGACTTTGGCAAGTGACTTTCAAAGAGGGAACAGTTTCAGATACGAAATCAATCGGAACGAGTGCAGCACTTTACGCTTCCGCGTCGCGTGATGGCTCTGTCCTCTTTGTGTCCGAAGATGGCTTGCGTGTACGCCACCCTAATGGCACCGAACAAAGAATCGGCTGGCCTCTTACGTATAAAGCGGCCTTGCCAAAACCAATCCTGATTCGGAATGTCATGATCATCGATGGAACTGGTGGGCCGATAACTGGTCCTCACGACATTCTCATCCGACAAGGACGGATCCATCGAATTGATCCTACCGGGACGTCTGCAACGGCGGGCGTTCAAGTGATTGATGCCCAGGGACGCGTAGTGATTCCCGGTCTGATGGATCTACATGCACACATCTATCGCCCGGATCTATTGCCTGGAAGTCTCTATTTCGGGGTCACGACCATACGCGATCAGGGCTCATCGATGGGGCCCTTGGTTGCTTATCGAGATGCGATTGCTGCCGGAGGGCTTCCTGGTCCACGCATCGGCTATGGTGGCTTTCAGTTCTACAGTGATTGGCCGTTCGATGAGGAACAGGGCCGAGGAATCGAGCCCTTTGCCGATACTGATCACATCAGGCGATCGGTTGCATTGGCCCAGGCGTTTGGCGCGCAGCACATCAAGACGAGAACATTCCGTCGGTGGGACATTAACGCGCGCATGATCACCGAAGCGCACCAGCGAGGAATGCGAGCGACTGGTCACTGTTCTCACTTATTACCACTGATTGCAGCCGGCATGGATGCCAAGGAGCACATCGGTGTCTGCGAAGCGCGCGGCAATACCTACATGTATGACGACTTGATTCAGTTATTCAAATCAGCACATGTCGGAGTCGTGCCAACGATCTCTTACATTGATCTTGCTGTACGATTAAACGAACGACCTGCGCTTCTCGATGATGATGCGGAGCTCGCACCGTTCTTACCCACGCGCGACAACTTCGACTGGATGATCAAGTTGACTCCGGCGGATCGTCAGGACTGGTCTCGAGATGTTCAGCACGCTCGTGAAGCCACCGCAAAGCTTTTGCAAGCAGGTGTGACAATCGGAGCAGGCACAGACATCTGGCAAATCCCAACTGGCGTTCACCTGGAACTCGAGCAGTTGGTTTTGGCGGGTCTGACGCCGGTGCAAGCCATTCGAGCAGCTACTGGAGACTCGGCCCGCATACTTGGCGCAGAAAAGGACCTTGGGACAATCGAAGAAGGGAAATGGGCCGATCTAATCATTCTCGACGCTGACCCCCTGGTTGATATTCGCAACACGAGAAAAATCTGGCAGGTGATTCAAACCGGTCGCGTGGTTGATCGACCCGCCATACTAAAGGTGATGCACCCTCGTTAATAACTCGTAGATGATTGTCGAATCATTCGCCGGGCAGACCGTCAACTTCCGTTACTTGTCGTACTTCGACGACTCCGATTCGTGCACCGGGAATGCGCGCCGCAATCTCCAGAGCCTCATCACGATTAATTGCGTCGACCAGGAAATAGCCGCCTAGTTGCTCGCGAGTTTCTGCGAATGGACCATCCGTCACTAATCGTTTTCCGTCGCGCACTCGAATACACACTGTCTCAGAGGTGGGGTGGAGTGGCGCCGCACTTAGATATTTGCCGCTGGCGTCCAGATCGTTTGCGAGTTCGACAGACTCTCTCAGTAGTCCCGTCCGTTCAGCCTCACTTCGCCGGTTGAATGTTTCTTCGTCGTGATGGACCAACAACATGTATTTCATAGTTTTTGCCTAAGCCTCCTGCGCTCGCGACTGCAACTTACTGACGAATAGTTTTCCACCTAGCCATGCGCACGGCAGTGCGGTCACCACCAGTCCAAGTGGATACCATTTCGGTCCAAACTCCGGCCCTTTATTTATTGTGCCAGCTGCTCCGGCAATGCTCATGACCAGACCAATCATGCCAAGTATTACCGCGTGACGAATTGGGCGATCGGGCGCGAGTCGAGCAGTGATGTATCCGCCGGCAATCCCATGAACAATGCGGTACGCGGTAGCCAGCAGCCATAACGCCGTGCTCATCGGTTGGAACCACGGCGGGAAAATTCCCGTGCTATGCATCACGATGTCGGTGCCTAGCGAGAGAAGTACGACAACAAGAATGCCGGCCAAAACGGCGCCAATACTCTTAAGACCGTTATAAGGAACTCGTGCGTCGGTCATAGTTTTACAACCTTTCGGGGTCAGCGTTGCGAGAACTCTTTCGTAAGTAAGTCGAACGAGAACGGACGGGATCGACATCCGACGCTGTTTTTCAAATCCGGCGGAGGAAACAATTTGGCATGCGGCCGTTGCGTGACTGTTACATGATAAGGGTCCAACGTTTCGAAGTCGGAACAGAACTCGGGCCATATGCTTCAGTCCTGACTACTTGAATACTCTAAAAAGATTGATTAAACCGCCAGGATGTTCTAATTTTCCGGTGACGCACCAATGAGACCCAAGGTTGTTGCACTGCTGATGGTTTCGCTCCTTTTGCTGCCCGTGCGGGCGCAGCAGCCTGGAACACAAAACCGCCCGCAAACGCCTAATCCGCTACCTCAGAGAGCAGAGCCTGACCCCCAGAAGAAATCTCCACAGACGATTGATCAGGACGATGTGGTGCGAATCACAACGAACGTGGTCCAGATCGATGCTGTGGTTACCAAGGATGGCAAACAGGTAACAGATCTCAAGGCTGAGGATTTTGAGATTTTCGAAGATAAGAAGCCGCAGAAGATTACAAACTTTTCGTATGTTTCGAATATCTCGAGGAGTTCAGAAAACGTCGTCACCACTTCGCCTAACAAAGATCGTAATGCGGCCCCTATAGCTCCGGTTGTCGTGCGAGCCGGCGATCCTCACCGCACGATGGCAATCGTTGTCGATGACCTCGGCATCGCATTTGAGAGTATAGGTCGAGTTCGAAACCAACTCCGCAAATTTGTCGAACAGGATATGCGCCCGAACGATCTGGTCGCAATCATCCGAACCGGGGGCGAAGTTGGGGCCTTGCAGCAGTTCACAACCGACAAACGACTGCTGCTTCGTGCGATTGAAAACCTGCGATGGAATATCAGTAGCCGACTGGGAGTCTCTGTGTTGCCCCCCGTCGGTCTGGACATCGACCCGCCATTGAGTTCGAACATTCAGTATCCAATCATGGACACTCTGCGGGCAATCAGATTCATCTTGAATGGGATGCGAGAGATGCCTGGGCGTAAGTCGATGCTCCTTCTGTCTGACAGTCTCCCTGTCGAGTCTGAAGTATTGTCACTACCGTCGACCCCTATCAGAGCGGCGATACCGAGTGAGGACCGAAGTGAAAGTGATCCGTGGCCGACAGAGATGTATGGAAACAACCTGGCGTTGCAACGCGTTGCAGAATTGGCAATTCGTGCATCAGTTGTGATCTATGCAGCTAATACCGCTGGTCTGCTACCAACCGGTATCACCGCAGCTGACAACTTCAACGTCAATCTTCGTCCTACCGGCTCTCAACCATTCAACACACTGAGCATGCGTTCGCACATATTGCAGAACGCCAGCTCTGGGCTCGACGTACTTACACGAAGGACCGGTGGCTTTCTGACTAAGAACTCAAACAACTTCGGTATCAAACGGGTCGCTGAGGATCAGAATGGATATTACCTTATTGGTTATCGGCCCGCGTCCGAGACATTCAATCGACGCTTTCACAACATCAAGGTTCGCGTAAAACGTTCCGGGTTGAGTGTTCGCACGCGTTCTGGATTTTTCGGAATGACTGACGAGGATGCGATGCCGATCCAGTACACCGCTCGAGATCAAATCGCTCTCGCGCTGATGTCTCCTTTTGGCGCCTCAGATATTGAGGTGCATTTGTCAGCAGTGTTTGCAAACCTTCCGCAGAGAGGATCACTGATTCGTTCGTTAATCCATTTCCCCGCGAGCGCAATCACGTTCACCAATGAACCAGACGGTTGGCACAAGGCAATACTTAATCTCAGTTGCATAGTCTTTGGCGACAACGGTGGCGTGGTCCAACAGTTGAGCGAGACACGTGAGGTGCGTTTGCGGGCCGAATCGTTTGATCAGATCATTCGCGACGGCCTGACTTACCAGTATGACGTACCACTAAAGAAACACGGTTCTTACCAGTTTAGGGTGGCCGTGAGAGACGCAGGCTCAGCGCGAATTGGGACGGCGCGCGAGTTCATTGACGTACCTGAATTGAAAAAGAACCAGATGGTGCTTTCCGGTATCACGCTATCGGGTTACGCCGATTCAACGGGCTCCGCGAATGATGCACCCCTCGCTTTTAATCAACTAAGCAATCCCGCGCTACGTCGCTTTAAATCGGGAACAAATCTTCTGTTCGGTTATGCGATTTACAACGCGCGAGTGGACAAGCAAGCAAACACCCCCAACCTATCCACCCAGACGAAGATCTTTCGCGACGGAAACGTTGTTTATGAAGGCCCGTTGAAACCAATTGATGTCGCCGCGCAGAAAGATATGGACCGTATTGCTGCCGGTGGCGGTGTTCAGCTCGGGACCGCACTCGAGCCCGGTGAATACCTGCTACAGGTCGTCGTTACTGAGCCATCGGTCAAAGAAAAACGCCGGACCGCTACGCGTTGGATAGATTTCGAAATCGTTAAATAGCTGACGTTAAGGACAGCTGCTCAAAATCGTATAACTTGGCCCATCATCCACTGCCGCCGCTCCATTCTGCGACTTAGGCACAGTCACCTTAACGGTTGCTTACTGACGTTGCCTGACGCGTCAGTCACCTTCAAAGCGATCCTGTGGACGCGTCCGTTGCCTTCACCCACGCATTCCGAGCGAAGCTGCACTGACTTGCAATCGCCTGCGATGACGATGTCGTTAGTGGTATTGCCATCGCCGTTTCCGTTTTCAGGTTCATCACTGCTAACCCTGGTGATAAGGAAGTTGTGGTGTGTGTGAATAAAACTACAGGGAGAGGTAAATGTACCCCTCCCTGTTTTGAGGATCGTCAGATTGATTCTCGTTACGGCAGAGCCTCAACATTGAAAAAGAACTTGAAGCTGCCGGTCTGCTGAATGCCGATCAGGAATCGCACGTCGACGGACCCACCATTTGGTATAGGCGTGGCCAGTGTGACTGTGCCAGCCGACATTGAGCTGTTGAAGCCGCCTCCGTTTGGTTGTGACGGAGGTTGCTCAAGAGTTGTTCCCTGAACAGTCACATTGCTGGTACCTGAACCGCACGGAGGCCGATCGACCGTAACGACAACAGCTGTGGACGTCCGCGGTCGCAGGTCGGCAATACCAGAGGGCGCCGGGAAAGTCGTGATGTCGATCACTCGAAATCGCAGCCTCGTAACATTACCGCCGGTGTTGTTGACGACGGTCCTGCGAAAGTCGAGCGTGCCAAACGTCGAGTTATTCGCCGGATCACTCGTGAAGTCGCGCACGCGGTTTGGCGGGCTTGCAGCAGCGACACATACGTCAAGGAGATTAACCGCGAAACTGGCATTGCGTTCGATAGGACTTGAGAGGTTTTCCGGGCCTGGCGCACCTAGCCGCTGACCGGCGCCAGCGGAAGTACCGTTGGTGTCGACGAACACGTAGTCCGCTGCGTTATTGTTAGTGTCCTTCAAGCTGCCATTTGTCGGGCAGGGACCAAACGTCGTTATTGAACCACCTTTACCGCAATTATCGCGGTAGAACGAATAATCAATCGAGAAAGGCGTCAACGCCGGGTAACCGGTTCCTTCTTTATACAAGGTGTTCGCCTCTGAAGTTGATCCAACTGCATCCAGGCGGTTTGCGAGGACGAAGTTTGCTGCCACCGACGTGTTGAAGATTGCTATACCGGCATTGTCGGGGATATCGGTTGTGTAGGTTGCGTCACCGGTGGCCGTGGTGCCGTTGCCGGCAGGATACGACGCTAGCGAGTATCCTACGGAGTTGACGCACAGGTAATGTCCTCTGTTTGGGATCACGGTCCCGTTTGGGATAACACACCGCGCCACACCGTTTGACGCAGCGACGGCGTAGCCTGTGCCGCCGCCTGCGACCGTGTGATCCGCGCCGCTATTATTGGCTATCTCAATAAACTCGTCATTCGCGCCGTTCGGTCCCCGCACGCGAAATTCACTGATGACTAACTGCGCCTGTGCCGTGCTTTGAGCAAGCACTAGAAACAGGGCAAATGTTGTTGCAAAAGCTAAACATGAACCGGCTCGTTTGAGCATTTAGTGGGCCTCCTATAAAAGTTTGAATCTGAGTGAGCGGTAGTTTTCAGGGGAGTCGAAAACTAACACGCACTCATAATGGAGTCAACAAAATTCCAATTTACCTACCTTTGAGCCACTTAGCTGGCTAGATTCCGTCCCGTTCAGGTGGTCCGAATGCCCACGAGATTTCGCGTTATTAAGCAGGGAAGTTTGAAACTTGATGACAGCGGGACCGAAGGAGCCTGTATGAAGAAGATCAATGCCAAGTATGTGGTTTTTACTTTGATTGCGGTCGCGAGCCTCTATGTGATGTATCACAATGAGCGGTTCCTCGTCGAAGCAGACCACCCGGCGTGGCAACGCTACGAGTCTTTTAAGTGGTGGTTACTGCCGCACGGCGTATTCGGCGCGATCGTGCTCTTGTTCGCACCTTTTCAATTCTCAAATCGGATCCGGGAGCGGTTTACAAAGGCGCACCGTGTGATGGGTCGGATGTATGTGTTAGGCGCCTTCGCTCTCGCGCCGATGGGTGCATATATCCAGTACTACCAGGAGAGAATGGGTGCGCCGCGGTCCTTCACAGTGCTGGGAGTCGTTGACGCGATAATGCTGATGACGACAACGGGCCTTGCCGGATACTTTGCGTACAAGCGGAAGATCGCGGTCCATCGTCAGTGGGCCACTCGAAGTTATGCAGTAGCGCTAACATTCATCTTTGGTCGGTTTATTATGGGCGTTACTGGTCTGGAAACCCACGGAGTGGAGATGGTGCAAGCGATAATCTGGTCTTACCTGGCACTGTCACTAGTTTTCGCAGACATTTCGATCCACTGGCGAGACCTTACAGCTGCTTCGTCCGCAAAGGTTAAGTCGCGCGTGTCGAACAAGGAGACCGTGCCTACTGCAGTCCCGCGGGCGGCGTAAGGGAAGTTATTCGGTGAGCTGTCACAGAAAAGGATCCCTCGACTGAAAAGTTGAGGGATTCTTACGTTCTTTTAGTCACCCAAAACTACTCATGAGCGTCCATGTTCAAGTTTTGTCCCTAACCTTGATTCTGAGTTGTTCGACTTTCGGCTTACCCAACTCGATTGAATCTCATAATGAAAACCCACCGGTTTCAGATAACAACTGTCTAGCCGCCGGAGCGTCTGGCGTTGATAGACCGAGCGTTGATAACAACCGCTCAAGTACTTTAGGTTGTGATCCGAAAGGATATAGCGTGGAAGAAGGGACCGAACCCGGAACTCACTTTGTGAGAATAACAAGGGCCGGCACAGTCGTGCACACCATAAGAACACCTACTGGAGTCGAGTGGAATGGATTTGGTTTTTATGGTGCGAAGAAGACCAAACAAGGCTTTGAAATCTCAATTTCTTATGGCTCCAGGTTTTACTACTGGAAAAAGTTTATTTTCATATGCAGACAGCATAAGTTTTATCTGAGCAAGATAAGAGTGGATAGTCTTGATAAGAATTACCCTGAGAGCGGGAAGACGAAAGTTGTTAGAGTGCGACCCAACGTTCCTCTGGAGCGGTTCGTAATTACTGATTTTATGAAAGAAGGTGTTGTAGATCCCTGATTGGGTGATTACTTTTACACGCGTACATTATCAGCATGGTTAATCTCGCTACGGTTCTGGATTCGATCGGAAACACGCCCATTGTGCAACTTCAACGAGTTGTTCCACGTGGGTCGGCCCGTGTGCTTGCCAAATTGGAGTGGGCTAATCCGACGGGCAGCATGAAAGATCGCATGGCCATAGCCGCGATCGAAGGTGCCGAAGCGAAGGGTTTGTTGAAACCAGGTGGGACCGCAGTCGAATACACCGCCGGAACTACCGGTGTGTCTCTCGCCCTGGTTTGCGCAGCGAAAGGTTACAGATTGCACATCGTTTCTTCCGATGCGTTCAGCGAAGAGAAGATCCGGACCATGCGCGCCTTCGGAGCCGAAATCACGCTTGTTCCAAGTGATAACAAGAAAATCAATGAGAGTTTGATCAAGCAGATGATTGCGACGGCTGAACGAGTCAGCGCACGACCCGGTCATTGGTGGGTTGATCAACTCAACAATCACGACGCGATTAACGGCTACGTACCACTCGGAGAAGAGATCTGGAAACAGACTGGAGGCGCGGTCGATGCATTTGTCCAAGCCGTTGCCACCGCGCATTCCATTCACGGTGTTGCACGAGCTCTTCGATCACACAAGTCCGATGTTCACGTGGCGGCGGTTGAACCTGCCGAATCAGCAGTTCTCTCGGGTGGTCCCAGCGGTTCTCATAAAATCGAAGGTATAGGTATCGGATTCATCCCGCCGCTGTGGGAGCCTGATGAAGTTGATGAGATTCTGACCGTCAGTACAGACGAGGCGAAGGCAATGACGCGTCGGCTCGCACGCGAAGAGGGCCTATTTGCTGGAACCTCCTCAGGGGCTAACGCGTGTGCAGCACTGCGTGTCGCCGAACGCCTTGGGCCACAAGCAACCGTCGTCACTATCATCGTCGACTCCGGGCTGAGGTACTTGAGCACCGATCTCTACGCCTAGCATTAGGACTAGCGGTATACTGACGGCCTTTTCCAGACGGGCATTTTCACGATCCTGGTTTCTTAAACAACCCATCGCTTATATCGACGTTGTGTTTGAGTTCATCCATTTTGAGAGTGACATCGAACGATTCAAACGCAAAGCGAACGTTGAAAGGCACTTTAACTCCGTCGACCTCTCGATAGTCCTCCAGATGAACCTTCACGAATACATTACCTCGTTTGTTATTCTTCCTGACCATATCCCAACGTAAAAGCAAACCGTCCTTCACATCGAAGAACAGCTTTTCAGAAGGTCCACGCGTAGGCTGTCCTTCGACTACATAGACTTCCCGCCCATGCAATCGCGCCTTCGGCTCCATCAGCATCTTCGCGTAGAGGCTTTTGATTTTTCCGGCGCGATAGATGTCGGCATCACGTTCTACTTCGGACATCTCGGTTGAACTCTCATCCTTAAAGGTGCCCGCCGGTGTCTGCAACCAGCGCGTTGTCCCGTCGAAGCCTTTCTTTATGACGAGCCTGGGTGAGAATTTCATAGTGCTAAGGGTTTTGTCTGGATCCTTGCCCCAGACCTCGTACGTTCCAGTTAGGTTTGAAGCTGAGGTTGAAAAGGTGCCCTTGGCGTGGTAGCTGACAATGCGGTCAATTGCTTCACGGCCACCGATCGCAGATTCGTATCTCTGCAAAATCTCATCAATTTTGGTCTTCGACTCTTCGGAAGATAACGCATTAGACTCCGGGTTGGACTTTTTAAGACAAGCTAAACCGACCGTTAGCGCTAGTCCTACGGATAAGCAGAGGATTGACAGTGGATGGCGATGTTGAGGTTTATTCACTTCCAAGTGTCTAGGGCGCGACCTTAGAGCGATGTGTCAACGAGAGTATAGAACATCAGCTCTTAGAGAGGTCATTAAATTTTTTCTGCTTAGAAGTTTGCAGGGTTGTCACTTACTGATCAAGTTTCGTCTTATAATTCTCCCACTGCTGTTTTTGCTTCTCGAGGAATGCCACGAATCGCGCGTCGCTACGCAGGTTGTTTAGATTAGGATCCCGCTCGAACATCGGATAGCACGGAAAACCATCATTTGCAGTTGCTTCCAACCACGTTATTGCTTTATCCGCTTTGTGCATGAGTGCGTAAGCGGACGCAATGTAGTAAGTGGTGTGATGGAAATGCCCAAATCCCTTTCCATGTGATACCGCCAACTTAATCTTCTCTTCAGCGAGCTGTTGTTGACCTGATGATGCCGCAAGTATTGCTTGTAGACTGGTGAGAAGTCCTCGATTGTCTTCCGGATGATCTTTTAATAGTTGTTCAAGTGTCGAAGTAGCTTCGTCTTTCTTACCGAGGTTAAATAAAGCCCAGACGATTTGCTGTCCAACTAGTTCAGGATTTGTTCCCGCCGGAACCTCACGCAGCACCTGAATCCCCTCTTCATACTTGCCTTCGAAATTCAGCGTCTCGCCGATCCGGAATTGGGCCAGGTTGTTGCTCGGGTTGATCCTGATGGCTTCACGGGATTCTTCAAGAGCTTTATCGAGAGCGCCAATATGGGAATACACGAGCGCAAGCTGATTCCGCGCTTCGTCCAGGTTGGGATTCAATGCCAGGGCATTCTTGTATTCCTGGATCGCTTTCTCGTGCGGGAAACGGTTAGCCGGCGTCCAAAGAAGTCGACCGCGCGCAAGATGAGCCACTGCAGAATTTGGATCCCGTTGCAGCGCTTTTTCCGTTTCCATATACGCGCGTGCTGCCAATTCTGGCTCATTGGGCGAGAACAAATACAGTTTCCATACATATGCCTGTGCCAACTCAGCGTGAGCTGTAGCAAAGGAGTCGTCTATCTTGACGGCCTCTTCAAGCGCCTTGATTGCCGCCTCATTATCCTCTCGATCCTGAGTGTTGAGATAAAATTTTCCACGCAGATAGTGATCGTAAGCATCCGGATTCACCGCACGGACATTTCCAAGTTGGCCCTGTTCCTGCGGCGTCAATTTGATCCGAATCTTGCCAACGATGTCGCGTGTGACGTCCCGCTGCAGCGCAAGTGTGTCACGCAGGTCGCGTTCGTAGCTGTCGGCCCACAAGTTCAAACCATCGGCGGACTGAAACAATTGAACAGTAATCCGTACCTTCTCTCCGGCGCGCACCACTGAGCCCGTCAAAATCGCATCGACATTAAGCTCACGACCAATCTCCTGGACAGTCTTGCGCCCACCCTTGTACTGCATAACCGAAGCCCGCGAAATAACTCGGAGAGCCCCAATCTTTGCGAAGTCAGTGATGAGAGCATCTGTCATCCCGTCTGCGAAGTATTCTTGTGATGTGTCACCGGAAAGGTTCTCAAGCGGCAACACTGCCAACGACCTGACGTCGGCAGTTGGACCGGCAGTTGATCGTTCTCGGCTTAAGCGCGAGTAGACAAACCCCGCAATAACAATCGCTGCCACGATGGCTGCCGCAATGAGTATCCGGTTGCGAGTGCGGTCAACAGGTGTTGGTGGTTTGAGACGTTGAACTCCCGACTCAATGTCTAAATCTCGGCGTAGGTTCTTGAGGTTAACTAATAAATCATCCGCTGTTTGGTATCGGCTGTTTAAGTCTTTCGTTAAAGCCCTGGTCACAATTTGGTCCAATCGCGGCGGGACTTCTGACGAAAGACTTGTAAGTGACTGCGGTTCCTGCGACGCGATCGAGACAATTACATCGGTTGCTGTCTGTCCACTAAAAGGCTTTTGTCCGCTTACGATTTCATAAATAACGACACCGAGACTCCAGATATCTGTGCGTTGATCAACCGGCAAGCCACGCGCTTGCTCCGGCGACATGTACGCCACAGTTCCCATAACGATACCCGGTGAAGTCTTGTCTGAGAGCTTGCGCGTTTCAGTTTCGCTGCCGGCGGCGTCCGATCTTTGTGCCAGTTTTGCCAGGCCGAAATCCAGAACCTTCACGTAGCCGTCGGGCCGAGCCATGATGTTGTCGAGCTTAATGTCTCTGTGAACAACTCCGGCAGCGTGCGCTGCGGAGAGGGCTGACGCTGTTTGAATGGCGACGTCGAGTGCTTCGTTGACGTTCATTCGCCCTTTTGAGATCCGCTCGCGTAGAGTGATCCCATCAACGTATTCCATCACTATGCAATGGCTGTGTTCGGCAGTCTCAATCACTTCATGGATCGTGCAGACATTCGGGTGTGACAAGGCAGCAACGGCGCGCGCCTCCTGCTCGAAGCGTCGCAAATGGTCCTTATCTTCAACGAGGTGCTCCGGAAGAAACTTGAGAGCTACTTTGCGATTCAGGCGAGTGTCTTCGGCAAGATAGACTTCACCCATGCCGCCCGCACCTAGCGGTTCGATGATCTTGTATTGCTTGATCATCTGACCGGACATTACTTTCGTGTGAGCGTTTTCCGCCATCATCCTGGCAGCAACCTCCACAGCAGGCGACTCGATGAATTGTGCAGCACGGTCTTCATAAGCGAGCAGCGACTCAACCTCGCGACGTAGCTCCTCGTCGCCTCCAGTCGCGTTGGCGAGGAATGCTTTTCGTTCTTTCAGGTCCTTCTCGAGAGTCGAATGATAGAGCTGTTCGATTTGCTCCCAGCGCTTATCGTTCACTAAGTTGCCTCCCGGCTGAGCTCTCGCAGAAGCCACACCTTCGCCAGTCTCCAATCGCGGTTAACCGTTTCTTCCGACACCTTCAAAACCTCGGCAACCTCCGCGATTGAAAGGCCACCAAAGAAACGCATTTCCACCATCTGGGCTTTTCGTAGATCGACCTTCGCCAGGGCCGTAAGGGCTTCGTCCAGCGCAACGAGATCTGTTTCCGGTCCTCCGGCAAAAGCAGCAGCTTCGCTGAGTGATACTTGCAGTGCGCCGCCTCCGCGCTTTTGATACTGCCGCTCGCGAGCGAAGTCGACGAGAATGCGACGCATCATTTGCGCCGACACTGCAAAGAACTGCGCGCGATTCTGCCAATGAACATCTTTCCATTTCGCGAGTCGTAGATAAGCTTCATTGACGAGCGCCGTGGTTTGAAGAGTGTGGCCAACTCGCTCACCCCGCATGTATCGGTGAGCGAGCCGCTTTAACTCGTCATAAACGAGCGGCATCAGTCTCTCGAGCGCAGCTTCATCACCGTCACCCCACGCGACCAGTAGTTCGGAGATGTCGTTACGCGAACCTTCGGACATAGCAATCCTTCTTAATGCTTGCTGAGGGGATCTACATGGTCGATTACGACATCGGGGTCGATCTGTAAGAAAAATCTCTGAGCAAGTTTTACAGATCTTCGACTCAGTTCCCGCCTTAGTAAATGAGAGGCAAGGTTGGCCGTGCGCCGAAAGGATCTTCGAACGCCAGGGGAGTCGGCGAGTCGCGATTATATGACCAGGCCGTCACCTACCGCCAATAAGACTGAAGTATGTCAGCGCAGTCAATCACGAAAGGACAAAGTTATGAAACACAAATCTCAACCGAGCGCCTTAGTAGTCGTTGTTACTATTCTCTTTATCCTCATTTTAGCCCCGACACGCGCGCAGGCTGATGCTGTATCTGATTGGAATCTCATTGCGATACAGCGGATTGGCGCAGAAGTCCCGCAGCACCCGACACCGCTAGTCTTTTTAGACATGGCGATCGTTCAAATCGCCGTTTACGATGCAGTGCAGGCTATCGAAAAACAGTACAAGCCTTATCATGTGCAAATCCCCGGTGCGTCAGGTTCACCAGACGCAGCTGCTGCGAAGGCTGCCCGTGATGTGCTAATCAACCTGCTGCCTGGCCAGTCGATGGCCATCGACAACCAGTACAACGTGTACATAACGACGCACGGCTTAAGCAATGACCCTGGTATCGCCGTGGGTACCACCGCCGCGGCGGGCATCATTGCTCTGCGTTCAAATGATGGACGTAACCCGCCGGGTCAAGTTCCGTTTGTTGGCGGAACAGCGCCAGGAGAATGGCGTCCGACCGATTCGTTCATCACGCCAAAAGTTCCCGCACCTTTTTCGCCAATGGCAATTCCCTGGGTTGCCAATGTCACTCCCTTCGCATTGAAGAGTGGTGATCAATTCCGTGCTGTTGCTCCTCCACCCCTAAACAGCCACCGATACACCGAAGCTTACGATGAGGTAAAGGCCATGGGGGCACGCTTCAACAGCGAGAGAACGGCTGAACAAACAAACCTCGCGTACTTTTGGGCGCTTAACTATCCAGCGGTTTGGAACAGAGTTGTGCGAGATATGGCTGCTTCACAGAGTCTGCCGATTAGTGAGAACTCGCGATTGTCTGCGTTTGTGAATGTCTCGATGGCAGATGCGATAATCACCTCGTGGGATAGCAAAATCACCTACAACTTTTGGCGACCACTGACCGCTATCCGGTTGGGAAATGACGACACCAATTCCGATACGGTCGGCGATCCAACCTGGGAACCACTCGTCAACACGCCGAACTATCCCGATTACACATCTGGCGCAAACAACGCGTCTGGTGCTGCGACTCGAAGTCTCGCGCTCTATTTCGGCACAGATGAGATGACCTTCACGGTGTTCACCACAAATACGACCGCAGGTATTCCCACGTCGATCACGTACAGCAAATTCTCGGATGCCGCTGAAGACGTTGTTAACGCACGCATTTGGGAAGGCATCCACTTCCGCTTTGCAGATGAAGAAGCTCGCAAGCAGGGAAGGCATGTTGCTCAATGGGTGTTTGGAAAAATTCTGAAGCCGATTGAGTAGTTTAGAATCCCCACCAATGCAGTCGGTGAATGCTTAATACTCAACCTACTGATAGGCCAGGTATGAAGCATCCACCGACTGCGTCCAGTTCAGTCACATTACCTGACATGTGATAAACGCCGTAGTGATTTGGGCGATAGTTGCGTTGAGTTTCGTGGGTTGTGCTGCGCGCTTTCACCAAACACGACGCTTCAAGCGTGGGATTTCACGCATCGAGTTGAACTGCCTCTGATTCCAACCTTAAGAATTCGAACAATCTCACACACTTCTGACAGGAACGTTCATTGCGTCTTAAGACCGCGAGAACGTTTGCCCAAACATCAATTCTTTGCCCGCAATCGTTCTGCGAAAGGAGGAACGATGAAAGTTCAAGATCTAATGACGACGAGTCCTGCGGCCTGCACATTGACCAACTCTTTAGCAGAGGCGGGGCTGATGATGTGGCATCACGACTGTGGAATACTCCCGGTCGTAGCAGAAGGTGGAAAAGTAGTCGGTCTAATTACGGATCGAGATATCTGCATGGCCGGCGTGCTCACTGGCCGAAATCTTGCAAACATCGCAGTAAGTGACGTTGCTTCCCAGAGGGTGTTCGCGTGCCGCGTTGATGACGATGTTCCAACTGCGCTGAAGGCGATGCAGGAGAATAAAGTTAGAAGGCTGCCGGTAGTTAATGAACTGGGGTTGCTGCAGGGCGTTTTGTCTATGAACGATGTTGTCCTTG
>Ga0207701_10003512_pt1 | contig 16074 bp, 14 predicted proteins | sample KBSSwiSSwithPhiX_FD_184294 | JGI IMG/M metagenome (GOLD analysis project Ga0207701, IMG submission 184294) | Switchgrass rhizosphere bulk soil microbial communities from Kellogg Biological Station, Michigan, USA, with PhiX - S5 (SPAdes) (version 2) | ecosystem: Environmental > Terrestrial >... | reverse complement strand
AAATGATGAAGACGCCTATTTTGCACAAGGTTACCTACATGCAAAATTCAGATTATGGCAAATGGAATTCCAGGCAAAAGCAGCAGCCGGAAGATTAAGTGAAATACTTGGTGCCGGAAAAGATACGGCTATCTTAAATTTTGACAGGAATATGCGCCGTCTTGGAATGGTATACGCTGCAAAAAGATCAGTGGAAGAAACAGAAAAAGACCCCGAATCAAAATCAGCTTGTGATGCATACACTGCCGGTGTAAATGCATATATAGAAAATTTGAAAGAAAGTGAATTGCCTTTAGAATATAAGCTGCTTGATTACAAACCTGAAAAATGGGATAATCTCAAGATCGCTTTATTCCTTAAATATATGAGTCTTGATCTTGCGGGGCCGGAGAAAGATATGGAATACACAAATGCAAAATCAGTTTTTGATGCAAAGGACTTTGATAAGCTTTACCCGATCACTCAAGATTCACTTGATCCTATAGTTCCAAAAGGAACTGTATTTCCGGAACCTTCTGTAAAAGTTGTTGCACCTGCCAATGCCGATTCTATTTTTTCTTCATGGAAAAACAGTACAGCAATAAATGAATTTAAACCTGATAAGGATAATGGAAGTAATAACTGGGCCGTTGCTGGTTCAAAAACGCAAAGCGGTGCACCGATACTTTGTAATGATCCCCACCTGAGTCTTAATCTGCCTTCCTTATGGTACGAGATGCAATTACATACACCTAATTTCAATTCTTATGGTGCATCATTTCCCGGGGCGCCATGTATTATTATTGGATTTAATGATAGCTGCGCATGGGGCTTTACAAATGCAATGAGAGATGTAAGAGATTACTATGAAATAAAATTTAAAGATGACAGTAAGCAGGAATATTGGTTCAATAACGAATGGAAAAGAGCCGAGCTGCATATCGATACTTTCAAAGTAGCCGGGCAAAAAGATTTTTATGATACAGTTGCCTATACAATTTTTGGCCCGGTGATGTATGATAAGTCTTACTCTGGTAAAAGAGCCACCAATGATAAATATTATGCGGTAAGATGGAAAGCACATGACCCATCAAATGAAATGATGATCTTTTATAAACTGAACCGTGCAAAGAATCTTGACGACTATAAAGCAGCATTACCTTATTTATCCTGCCCCGGTCAAAATTGTTTGTTTGCAGATAAACGCGGAGATATTGCCATCTGGCAACAGGCAGTTTTTCCAGCCAAATGGAAAAGACAGGGTGATTTTGTAATGCCCGGAATTGATAGTAGCTATATGTGGCAGGGTTATATTCCAATGGAGGAAAATCCGCATGTGATAAATCCGGAAAGAGGTTTTTTAAGCAGTGCCAATCAATTACCTGTTGATACAACGTATCCTTATTATATCGGTGGGCATCATGATCTGTATCGTGGTTATCTTATCAATCGCTATTTGCGAAACATGAATGGGATTACACCCGCTGATATGCAAAAGCTGCAAACAGAAAATTACAATGTGCTTGCCGAATTTGCATTGCCCATACTTTTAAAGAATACAGATGAATCAAAACTCAGCAGTGAAGAGAAAAAGTTTTTGGATATAGTTAAGAGCTGGAATAAAAGAAATGACCCCGATGAAAAAGGAGTTGCCGTTTTTAGTAACTGGTTAGACAGTGTGGAAGTAGAAATTTATTTCGATGAGCTTTCTAAAGTTGCAGTACCGTTCGATTGGCCCGAACGATATACTATGGTGGAAGCTTTGTTAAGGGATTCTGCTTACTCATTTATCGATAATATAAATACGCCTAACCTGGAAACAACATCTGATGTCGTGATTGCTGCATTTAAAAAAGCAGTACCCGTTTTATCTAAAGCCGAAACAGAAGGCAAACTGGAGTGGTCAAAATATAAAGATGCAGGTGTGCGGCATTTACTTCGCTTACCAGCCTTAAGCAGGTTCCATCTTTTTGTTGGTGGTGGTACGAATATTATCAATGCAACAAAAGATTTTCATGGCCCAAGCTGGAGAATGATCGTTCAATTAACTGATAAGATTGAAGCGTATGGTGTTTATCCCGGGGGGCAAAGTGGCAATCCCGGCAGTAAATATTATGATTCATTCGTTGATCAATGGGCGGCTGGAAAATATTATAGCATTTGGTTCATGCATGCAGGTGATAAGCTGGATAAAAAAGCTAAATGGAAAATGACACTTGACAAACTTTGAAATTTCCCGATATGAAATTTTTTAATTCTGTATTACTGACTGCCTTATTAAGTTTTATTGCCGGTATTTATTTTTCATATTGGTGGTTTTTTGCAGTGATCGCCTTTTTAGTAGCACTGTTGATCCATCAAAGAGGGTTCAAAGCATTTTCTGCAGGATTTTTAGCATTGTTCTTTCTTTGGTTTGTATTAGCATTCTGGATGGATCTTGCAAATGCAGGAGTGCTATCCGTAAAGATCGCTTCGCTTTTACCATTAGGCGGATCGAAATGGTTGCTGATGATCGTAACGGCTTTTGTTGGTGGACTTGTGGCAGGCTTCGCGGCGCTTAGTGGCAGTTACCTTCGTTCATCAAACCCAAAAAAGTAATTTTGATAACCTTGTCCATGAAAATAGTTTTTCAGCTTATAATATTTGCGTTAATTACTGCAACTGCATTTTCTCAAACAGTATCAGGCATTGTAAGAGATGATAAAGGCAACCCAATGCCAAATGCTTCAGTTTTAATAAAAGATAAAAAAGGCGGCACAGTATGCAATGTCGAGGGAAAATATTTTTTAAATCTTTCTCCGGGTAAGTACACACTTATCGCTCAGCATGTGGGTTATAAACGTGATATGAGAAATATCACGGTCGAAGACAAAGACATCCAGCTTGATTTTGTGCTTAGTGTTGTTGATTTTACAATGGAAGAAGTTATTGTCCGTTCAGGTGAAAATCCGGCGAATGAGATAATCAAAAATGCTATTCGCATGAGGCCGGTTTATCAAAAGCAACTGGATAAATTTATTTGCGAGGTGTACACAAAAGGACAAATGAGGCTACGTGATTATCCTAAAAAAGTTTTTGGTCAAAAAGTCGATTTTAATGAAGATGGCGATACAAGTAAAAATAAGATCATCTATCTCTCTGAAACAATTTCTACTTACTCGGTACGCAAACCAAACGACAGAAAAATAGAAGTTCATTCATCCAGGGTAAGTGGTAGCAGTAATAGCTATGGCCTGGCCGCACCACAATTTTATTCCATGTACGATAACAATGTGCAGATCGGTACCAGTCTGAATCCCCGTGGGTTTATATCTCCCATCTCTTCTAATGCGACCAATTATTATAAATACAAATATGCAGGCGCCTTTTTTGAAGATGGAAAACAAATAAACAAGATCCTGGTTACTCCCAAAAGAAAATACGAGCCCCTCTTTTCCGGGTATATAAACATTGTGGAAGATGAATGGCGAATCCATTCATTGAGATTGGAACTGAAAAAAGCAAACCAAATGGAATTCCTGGATTCTTTGATCCTTGAACAATTATATATGCCTTATAATGATAGTTTGTGGGTTTTGCACAACCAGGTCATTTATCCGTATATAAAAATACTTGGAATAGATATCTACGGAAGTTTTGTAAATGTTTATTCGAAATTTGATCCTAATCCTGATTTCAAAAAGAATTATTTTGACAACACAGTTTTAAAGTATACTGACAGTGCCAACAGGAAGACTCCTTCATATTGGGATGAAGCACGACCGCTTAAGCTGCTTGATGAAGAAACGATGGATTACAGGAAAAAAGATAGTGTTGAACAATTAAGCAAGAACCCCGCTTACCTGGATTCTGTTGACCGGGTGAAAAACAAACTGACAATAATGGGCTTTTTGCTTACCGGGCAAACAATTAATAAAGAAAAGAAAAATGCTTCGTATTACTTCCGGTCAATAACTGACCAGATAAATTATAATATCGTGGAAGGATTGACCTTAAACCTTTCTTGCACTTACACAAAAAAGCTTGACTCTACAATTGGCAGACGATCTATCCGCATAACTCCAACAGTACGGTATGGTTTTACTAATGGACATTTTAATGCATGGCTAAGCACTTCTTACATTTTCGGAAAAAAATATATTACTTCTATAAATCTTTCCGGAGGCAAAAGAGTTTTCCAGTTTAATAATGCAAGCCCGATAGGCCCGAGGAGTAGTACCTTTGCTGCTTTATTAGGTGGAAAAAACCTGATGAAACTTTATGAAGCCTGGTATCTTCGTGGATCGTATGTAAAAGGAATCGGTGAAGGTTTTACCTGGAGTGCCGGTTTTGAATACCAAAGCAGGAGTCCTTTGGATAACACAACCGATTATTCTTTTGTAAAAGACGAGAATAAAGAATTTACACCAAACTATCCAACAGAACTTTCCAACGAAAATATTAAGCCGCACCAGGCCTTCACTTTGAATTTCGGACTTACCTGGCAGCCCGGCGCACGGTACATTGAATTACCCGATCAAAAAATTAATATCGGTTCTAAATGGCCTACTATGATCTTAGGTTATAGTCGTGCAATCGATAAGGTCTTTGGAAGCGATGTGAATTATAGCAAATGGCGTTTTGCAATAACTGATGTTGTTCGCTTTAAACTCGCCGGGCAGTTTAATTACAGGGTAGGTATGGGTGGTTTTATTCAAAACAAAAAAATGCAGATCCCGGATTACCAGCATTTCAATGGTAATATCTCGCATATCGCCACTGAATATCTTAACAGCTTTCAAATTTTGCCCATCTATGAGTTTAGCAATACTTCCAAATTTTATGTGTTGGCTCATATCGAACATCATTTCAATGGATTTCTTACTAATAAAATACCCGGTTTTAGAAAACTAAACTGGTACCTGGTAAGCGGTCTCAACACTTTCCATTATGAAAAAACAGATTATCTTGAATATTTTGTCGGGCTTGAAAACATCCTGAAAAATTTGCGTATTGACTATTATTGGTCCCGCAAAGACGCTAAAAAGTTTGATAATAATTTCCGTATCGGGTTTTCAAAAAAATTTGGTGTTGGTCGACGGAGTAACGATGATTAAAATCAGTTTTATTTAAATTCCCTTTTTTATCTTTGCTGTGCTTTAGAATTTTGCCCAACCTGCAATTGGGATTCTGAGCAATTAGGATTAAAATTCAAAAAAGATGGCAGCATTACACAATCGCATCTCCCGAAAGGAGCTGAAAGAACTTATTAAAAACGATCCCACACCACGCATTACCATTTCGTTTTATTGTTACTTTAAAATTGAAGATCCTGCACAATTCAGGAATGAACTCTATCGCCAATTGAAAGATCTCGGTGTATTAGGAAGAATTTATGTTGCTTCCGAAGGTATCAACGCACAGATCAGTTTGCCAACTGCAAATCTTGAAACATTCAGATCATATCTCTATTCAATAGAACCGCTAAATGGACTTCGTCTCAATATTGCTGTTGATGATGACGGAAAAAGTTTTTATGTACTGGATATAAAAGTCCGTAATAAAATTGTTGCTGATGGAATTAATGACCCTGTTTTTGATATGGCGAACAAGGGACGTTATGTAAATGCAGCGCAATTCAATCAATTGACGAGTGATCCTGATACGATCGTGATCGATATGCGGAATCATTATGAATTTGAAGTGGGACATTTTGAAAATGCGATTGAAATTCCTTCCGATACTTTTCGGGAACAATTACCGATGGCCGTTGACATGATGAAAGAAAATAAAGAAAAAAACATCATCATGTATTGCACTGGTGGCATCCGTTGTGAAAAAGCATCAGCCTACATGAAACATAGTGGCTTTAAAAATGTTTTTCATTTGGAAGGAGGTATTATCAATTATGTGAATGAGGCAAAAGAAAAACAGCTTGATATAAAATTTCATGGAAAGAACTTTGTATTTGATCAAAGGCTGGGAGAGAGGGTGACAGGAGAGATCATTTCGCAATGCCACCAATGTGGGAAACCGGCAGATACGCATGTAAATTGTGTAAATGATGCCTGTCATCTTTTATTTATACAATGCGATGAGTGCAAAAAGAAATATGAAGAAACTTGCAGCAAGGAATGCCAGGATTTTATTCATTTACCAGAAGAGGAGCAAAAGAAATTAAGAAGCGGAATTGACAAGGGAAGAAATGTGTTTAATAAATCGAAGTTACATAAGGAACGGATGCATGGTTTGAGGGATGGAGAAAAATAAGACAGCTTCATTGACGACACTCAACGAAAACGACGAACGCCAAATATTTGAAAGTCAATACTGCCTTTTGGAAATTAGTTTTACAGTGTCGTAAATTTATTTGTTGTAAGCAACCCTATTTGACAATTCACTAATATTAACAGACAATTACATTCCCAACTTTTATTGATAGCACAGACTGATATTAAATTTACAATATCAAACACTAAAACTAACTCTATGCGCCAACTTACAATTTTACTTTTGACAATTTCACTAACAAAATGCTCATCTGGACAAATAACAAAACGCAACTGGTTAGTTGGTGGAACAGGACTTTTCAACTCAACTACTTATACTAATGATTTAGGTCTTCAGAGCATACGGTATACTAATATTCAATTATCACCCAATATTGGATACTTCCTTGTAGACAAATTCGCTGGAGGACTCAAACTCAGCTTTGCAACTTCTCGTAATAAAATTATTAGTGATGGCGCTGGATATAATCTTGGGAAAAACGATTCATATGGCTTTGGTCCATTTTTAAGATACTACTTCTTAAATCCCGATAAACAATTCAATATTCTTATCGATGGAAGTTATCAATATCAGATAGAGCGGGGAGGTGGAGTGAGTTCGACAGGAAATACTCCGTTGTCTGTTCCAATTACTCAATATACTAAGAATACATTTTCAATTGCTGGCGGACCTGTTATTTATTTTAACTCAAGTGTTGGGCTTGAGTTTTTAGTTGGTTATACGACTTCAAAATATGTTCAGAATAAAAGTAGCATAAATAGTTTTCAAGTAGGACTGGGATTTCAGATTCATTTAGCAAAGGATAAATGATCGAGGAAGGGTATGCATATAATAAATGCCTAACGTCGTCTAGAGAATTACACCCTTACGCCGTTGTTGGTGTTCTGTTTTAAGAATAATTCAGGAATAGTAAATTGCACCAACAACCCAACTATTGTGAAGCTTTTACTTCGTGTTGTTGGTACAGAGAGCTATAAAAGAAAAAGCCCAAGATTTGAATACCAACAACGGCGTAAATGTGTCTAATAAATCAAAACAACTCATAAATAAGAAATTTCAGAAAAAACGAATTGATGTTTTGCCGTTAACATTATCTTTTCAAAATTTTCATCATTTCTATATCTTTAAAAAAACTGTGATGTATGAAGCATGGGCCAGTTATTCTTATTGAAGACGATGCAGATGATAAAGATGTTTTCCAGGACATTTTGAAAGATCTAAAAGTATTTAACCCCATAGTATGGTTTAAAAATTGCGACGAAGCATTTTCCTATTTAAAAACAACTTCAGAGCAGCCATTTATTATTTTTTGCGATGTGAATTTACCAGGCTTAAGCGGCATTGAATGTAAACGTCAAATAGATGAGCACAAGGAACTAAGAAAAAAAAGTATCCCGTTTATTTTCTGCTCCACTTCTGTTGATCAAAAAACGGTCAATGAAGCATATACAAAAATGACGGTACAGGGTTATTTTCAAAAAAAGAATACATATGCCGAACTTAAAGAAACAATTAAACTGATAATTGCTTATTGGGAAGAGTGTAAACATCCTAATACAAAATAGTATTGACTGTTATACTCTTTCAATTTTACAAATAAAACAACATGCCTCTGCATTTCTTGCATGCAGGTATTCAATATCCGGTCGCTCTTCAAAAATTTTTGGTATGAGTAAGTCTACATCATCATCACTTACTAATTGCGTAAGAATCATCATTTGTTCTTTGGTATACCCGATCAACGTCAAAGGAAAGCTCTTTTTATTCGCTTTTATTTCGGGAGGAAAACGGTGGATGTCACTATAGGCCTCCACATCATTTTTATGAATAAATATTGGTCCTGGTTGATTCAAGGCGTTATCAATTGTAAATGGACTATGAGAAATTAATAGTCTCACATCCTCCCCAACTTTAAAAGGCTTAAGAGAAACTCTGCAAGGTCCTGTACCTGTTGCAATCTGCTCGATCACCTCATGCCCAAAATCATCTTTATTATTTTCTTTGATCTTATTTGCGTATTCCCTGCTCAACGGAACGATCTTAAACTGTTTCATTTGATAAATAATTTATTTATACAAAAATGAATCGTTTATTATTTTACAACAACCCGAAACTTGCTGTCTTGATATTAGCCGTCGTTGGTGTTCAATAATAATTATGCAACTGTTTTAAACATCTAACCACTAACGACCAATTAGAGTAAATCACACAATTGAGTCAGGAGTAACCGATTTTTCGGTGGTTGGTAATGATGAACTAATTTTGATTCCTACCAAATAATAGCGAGAAATGGAAGAATTGAAAAATGAAAAAAAAACTCTTGTCAAAGAAATAATCAAACAACAAAATGCAAGAGAACATTTGGCAAATGAGCGTACCCTATTGGCATGGATAAGAACCAGTATTGGGATTATGGCTTTTGGATTTGTAGTTGTTAAATTTTCTTTGTTTATCAGGCAGATTTCTCTTTTGCTTGGTAAAAATGTAACCATTCCACCACAGCATGGTTATTCTTCGATGATAGGTATATTGTTGGTTGCAGTAGGTGCACTTATCCTGCTTTTATCCTACATAAAATATAAAAAGACAGAAAAGCAATTGAACAATGAAACTTTTAAGTCATCGTCAACACTTGTTTTTTCATTAACTATAATCATTCTTTTAATAAGCGTGTTACTCATTTTATACCTGATTGAAAACACAAGCAGGTATTAAAAAAATATCCGATAAAATGAAAGAAAAACTTCTTCCTGAATTACACATCCAACAGAAACCCTCTCAAGGTCTCACACAACAGCAGGATGTCCCGATTTTTTACGCCATCGATGGTAATGATGAACTATTTTTGGTAACGAACTAAAACAGAACAGCCGCAACGGTGTAAGTAATAAACCTGATGCAAACAACAAACACAAATAATTTTTGGCAATTTGACATCACTTATTGGTTTCAAAAATTAAATAGTTCTGCACAGGGCTTATCGCAAACAGCTGCTGACAAGATCCTGCTCCATGCAGGACTTCATCCAAAAAACAAATCTGTTTTCAAAAAAGATCTTTTACTTTTTATCAGCCAGTTTAAGAGTCCGCTCATGCTACTGCTTATAGGAGCAGTCATTCTATCAGCATTTCTTGGCGACACCTCGGATGTATTTATCATATTATTCATTGTACTGTCTACAGGGTTGCTTAGTTTTTTCCAGGAAAGAAATGCAGGCAGGGTGGTAGAAAAGCTGCAATCAATGATCTCTTTAAAAAGCACCGTATTAAGAGACGGATGTCCACAAGAAATTGTTTCCACTCAAATTGTGGCAGGAGATGTATTGCTGTTTAAGGCAGGGGATATGATACCGGCTGATTGTTTATTAATTGAAGCCAATGAACTGCACGCAAACGAATCCAGCTTAACAGGAGAATCTTTCCCAGTAAGAAAAGAAGCTGGAGTATTAGATGAGAATACAGAACTATCTAAAAGAACAAATTGTCTTTGGGAGGGAACTAATATAGTAAGTGGTAATGCAAAAGCACTGGTAATATTATCCGGGGACAAGACGATATTTGGAAATATTGCCAAAAGTGCTTCAGGCACCATTGAAACCACTTTTGAAAAAGGCATAAAAGATTTTGGTTTTTTCTTAATGAGAATAACCCTGGTGCTTGCAGTATTCATTCTCGTGGTGAATTTATTAAATCACAAGGGGGTTATTGAATCAGCACTCTTTGCATTAGCACTTGCGGTGGGCATGGCGCCAGAGTTATTACCTGCTATCACTACTATTGCCATGAGTGCAGGTGCAAAGCGTATGCTAGCAAAAAAAGTGATCGTAAAAAAATTAACCTCGATCCAAAATCTCGGAGAAGTAAATTTATTGTGTACTGATAAAACGGGTACTATCACCGAAGGTGAAATAATAGTATCAGGGTTAACAGATGGGTTTGGACAGGAAAATGGATTTGTAAAACAACTTGCTTTTTGGAATGCCACTTTTGAAACAGGCTATTCTAATCCGATTGATGATGCTTTAAGGAAACTAACACCTGAATCCAATATTGCTGCACAAAAAATAGGGGAGGTCCCTTATGATTTTATAAGGAAAAGATTGAGTGTTGCCATCAGCACCGATAAAGAAAAGTTATTAATATGCAAGGGTGCATTTATACAAATTCTAAGCATCTGTTCTAAAATAAAATTGACCAATGGTAGTGTTGAAGATATTACTGCACACAAGGCTGAATTAGAGAGCAGGTGCGGACAATATGGTATAAATGGTTTAAGGGCCAATGGTGTTTGCTATAAAAATATTGAAGCAACCAGTATTACCAAAGACGATGAAACAGACATGATCTTTGCAGGGTTTATATTGCTGAATGACCCTGTTAAAAAAGGGATCATAGAAACAATTGGTGAGCTGGATAAACTTAAAGTCGGTTTAAAAATTATAACAGGCGATAATGAAAATGTCGCAAAATCAATCGGTTTAAGTATTGGCATAAAAGAACCCATAGTAATGAAGGGTAAAGAACTTTCAAATACCAGCCCAGAGGCATTGAAACAATTAGTAAAGAACACCCACATTTTTGCTGAAGTAGAACCTCAGCAAAAAGAATATATCATATTAACACTAAGAAAAAGCTACACGGTTGCTTATATAGGTGATGGTATAAATGATGTGTCGGCTATTAATGCTGCTGATGTAGGAATATCCGTACAAAACGCAGTAGATGTTGCCAGGGAAGCAGCCGATTTTGTATTAATGGAAAAAGATCTCATGGTATTAGTAGATGGTATTAACGAAGGAAGAAGAACTTTTGCCAATACGTTGAAATATATATTCATTAATACAGGCTCTACATTTGGAAATATGTTCAGTGTGGCAATTGCCTCCTTATTGCTTCCTTTTTTGCCAATGTTGCCCAAGCAGATCTTATTGACCAACTTTATAACCGACTTCCCATATTTAACGGTTGCTTCCGACAATGTAGACAAGGAACAATTAGCCCGGCCAGGTAAATGGGACTTAAAGTTTATCCGTAACTATATGGTCATTTTTGGAATTCATAGTTCTGTATTTGATATCATTACCTTTTTAACTCTTTTATATATTTTAAAAGTAAAAGAATCGGCCTTTCAAACAGGTTGGTTTATTGAGTCCATATTAACCGAGCTATTCATTTTATTTATCATCAGGACACATAAGAATTTTTTTAAAAGCAGGCCCGGAAAATATCTTTTTATATTAAGCATCATTGGTTTTATTGTCACTATTTGGCTTCCTTATTTACCGTTTGCTAATGAAATAGGTTTGACTCCCTTACCATTCATCAATTTTGCGACTTTATTACTTATTGTTGCGGCCTATATAATTACGGCAGATATTTTAAAAGTATGGTTCTTCAAAAAATATCATAGTGAATAATATGGCATTTTAAAGTATAAAAATCAGTTTAGCTCAAAACCATTCACCTAGCTTCTTCAACTCAACATTACCGCCACTGAAAATTATCCCAACTTTTTTTCCTGCAAAAAGGGTTTTATTTTTTAATAACGTTGCAAGTGGCACAGCACCGCTTGGTTCAACCACAATCTTCATTCTTTCATAAACAAGTCGCATTGCAGCAACGATCTCTTCATCGTTTACGGTTAAAATATCCTTTACGTATTGCTTTATGATCGGAAAAGTTTTATCGCCAAGTGTGGTAAGCAAACCATCTGCTATGGTTTTAACATATGGTGCTTTTTCGATCTTTCCATTTTTTATTGAAAGAATTGCATCAGCTGCGCCTTCAGGTTCACCGGCATAAACGATCGTAGAAGTGGAGAAGTAATGAGCACTTAATAAAGTTCCGCTCAGCAATCCGCCGCCGCCAACCGGAGCAATGATAAAATCAAACGAAGGGATCTCTTCTATCAATTCCTTTGCACAAGTTGCTTGCCCGGTTATTACTTTGTAGTTATTATATGGATGAATAAATTCAGCGCCGGTTTTATCAACCACATCCTGCAAAGTTTTTTCTCTTGCTTGTTGATTTGGCTCACAAAAAAAAATTTCAGCGCCATATCCTTTTACCGCATCCACTTTTACTTTGGGAGAATTATCAGGCATTACGATATATGCTTTTACACCAACTTCTCTTGCTGCATAAGCAATTGCCTGCGCATGATTGCCTGATGAATGGGTGGCAATCCCTTTTTTTCTTTTTTCTTCGGGCAAGGACAAAACAGCATTCATGCCTCCGCGAATCTTGAATGCCCCGATCTTTTGAAAATTTTCACACTTAAAAAATATTTCTGCTCCGGAAATTTGATCAAGAGTTTTTGAAGTAAGTACAGGTGTCTTATGAATAAAAGGTTTTATCCTTTTATGTGCTTCTTCTATGTTTTGCTTTGTAATTTCCATGAATTATCATTCAACTGGCATCCATTTTAAACAAACAGGTTTTGAAACATTTATTCTTTTGCCTGAGTCGGTAAGTAAACCGGTTTCTTTATCTCTTTTAAAGACCACTATCTCATCACTGTTTTGATTTGCTACCAATAAAAAATTACCAGTAGGATCTAAATTAAAATTACGGGGAGTTTTTCCCAATGTCGATTGATGATCTATCCATTCCAGTTGTCCATTATTTTTATTAATACTAAAAATCCCGATCGTATTACTTGCGCCACGATTGGAGCAATACAAAAATTTTCCATCGGGAGAAACATGAATATCGGCACTGCCAACTTCGCCATCAAAATCTCTTGGCAATCCTGAAATATTTTGCAATAAACTTAAATAGCCATTCTTTTCTATTTTATAAACAGATACCGAACCAGTAAGCTCTTCCATCAGGTATGCATACTTCCCGTTTGGATGAATATCTATATGTCGTGGGCCGGCACCGGGTTCTGTTGCTACAAATGGCGGATCAAATTCTTTCAGTTTACCGGTTTTATTATCCAGATCATACAACATCACTTCATCCATTCCAAGATCAGGTACGTACAAGGTCTTGTTATTAGGATTCAATACGGTTGCATGCACATGCGGGCCTTCCTGCCTTTCAGAATTTACACTACTGCCTTCATGTTGAATGACCTGGATAGCTGAATCGAGACGGCCATTTGTTCTTGCGGGTAATACTGCAAGAGATCCGCTGGTATAATTTCCAACGATCACCCATTTGCCGGTTTTGTCAATCGAAACATAACATGGATGCTTGCCACCAGACTCTTGTTTGTTTATAAAACTCATCTTGCCGGTTGCCTTATCAAACGAAAAAGCCGCAACGTGACCGGTTACTGTGAACTTTGTACTATCTGCGTTTTCATTTACTGCATACACGAATTTCTTATTCGGCGAAACAGTAAGATAGGACGGATTAGATGCCTTTACAGAACTTACAAAACTATTCTCACCTGTCTCTGTGTTGAATTTATAAACATATATCCCATCGCTTGTACCAGGAGTATAAGTTCCAATTATTAAAAACTGCTCTTTGGTTTTTTGAGCGGAAAGATTAACGCTAAGAGCAAAAACAAAAAAAAATAATAATGATTTCATGTCTATTCTAAATTTTTAAAGACGCAATATACTCTGCCAATGTTGTAGAAGGTTTGCCAAGATCATTCCATGTATTTTCGCTTTCAAATTTTTCCGGGTATTTATTCAGTGCTTCGCAAATATGATAAGCATAATTCATTCGCTGGTTAAAAATGCCGAGATACTTTAATGGCGCCAACGGAGCCCTCATGATCTTTATTTTTGATTTAGCATTTTCAATAAAAACTTTTGATGCTTCATCAGATGTAAACGGTTCCAACCCCTGTATAACATATTCCTGGTTATCGTTACCTGCTTTTTTCATTGCCCATGCTACTTGCACGCCATAATCTTTACCCGCAATAAACCACATTGGCGCTTCTGATTTTCCTGCAAGCATTATTCTTGTTCCCTGCAACATCTGTTTATCCAGGCATTCCATAAATGTGGAAGGATAAAATATGCTGTAGTTTAAGCCAGACTTTTTTATTGCATTCACAGCCGCATGTTTTATTTGAAATGCCCACCAGTTGAAACCATTCATTCCTTCATAATTTTTTATCAGTGAAGAAAGATAGACGATGCGTTTTACACTTGTTTTTTTTGCTGCTTCAATAATATTATTTATTCCTTCTCTTTCCGGTTGCGGTTCACTTTTCTTTGATGATTGTGCTACAGAAAGATTTAAGTAAACGATCTCTTGTCCCACCATAGCCGCTTCCAACGAAGCAATATCAAACACATCGCCTTTAACCACAAGTGCATTTGGAAAAAGCTTTTGCATTTTTTCAACATCTCTTGCTAATAAGGTAACGGGAAAACCAGCTCTTAATAATTCAAGAACCACCGGTTTACCCAACATACCTGATGCGCCGATAAATAATATTTTCTGCATATAGAGAAATTAAAAAAGTAAAGGTATTCCATTCATTGCTTGTAAAAATAATGCCGAAGCAAGAAGAAAATATACGACGGAAAATATTAATGTTTGTTTTTTTGTTTTTGAAATATAATTTCCAAACAATGGCAGAACTTGTAACGAATGAATGCCGATAAAATGTGCAATGCGAAGATCACCATACTGTGTGCTCCAATTTATCACGGGTAAACCGGGTCCTCCATCAGGGCCACCAACTGTATGTTTCAGAAGACCCAGCATTACTCCGCCTTCCAATGAAAAAAACAAAAAGAACAAGATGCCAAGTCTAATACCCCATACATATGCTTGAGGAATTGAAAATTGTTTTTGTTTAAAAAAAGAAATGCAGATCAATAAAACAGTTATTGTAAATACAAGGATAAACATCCCCATCAGGTTAAATATAATGCCATTGATAGTTGACGTAACATTGAAATGTGAAGTGGTATTCCTTATAGCCTGGGTTATGATCAGTCCATTTTCAAAAAGCATTGATATAAAGATCAGCCTGGAATAAGTTCTTATTTTTTTATCATTGTTCAGATAATGCAACAACCAGCCCATTGTAAGAACCATGATGCCAACAGAAGAGTAGAACTTAAAAGGCTTAAGCCACCTGTTCACTCCAAGAATTTGTGTTTCTTCAAATGGCATTAATACAAGACAAACTACAGCTACGGCAAGGTTGAATAAACCAAACCAGAATAACAATGCATTTCTCCTTTTTAATTCGATGAAGAAATTCATATAAATGATTTAATAATTAGCAGCGAAATATTGTTTTGTTTTTATCGCTCTTACTAGCAAATACAATAACAATCCGGTCGGCCCCAGAATGAAAGTAAGCAGGAGACAAGGTATTAGGATCAAATGATTGATATTGTATTTCTGTGCATTCTTTTTTATCCAAATACCAGTAAGCAGGTCAAAAGCACAATAATGTGCCCAGCCTGCGGTAACAGCAGTTTTATCAGTAAATAATTCCATTACACCATTCAATGAACTGAACTTTTCAAAATCTCCGGGGGTGAATACCTGGAAAATAAGCCATGCATAAACAATAGCTAACAATGTGATGATTATACCAATGAGAAATTTATCAAAGCTGCTCCAGAAGGGGCTAATAATAAGCAAGACTATCCAGCCCGCCATAGCAATAGTGCTGCAGGTTTGAAAAATAGAATCAGGTGACATAGTTTGAAATTTTAGGTGGAATATTTATTCAACGATGAAATGATCCGTTTGTAAGTTTCATCATCACTCAATTTTTCTGCAACAAATTTTTTCCTGATCACTCTTTCATAGAGTTCAATATATCGCTGTGAGATTGTATCTACCCACTCATCGCTCATTTCAGGAACTGTTTGTCCTTCTTTCCCCATAA
>Ga0207701_10003511_pt1 | contig 16078 bp, 13 predicted proteins | sample KBSSwiSSwithPhiX_FD_184294 | JGI IMG/M metagenome (GOLD analysis project Ga0207701, IMG submission 184294) | Switchgrass rhizosphere bulk soil microbial communities from Kellogg Biological Station, Michigan, USA, with PhiX - S5 (SPAdes) (version 2) | ecosystem: Environmental > Terrestrial >... | reverse complement strand
GGCCGGCTCTCGGGATCGTCATGCGTCATACCACCGGTCCCACGCGTTCCGTAGTGGAACGTTTTGCCGAACTCGGAAAGCTCCCCTTCGTATTCGTAGTCCTTGCCGCGAATCGTGAGCGCAATGCGCCAGCCTTTCGGCACCACGATGCAACTCGTGACGATCTCGACTTCGCATTCGTAGACTTCGTTCGGCGTGAGCACCTCGGCGCGATCGTGCGGATGATAGGGCCGCCACGGCTGGCTCTTCTTCGGATCCAGACGCCGGTGTGAGGCGCGCAGCCACCCGTTCGCGATGGGCGTGTTGGGATCTGTCGAGCCCATGAACGTGAGCTCCTTGCCGTCGGGGTCGAACACCCGAACGATCACGAACAGATCGGCGTCGCGGGTCGTCGCCGAGACGAACAGCCGCGCCGCCATCGGTCCCGTGATTTCCGTTTCCGCCTCGAGTGGCGGCGTGCGGAACGTAACGCCATCGCCGAGCGCCTCGTACGTGACCGCGTGTTCCCGTGGCGCCGGCGCATTCGCGAGCGTCATGTCGTTCGGATCGAGATAGAGCCTCGTCCAGCGTGTGCGCGCGAGCGGCCATTCGTTTTCGTGCCGCAGAACGAAACGTTCGCCGGGATGGCGGATATTGAGCTGAACGCGCGGCTGCTTGTCCCAGCCGTTCGCAGTGCCCTTCAGGAAATAGTCGAAGAAGCGCTTCTGTAACTCGACGCCGTAACCGCTCGAGAACATCGACCAGTGCGAGTCGCCGTGGACCTCCAGCCATTTCGGCGTGTCCTCCGGCGTTTCGGTGAAACCGTTGAAATTGCCGCGCGGGTGAATGCCCTGCCCGCCCCAGTTCGCGCAGGTGAGAAGGGGAGTGCGTATGAGCGAGAGATCGGCGGAGCGCGAGCGGTGCCACTCGTCGTCGAACGGATGCTTCTTCAGCTCCTCGAACGCATCGACACGATTGCGCGCGAGCTCTTCATCCGACAACGTAACGGGACCTGCCACCGACTCCCCCGTCACGCTGCTCTTCATGGCGCGCTCGCCGCGACCATACTGGATGTTCACGACCTGGTGCTTGGCCCAGCGTTTCTGGAATTCACACAGGATGCCGCCGTGATAGCCCGAATCGCGATAGCGGTCGTTCTGTCCTTCCCACGGAATGATCGCCGCAAGATGCGGAGGGTGCATCCCGGCGACGCGCCATTGATTGCTGGCGTAATAAGAGATACCGAGCATGCCGACCTTGCCGTTGCTCCAGTCCTGCACGCCGGCCCATTCGATGCATTGATAGAGATCCTCGACTTCACGCGCGCATGCCGGGTCCATGAAGCCGGGCGACCATCCGGCGCCGCGCGAGTCGACGCGCACGACGGCGTAGCCATGCGGGACCCAGCATTCGGGATCGGTCGTCTCCCAGTTCTGATACTGGTTCGACGACATCTCGAGAATCTCGGGATGGTCGGCAACCATCTTGCCCCACTGCATGGGGTAGCCGTCCTGATACGCGAGACCCTTCGCGTAAATGCCGTAGGTGAGTATGACGGGGCAGCGTACGTCATCTACGGGCCGGTAGACGTCGGCACGCAGCACGAGCCCGTCGTCCATCACGATCGGCTGATGCCAGGTAATCCGCATGCCGTCGCGGAGCTCGGTGCGCGCGTAAGTGTCGTTGATCGTGTTCATTGTGGTTGCAGGCCGATGTCTTTGATGAGTTTCCCGTATCTGTCGTAGTCCGACTTGAGTACGCCTGCAAACCATTCAGGCGACTCCGCCACGGCATCCAAGCCGATCGCGTTGAGCTTCTCCTTCACGTCCGGCATCGTCATCGCGCGATTGATCTCACGATTGAGCACGGCGACGATCTGCTTCGGCGTCCGCGCCGGTGCAACGTAGCCGAACCAGCCCCGCGAATCGTAACCGGGCACCGTCTCGGCGATGGACGGCGTGTCGGGCCAAAGCGCCGCACGCGCGGGGCTGGTCACTGCGAGCAGGCGGATACGTCCCGACTTGATGTACGGCGTGATCGACCCGATGCCCAGAATCGTGGCATCGACGCGGCCCCCCATGAGCTCGGTCATGATCTGCGCGCTTCCTTTGAACGGAACGTGCAGGTAGTCGAACCGGCCGGACAGGGTGCGCAGCATCTCCATCGACATGTGCGGGAACCCGCCCTCGCCATTCGAGCCGAACGTGAGCTTGCCTTTGCTCGACTTCGCATACGCGATCATCTCCTGCACCGATTTGAAGGGCGCGGTCGGACTTGCGACCAGAGCCAGGTAATTCGTGGTCGAAAGGGCCACCGGCACGAAGTCCTTGAGCGCGTCATAGGGCAGCTTTTTGTACGTGTGGGGCTGCACCGCGAGGTTCCCGCCCTGCCCTCCGCCAATCGTGTATCCGTCCGGTGCGGCATGCGCGACGACTTCCAGTCCGAGCTGCCCCGCGGCGCCCGGCCGGTTGTCCACCACGATGTTCTGTCCGAGCCGCTCGAGGAGCTTGGGCGTGATCAGCCGCGACATGATGTCCAGCGAATCACCAGGCGGGAAAGGAACGACGATGCGAATGGGCTTGCTCGGATAGGACTGCGCATGGAGCGCCGTTGCAAGCGCAAGTGCGACGACGAGCGGCGGCAGGGTACTCAGCCGATACATCACCGGATCTCCTCCCGAGGCGGCGGTGACCCGCATTCTGCCATGACTCTCACGCACAGGCTTGCCGCTTGCTCTGATCAATGCTCATCCATTATCCGAAAGAGAAGACACACCATGGGAATTTTCGGCGCCATTCTCGACAAACTGCGTCATCATGGTTCGGCTGCAGCGCAATCCTCCGGTACCGGAGAGCTCTCAGGTTCGCCGCAGCAAGGTCAGTCTCCGGCACAGCAACAGCCTCAGACCGGCACGGGGCAGCCCCAGGCCTCATCGCAGCAGCCGATTCAGGGCTCCGGTCAACAGTCTATTCAGAACGTCGACGTGGATGCGGTGCTCTCGCAGCTTGCGTCAGGTAAGGGCGGCGGCGGGAATTACCGTCAATCGATCGTCGATCTGCTCAAGCTGCTCGATCTCGATTCGAGCCTCAAGGCACGCAAGGAGCTCGCGCAGGAATTGAACGTACATGAGGGGGCAGACGGCAGCGCGGAGCAGAATATCGCGCTGCATAAGGCGGTGATGAGCAAGCTCGAGGAAAACGGCGGCAAGGTGCCTGAGAGTATGAAGCACTAACGCGTATCGCCTTCGGGCTGCACCGTTCGTCCTTCGAGACAGGTTTGCCGCTCTCATGACGAACGGAGTGAAGGCCTTTGAGACAGCGTTTGGCGCTTCCTCAGGCCGAACGGATTAAAGGCCTTCGAGACAGCGTTCGCGGATTCCTCGGGACGAAGGGTTCAAAGGCGGGCCTGAGGCGCGCAAGCGTCTCGAAGCACGAACACCCGCGGTCGTCTATTCCGCAAGGTCCCCTTCAGCCGACCTCGGCCATCGCGGGTGTCTTCTGCTCTAACTCGGCAGCTACCGCGCGCTCGATCGCCGTGCCTTTGAAAAAGTCGGGATTGTTCCGCGTGTGCAGACGCGCAGCATTGGTGAACGTGAACTCGCGAAAATCCTGCTCGGTCACGAAGCCGCGTTCGAACATCTCGAACGCTTCCGGGATCACGTCTTCGAAATCCGGCACGTCGAAATGCGTGAAGTCCGAGCTGAACACAGGCCGCATGCGGATGCCCATGCGCGGGTCGAACGCCCACATGGTTGCGCGGTCGTCGGCCTCACACCCGAAATAGAAGCTCTCCGAGAACACCGCACGAATGTCGCCTTTCGATTCGATCCCCGCGGCCTCGAAATCGTCCACCACGTGCTCCGGCCGACCGAGCTCTTCGACGCTGCACTCGGGCCGGAACGCGTCGAGACTGTTCATGATCGCGTGCGCACTTCCCTTCAGCTTGTCGTCACCGTAACGCTCTATCAATGCCGTCAGCTCGGAGAGCCGGGTGGTATTCGGATACTGAAGCGCGGCGCGGCGGCGCTTCTCCCAGTGCTCGATCATGTCGAAATACATCTGACACGCCCAGCTCACGCCGCCTTCCATGAAACCGAAATTCAGCGTCGGAAAACGTCGCGCGACGCCGCCCAGGAACACGCTCCGCGCGAATGCGTGATTCGATTCGGCGAAGTGGCCGACGTGATTGAAGGTGAAGTTGGTGATCGATGCGCGATCCGACCAATTGACGCTGCCCGAGTGCTGCGTGACGGCGACGCCGAGATCCACGCAACGTTGCCATAGCGGATCGTAGTCGTACGGACTGTCGAGGCCGATCGTGTCTACGTAGAAAGCCGCTTTCGCCGGATCCGTTCCCTCGGCCAGGCCCGGAATCGTCCGTTCCTGATTGCCGCGCAGCATCACGGCCTTGAAGCCGCGCTCACGGACGGCCCATTCCAGCTCTTCGATCGCATCCTGCGGCGTACGCGCAGGCAGGATCGCCACGGGCGCGAACCGTTCGCGATAAGGATCGAACATGTCCGCGGTCATCATGTTGTAGGCCCGTGCGGCCGCGCGGCTCAAGTCGTCGTCAGCGATGGCATTGATCGTAAGCCCGAAGCTGGGGTACATCACGGCGAAATCGATGCCAAGCTCGGGCAGCCGCTCGTTCAGCAACGCAGGGAGGAGCGCGGTTGCCTTGTCACGCGTATTGCTCGTGACGCCCCACCAGATCCTCCTGCGGAGGCGCTGCTGCTGCCGTTCCGCCGGGCTCGCGCGATACCAGCTGTCGGCGCGCCGCCACATCGCTCGCATCCGATCCACAGCGCCAGGTCCTCCGACCTCGCCCAGGTATTCGAGGAAAACGGGGATCGGCTCCATCCAGTGGCCATCCCCGTCGATCACGGGATGCTTCAAGCGGGCGCGAATATCCGCGGCTCGATGTTCCATCGACATCTCCTCCAGTTGGGGGGTGGCGCTCGCCTATCGCTTCGGGCCTCGCCACCCTGCGGAACAGAAGGAAACCGATGGTTTCCCTCCGTAACCTCCTTTCCTTCGGTCGCGCGCCGGATCGCACGTCGGCACGCGACCACCAAATTCACGGTGCGTCGGGATCATGCTCCAGGCCCGCGGCAGGAGCAACCACTCGCGCCTACGACATCGGTATCGCGCGCTGGCCGCTTTTTTTCGCATGAGGGGCCTGCCTTAAGCGCTGTTCTGACGCACAATAGGCGTTACAAACCTTAACCTAGCAGCCGCGAGGACGGCGCAGTTCATGAACCGCGGCGCTCCGGAGGTGGCCCATGACGACCGTGCTGCTCCCCTTCTGCGACGATGACGTGTCGCAGCATGCGTTCGAACTCTCCACACAACTCATCCGCCGAACGAACGGTTGTGTGGAAGGCCTGTTCGTCCTGCGCCGTCCCGAGATCATGGACGGAGACGGCTCCATGCTCGCGGACGCGCATTTCACTCAGTTGATCGACGAATGCCGCGCGATGGCGGACCGCGCGCGCCTGCGTTTCGAGGCCGCTGCTGCCGCTCAGGATGTGAAGATGGGCACAGGCGCCGGCGACGGGCCCGTTGCGATCTGGCATTCGCTGGAAGGAACGGAACAGCAGGTCGTTGGCAGCCACGGGCGACTGTTCGACGTGATCGTCGTCGGCCGCGAGTTCGGACGCGGCTGGCTGAACTGGCGCATGATATTCGAGTCGGCACTGTTCGAAAGCGGCCGCCCGATACTGCTCGCGCCGATGACACCCGTTTCGACCTTCGGCGAAAACGTCGTTATCGCGTGGAACTCGAGCACGGAGACGGCGCGCACCGTCGCCCTGGCCATGCCGCTGCTCACGCGTGCGCGCGCGGTGACGGTGCTCGCAGTCGAAGGCTGGGGCGTGCCCGGGCCGAAAGCAAGCGAGGCGGCTGCCTATCTCGGCCACGCCGGGGTACGCGCAACGGCGCGCACGCTTCCGAAAGCGGAGCGCGCACCGGCGGAATCGATACTGGAAGAATGTACGCGCATCGGCGCCGACCTTCTCGTGAAGGGCGCATATACGCAAAGCCGGCTGCGCCAGCTCATGTTCGGTGGTGCGACGCGCCACGTGCTCGCGCACGCGAAGCTGCCGGTCCTGTTCGCACACTGATCCGGCGAATGCGGGACGACTGCTCCGGCTAAGCGAACGGCATGTCGGGACGGCGCGACAGCGTCCGTGAGACGAAGGCGGCCGCGTCGCAGCCGAATGACGTCACTCGGCGACGACAGACCGGACGCGAACGACCACACACCTCAGGGGCGTGACGATCACGCGGTCGCGTGGCACATCGCTTGCGTCTGCGAAGCCACGATTACCGTCGCTTGCGTAATCGTCTTTTCAATCCCAAGAGGAGCTCACCAACATGACAGCGCGTTCATACCTCATGGCAGCCGCCGTGGCACTCGCAGTGTCCGGAACCGCCTTTGCTCAATCGTCGTCCAGCACGTCGACCAGCCCATCGGGCTCGTCCAGCAAGTCGGAATCGTCCGCCACCCATCCCATGACGGCAGCCGATTGCCAGAGCCTCACCGGCGCGAGCAAGGATCAATGCATGCGCGACGTGCAGAGAAGCAGCACGTCGGGCGGCGCAACGGGCGCGACCAGCGGCACGGGAACCGGGACCGGCGCAGCTTCGAGAAGCGAAAGCTCGCCCGGCAGCACCGGCAAGGGCACTGGCAGCAGCAGCCCGTCCAAGTAGTACTTACTTACCGGAACCTCGTACTTCAACGACGCCGAGATGACTCCACGCATGCCGGATCGCGTGCAGTCACCCGGCGCTTCGTAGCAAATCCAGATTCAGAATCTCTCGAGCGGACTCGATACGAACGACGAGTCCGCTTCTCACCGAGAGAGGCCGTCTCCACGTTCTCATCCCTTTCGCCTGAGAAATCCCGTCTGCGCGACATCGAGTAGACTGTCGATCCGCAACGGAGGGGCTTCCATGGCGAATTCACGTGGTCCGCTGGACGGAGTCAAGGTTGTAGCGTGCTCGACGGCGCAGGCGGGGACGGTGCCGTATGCGCTGATGGCCGATCTGGGCGCCGAGGTCATCAAGATCGAAGTGCCGAAAGTCGGCGACAGGACGCGGGCATCGAGCATCTTTCCCGGCTTGCCGAGCACGATTTTCGAAACGTGCAATCGCGGCGTAAAGAGTGTCACGCTCAATCTGAAGATGCCGGAAGCACGCGAGATTCTGTACAAGCTCGTGGCGCGCGCGGACATCTTCGGCCAGAACTTCCGGCCCGGCGCGGCCGAGAAGAACGGCTTCGGCTATGAGCATCTGAAGAAGATAAACCCGAAGCTCGTTTACGTATCGGTCTCGGGATACGGTCCCAAAGGCCCCCATGCTCATCTGCCGGGCACGGACTCGATGGCGCAGGCGCTCGGCGGAATCGCGGAGGCATATTCGACACCGGGTCAGCCGATGAAGACCGGCATCGTGTCCGTCGCTGACGAAACGTGCGCGCTGCTCACGTTCGGCGGCATGCTGGCGGCCCTGCATTGCGCGCGGACGCAAGGCATCGGCCAGAAGGTCGACTGTTCACTGCTCGGCGGCCAGATCCGACTCATGGGCTGGACGCTTACGACCGCGATGTGGCGCAACCGCAATCCGGTCACCGGACAGGCGCGGATCACGGGTACTGCCGAGCGCCCTGGAATGAGCGCGAGCTTCAACGACGCAGACGGCAAGCCGCTCGTCTTTCAACTGAACGGCGCGCCGAAGTGGAAGCAGGCGATGACCGCACTCGGGTTCTACGATCGACTCGTCGCCGCAGGCTTCGGGGATCTCGGTACGGTGATCTCTTCCGACGAGCGCCGGCAGACGCTGCTGAAGACGCTCGACGCGCTGTTCGCGACAGGTCCGCGCGACAAGTGGGTTGAATTGCTGCGCGAAGCGGACATTGTCTCGGCACCGATCAATACGCTGCTCGAAGCCTCGAACGACCCGGACGTTCTGGCGAACGGTTATGTGACCGAGGTCGAGTATCCGAAACACGGAACGCGACTCAAAGTGCACGGCTCGCCTTGGCACTTCTCGGAAACACCGCCCCGCATTGGTATTGCGCCGGAAGTCGGACAGCACAACGAGGAGGTGCTGAAAGACATCGGCTACAGCGCTGCTGAGATCGAGCGGCTGCGGGACCGCGAAGTCATATAGCAGCGCCCCTGTCGGCGGAGCTCGAGCTTCCGGCGAGCGCCGCCCCCATCGAACAAAGGAAGGAAGGTTACGGAGGGAAACCATTGGTTTCTCTCTGTTCCGTAGGGCGGCGAGGCCCGAGCCTTCAGGCGAGTGCCGCCCCCTAGCGTTCGATCTTCAGGTTCGCGTCCTTGATCACACGCGCCCAGCGATCGGATTCCTTTCGCATGTAGGCGCGCAATCCTGCGGGCGTGCTCGACTGCGGCTCGGATCCGAGCTCGATCAACTTCTGCGCGAACCGCGGATCGGCGATCATCCTCACCAGCTCCGCATTGAGCTTGTTCACGATCGCCGAGGGCGTCTTCGCCGGCGCCAGCATCGCATACCAGTTCACGCATTCGAATCCGGGAATGGTCTCGGCAATCGTCGGTACGTCCGGCGCCGCAACGGATCGCTTCGAACCGCCGACGCCGAGGGCTTTGATCTTGCCCGCGCGCACGAGCGGCAGCACCGCGGGGATGCTGTTGAACATGAACTGCGCCTGCCCCGCGACCACATCCATGATGCCCGGGGTCGCGCCTTTGTAGGGCACGTGCACGAAATCGACTTTTGCGCTCGACTTCAGCAACTCGCACCCCAGATGGTTCGGCGTACCGGTGCCAGCCGACGCGCAGTTGAGCTGCCCCGGCTTCGCGCGAGCAAGCGCGATCAGCTCCTGCACGTTCGAGGCAGGCAGCGAAGGGTGGGCAAAGAGCATCTGCGGATTGACGGACCCGAGCGAGATCGGCTCGAAGTCATGAAAGGAATCGTAGGGCACCTTCGAGAGCAGCGGGTTGATTACCAGGCCCGCGGAGGTGGAGAAAATGAGGGTGTAGCCATCGGGAATGGATTTCGCCGCCAGTTCATGGGCGATGATGCCGCCGGCGCCCGATCGATTGTCGACCACGATCTGCTGGCCCCAGTTGTCCGTGAGTCGCTGGCCGATCAGCCGCGCCGTGAAATCGACGGCAGCGCCCGGCGTGCTGGGCACGATGATCCGGATCGGCCGCACGGGATAGTTCTGCTCCGCGGCCGTGCACGTCCACGTACTCATGGCTCCAAGGACGATCATCAGCAGACTACGCATCGTTCTCCACTCCTCCGTCCGTTGGAAAAATTCGCACCGAGTTTCGGGCTGCGCCGAGCATAAGGTCTGACCGTCGACGCACGCAACATCTCGGCCATCATCTCGTCTCGTTCGGCAACGCGCGAATCTCTGGAGGAGCGATGCGTGCGAGACTCGCATGTGCTGCGGTTGCATCCCTCATCATAGCGGCGCCCGCGTACGTGCCGGCGCAGGCGTATCCCAGCAGACCGATTCGATCATCGATCTCAAGACGGCCGACGAAATGCGCAGGACCATCCCGGCCGAGATCTCAAAATGGACTCAGGTGGCGGCCGAAGCGGGAATGCCGCGAACCGACCGGTAGCTGCAGGCGGCGGAGCCCGGCGCATTCGACGCGCCTCGAACTGAAAACACATGCCGCGTTGACAGCGTCCGGTAGCAGGCATAGCGTAGCTTCGCGGCCTTTCGCAACGTCTCGAGCCAAAGGAGGTTCTGATGAAAGATGGTCTGCGCTTTGTCGATTCCGATATGCACGTCATGGAGCCGCCCGATCTCTTCGAGCGGTATCTCGACCCGAAATTCAGGGACCGCGTCACTGTCAGAGTCGGAGCCAGCGGCCGACCGACGCGTGGCCCGGCCGGCACGATCCTCATCGACGGGCAACCGACCTCGGACCAGGACCTCCAGCAATACCGTAAACGCAGCCGCTCCGGAGCGACGAAGGTCATCTCGCCGCTTTCCGGCTCCCGCCTGCAGGAGACCGATCGACTCGACTTTGCGATCGAGCGCGACTACAACGCCGAAGCGCAGGTCATGGGCATGGACATGGAAGGCGTCGATATTGCGGTGCTTTATCCGACGACCGGCCTCGGATTGCTCGGGCGCAACGACATCGAACCGCGGCTCTCGCTCGCGCTCTGCCAGGCGTACAACAACTGGATTCACGAGTTCTGTTCGTACAGCCCCGATCGTTTGAAATTCGTAGCCATGCTCCCGATGCACGACGTGCATCTCGCCTGCCGCGAGCTCGTGCGCTGCGTGAAAGAGCTCGGCGCCGTCGGCTCGTTCATCCGTCCGAATCTCATCAACGGGCGCTACTGGCACTCGAACTACTGGGATCCGCTCTATTCGGTGCACGAGGATCTCAACGTCACGTGGGGCTTCCACGAGGGCGTGAGCGCGCTTTATTCGCACATGCTCGAGCTCTATGGCGAAAACCGGTTCTATCGTCATGTTGCTGCACACTGGATCGAGATGCAGCAGTCGCTGATCGCGATGGTGATCGGCGGCGTCTTCGAGTTTCATCCGAAGCTGCGCGTCGGTTTCCTCGAAGCACAGAATTCGTGGGTGCCGGGGCTGCTCACGCGCATCGAGTGGGATTACCCGCAGTTTCACGAGTCGCACGCACCGTATCTCAGCCTGACGCCGAAGGAGTACTTCCGGCGCAACTGCTGGGCCGCGGTCGAAGGCAGCGAGCCGGAGATCGAACCCACCGCCGCGCTCATCGGCGCCGACCGCATGTGCGTGTCGAGCGACTACCCGCACTTCGATTCGAACTTCCCGAACGTGTCGTCGAACATCCTGAAGAACTGTTCGCGCGACACGGCCGCGAAGATTCTCATGGGCGGCGCTGGCCTGTACGGCTTTACTGAGGCCGACTTCCAGAAGGCCGACAAGGCGGCTGCGGCGAGTGCCAAAGCACCCGCCCAGAACGTCGAAATCGGCATCGTCGGCTCGTCGCGGCCAAAGGTCACCGAAAAGGCATAAGGTCGCCCTCCCCGCGTTGCGGGGAGGGGGGCGGCGCTCGCCTTCGCCTCGGGCGACCGCGCCGCCTCCCGTGGTTTCGCTCCGTAACCCCCTTTCCTTTCGGTGCGCCATGACAAAGCTGAACGCCATTGCGGCAACCCTGTTTGGCGCTGCATTGCTCGTGCTCGCGCCGGAAGCACGCGCGCAGGCCTACCCGGCCAAACCCGTCCGCGTGGTCGTACCGTGGCCGCCGGGTGCGTCCAACGACACGATGGGGCGCGTGATTTCGCAGCACCTGTCGGAGAATCTCGGCCAGCAGTTTGTGGTCGAGAATCGTGCGGGCGCTGCCAGCATCATCGGCACCGAGCTCGTCGCCAAGAGTGCACCTGACGGATACACGCTGCTCGTCACGTCGGCGACGATCGTAGCGAACGCACTCATCTACAAGAAGCTTCCCTACGAGCCGCTGAAGGATTTCGTCGGCATCACGGCACTCGCGAAGCAGGTGGGTATTCTCGTCACGCATCCATCGTTGCCCGCGAGGAATGTCAAAGAGCTGATCGCGCTCGCCCACGCGCGTCCGAAAGAAATCGTTTTCGCGTCCACCGGAATCGGCAGCTTTACGTATTTCTGCATGGCCCTTTTGAACGAGATGACGAAAACCCAGACCCTGCACGTCGCATACAAGGGAGGGGGGCCGGCCCTCATCGCGCTCATGTCCGGAGAAGTGCATGTGTTCGTCACGGGCATCTCTGCCGCGATTCCGCAGATGAAGGCGAAGCGGCTGCGGGCACTTGCCATAACGGCTTCCGAGCGCACGCCCCAGCTTCCAGAGATACCGACGATGTCGGAAGCGGGCGTGCCCGGCTATGAGTTGACGGCGTGGGTCGGCGCGTTCGCGCCGGGGGCGACACCGAGACCGATCGTCGAAAAGTTGAACGGCGAAATCAAGAAGGTGCTCGAGCATCCGGATGTCGAGAAGAACCTCGTCGCGCAGACGCTCGATCCGATGTACATGAGTGTCGACGAGTTCGCCGCACGCATGAAAGCCGACTACGAGAAGTACGACAAGCTGGTCAAGGCGACCGGGGCAAAGGTGGAGTGAGATCCCTTCTTCTCGGATCGAGGAGGAGGTCAGGTCGAGGGAAACTCTGTTTCCTAGCTCCCTCTCCCCGTGCCCGAGGAGAGGGTTGGGGTGAGGGGAAATTTCGCTTCCTGGTAATTCTGTTCGACGCTGCATGCGTTGAGGTGACATAGCCGCTCAAACAGCTCCCTCTCCCCGCACAGCGAGGCGAGGGAAGGTTTGGCTGCCCCTCGCCATAGCTTTGCCGAGGTGCGGACGAGGGAAATGATCGGGCACACCGATTCGGCTCGTCAGACCTGTCCCAAGCCGCCAGCAGCCGACTGGGTGTCGAGCAGTTTGCGCATCCCTTGATGCTGAGCAAAGAGGCCGACATCCACTGCCGGAATAATTCTGCTGCGAAATTCGAGAGCCCGTGCCGAGAGGGTCTCTCGAGTCTCCGTCACGTCACTGGAGGCAGCGCATGGCGAAGATCAGACCCAAGTCGCTTGGAAGAGTCACGCTCTTACGTCTCACGCAGGAACTTTACGACCGCCTGAGGGACGGCGGCCTCACTACCGGAGACGGCGGGTATCAGCAAACCTGCCAGCGCATCCTTGCTTGCGTCCGTACGACCACAGGCCAGCCGGTCGCGAGTGTGACAGACCGCGACCTCACGGGACTGCGGGGCTACGCGAACCGGCTCGACGGCGGCGGATGGCAGGACTGGGCGCGGGCGGTGCTTCAACATAACGGACTGTAGCTTCTCTCGACGCCGTAGAGCGCGGCCGCGCACAGTGACGTCCACTCAACGCGCCGCAACGCGAATCCATCGAGGCACACAACACCCAACGCCGGCCGTGTGAGCCTCGGCTCAGGTTTGACGCGCGGACATAATCGAGCGCCTGGCGGTCATAGCGCCGAGGCGCGCTACGGCATCCGAACCTGCGGCTCTGGATCTGCGTGCGGCGTCGGGCTCGAACGTTTCCTTGCCGCACTATTCTGAACAGGGGCTGCATCCCGCGCGAGCTCCGGAGCAACCGTCCTGATCGCTTCGAGCAGGAGCTGCGCGATCTGCGACTGGGCGAGCTCGTCGGGATGGCTCATGTCCACGAATGAATCCGGCGCGGAATCGAGGATCGGTCGCGCATCAACGACCTCGACACCCATGTCGCGACCGACCTCGATCATCAGGTCGTTGTACATCGAGTCCAGGTAAATGGGCTGGAAACCGGCGATCGTGTCGGCTTGCTGTTCCATGCGCCCGACTTCATCCGCCTTCTCTGTCATTCCCATCCTCGCGTAAGTCTCGGCCAGATACTTGCGCGAGAGCGGCGCGCTGGCTTTCGTCAGACCAATCGTAAAAGCACGCACCGCATGGGTGTTGTCTCCGCGTTCGCGGTAGGCGAGCCCGATACGCACCATGTCCGCGAAATAGGGATTGTCCTTGAGGACGACGAAGATGACAGGAATGTCGCGGGCGCGCCCGTATTCCGCGATCAGGCGCAGGTTCTCCCGATAGAGGTCGGGCGGAACACGCGCTTCGAGGTTTCGCACATCGATCTTCGGCAGCGGCTCCGGCCGGGTGAACCCGAGCCTGCTCATCGCCGCACGTAGCACGCGTGTCGTATAGATCTTGTCCAGCCACTGACGGGTGCCGGCCCGCTGCTGCAAGTCGAAGAATCGTGCGAATTTCTCCTCGCTGTCGATATCGCGGTTGTAGACGTAGCCGCGATCGCAGTAATTAAAGGAAGCGATGAGGAGAGCAGGCTTCAGGCGCTCGCCGTACTTACGCAGGGTCTGATATCCCTGAAACGAGCTGTAGCCGAGCGTCGCCATGTTCACGACCTCTGCGTGAGGCAGGGCTCGTCCCAGTACTTCCGGCCAAGCCGCGTCACGCGCTATACCGTATGCCCACGTGTTGGAGTCCCCGAGCGCGACGATGCGGGGCAGACTGGGTTCCGGAAGCTCGTCTGGCGACACGCGGAAGCCTTCCCATCCAAGCTCTCGCGAAGGCTCGCCATGACCTCTTATCACGTTCGGCGCACGCGGTTTGACGTCGTCCCGTAACGTGATGAACGCGCGGGAGCAAGACTCTGCCATGAGCAGAATGACGACCGGAAGCAAGATCGTGGCAATCAGCTTCACGTCACCGTAAGCCCAGCCGCACGCGCCACCATTGTACGCATGCCGGGCTCGTGTTGTACTGCGAGCCAATCTCGGCAATACGGTTCACACACCGCGTTCGCCGAACACTTCCTTCGCTTCGATGAGTGCATCTTCAACGTGCGGCCAGCCGCGATACCAGCCGGCCTGACCGAACGTTTCGCAAATTTCGCGCCGGCTGAGACCGGCCTCGAGCGCATAGCCGATATGGCGCCTGAGCTGCCGCAGATGGCCACGACACATGAAGAACGCGAGCAGCATGACCAGGCGCTCCTTTGCGTCGAGCGGCGAGCGCGCCCAGATCTCACCGTACAGATAGCTGTCCACGATCAGCGCGGATTCGGGAAGCATCTCATGGGTGAGCGTCGCGGCAAGTTCCTGGTCGGCCTCATCGCCCCACGCCCGGCGACGAAGCTCGCGACCGCGCTTCATCTTGTCGTCGAGTGACGAGAGCCATGCGTCCTCGAGCGGCTTGTCGAGCGCCTTCCATTCCTCGCGCTCGTTGATCACTTCCTGGCAGCGGGCGAGCGCAAACACGGAAGCCGGCACGCCCGCATAGAACTTGAGCTCGACGAACATCGCCTTGATCTTCTGCGGCGTCAGGCCGAGCGTCAGCCCGACCCGGATCTGATGCTGGAGTCCGAAGTCCATGCCGTTCACGCACTGCGCCGTGATCGTTGCAATGCTGCGAAGCTTCACGTCGAGGCCGGGCTGCCGCCAGATGCCGCCCCACATGACTTCGTGGCCGATCCGCGTGTGATCGGGCGAGATCTGGATCATCGGGCTCGGCTTCGGGAGGTGCCGGTCGATGACATCCCGGAATTCCTTCGCCTGCCGTGCCAGTTCTTCCGCAGTGGTCATACCGACTACCGTATATTGAACAACTTCTGTGCGTTACCGCTGAGGATGGCGACCTTCTCCGCGTCGCTCAGGGTGTCGGTCGCGAGCACGTGTTCGATCGACTTGTCCTGCCACGGGATCGGATGGTCGGTACCGATCATGAGTTGGCTCGTGCCGACCTCGGCCGCGATGTGCCGCAGCATCTCCGGGGTGAAGACGAGCGTGTCGAAATAGAGCGAGCGCAGATATTCGGTCGGCTTCTTCTTGAGCTGGATCGCGTTGTTGCAGTATTCGGGCGAAACACGGCAGCCATGATCGGAGCGCGGAGCATACGAGGGCAGATAGCCGCCGCCGTGGGCCGAAATGATCTTGAGACCCGGGTAGCGGTCGAGCGTGCCTTCGAAGATGAGGTGGGACAACGCGATCGTGGTCGAGAGCGGATTGCCGATCACGTTCGACAACCAGCCGTTACCTTTCACGCGCCCCGCGATCTCCGGCGGGCTGATCGAATGGATGAAGATGACCGCGTTCAACTCCTCGCATTTCGCCCAGAACGGATTGAAGACAGGATCGGAGAATTCACGGGGTCCGACGTTCGAACCGACCGCGACGCCCTTCAGCCCGAGCTTCTTCATGCCGTATTCGAGCTGGCGCACCGCCAGATCGGGAAACTGCAGCGCGACCGAGGAGTACGCATACAGCCGGTCGGGGTATTTCGCGCAGGTCTCCGCGAGCTTCTCGTTCTGAACGCTGATGACCTTCTCGGCGAGATCGCGGTCCGTCACGCCGTACCAGTCCGGGTTGATGCTGAGGACTTCCACGTCGATGCCTTGCGCATCCATTTCGCGGATGCGATCCTGCGTCACGACCATGCTGCCGGTGGTAGACGGCCGGCGCGGTGCTTCCTTCTTGACGCCCATCAGCGCTGTTGCTTCGGGCACGACGCAATGTGCGTGCACATCGACGGTCTTCACGCTCCGGCCGTTCACGACGACCTGGCGCCGTCCCGGAGATACGGTCTGCAATTCGGGG
>Ga0207701_10003510_pt1 | contig 16079 bp, 11 predicted proteins | sample KBSSwiSSwithPhiX_FD_184294 | JGI IMG/M metagenome (GOLD analysis project Ga0207701, IMG submission 184294) | Switchgrass rhizosphere bulk soil microbial communities from Kellogg Biological Station, Michigan, USA, with PhiX - S5 (SPAdes) (version 2) | ecosystem: Environmental > Terrestrial >... | reverse complement strand
CTTATCGGACGTGGACGCTTTTCAAATTTGGCTGCAAATGATACATCGTTTGGTCGCGCTACTGATCGCAATCGGTGTAATTGCATTTTATTCGCGTGTTTGGAGAGATCAGCGTGACGTTTCCGCGCTCAAGAAATTGTCCATCTGGTGGATCGCATTTCTTGTCGTTCAGCTGACGCTGGGCGCCTGGACGATTTGGAGCAATAAAGCAGCGGACATCGCCACGGCGCATGTCGCCGTAGGGGCGATCATGCTATCTTTTGGTGTGAGTATCTCGGCCATTTGCTGGCGAATTTCCCAGAAAGAATTTGGTAGGGCGCGACGATGCCAGTCCGGCTCGGACCCGGGCACGCCGCACAGCGAACCTGTCGCCGTATGAAGACCGTCGCGCTCGAAGTCGAAAATGCGAAACACGCATTTGCGCGAAGAAGGTTCATTGCCGATCTCTTCGAGTTAGTCAAAGCGCGATTGACTGCGCTTGTATTGCTGACTACTGCGGTCGGTTTTTACCTCGGATCAGGACCGTCTGTCGATTATGCCGCATTATTTCGCGTCGTGTTTGGAACAGCGGCCGCAGCTGCCGGGGCGGCCGCACTCAATCAGTGGTGGGAACGCAAAGCGGATGCGCTGATGAATCGCACGAGAACGCGTCCGGTGCCGGCGGGCCGAATGCGACCATCTGAAGCGCTCACGTTCGGGGTTGTCCTCTCGATCTTTGGAGTTGCGTATCTTGCGCTGGCTTCCAACCAGCTGAGCGCGGTACTCGCTGCGATAACGATCACAATTTACATCTTCGGTTATACGCCACTGAAGCGAGCCAGCACCGCAAACACGATTGTTGGTGCGATCCCGGGCGCGATACCGCCAGTGATTGGCTGGGCGGCGGCTCGGGGCGCCATCGACGCCGGTGCGGGAAGCCTTTTCGCAATTCTTTTGCTGTGGCAATTGCCCCATTTCTTCGCGATTGCCTGGATGTATCGCGAAGATTATTCGCGAGCGGGTTTTCGCATGATTTCAAGCGATGACATCAGCGGCGAACGCAGTGCCAGCCAAAGTGTGTTTTTCTGTATTCTCCTCCTTATCTTGGGAGGCTTGCCCGCATTTGTTGGAATCGTCACATTCGCGTATCTCGCAATCGAGCTGGTGCTCGGCGGTTTGTTCATAGCCGTTGCCATGCGATTCTTGAGACTCCGCACCAGAGAGGCCGCGCGTTTACTATTTATTACATCGATTGTTTACCTCCCGCTGTTGCTGGCTGCGCTTGTTTTGACAAAATCATGAGCACAACTTCTATCGCAGTGAATCGCGCCTCTTCGCGGCCTTCGATTTTGTGGAAGACCGCGCTCATCCTGATTCCGTTTGTTACACTCGGGCTGTTGCTGTGGCTGCGTCACATCGAAGTGAACGCTCTCAGGCAACGGGCCGTTTCGTCGTATGGAACAGTGCCATCTTTTCAGCTGATCAATCAGAATGGGCAGCCCTTTGGCTCCGCGCAGTTGGCCGGGAAAATTTGGATCGCCGATTTCGTTTACACAACCTGTCCAGGACCTTGTCCGATGATCAGCAGCCGGATGAGTGAACTGCAAAAGCCACTGGAAAAGACCGACGTGCATCTGGTTTCATTCAGCGTCGATCCAGAGAAAGATACGCCTCAGGTTCTACGCGGTTACGCGGATAAGTTGCAAGCAGATCCTCAGCGTTGGGATTTCCTTACCGGGCCAAAGAGCACGATTTACAAACTGTCGCACGATGGTTTTAAACTTGCCGTATCAGACGGCAGCGGCGAACAGGGCATTCCCGTTCACAGCACGCGGATGGTGCTGGTGGATCGACACGGCGATATTCGCGGTTATTACGACGCAACCGAAGCGGACACGATCACGAAGTTGGTGGCGGACACAAGTCATCTGCTGCGCGAGCAACCGCAATAACGGTAGCCGCGGTCGTTGACCGCGGCAGCCGGGGCCAACAACCCAGCGACGAATCTATTAGGCCACCGGTTTCGGTCCCGCGTTGGGTCCTTCGTCGCAGACCAGTCGCAGGTAATCGCGATATTCGCCTTTTGGCAGCCGATCGATGGTAGCGGCGAGTTGATACTCCGTGATGAATCCCGCTCGAAGCGCCACTTCCTCCAGGCACGCAATCTTCAATCCCTGGCGGTGTTCAATCGTCGCGATGTAGTTGCTTGCTTCGAGCAAAGTTGTTGTCGTGCCGGTATCGAGCCAGGCCATGCCCCGGCTGAGCAACTTCACGTGCAATTGGTCCTCCTTGAGATAGAGCAAATTCAGATCGGTGATCTCCAATTCCCCGCGCGCAGATGGACGCAATGTGCGACATAGCTCAACCACCCGCTCGTCATAGACATAAAGCCCCGGCACTGCGAAGGGACTCTTTGGTCGCTTCGGTTTTTCCTCAAGACTGATCGCTTTCCCATTAGCGTCGAATTCGACTACGCCGTACCGTTCCGGGTCGCGCACCTGATATCCAAAAATGTAAGCGCCACGCTTGATGGACAAAGCGTCCCGGTAAAAGTCGAGTTTTCCATAGAAAATGTTGTCACCTAGAATGAGTGACGCGCCGCAGCCCTCGATAAATTTTGCTCCGATCAGGAAAGCTTGCGCGATTCCCTCGGGCTTTGGTTGCTCGGCGTATTCAATCCGAATTCCAAGGTGCGCGCCGTCGTTCAAGTAATCCCGCAGCATCGGCAAATCCTTGGGCGTGGAAATGATCAGCACCTCGCGCAAACCGCCGAGCATAAGCGTGGCCAGCGGATAGCAGATCATCGGCTTGTCGTAGATCGGGAGGAGTTGCTTGCAGACAATCTTCGTGAGCGGAAAAAGGCGAGTCCCTGCGCCGCCTGCGAGTACAATGGCTTTCTTCATTTTCGATTTTCGATTTTCGATTTTCGATCGCTGCCGCTCCAGCGCCTAAGTAATTCCGCCCATTCCTGCCAGAAACGAGTCCCAGCAGTCAAATCGATCCCGCTTTTCTGACTGACGAGTCCAAGCACCTGCTGTGGAGCCGAACGGAATGTTGTTTTATCAACGAGAAACGAACTGTCGCGGAGCGACTGTCGATCTCTCAAACGGCCGCCTACACACTCCGACAAGGCGTTTTGAATCCATTCTCGCGGTAAGTTCGATCGCGCCTCAATCGTGGCGCTTACGGTAACGTTGAGAAGTTTTTTTAAGATGAGCGCGCAGACGAGGGCATTGGAACTCGTTGCGTGGACATGCGACACATTTTTCTCTCCAAGGAGTCTTCTCAATACGAGAGCAAAACGCGCCTGGCGCAAAAAGATGGTACTTGGCGCCCGGGCGCTCTGCTGGGCGCGATCTTCTTCCATTTTTTGCGCGAGCGCCTCGTTTGCCCGCCATTCGGCCTCGATGACCATCGGGTCAGGCAAAAATTCGAGCGATGAAGCCATTTTCTCCATCGCTCGCGTGGACCGCGTCCGGGAATTCAATTCGCACACGATTGGGACGATCGGCACGTGGCGTCGCTTCATCTCTTCGAGCTCGCGGTCAAGAAGTGGCAAATTTCTATCCGGCCACCGATCGATCAGATATGCGATCTGATTGGCCGCTCTCGCTGGTTGTGTTGTTGCCGCGCCCCGGTCGGGTGCTTTTCCTCGTGACGCGCCCGGGGTTTTCTGCAGAAGCTCAATCAGCGGCGCCACGGTTTGGTCGATTCGGAAATGTTGTTCGATCCGCTCTCGTCCGGCGCGACCATAACGCACTCGCAATTTGGCATCTTGTATAAGTCGGCTCAGGGCTTCCGCCAACGCCATTGTATCCTCCGGCGGAACGAGCAAACCCGTTTCGCCGTGAACAACTGATTCAGGAATCCCAGCCAAATGCGTGGACACAACCGGACGCGCAGCCGCCATCGCTTCGATGATTACGGTAGGAAAAACGTCGCTGGCTCCTTGAGCATCTGTCACCGAGGCGAGCGCGAAAATATCCGCAGACCCGAGTTTTTCGAGAACCGCTCCCTGCGACAATGAGCCGACGAGGTGAACCTGGCCTGATAAGTTCAGCTTTCTAATTCTTGCTTCGAGATCACCACGTAGCGGGCCATCGCCAATGATTTCACAGGTGAATTCGAGACCTCGGCGCGCGAGCTCCGCACACGCGTCGATGAGGTAATCAAATCCTTTAAACGCAACCAGTCGGCCGACACTGATGATGCACGGCGCTTCGCCTGAAATTTCGTAATGCGGCTCCGGAAAACGGTTCAGGTCCATTCCGTTGTAAACACGGTGAATTTTCGCAGCAGAAGCCGGACAACGTTGGAGGAGCAGGTCGCGACTGTAATCCGTTTCGGCCGCTAGGAACTCCGCGGCGGCGCAGATTTCCCGCAGCAGATCATCATTGCCGAGGTCTTTCATGAAGTCCTGTCCGTGCGCAGTGACGCTGAATGGAATCCCTGAAATCTCTTTTAAGAACATCGCGGTGTGCGCCGCTCGATTCGCGAAGTGGACGTGAATATGATCCACGCCGCGGCCCTTGAAATGGTGGGCAAAGTATAGGGCGTTGCGCGCGCGCTGCTCTGCCTTCACACCGGGGCCATACTTTTGCTCATGCCGGGCAACCAGATCGCGCGGCCACTTGCCGTTCGTTTTCGCCGTCTTTTCTGAAATCTTTAAGATTTCCTGCGGCGGCGCGTAATGAATGCCTGCGCGCAAACTTGCTATATGCTCGTGGCGAAGGCTCGTAAGCGGTGGATACACCGAGCCGATCTCGAGCTCGAAACCGAGCCGTTCCAGCGCCAGCATTTCAGCGTCGCAAAACGTCTGCGAAATTACGGGATATCGGGAGTAAAAATAGCCGAGACGCATCGAATCGGATGATTACGCGTTCCGAGGGAAAATAGCAATGGCTGTGGTGGCAGGCTCGCCACGGCGAGTTTGTCCTGTGGCGGACGTGTCGCCTGCGGTGGTTTTGGAAAATGTGCAGCCGACACGGCTGCCTCCACAATTCACGAAAAGCGAACGTCTTTGCCTGGATCCATCTCAAAGTCCAGGTCCAGGGAATCTTCCGTGTTTGGCTTGATCACTTCCTCCATGAATTTCACGAAAATGGGGTCTTCGCGAAAGATGGCGTACTTGTCCATCGACTCAAAATCGATGGCAATGAAGAACGGCCACGGCAATTCGGGGTCGATCCGCTTCCCGCATTTGATGTTCAACACCTCGGGAATTTTCAAAAGCTGCATGCGGGTATTCATCATCATCGCCTCCACGCGGGCAGGAGTGACCTCGGGTTTGAGTTTATAGAGAACGATATGATGAACCATGAGGGTAAAGCTAATAGGCGTTTCCGATGAGGCGCGCAAGTCCGAATCCGTTGACCGAGCGAAGCACCATTATAGTCCCTCCGCGAACGCCCCTCATAGTTCTCGCAAGGCTAAATCGAATGGAATATATGCAAGGAGTTTAACCGGTTGTTCCTCGAGAACAAAATTGCCCCGTCGAACGTCGCAAAGAGAAAGAAGAGATGATGAGCGATGAAAACGCACATGCGCTTGATCCGGTGCGACCGGTAGAGCTACCCAGTAGGCAATGGTGGCGCTTTTTGCAAAGGGAGGATTGGCTTGTGGTCGGATGGGTGCTCGCGATCAAAATCTTGCTGTTTATCTTTGGCGCGAAAAGCTTCCGTATTCTGGAAAATAAACCGCTTCCCGGGAGGGTTGGTTGGCTGGACATTTGGAATCGCTGGGATTCGCTTCACTATTTGCAAGTCGCCCAATTTGGCTACAACTCGGCCAGCGTGATGAAAGCATGGTTTTATCCGCTTTTCCCTTGGTGCACCCGGTTGGTTACCTATGTGGTTGGCAACAACTATCTTGTCAGCGCCTTTATTGTTTCCGGCTTTTCTTCTGTCGCCGCGGCAATTTTGCTGCGAAGAATCGTCCAGTTCGACCATGAGACAGAGACCTCGCGCTGGGCGGTTTGGTTTTTCCTCATCTTTCCGACCGCTTATTACTTGCATATTGCGTACGCGGAAAGCTTATTTCTGGCGTTCGTTTTGGGCTCGATTCTGGCCGCGATTTCGGGGCGATGGTGGCTGGCAGGAGTCCTGGGAGCTCTCTCCTGGATGACGCGGGCTAATGGCATCATCTTGCTTCCGACCTTAGCAATCGAAGCGATTCATCAATGGGTCGTCACCAAGCGTTGGAATTGGCGATGGCTTTGGATCGCGATTGTGCCCGCAGGTTTTGCTGTCTACTTGTTCATGAACTGGAAGGTTACAGGAGATCCATTCTCCTTCTTGCGAATGCGAAAACAGCTGTTCACGATGGAGGGGTCATGGCCGTGGGTTGGAATTCGTAATGCTATAGGAAACCTCCGCGGTACCCCGAATTATGCTGAGACAGTAGGTGCGCAAGAGCTGTATTTTGTGGTGCTTGGTTTTGTTTGCATGATCCTCAGTTGGATTAAACTGCGTCCGGTCCACGCCGCATGGATCACCGGGAACTGGTTCCTTATAGCCAGCGTGACCTTTCTCGTAAGTACGCCACGCTACACACTAACAATGTATCCGGTATTTATGTTATTTGGGTTGCTAGGTCGGAGCCGATTGTGGATCGCCGTCATCACAGTGTGGTCTTTGTTATTCCTGGCGCTCTTCAGTAGCGTGTTCACGCGTAGCGGGTGGGCGTTCTGAATGCGGACTCGCCGTACGTGTCGAATGTGAATAGTTTTGAAGAGGCAGATGACTTTGAAAGAACCAGCCCTGGAGATCCCTGCAAATCTGGAATATCCAGTGTGTCCGTTATGCAACAGCGACCGACGCGACTTTCCGTTTCGTTTGTCCGCGACAGGACGGGTTCGCCGTGGCGAACAAGAACCTTACAGGGTGGCGCGCTGTATCGAGTGCGGATTGCACTATCTTTATCCGCGCCTGATCGAGAGGGCGATGCAGGAGATCTATCGCGAATCATCATACTATGAAGGCGGCGCATGCGGATACGCGGACACCAGCTACACTGCCCAGGAATTCGCGTTGCGAGCAACGTTCAAACGCCTGCTGCAGAATCTTGCCAAACGGGGATTGACTGGTGGCAATCTTTTGGAGATCGGTTGCGGCTATGGTTACCTTCTTGATGAGGCGCGCTCGTTCTTTGGACGACGCGTTGGGACCGAATTCTCGCCCGAGGGCGCCGAGATCGCGCGCGCGACGGGCGCCGAAGTATTTATAGGAGGGATTGAGCAGGTTCCATCTGAAGCAAAATTTGATTGTGTAATTGGGACGCAATTGATCGAGCACGTTTACGAACCATTATCATTCGTTAAGCGATTAGCGGGCCACACAAAATCCGGTGGTCATATTATCCTCGCTACACCCGACATCGGAGGTGTATTGAGAAAGGCCATGGGCCAACGTTGGCCGTCTTTCAAAGTTCCTGAGCATGTTCTCTACTTCGATTATTCCACGTTAAGTTCATTGATGAGTCGAGCGGGTCTAGATGATGTTCATAGACTTCCTTATCCGCATGCTTTTCCCTTGGGCTTGATCGCTGCCAAATTCGGTTTCACGCTTCCGCCCTCGGTGCGGCGCTTCAAGGTATGGGTGCCGGCGACCACTGTTGCTGCTTATGGAAGAGTCACAAACGCCTAACACCGAAACAGGGCAGACCTTCCTTTCGGTCGTCGTCCCTGTCTTTCGCGAAGGCGTGCAGCTATCTGCCTTCCTCGCATCGGTGCGCGACTTTCTTTGTCAGTGCAATCTGCCGTACGAACTGGTGCTTGTTGACGACGGTTCGCCCGACGAGACCTGGCGCGTGATAGCAGGAGAAGCGAAAAGCTGTCAGGCCATACGCGCCCTGCGTCTGAGCCGAAACTTCGGCAAGGAATCGGCGTTGTGCGCAGGGTTGGAGCACGCTCGCGGTGACGCGGTGATCGTGATGGATGCCGACGGACAACATCCACCGTCGCTTCTGCCTGATATAGTGCGGATGTGGCAGAATTCGGGAGCCGACATTGTGGAAGCAGTTAAGCGCAAGCGAGGCAGCGAATTATTATCCAGCAAGTTAGGTGCGTTGCTTTTCTATTTTATCTTAAACAAACTGTCGGGATTCCATTTCAAAGGCGCATCGGATTTTAAGCTGATGAATCGCAAGGCGCTCGATGCTTGGCTAAGGATGCATGAGCGTAACGTGTTCTTTCGGGGAATGACTGTCTGGATGGGATTCACAACAGTGCAGATCCCCTTTGAAGTGGTGCCACGCTCCACCGGTCAATCGACCTGGTCTGTGTTTAAGCGCCTGAAGCTGGCTCTTATCGGAATAACCGCCTTCTCGTCATTCCCGCTGCATTTGGTCACCTTTGCAGGCGTGATTTTCCTTGCCGTGTCAGTTCTTTTAGGGATAGAGACGGTGTACCTGAAGCTGACCGGTCGAGCGGTAAGCGGGTTCGCTACGGTGATTCTATTGGAACTAATCATCGGAAGTTTCCTCATGATCAGTCTTGGTATCATCGGCGAGTACCTGGCCCGGATTTATGAAGAGGTTAAAGGTCGACCCCGATACATAGTAGCCGAATCGATTCAACCTGACATTGATTCGTTGCCGCGTTAGAGACGCAACAAAAGAGCAGCTGAATCTGTTGCCCGAAGTTAGTTGAGGCTTAAACCGGCGCGTAGAAAATAGAATTATAGACTATTGCGGCTACCGCTTACTGCTTCCTCCGAGATCAATCTGGCTCACGCGATCCGAAAATGTGCAAACCACGTAGAGTTTGTCACCCCCTAACGCCATGGCCGATGGTCCGTCGAGCCTGTCTGGAGGCATGGGTCTTAAGGCTCCCATTCTCGTTCCATTTAAATCAAAGATCAGGACGCTATCCGCAGCCGTCGCTGATGCGTACAGACGCTCTCTTTTTGGGTCAATAACAACGTGTTCCAAGGGCCACATATTGTTTTGCCACTCTGGCACGATCCATTTCCAAAGAAATTTTCCATTCGAATCAAAGACTTGGATGCGCTTGTGGAGGGGATCAGCCACATAGACTCGGTTGGTCTTTGGATCGACAGCGAGACTTGTATGGTTGGCAAATTGCCCGTCGCCTGCCCCCTCCGACCCCCAGATGGTGAGCACATTACCATTCGGGTCCATTTTAACGATCCGGCTATGGCCTTGGTCTAGTACGTAGATCGAGTTATCGGGGCCAATCGCAATGTCGCGAGGCGCAAAAAATCCAGGTGGTGGCCCTGTCCACTCAGCAATGAAGGTCCCATCGGGTGCTATCTTCTGTACGCGGCTATTGGCCGCATCAGCAACATAAATGTTGCCGTCCCGATCAATGGCAATTCCGTTTGGTTCCCCAAATTGTCCGTAGCCCGAGCCCTTTATTCCTATGCTGGTAATGAACGTACCGCTCGGTTTGAATTTCTCGAGCCGTCCATTGCCGCTATCGGCAACCAGCACATTGCCTGACCCGTCCACGGCAATTCCAAGCGGCTTGTCAAACTGTCCCGGTCCCGTGCCCTTGCCGCCTTCGAACATAGTCGTAGTAACCTCCGGAAGCGAACTGAACTGTCGTGGAGCCGCATCGGGAATCTTGTAGATCGTTAGCGAATTATACCTGCCTTGTTTATCCTCAAATACCTTCGAAAAATATTGGGCGTAGACTTGTTCGTTCGGCCGTTTAATGACTTGACCGTGGCGGATGCCATTATCGAATACCACGTATCCGATGTTATTTTCCTTTAAAAGCCGATACACCTTACGAGGGTCTCTGCTCTCGAACATCTCCCGCTGAATAAGTTCTCGCTTTGCGATGTCGTATCCGGCGCCCCAGGCAAAAAGTGTGTAGCCGCAGAACAGTTTACGGCCAGCATAGAGAATTGGGTGATACATCAACCTGTCAGTTAAGAAGGCTTTGTCCGCTTTAGTTTCCGACAGCACCCACTTCACCAACGGATCGTTCTCGTAAGCGAATTCCGCAAGATGACGATTATAAATGGGAAAGAGATCGATGGCTCCGCCGACGACAATAGAAGCTGTCAGCGCGGTAGCAACGACCGGGCCCAGGATCGGTGGCGTCTTTAGCTTCCAAAGCCAGCATACCCCGTAAGCCGCGAACAGGTTGGCTAGAATTACCCAAATATTCAGGAATTTATGATTTGCCGGCGTTTCAACGCTGAATCGGAATGAGAAAGCAACCAACAACAAGCTGCAGATGGCGATAAAGAACCGACGCTGAAACCATGAAACTACGAGGAGTGCCAGGATTATCACAGGCCACTTCAAACCGAACGTATAGCCGAGATACTCGACGACTTTAGCTATAGTCGGATCCTGGATGGTATATCCCCATTGAAAGAGCGAGTAATTTCTGGGGCCGCCCGCGGAAGATAAGTACCATATTTGTGGCAATGCCACAACGGCAGCGGCGAATCCCAGCATCAGCATGTATTTGCGCTGCGGAAAAAGAAGGAGAAGGAAGAGTAGGATCGCAAACGCTGCGGTAAAGACGAGAGCATTCCAGAATGGCAGAGAACCCAAGAGCAATCCGGTAAAAATAAAGCTCTTACCCGAAACGATAGCGTCGCTGACAAATGAGGTGACTCCTGAAGCTTGCCGCGGTTCAGACTTGACGAGTGCCGCGTCGTCAGGCACTTCGCTTTCGGCTAAGCCGCCATCGATAGGCGCAGTAAGCTTACCCGTATCCGGGGAGTTTCTACGCTGGTAACGATCAATCAGGAAAATTAGTACAATGAGGAGTATGCCGATCCCGCTGGCCAGATGTCGCTGGTTTATGTAAACGCTCTGCGTCCATATTCCCCAGTCCTCGCCCCGGTAAGGATAGCCTGAGCGGAGGTATCCCCTCAAATTCAGTACAGCATGCCATGCCTGTGTTATCGAGGGTTGAGACCGAAGGAATGAAATAGAAACAAGTGAGCCGCTAAAAAAGAAGAAGGCAGAGCCAATACGTCCAATAGCTCGCGAATTGAACAGCAGTTGACCCAGGCTCATAACGAGCGCCAGCATGCAGACCATGGTAACGGCGCTCAAAATGTTCAGGCTCCAAGCCATGTTAAGGCCGAGAAATTTCAGGTTTGCCGCCTGAAAAAAGAAGAGAAAATGATAACGAATAGGCGCACCCGAAAAGAATGGATACTGAGTGGGAAAGTTATGGCCCACGACAAAACTCTGGATCAACGCTGTGTGTGGTCCAAAGTCGGTCCAAACCAGGTCGCTTATCAGTAGCTTACCGTCTTTATAACCGAACGTGCTAAACATGATCCAGCACGCCAGGGCGAAGTACATTGCCAGCATGATCCAATCCCACATTGCTGAACCAGAAACGCGCGGTTCGATGAATACGGCGCGACGTTTGAGATGGCGTGTTGACCTGCGAATTAACAGAAAGATTACGCTCACCGCGGCGGCGAAAAAAGAGAGGTCCGCCCAAAGCAATGGCTTAGCCGTGTGCGCAAAAGCCAGGGCCGCCAGGTAGGTGAACCATGAGCTAGCTAGAAGCCCTACGAGCACGGCTGCGGCCAGTCGGTGTGCAACCGATACGAACCGGTAAAAGCGCCGGCAAAGAAGGTCGCCAAGATAAATGGCGAGCGCTAGGTAAATCAGAGCCAACATGGATTTAATGACGACGCTCGAATGACAAATGACGAAACACTGATCGACCGTTTGGTGCGGTGTCGATCATTGTTGCATCAGGATCATTCGCCGGAGCGCGTCTGCATTGGCGCGAACGCTAAGCACCCAACCTTCTCTGTCAAACGCACTAGCGCGGTGCCGTTGGGCGAGGCGGTGGGCTCGGGCGAGGCCTCGGTGTCGGAGTAGCTCTTGGCGTTGGCGTCGGTGTGATCGTTGGCGTAGGCGTGATTGTTGGCGTAGGCGTGATCGAGGGTGTCGGCGTTGGCGTGGCCGCTGGCACGGTGAAGGCATAAACTTTGTTATCGTTGGCAATGTAAATACGCCCGCGGGCAGCGATGCCAGCATTAAACCGATGTGTGCCTTGCATTAACTCGTTTGGCCCACCGCCGGCAAAAACAACGCTGCCAGTCTCTCCATCGAAACCGTGCAACCGTTGATCGCCGCCAGCGTCTGCACCCACTAGCCAGACAATCATGTTATTGGTGCCATCAGTAGAGGTGACAAAGGGCGAGCCGCGACCATTCTGGTTCATGCTCCATTCGATGACGATGGCGGGCGGATTCGCTGCAGTAATGCGAAAAGCGGAAAGGTTAGCGCCTTCGGCGTGGAAAGCGACGTAGGTGTCCTGTTTGGTCCGATAGGTGACAGCCGCCTGAAGAATAGCGGCGTTGCCAACCTGAGCTGACGTTACAGGTTGGCTGATACCACCAAGGTTGTCGCGATTAACCAAATACGCCTTGCGATCTTTACCCATCGCAACAATAAGATGGGAAGGCGTTGCACCGGGCACGTCCACCAGCAATGGACCGCAGCTACCCAGATCCGTGTCGTTGTTGTCGAGAGTGAGCCAGTTTGTGGGCACCCAATAATCCGCGGGCGATCCGCTGAAGATTGGGCCGGGTTGGAAGCGAATCACTGCTTCCCCGCCACTCCAGTTCCCTCCGGTGTCAAAAGTGTTACCGGTAGTAACAAACGGATTGTTGCCGTCGCTGGCGATACCTCCAACGGCCCATATTGCGCCGCCGTGGGTGCCGGCGGCGGTGGCCGCAGCCCATGCCGTTACGGTGGCTGGATTGTCTATCGGCACGCCTACGAGCCAGCCATGATAGACGCAGCCATCTCTCATGCTTCCGTAGCCAACATAAAGAATGTTGCTCACGATGCCGAGGGCCGGTCGCTGCTGTTGGACCTCTGGGGTGAAGTTGATCCCGTTGTAGGAGGCTGTCGCCTCCACGTCCAAAGGCCAGCCGGGATTGATGTCGCCCGTGTCCACGTTAAGGGACAGGATGAGATGTTTTATAGTCTCGCCGCCGTCGGGTGTCGTCATTGCGTCCAAAAACAGCGCGCGCGAGGCGAGATCCACAATGGGCGTACCGATGATGCCCACAGGATCAAATTTGGGGTTGCAGAGATCCGCTGCGGACACCGGCGGGCCAGCGTTGCGCTGCCAGATAATGCTCCCATCAACCGCGTCGAGCGCGTACACGTTATTGGATAACGTTACGGCAATAACCATTGCCCTGCCCCCTGGGCCGCCTTCGATGTAAAGTGGCTGCGCATAGACGTTGCCGACAATCGTGCCGTCGAAATTCAGGTCGCGCGTCAGATTGGCGGCGGCGTTTGGCGTGAAAGCAGAGTCAACATAAAGCCCGTCCCGCGAATCATGATTGTGAAACTGGGTCACGTTCACCTGCGCGTTTACCGGAAGGATTGCGTTCCAGAAACAAACAACGACAACGGAGAAAATAGAAAATAGAAACTTCATACGTCAGTGGGCAAGAATTCCCGCGGCCCCTTCTAACATGCCCAAATGCCGCTGTGTCAAGCCTGATAATCAATCGCTGATTTGTCTGGCCGTAGCATTTCGTCACGTCCACGCTTTAGCGAAAATGGAAGCTTGACTGGCGTAGGCGGAACACCAATCACCAATCACTGTTTCTCTCAGCGCGGTGTCGGCCGAGGGGGTGCACTAGGGCGAGGCCTCGGGGTTGGGCTAGGTCTTGGAGTGGGCGTAGGTGTCGGAGTGGGTGTCGGTGTCGGTGTAGGTGTCAGCAACGGCGCCGCAAATGCATAAACTTTATTATCCCCGGCGACATAGACGCGTCCCCGAGCTACGATACCAGTGGTACTATAGTTATGCGTGCCAGCCATCAGTTCGTTCGGACCACCACCGTCATAAACAACGGCGCCTGTCTCTCCGTCATAACCGTGCAGTCGCTGATCGCCCGGGATGCCACGATCTTCCGTGCCAACCACCCAGACAAGCATGTTATTAGTGCCATCGGTCGAAGTAACGAACGGTGAGCCGCAATTGCCAGCACCTCGGTTCACGGTCCACCCGTTAGCAATGTTGGGTGGAGTGGTTCCGGTGATGCGAAAAGTCGATAACGTGCTGCGATCGGCGCGGAAAGCAACATAGGTGTCAAGGTTGGTTCGATAGGCTGCTGCTGCCTGCCTGAGAAATTGAATGCCGGCAACCTGAGCTGACGCTATAGCGGCGCTAATCCCACCGAGGTTATCTCGATTAATCAAGTACGCTTTGCCATCCTTACCCAAGGCAACGATAAGATGGGAAGGCGTTGCATCAGGCACGTCTACCAGCAATGGTCCGGAGCCCCCAAGATCCAAGTCTGTGGTGTCGAGGTCAAACCAGTTTGTGGGTACCCAATAATCGACAGGTAAGCCGCTAAATATCGGACCGGGCTGGAAGCGAATCACTGCTTCGCCACCTCCCCAGACGCCGTTTGTGTTAGTGGTGTTCCCAGTCGTAACGAAGGGGTGTTTTCCATCACTGGCGACGCCGCCGACTCCCCAAATGCCGCCCTTGGCAGCGTCGGTGGCCCATGCCATCACACCGGCTGGATTATCGATCGGCACGCCTATGAGCCAGCCATGGTAAAGACTGCAATCAGAGAAACTCGCATAGCCAACGTAAAGGATGTTATCCGCGATACCGAGCGCCGCGCGTTGCAGTTGGATCACTGGAGTGAAGTTGATTCCGTGGTATGAAACTGTCTCCACGTCCACCGGCCAGCCCGGATTGATATCGCCTGTATCCACATTAAGGGATATGATGAAATGTTTTTTAGTTTGACCGCCGTCGGGTGTGGTCATTGCGGCCAAAAGAAGCGAGCGTGAGGCGAGATCGACTACAGGCGTGCCACTGATGCCCAGCGGATCAAGGATAACGCATGGACCAAATGCCGGTACCGGATCGCCAACATTTCGCTCCCAGATGATGCTGCCATCGAGCGCGTCGAGTGCATACACGTTATTGGATTCAGTCACCGCAATGATCGTTGCTCTGCCGCCCGGACCGTTATCGAGGTAGAGCGGTTGCGCATAGACGTTGCCGACAATGGTGCCGTCAAAATCCAGGTCGCGCGTCAGATTGGCCGCAGCGCCCCGGGTGAAAGCGGAATCAATGTAAAGGCCGTCCCGCGAATCGTGATTGTGAAATTGCGTCACGTTCACCTGCGCGTTTGCAGGGGGAGTTGCGCTGAGGACAGCAACACACCATCCAATAATCAGGAGCGAAGAAGTGGAAATTCGAGATTTCATAGGGAGCCGCGGATATTTGAGGGGCCTCTCTTCTACCACGATGAGCTGCCCTAATGTCAAGTCCGGAGACCATTCGCTGACTTGCCGCGCAGTAGCTTTACGCGAAGGCCGGTTGGCGTAGGCGGATCAGCGATCACTAATTACTGATTACTATTTCTTTCAGCGCGGTGTTGGGCGCGGCGGCGGATTTGGACGAGGTCTGGGTGTCGGTGTAGGTCTCGTGGTCGGCGTTGCCGTAGGCGTTGGAGTCGCAGTCGGTGTCACTGTTGGTGTTGGCGTGGTAGTGGGTGTGACTGTTGGTGTGATTGTCGGAGTAGGTGTAGGCGTACCTCCGGGTAGGGCAAAGGCATACACTTTATTATCTCCGGCGACATAGATCCGGCCACGAGCTGCAATGCCGGTAGTGCTATAGTAATGGGTGCCTGCCATCAGTTCGTTTGGACCGCCACCGCCGTAAACAACTGCGCCGGTGTCGCCATCAAAACCGTGTAATCGCTGGTCGCCTCCTGTTTGGTGATCTTCCGTGCCAACCACCCAGACTATCATGTTATTATTGCCATCAGTAGAGGTGACAAAAGGCGAGCCGCAACCGCCACTGGCCCGGGTCACATCCCAGCCGCCAGGGATGTCGATAGCAGGCGGATTGGCCGCAGTAATGCGGAAAGCGGACAGGACGGTGTTGCCGTCGTTGTTGGCGCGGAACGCTACATAGGTGCCCTGCTTGGTCCGATAAGTAACGGCTGCCTGGAGAATAGTGGTGCTGGCAACCTGAGCTGATGCTACAGGGACGGTAATCCCGCCGAGGTTGTCTCGATTGACCAAATACGCTTTGCGGTCCTTACCCATCGCAACAACAAGATGGGAAGGCGTTGCACCGGGCACGTCCACCAGCAATG
>Ga0207701_10003507_pt1 | contig 16087 bp, 14 predicted proteins | sample KBSSwiSSwithPhiX_FD_184294 | JGI IMG/M metagenome (GOLD analysis project Ga0207701, IMG submission 184294) | Switchgrass rhizosphere bulk soil microbial communities from Kellogg Biological Station, Michigan, USA, with PhiX - S5 (SPAdes) (version 2) | ecosystem: Environmental > Terrestrial >... | reverse complement strand
CGGTTGCGAGCAGAGCCGCTGGATTTGCTAACAAAGCTACGAGCGCGCCGATAACTCTAAATACCCGGTTTAACCTTGGCTCGATTAATAAAATGTTTACGGCAGTGGCGATCGCGCAGCTTGGACAGGCCGGAAAACTTTCATTTGCTGATACCATCGAGAAACATCTGCCGGACTATCCAAACAAGGACGTCGCCGGCAAAGTTACCATTCACCAATTGCTTACCCATACGTCTGGGATGGGGATGTACTGGAATGACAAGTTCATGGCCCAGCGTGAGAAACTCCTAACTGTCGCTGCGCATCTCCCTCTTTTTGCCAATGAGCCTCTGCTCTTCAAGCCTGGTGAAAGGTTCCAGTACAGCAACGCAGGTTACATGGTGCTTGGGGCAATTATCGAAAAGATTTCTGGCCAAGATTATTTTACCTATGTCCAGAAACGGATCTACGATCCCGCAGGGATGACCAGTACTGGGTTTTACGAACCTGGAAAAGTTGTTCCGGATGTGGCGATTGGCTATTCCACAATGTCATTGGATGGAAAGCAATTGGACGAACCTCGCGAAAATACAAATACACGCGAAGTGAAGGGAGGTCCAGCCGGAGGCGGGTATTCCACTGTGGCGGATCTCGTTAAGTTTCACATGGCGCTTCGGAGTTACAAACTACTTAACGAGGAATACACCAAAGTAGTGACCACCGGCAAAGTGGATGCAGGCGGCCCGATTGGTCGTTACGCCTATGGATTTGGCGACAAAGTCTATGATGGGAAACATATTGTCGGACATAACGGTGGTGCCCCAGGCATCGCGGCAAATTTCGAGATGTACCCAGAATTGGGCTACACCGCTGTTGTTTTAATGAATTCGGATCCCCCGGCGATGATGCCTGTCATCATGGGAATCCGACAGCGAATTTCAGCGCAGTAACTTCCTCCAAGAAACAGTCCGCCGGGATCTTAACCCCAGCTTTGCGGTAGCTGCCCCGGCGGACTGTTTCGAAAGGGGAAAATCAGATATTCGCACGATTGCTCAGGGTCTTTGAATAGCGGCCACGTTTTGGAGTGCGGCGGTGCTCCGCCGCTTTGAGGACGCGCATTATTTACTGCCGGAGAGATGAATTTCTAACCCAGTTCCGATTCTCTTTTTGGCAGAATCAGGATGTCGGCGCTGAGCGCGATATCTATGATGAATGCCCGACTAGCTGCATCGCAAAGCGGCGGAACACCGCCGCACTCCACAACGCAAGCGAAATTAGGGGCCTCAGGCTCATCAGATCGGGTTAGCTAGCTTTTGCTTGTTCTCGGGAATTTAATCCCCGATATAGGTGCTCCATGGCCTTGGAAGACTCGGAGGATAATCTTCAGGATCCCACGCCGATTGTTGGCTCTGCGACTGACATCGCTCGGGTTGGTGGATTGAAGCCGCCCCATGAGCGAACCGCGGACGAAGAACCGGACATTGTTGATTGGGATAGACTCGCGGCAAGTGAGCGATTCAGAAATCTTCTCAAGGCAAAGCGGCGATTTATCGTCCCGGCGATGATCTTCTTCATCGTTTACTACTTCGCGTTACCGGTCTTGATCGGTTATGCGCGGCCTTTCATGGAAACGAAAGTTCTTGGCCCCGTGAATCTCGCTTATCTCTTCGCGCTTTCGCAGTTTTTTATGGCTTGGATCATCGCCGGCCTTTACGTGCGCGCGGCTGCAAGATTTGACCGGATGGCAGCAGAGACGATCGCGAAGTCGGAAGGGAAAGTCCTGAGCTCTCTCAACTCTCAACCCTAAACTCTCAACTCTCCCTAATGACTGCCGCGCTGGGAATGTTCCTGCTCTTCGTCTTGATCACACTCGTGATCACCTACTGGGCGGCACGAAGATCGCGCAGCGCAGCTGCATTCTTTACCGCCAGCCGGCGAATCACCGGTTGGCAAAACGGAGTAGCGGTAGCGGGAGATTATATGAGTGCCGCATCCTTTCTCGGAATCGCCGGCTTGATCGCCTTTTTTGGTTACGACGGATTCATGTTTTCAGTTGGTTGGTTAGTCGCCTACCTCACCGTTTTACTTGTCGTGGCGGAGCCGCTCCGGAATGCGGGTAAATATACGATGGCGGACGTGTTGGCGTATCGACTAAGCCCGCGTCCGGTTAGGGCGATGGCGGCGCTGAGTACCATTACGGTCAGCACCTTCTATATGATTGCGCAGATGGTGGGGGCGGGGGCGCTCGTCACCTTACTCCTGGGAAGTTCGCATGTGAGCTACGAAGTCGCTGTCATCGGAGTTGGCGTGCTCATGATTATCTATGTCGTTTTTGGCGGAATGCTGGCGACGACCTGGGTGCAAATCATCAAAGCAATTCTGCTCATGACTGGAACCATTCTGCTGAGCCTGCTGGTGGTCCGTCATTTCGGCTGGAGTCTGGCCAACTTCTTCGATGCGATGACTCGAGTGACTTATCATGACAAAGGAGTTCTTGTGACGAAGAACTTCCTCGAGCCTGGCCTTCGCTATACCGCAGCGAATCATGGCGCGCTTGACTTGATCTCGTTAGGCATGGCGCTTGTTTTCGGAACCGCCGGGCTTCCTCACATTCTTGTCCGGTTTTATACTGTTCCGGATGCGAAAACGGCGCGGGTGAGTGTCGTTTGGGCAATGGTCTTGATTGGGAGCTTTTACATCATGACCACGTTTCTCGGTTTTGGTGCGGCAACAATCGTTGGCCGCGACCAGATTGCGACGAGTGGCGGCAACAACATGAGTGCGCCGCTCCTGGCTCAGGCGCTGGGAGGCGACATTTTCTTTGCCTTCATCGCTGCGATTGCGTTTGCGACGATTTTGGCAGTAGTCGCTGGCCTAACGATAAGCGCATCGACGTCCTTTGCCCACGATTTTTATACAGCTGTTATTCATAAAGGCACGGAACGACGAGCAGGCGAAGAGGTGCGAGTAGCGCGGATCACCGCCTTTGTCGTCGGCGCCGTCGCGATTGGAATCGCAATTCTGCTCGGAAAAGATGCTAACGTAGCGTTCCTGGTTGCGCTTGCGTTTGCTGTGGCTGCTTCGGCCAATCTGCCAGTTATCGTCTTGTCGCTTTTTTGGAAACGATTCAATACCGTGGGCGCGGTAGCTGGATTGGCGACGGGATTAGTGGCATCGCTCGCCCTCATTATTATTAGTCCGAGTATTATGAAGGTTGATCCGCCGGGCGTGGTCGGGGCCGCTCGACACTTGATTCAACATCCGCCGATCTTTCCGCTGGAGAACCCTGGGATCCTCAGTATTCCGCTTGGATTTCTTGGGGCAATTCTGGGAACCTTGCTCAGTCGAGAACCAGCCGCTGAAGCGAGATTTGCCGAGTTAAGCGTGCGTTCGAATACTGGGCTGGGTGCGGAACAGGCGACGGACTAAGGACACAAGAGTTACAAAAGTTACAAGGTTACAAGGTTACAACGTTAAAAGGTTAAGAGATAAACGAGCGTCACCCTCCCTTATAACTTTGTAACTTCTTGTAACATTTTTAACCTTTTAGGGGTGTCGTAGGTGTCGCTCGAGAAATTGGTTTAGCTTTCGGTTTCGTTTCGCGTTTGTTTTGTTCCGTTGCCGCTCGGTTCATATTCAATCGACGATTGAATTCATTTTTGTTTTCCACCCAGGCGTGGGATGGATCGCCATTAAGCGGACCCCAGAGCAGATGCCCTGCTTCTCGCCAATTATCGAGCATGATACCTTGTTCAAAGGGTTGGCCACGAGCCGTGACCACGATGACGTTGTGTTCGGTGTCAGTTCCGGCATCGGATTCTCCCCAATGAAGCTCGAGTGTTTGCAGCTTCTGCGCATCGAGCCGGTAGAGTAATTCCGCCGCGAATTGATAACAGTAGCCAGCCTTCTTTATGCCGATGTTAATGAGGAAACTGTGGACGGTCGGCGACGGAATCATCTTCCATTTCTTGGCCAGTTCTCTTCCTGTCGTATAAGCAATGTAAGTCACGGTACGGGCTTCTTCCGGATTGACGGTCGGAGATAGCGAGGTGAGTCGATTCCGTAATGCCTGGTCCTCAGCAGAACTGGCCAGGACTAATTGGCCGCGCCCGCGGGCTTCGGCAGAGAAAGGCAACCCGCCGAGAGTAAGCGGGGCGAGGAGGGCGCAAAGAATGAAATTAGAGCAAAGATATCGGCGGAAAAACATTGGAGGAATATACATAAACTCTGCCGTAGCCTATTGAGAATTAACAGCCCCGTTTCCGACGCTATGATGCCTAAGCAATTCTTGATTACACTGACGATTCTGTTCTCGTTAGGTTTAGCCGTTTCCGCTGAAACACCCAGTCCTGAGCAGATTGCCGTCGAATCGAAACGTGCCAACGAGTTTCTCGACAAGATTTTTGATGAATTCGTCGCGGCTCATCCACAGATCGAATCATCATTAGGCATTAAGACTCACTACGATCTCTGGAACGACATCTCCGATGATGCGGCCAAACGCGATCTTGAGACCGCCCAAAAGAATCTGGCGGAATTGAAGCGCCGTTTTCCGCCGGAGAAGCTTGATGATCAGACGAAACTGAGTTGTCAGCTTTTTGAGTTCAACACTGCCCGGGATGCCGAAGCTTATCAATTCAGGCTCGACAATTATCCGGTGAACCAAATGTATGGCGTCCATTCCGAAACGCCCACGTTTCTGATCAACATTCACAAGATCGATAACGAAAAAGATGCTCAAGCCTACGTTGCCCGGCTCAATGGCGTGACGAAGCTGTTCGATCAGTTGCTCGTGAATCTTAAAGCTCGGGAAGAACATGACATCATTCCTCCCAAGTTCGTCTTTCCGCTCGTGCTGCAGGCCTGTAACAACGTCATCAAAGGCCAACCATTCGATGAATCGGGTCCAAACAGTCCGCTCCTGGACGACTTCACGAAAAAAGTTGGGGCTCTAAAAAACGTCGAGCAAGCAGAACGCGATCGACTTGTCGCTGACGCACGGAAGGCGCTCGTCACCGCAGTAAAACCGGCCTACTTGAAACTGATTGCAGCATTACAGGCCTTGGAAACGAAGGCCACAGATGATGCAGGCGTCTGGAAATTCTCCGACGGCGCGGCCTTTTATGCCTCCGCCCTGCGTCGCACCACTACGACAACGTTGACAGCCGATCAGATCCACGAGATGGGGCTGAAGGAGGTCGAGCGCATCCATGGGGAGATGCGCAAGATCATGGAAAAAGTCGGATTCAAAGGTGATTTGGCGGCGTTTTTCAAATTCATGCGCGAGGATCAGCAATTCTATCTGCCGCAAACTGAGGAAGGACAGCAGAAGTATCTGACCCAGGCGACCAAGATCATCGATGAAATGAAAAAGCGACTCGACGAGTTGTTCATCACAAAACCGAAAGCCGATATCGTTGTAAAAGCGGTTGAGAAGTTTCGCGAAAGCTCAGCCGGCAAAGCCTTTTACAATCAGCCTGCGCCTGACGGATCTCGGCCTGGCATGTTTTACGTCAATCTGGCGGAGATGAAGGACAATCCAACCTATGAGTTGGAGTCGCTGGCGCATCATGAAGGAATTCCGGGACATCACATGCAGATCGCAATTGCGCAGGAATTGAAAGGCCTGCCAAAATTTCGCCGATTCGGCAGTCGTTTTACGGCCTACACCGAAGGTTGGGGACTTTATAGTGAGCTTACTCCGAAGGAGATTGGGATGTATCAGGATCCCTATTCTGATTTCGGTCGCCTTTCACTAGAACTTTGGCGGGCGAGTCGACTGGTAGTTGATCCAGGCATTCACCACAAACGATGGACGCGGCAAAAGGCAATCGATTTCCTCAAAGAGAATACACCCAATGCAGAAACCGACTGCATTGATTCAGTCAATCGCTACATCGTCCTGCCGAGCCAGGCGACAGCGTATAAGGTTGGGATGATAAAAATTCTTGAGTTGCGCGAGAAGGCCAAGAAGCAACTCGGGACGAAGTTCGACCTTCGTCAATTTCACGAAGTCATTCTTACCAATGGGCCTGTTCCGCTCGATATTCTGGAGGAATTGGTGAATGCCTGGATCAAGCGGAAAAGCTTGTCCTAATTTGTAGTTTGTTTCCCGGCAAAAGAGGCGCAAAAGAAGCGGACGGTCAGGGAAATTTTCCTTGGCTCAGAAAAAAAGTGCATTATCGTTTATGCATATGAAAACACTCTCCCGAAGTCTTTTGCTGATCGTCGGATTGTTTAGCGCGACGATCGTTTTCGGTGCCGTTCCCCCGATGAGCGTTACGGTGTCGGATGCCTCTGGCAAAGCTAGCTATAAGGGGATGACGAATGCGAGCGGGTCGTTCGCCACTTCGAAACTCCCAGCCGGCGATTATGTTGTGCAGTTTAACTCGACGGATAGCGCCATGAAGGGCAACCATTACGCGGTGGCTGTTGCTGCGGGCGCAAAGAAGGTTGGCGCCAGCGCCGTTCCTGGAGAGAAGTTTTCCGGCGGTGGAATCGCAATGAAAGTGCAAGTGGGATCCGGTCTCAACATCACCGGCCAAGTGTTAGCTGAGAAGGGTGGCAAAGTTAGCAAGAATGGAAAGAAAATGGTTTGGATACCACCAATGCTGGGCAGCAATCGGCCTGGTCATTGGGTGGAGGAAGACTCTGCTGAAGCTGTTGAGTCTAGGAACCGTGGCACCCTGTCCAAGGACAAAATTAACGACATGCAGAACAGGGGCATCACCCCCGGAGGTTAGTCGGCAGGTTTCTTTGTTTAGATTTAGTACCGCTAAAAGCGCTGGATTTCTCCCAGCGAAGGGATCGTTTGTTTCGGGAAACAGGAACAAACGATTTCCATTTTAAGGGCTGAACGATCTTAACAGACGCTTTGTAGACCGTTGCTTTTTGCAGGGGTCGCCCTCACGAGTTAGATACCCAAGGTGGTGCTTGCACTAATAAGAAAACGACGACGTCAACGGCTACGCAGTCGGATTGTCCCCTCAGTCTGGGGAGTGATTCTTGCCCGCAACCTTCCCATTTACCGCCGACTGCCGGCTGAGGATCAACTCGAACTCCTCGGACATGTTCAGGTTTTTCTCGATGAGAAAAAATTCGAAGGCTGCGGCGGATTGAAACTCACGGACGAAATCCGCCTAACGATTGCAGGCCAGGCCTGCTTACTTCTTCTTCATCGGGAAACGGATTACTACCCGCAGTTGAGCACCATCCTGGTTTACCCATCAACTTACATCGCGCATGGAGAAAGACATCTTGAAGGACCAATTTGGGAGGAAGGAGGTCAACATTTGCTTGGTCACACTCAACATCGGCTCGGGACGATTGTGTTGGCGTGGGATGCAGCGAAACAGGGGGCGGCTAACGCCTCGGATGGCCGGAATTTGATCTTGCACGAATTTGCCCACCAACTCGATTTCGAAGACTACGCGACGAACGGTGCCCCCGTTCTCCCTACTAAGGCTGATTCGGTGAAATGGGCGCGAGTTATGAGTCGCGAGTTCAAAGCGTTGCGGAGCGCGGATGAAAACGGAATACCTACACTTTTGGACACCTACGGAGCGACAAATCCGGCGGAATTTTTTGCAGTCATCACTGAGGCATTCTTTGAACGACCCGTCGCTCTTCGTTCAATGCATCCGGAACTATATAAAGAGCTGCAGCGATTTTATCGTCAGGATCCGGTGCGATACTTTCCTTAGCGATCTCGGATTGCCCTTCGGCCGCGAGCTCAGGACCGAGTGGCGGACTACTTAGGCTTTTCGTTGCAAAGTGCTTGGAAACGCGGATCGCCGCGGAGCGGATCGAACATCGGATCGAGTCGAAGCAGTGCGGGTGTGAGTGGCGCAGTACTGAATGCGCCAAAGTAGGGGGTCGCGAGTAGTTTCTCTAAAATGGCTATCGCGCGGTCGGCTTCGCCGGTTTGTGCTGCCACCCGGGCAAGGACCTCAAGTGTGAAGGGGCCGTTAACGACGTCTCTTTCGGGCGGGTTGCCCGCGATGGCACGATCAATTAAAGCGAATGCTTCGTCTTTATTACCAAGTCCCATGTTGGCCAATGCGAGGACACAGATGAGTTCCCAGTTTTGCGGCTGCTCTTTGAGCATCGGCTCCAGTTCGCTCCGGGTCTGACTCCAACTTTCCTGCGCAGCAGCGTGGTCACCGTTGACTTGCTGGGCCCAGCCTAACCAAAGGCGCAGTTCACCATTGTAAAAACCGAACGCGGGATCAGGTTTGGCCAGGATCTGCTGTAGTTGTGCGATTATCGCCTTACAATCGCGCTGCAGGGTGGCGTGGTAAGTACGTATTATCCAGGCGCCGAAGTCGTTTGGATTGGGATTCAGCGGAGCCAAAAGTGTAGCTGCCTTGGGCAAATCGCCTTGGGCCTGCGCGATCGCCGCCTTGATCACGGAGGTGTCGACGTCGTCCGGTGTTATTTCGAGAACCTGTTCAAGCCTTTGCAGCGCGTCGTCGAAGCGGCGGACGACATTCAAGGAAAGCGCATGTTGAGTGAGTAACAAAACATCGCGGGGGTCGAGTCGCTCAGCTTGATTGAAATAATCGTCACTCTGATCCCATCGACCCCGGGTTCGCTCGACATCGGCCAGAGAATGAAGGATTCGGCTATTGTTAGGCAGAAGCGTGCGTGCCTCCTCAAGGTAACGCACGGCGGTATCGTAATCCTTCAGACACGCATAGTGATAATAGCCCTTGGCGAGCACTGCCTCGCCCAAATTGGGTTGAAGAGCGACCGCAGTTTCGGCTGCTTGCCGTGTTTCTTCACGAAGGGCGTCCGTCGGTTGAAGATTCATGGTGTGGTAACCGACCGCATTTGTGTAGGCGAGGAGCGCCCAAGCGAGAGCAAAACTTGGATCCAACTGTGATGCTTCTCTGAGATATTTCTGCGCGCTGAGGGAGTTACCCGGTGTGCGTTGGGTTCGCAGTGTATAAGCCAGACCACGTAGGTAGGCGTCGTAGGCTTCGTGATTTTTTGTGGGCGCGGCGGCGATTATTTGCTGTTCCTGGCTCGTCAGCTTTGAATGCAATTGCTCAGCAATCGCTCTCGCGACTTCGCTTTGAACCGAAAAGATGTCCGTCAACTTGCGATCAAAGGTGTCGGCCCAAACATGCGAACTGTTGACTGCTTTAATCAGCTGCACATTAACGCGGACCGCGTCCGCGATTTTTTGCACATTCCCCTCTAGAATGTATGCCACGCCCAATTGCTTTCCGATCGTGGGCAAATTCGTCGGTTTGCTTTTGTAATGCTGTGTCGAAGTGCGCGCGATGACCTTTAAATCGGAAATCTTTGACAGGCGCGTCAGAATCTCGTCCTGAATTGCATCCGCAAAGTAGGCATCAGCCTTATCTGCGCTAAGATTTTCAAACGGCAGAACCGCAATGCCAGCCTGGGGCGGGGGACGCAGCCATTCACTTTTCGAGATGATCACACCGACAGCCGCCGCCAAAGCAACCAGCGACACAGCTGCGATGGCCGCAGCTGGCTTTCGTTGCACCCACTTCATGCCGCGCGCGAGAATTCCGGTGCGCCGCGCATGAATTGGTTCGTGCTTGAGCCAATGTTCGAGATCTTCGGCCAGCTCGAGAGCCGACGAGTAACGACGCTGTGGATCTTTCTCGAGGCATTTCAAACAAATCGTGGAAAGCTCGCGATCGATTTTGCTGTTCAACGCTCGCAGAGGTCGCGGTTCATTATTAAGTAATAACTGAATTGTTTCGTAGGTTGTCCCGCCCACAAATGGCGGACGCCCTGCGAGCAGGTGATAGAGCACGGCACCAAGGCCATAAACATCGGTGGCCTTGCCAAACTTCGCCGTTTCACCAGTGGCTTGCTCCGGCGCCATATAACTGGGTGTTCCCAGCACTTCCCGAGTGCGGGTCATTGTGCTGTCGGTTTCGACTAATCGAGCCAGACCGAAATCGGTTAGGTGAGGTTCACCGTCTGCATCAACCAGAATATTTCCCGGCTTAATATCGCGATGCAGGATATGGTGGTCATGCGCATGTTGCACCGTCCGCGCTAGTTTTGAGATCAGCTCCACTGCAGTCCCGATCTGCATTGGTTTGTGATTGAGAGTCGCATCGAGTTGTCCGCCCTCGACCAAGCCCATGCTGAAGTAGCAAGCGCCATCGCGCTCGCCCACCTCGTAAATTGGCACAATCCGCGGATGATTCAGGCTGGCGGCAGCTTCGGCTTCGCGACGGAATCGTTTCACGTGCGGTTCCGTGGCCCAGTGGCCTAAGGCGATCAGTTTCAGCGCGACCACGCGATTCAGACTCTTTTGTCGGGCACGGTAGACCACGCCTTGGCTGCCTCGGCCAATTACTTCGAGTAGCTCATAATCGCCGAACTCAACTGGTGCATCGTGGTCGTTCTGGATCGAGTGATCAGCGCTCGTTGACGCCGTTGCAATGTCTATGTCGTCGTCGGTCACCGCCGAATGCAACAGACAATTGGTGCAAATCTCGTCTGCGCCATTGCTACCACTGAGCCGTGAACCGCACTGCGCACAAACTGATTGCGCGGCCTTCATTCAACACTCCGGCTTTCGTTCACGCGGCGTCTGCCAAAACGTTGCACAAATAGCGCAGCTCTTCGTCGATTTCGTGTGGTGCCGAGACCGTGCGAGCAATCTCACGCCGAACGATTTCTCGATATCGCTGACGCAGCCGATGAACGTGCGTCTTTACAGTTGCGCTCGGAAGGCCGGTGCGCGCGGACACTTCATCGTACGATGGAACAACGCTCCCACCGGTGAGAAATGCTTTCAGTTGTTCAAAAAGTGTGCGTTTTCCTTCCAACGTCAGTTCCTCGCTTAGAGAATTAAGCGCATCGGCCGTTAGACGCTTGGCCCAGCGTAATTCGAATATACGTTCTGCCGTGGAATCGGGCGGTGCAGTCGCAGCGTCGTAAAACGCTTCCGCGGTCTCCAAGTCGAGTGGAATAAACTGATAGCCACCGCCGCGCCGAATCGCATGGTCATGGTCCCAATTATCCGCCAGGAAATTCTTTACTGATGCGAGAAGAAAGGATCGGAACTTGCCGTTAAGTGGATCCGTTCGCGCGTAAGCTTTCGTTCGCAAGAAAAATGTGAAAAACGACTGGGTGAGATCTTGCGCAACAGGAGGAGGATAACCGCGTCGACGAACGAAGCTGTAAATTGGTGGCCAATAAACTTCGCATAGTTGGGCAAGAGCATGCGCCGCCTCGGGGGCGTCTGTAAGTGCGGACTGAGCGACGACGCTCCAATGGGTTGTGGCAAAACTTGCTCCACCGTTCTGAAGCGTTCCGGGATTTCCTCTCACGCGTCGGCGTCTATAAAGCCATAAGGAGGATCCCTTTGTCAATCAAACAAAGCACTTTACCTATTGAAATGGGGAAGTGCCGGCGGAGGGGCTCGAACCCACACGATCTTGCGATCACTGGATTTTGAGTCCAGCGCGTCTGCCAGTTCCGCCACGCCGGCGAATGGCCGCCTACCGTTTTCGCATCGGAGCAAAAAGGCGCAAGTGAAATTCACATCCCGTTGCAACCGAGGTGCCTCGCACAAAGGACACAAAGGCCACAAAGGGTACGAGCTACAATGTTTGAGTCTCGTGTGATTGATGACGCTTTTGTCAGAATACAACTCTTGACACTGCCGTGGGATGGGAATCGAGTAGAAGCATGAAAGCCCCTCGATTCATAGCACTGTTTTTTGCATTCACCGTGGTTTTCGTTCCACAATTGATTGGGACAGCAACCGCGAGACCCAGAGATAGAGGACAGAAATATTCTGCTACTTTGATTGCTCCGAGAGCGGGAGAAGTCTTGGTTGCTGGACAAGTATACAGGATCCAGTGGAGATCAGAGCTACCCATCTTGGACCTGTCAATGTGTGAAACGGAACTGCGCTTGTCGGTCGATGGTGGAAGGACCTTCACCTGGATCACAGGCGAGCGGGATCCCACTGTGAAATACGTCGACTGGACTGTTCCAAATACGCCGACTAACTCGGCGGTAATTGACGTCCATTTCGGTTGCCTTGGATTATATCCCGAGACGGCGAGTATCCAGACTCACGCCGCGTTTATAATTCGTCCGCCAGCCGATTAAAGGCGCAGCGGTTATACTTTTAGAAACCGCTAATCGGATCGATAGCCTGCAAACTGCGGGGTGGTCCAAATACTTCCCGCAGGACAATTGCGCGACGCAAATCTTGTGTCGACGCTAGTTTCAGAAGAAAACTGCGTCGGTCAGCAACCGAGCTTTGATCAATCCACGAAGGATCGGTTGCCGGGTGTGCGCTCAAGTCACGGACTTCGAAGCCTCGTTCAAGTGGAGCCAGCGGTTTAGTTCGTTGTGGCTCGATTGGTGGAGCGGGAGGGGGAAATACTTGCACTGACGTTGGTGAAAATGAGGGGACCGGTGGCGGTGTCGTGACCAAGGGGGGCGGAGTAGTAGTGAGTGGTGGAAGCGGAAACGTGGACCGGGGAACCTGCGGTTTCACAACGCGCTTCGGAATTTCAGAACGACGAGTTACTTTTGGTGGGGGAGTCGAAGTTGTTGGCTGACCTAGAGCCTCAAGAAACCGGCGAATCCTTTCCTCTTCCGATTGTGTTTCGCCTCGACGCGGAATCGGTTCGTCGGAAGATTTTGGCTGATCCGGGTCCGCGGGACCAGATCGTTGTGCCAACCAGCGCAGCAATGCTGCCACGAGGATGATTAAGATGACGATTGGGTGGTCGAGCATGGGGTGGGGAGGTTAGTAGGTTGAATCGTTGAACCGTTGAATCGTTCTATCCGCCCTCCGGGCGAGACGGCTTGTCTCCACCTGCGATTGATTCGCGCATCGACGTATCGGCCTGAACGTTTTTCATACGAACGTAATCCATGATGCCAAGGTTACCCGAGCGGAACGCATCCGCCATTGCTTGGGGCACGAGTGCTTCTGCTTCAACAACTTTCGCGCGCATTTCCTGGGTCTTTGCTCGCATTTCCTGTTCGACGGCAACAGCGGCTGCACGACGAACTTCTGCTTTGGCTTGCGCAACCCGTTTGTCAGCATCGGCTTGTTCACTTTGCAATTTCGCGCCGATGTTGTCGCCGACATCAACGTCCGCGATATCGATCGAGAGAATTTCGAACGCGGTATTGCTATCGAGACCCTTCGCCAGCACTGCCTTGGAAATGCGATCCGGATTTTCGAGAACGTCTTTATAAGAATCCGCGGAACCAATCGCGCTGACGATCCCTTCGCCGACACGCGCGATAATGGTTTCTTCCGTTGCTCCGCCAACAAAACGGTCGAGATGAGAACGCACCGTCACGCGTGCCTTTACCTTTGCGCCAATCCCATCTTTGGCGACGCCGTCGATAGTTTGTCGGCCCATGGCGGGATTGGGCGCATCAATCACTTTCGGGTTGATGCTTGTGCGGACGGCTTCCAACACCGTCTTTCCGGTCCCTTTAGTAGCCAAGTCGATTGCGCAGGCGCGATTAAAATCGAGCGAAATTCCGGCTTTATCCGCGGCGATTAAGGCGAGAATGACCTGATTGACATCGCCACCGGCAAGGTAATGCGCTTCGAGTGGATCACTTGGAATGTCGATGCCCGCTTTAACTGCGGTGATTCGGTTATCGACAATCATCCCCACCGGCACTTTACGAAGGCTCATTCCGAACATTTTGAAGAGGCCGACAGGGGCATTGGCGAGGCGAGCGCGCAGCCAGAAATTAAAGAATCTGAAAATCAGAACGAAAAGAATGAAGACAAAGAGCGCGACGACTGCGCTAACGATAAGGTAGAGCGATTCCATGGCGGGACGTTAACCTCAAGGAGAGGCGATTTGCAATCGGCCACTAGATAAACGGCGGTTTTAAACCGCCGCACATTCAAAAATGCTTCAACGCTTTACGGGTCCCCAATCGCGTTGATGGTTGGCTCTCACCGTCGTCACGTCAATCATGTTTGTGATCCCGAAATCTCAGTTTCAAAGGATGAGCAATGAAAACCCAGTAAATTGTGCTGAGTAAATCGGCAAGAGTGCATGGCGGATTGGTCACCTGTAATGGACCGGATCGTAACGCCTTAATGACATTCTCAATCGTCAGCTCCGAAGGGCGAGGAATGCTTGTGTAATTCGACCCGAATGTATGGAGCTGATGCGCATCGGAGGTTGCGATCAATGGCTTTCGGAATCTTGTCGCGACCTCGACAGCACGTCGATTCGGATTGAAGAAGCGACTCCAAAAATGACAAAGCTCGATCGCATCAAAGCAATCGATTCTCTCGATCAATTTCTCTCCGATCGAGCCGCCCAGAACGTAAAATGGATGCGGCGCAATGGTGAACAGAGTTTCCCCGCGCATTTTGCGTAGCTCCTGCAAGTCATCGAGGGTTCGGAGCGACTCTATTTCGGTGGTACTGACGTTTAGCACAATGATATCGGCTCCTTCCAAGCGAACTTCCGCCGCTGGAATGAGAAGAATTCCCATCCGAGCCGCATCGGCGAAGACTTCGGCGCGATCGAAAACAGCGTCGTGCAGTGTGATTGCGAGCACGCCAAATCCGAGGGTCCGAGCACGCTCGAGGAGTTCATGTGCCGAGTAATCGATCGCGTCCTTCGGGTCGTCGAGCGTGTGAATATGAAGATCGACCTTGATCCAATCCGTTTCGTCTTCATGTGGACTCTGCCTCATTGATTGAATCTGCGAAATGGAACCGACCGAAGCAATTAATGAACTTGATGTTTAATGGGAGCGCTTGCTGCAATCAGGGAGGGCCGATTTCAAATCGGCCCTAGCTTGAAACAAACAGCACTTGCGAGGCATCAGCTACGATTTACCATTTCCTCTTCACAGACGCTCGGGTGGTGAAATGGCAGACACGTACGTTTGAGGGGCGTATGCCGAAAGGCATGGGGGTTCAAGTCCCCCCCCGAGCAAATAATCTCTTGGAATGAGGCCACGCGTCTCATAACCGTTTTTAACGCCTCTTGAGTCTTATCCACAAACGTGGCAGAAGGTAGCTCCATGAAAAAAATCTTTGTTTTTCTCCTGCTCTCGGCGATCGCACTCGGCGGTTGCAATACCCCGGAATCAAAAAAGAAGAAGGAACAAGCTGAGATCAAGAAACGCGCGCGGGCAGATCTGCGTGAGGAAAACAATGAGCCTGATTTTAATGCATTCATTGGTCGGTTGAAGAAAGCCGTCGCGGCTCACGATGCTGCGACGCTGACTACGATGATGGTGCCCGATTTTGCCTACGTTTTGGGAGCGACCGAGGCAGAAGATCGCAAGGGGGAGGGAGTCTTCAGGTATTGGGACGAAAACGGATTGTGGACTGAGCTGGACGCGATCCTCACAGAACAATTTGCGAAGAAAGGCGAGTTTTGGGTAGCACCGCCGCAATTTGCTGATGACTCGCTTAATTATACTGGGTACCGGGCTGGTATTCGCAGGGTCGGCGGCAGCTGGAAGTTCGTCTATTTCGTCAACGGATCAGCAGGCTGACGCCTCAACGGTGGTTAGTGATCGTGCCCGGAACAGCGTGAATCGTGAACTAAAACACCAAACAGCAATCAGTAATCAGCAATCACTTTCCCAGCTGGGCTTACCGCATCGGCCGCCCTTCGTTTTCGTACGTGAATTAGTTAGGTGCGATCCTGGTAAGTTCGCAGAGGCGACAACCTTCTTCGCGCCCGACGATCCGATGTTTGCCGGTCATTTTCCGGGCAATCCATTGGTTCCCGGCGTCATCTTGACTGAGGCACTAGCCCAGACCGCAGGAATCGCTGCGGCTTCAGGTCATATCGGATCTGTAAGGCCAGTCTTTTATCTATCTGCGATCCGGAGCATGAAATTTTTTCGTCCTGTCCGGCCCGAGGAACAGATTATTCTTCGTGCTGAAAGATTGGCAGAGATGGATGACCTGGTGCAGTTTAAGGTCGATGCCACCGTAGACGGCCGGCAGGTCGCCGAAGGTCAGATTGTTTTGAGCGTGGCAGGAAAAAAATAAGCGAACCTCACCAAAGAGCGTGCAAGCAGAGCAAACATATCAACCCCGGTTTGCTGTAATTATTCCAGCCTGTGATGAAGAGGAGTG
>Ga0207701_10003504_pt1 | contig 16095 bp, 14 predicted proteins | sample KBSSwiSSwithPhiX_FD_184294 | JGI IMG/M metagenome (GOLD analysis project Ga0207701, IMG submission 184294) | Switchgrass rhizosphere bulk soil microbial communities from Kellogg Biological Station, Michigan, USA, with PhiX - S5 (SPAdes) (version 2) | ecosystem: Environmental > Terrestrial >... | reverse complement strand
CCCGATCCCGCCCCGCTGTCGATCCCGTCCCTTTCCGGCCTCGCGCAATCGCGGCGCCAGGTATTGCAGCCGGACGATCTCGACCTGCGCCTTGGCCGCCCGCGAGCGCGCGTGACGGCGGAAGATCTCCAGGATCACCGCGGTCCGATCCATCACTTCGACGCCGGTGGCCTTCTCGAGATTGCGCGCCTGCGAAGGCGAGATGTCATGGTCGACCAGGACCACCTGCACCCTCTCCCCCCCCGACCCCTCTCCCTCTTCCTCTCCCTCGTTCCCGTTCCCGATTCCCTCTCCCTCTAACCCCTCCACGTCCTCCACGACCCCGTCCTCCACGTCCTCCTCGTCCTTCTCCTCCTCCTCGTCCTTCCCGACCCCGGTCCAGCGCTGCAGCTCGGTCAGTTTTCCGGTGCCCAGCACCGCCGCCCGATGCAGGGCTCCTCGGCGCTGGGTCACGGTGGCGGCCACCTGCAGGCCCAGGGTGCGCGCCAGCCGTTCTAGCTCGGTGATCGATGACCGGAAGGCCGTGTCATCGACACCGGGCAGCTGGACGGCGACGATGGCGGCGCGGGCGGGCGGAGCAGCAGGGTCGAGCATGAAACGCGGCAGTATAGGGGATCATTCAAAGGCTGCGGTCAGATCGCCGCCCAGGCGCACGTCGCGCAGGGGCCGTGCCGCGGCCAGCCACGGCGCCAGACGCTGGTCGTGGAAGCGGGCGAAGTAGGGTTCGGCCCAGGCCAGATCGGCCTTGCGCGGCGGATCGGTCAGCTGCTCCTGGGGGAAACCGCTCAGCTTTTCGAAGATGGTCGGGTCGGCAAGGCCGGCGATGACCCGATCGGCCAGCCGCCGCAGGGCGTGGTCGTTCTCGTCGTACAGCGGCGCGCCGTTGGCCACGCCCAGCTCGGCCAGCATGACCAGCGGGGCCAGCGCGAACACGTGGTAATGCAGGGCCAGTCGCTCGCGCGCCATCTCCAGGGGCAACAGCCCATCGGCGCCGACCTGGGCGATGCCGATGCGGGCGCGGGCCAGGCCCCAGGCGAAATGGCCGCGGTCCTGGCAGGCGACGCCCGCGGCGGCGACCGCCAGGCCGGTCCAGTAGGCGTGATTGTTGGAGCTGGAGTTGCGATCCATGCGCTCGTAGGGCGGGCGGACCACGGCGGCGATCGCGCACAGCCAGCGCTGGATCGCCGCCTGGCGCGGGCCCGGGACGCTGGGCGCGTCGCGGATCTTGAGGTAGGCCAGCGCCAGGCTGCCCAGCGTCCACTCCCGCTCGTACCCGCCCTGGCGGTTGACCGCGCCCAGCAGCGCGCCGCTGTCCGCCCAGGCCGCCAGCGCCTCGGCCGCGCGGTCGGCGTAGCGCGCGTCGGCGGGGCGGCTCACCATCCATCCATCCGCCAGCGCGGTGACCTCGGCCACGAAGCCGCGTAGCGGCGCCAGCGCCGCCAGGTTCTGGGCCTTGAGCTCGGGGTCGGCGACTGACTTGCTATCGTCCACGTAGAACGACACCCCCGCCACGTCGCGAATGGGCGCCGCCGCCGGCACCGCCTCTGGCGCGGGCAGCGCGCGCCCGATGCGCGCCCGCCGCGCCTCGACGTCGAACGGCGAGCGCAGCCCGCCCGTGACCGCCGGCGCGGCTGGTTGAACCGCCGGCAGCGGAGCGGGCGTCGCCGCGCAAGCGCAGGCGGCGGTCGACACGATCAGCGCCCCGGCGATCCCGCGCATCCGATCCCCCCGCCCCCGTCCTCGGGGGAGAGGGGGTCGCCCGGTAGTGTGAGGCGCTCGCTTCTCGTCGACGGACCCCTCACCCCGACCCTCTCCCCGGCGGACCGGGGCGAGGGTGACTGGTGGGTGAAGGCAGCGAGAAGCGAGGGCGAGCATGCTGTCGGCGAGGGACACGGCCGCGTCCATGAACGCTGCGCTAGTGGTCGGACAGGGCGCGGACCGCGGCTTCGGCGGACTCGACCGCGCGGGCGGCGATCTCCTGCTCGCGGTGGGCGCCGGTGGCGCGTTCTTCCTTCTCGTCCAGCGTACGGCGCGCCCCTTCCAGCGCGCGGTTGGCGGCCTCCAGCACGCGACGCGCCGACTCCAGCGCGCGCTCTTCCTCGACCGCGCGCCGGTGGGTGGCCGTCGCCAGGTTGCGGGCCCGCTCCAGCTCGCGCTCGGCGGCGGCGCGCGCCCGGGTGCGCTCGCGCTCGGCCTGCAGCGCGGCGCGCTCGCGTGCGCGTTCCTGTGCCGCGGGCTCCCGCGCGGTGCGATCGACCTCGGCGGTCGCGGGTCGCGCCGCGGGCGCCGGCGCCCGCGGTGCTGGTGCGCGCTCACCCGTGCCGGCGGCGGGCGCCAGGCCCACGCCCGCGCCCACCATCAAGGTGAAGTCGACCTCCCCGATCTCGCGCAGCAGCCGCCCGCGCTCGATGGCGGCGCGGGTGTCCCCGTCGGCCATGCCCGCGCGCAGGCTGTGGACGATGCGCTCCAGCAGCGCGGGGCCGGCGTCGTGTCCGGCCGCCAGCAGGATGCGCTCCGCCGCCGAGCGCAGGGCACGCAGCACGTCGCGGTGCTCGGTGACCAGCTGCCCGTACCCGGCCGCCGCCGCCGATCCCGCGGCCGGCATGTCGCGGAGCTCGTCGGTCAACACCCCCAGGCGAGTCAGCAGCGACCGCTCGACGCGCGCCAGCTGGTTCACGACCCAGACCGGCACGCTGGGTTTGTTGATCTTGGCCAGCGCCCTGGCGTCGTCGCGCCGCCCGGCGGCCTTCAGGGCGTCGGCCAGGCGCCGGCGCTCCTCGACGAAAGTCGGCAAGGGGGCGGTCAGCAGTGGGTCGAGATCTTCGTCGGCGAGCACGCGCCGATTCTAGGCCAAAATCGGGCCGTGCCCAGAGGCTGACTGAGGTGCGGGGGGCTGGATGCCTGCTGGTCTCCGACGCGCGGCGCGATCACCTGCTTCAGTAAGGCATGCCAGGCACCGCCATCTGCATCTGGAACAGGCCCTTCTGGTTGCCGAGCGCGCTGATGTAGATGGTCATGTGGTCGGCGCCGCCAAAGGCCACGTTGGTGACGCCCTGGATCCCGCCGGTGACGTTGATACGGCCGAGCTCGGGCGCGATCCCGGTCGCGGCTGAGTCGATGGCGATCACGTAGGTCTGTTGATCACCGCGCCGTAGAGGTGCCCGGCGCAGTCCATGGTCATGCCGTCCACCGCGGCGCTGACGATCTGCACCCCGGTGCCCACCGTGCCGTTGGTGTTGATGGGGTACTTGAACACCCCGCTGCCGCCGCTGACGAACAGCGTCCGCTCGTCCAGCGACAGGGTGATGCCGTTGGGCTGGTTGAGGTAGTCGGTGACCGGGGTGGCGACGCTGGTGCCGGCGGCGACCCGGTACACCCGGGTCTGGGTCTGCGGGCGCTGGCTGCCGGCCTGGTGGTCGGGGTCGGAGAAGAAGATCGTCCCGTCGCGCGCGATGGCCAGGTCGTTGGGCGAATCGAAGCGCGCGTTGTTGTAGGTGGCCACCACGGTGGTCGGCGTACCGGCCGGCAAGCTGAAGCGGACGATGCCCCCGACCTTGTGGTTGGCGCTGAGCAGACTTCCGGTGGCGTCCACCGCCAGCCCGTTCGAGCCCGAGTCGGCGATGGCGATCGAGACCGCGCCGGCCGCGGTGAGCTTCAGGATGCGCGCCGGCGGGATGGCGCCGTTGCCATTGGCGATCTCCGACACGTACAGCGCGTCGCCCGCCCACACCGGACCCTCGATGATGCCAAAGTCGTTCCCGTTGTTGTTGAAGGCGTCGATCGGGGGCAAGCCGGTGACCCTGGTCGGGGCCGCCCCGGCCGGAATGAAGGTGCTCGGGAACGGTCCTGACGGGCAGCTCCAGGCCGCGGCCGCGCCGCCGGTGCCGGGGGTGGTGCCGCCCGCTCCCTGGCCGGCGCCGCCGCCCGCGCCGGTCCTGCCGCCACCGCCGGTGCTCGTGCCGCCGGTCCCGGTCGCCCCGCCACCAGCCCCGCCGACTCCGCTGGCGCCGCCCACCCCGCCCGGTAGGCCGCCGGCGCCGTCACCGTGGCTGGCGCCGCTGGTGCACGACACGGCGCCCAGCGCAGCGAACGCGAGGGCCACGGCGATCCGGACCGTCGATACCTTCATCAAGATAGTCTCGTCAGTCAAAGCCCCTGCACGATACCTCAGCTCGCCGCGCGGGTGTGCCGAGACCGATCGAGCGGCCCGGGTTCTGGTCCCGAGCCGCCTCGCGGTGACCGCCGTCTCTGCTCAGTCGAAGAGCTCGATGTTGCCGAGCGAGATCACCACCACGCCGGGCCGCGCGTCATTGTCGTCGGTGAAGGAGAACCGATAGTCGGAGTAGGAGTCGGGCGCGGCGACGTCGTATTCGCGCCGGTCCCGGCCCAGCCAGCCGACCTCGCCGCTGCGCTGGTCGACCACGACCCACGACGCTCCGTCCCACCCTTCCAGCGTCCAGTCCCTGGGCGCGCGCGAGGTCAGCGAGCCGTTGGCGAAGCTGAGCGCGTAGCGCCGAACGGTCCTGGGGCCATTCGACCAGGCGTATCCGATGACCGCCGGGGTCACCAAGACCTGCGAGATCCACATGCTGTCGGCGTTCCCGTCGAAGGCCTTCCAGGCCTCGTAGCTCGAGCTGTAGACCCCGGAACGAGACACCGTCCCGCTCGGCGTGCTGGGACCGGTCATGATCGGAACCAGGCTCGAGCCGCCGCTCGGGCAGATCGGAAACATGACGACATTGGCGGCGATCGATTGCGCGTCCGGCGTGACCTGCTCCAGGAAGTGCAGGATCGCCACCCCCGCGACGCTGTCGCTGAGGCCCGCGGGAACGGTGGTGGACCAGTTCACCGTCGATCGTCGCGGGCAGCTGAACCAGCAGGCGTCGATGCCGTGGGTCTGCACCTCGCTCAGGAAGAGCGGGGCTCCGTTTTCATCGACGAAGGCGACCATGACCGCCCCGGTCCAGCCCCAGACGGAACGAGAATTGATGAGGGTGGTCGACACGTTGGCCACCCCGGAGGCGGCATCGTAGCTCACCGTGCTGGTCATCGATTCCCCCTCGTCCAGCCGGTCTGCGCGCGAGACCGGCGTCGCGCAGCGCAGCGCTGCCCGCCGTTCGGTCAGCGAGTCGGTGGTGGCGGGGCCGTCGAGCGCCCCGCAGCCCGGGACGCCCCAGGCCCCGGCGAGCAGGATCAGCGGCGTTGCTACATGAAGTCGCGACATGTGAGCTCTCCTCTTCGCGCGGCGCTGCGTTCACCACCCTGGTGGCGCGCGTCGTCGCTGGCGGGGCGTTGAGCAATCGCCATACCGCGCGGCGGCCGCGCAAATCCGGGCCGGCGCGCGTCCAGGCTCTCCGACGGCGCCGCGCTGGACGTCCGCGGACGTCCAGCGCGCGTCAGTTGTGGGCGTCCACGAACTGGATGTCGTCGAGGTGCAAGGTCAAGGTCGCCGCCTGGCCGTCTTCGAAAGAGGGATTGACGGTGAAGACGATGCCGTCGACCCGGGTCAGGCAATCCCGGGAATGGATCGCCGCCACGCCTGGAGCCGTCGACTGCTGGAACGCAGCCATGGGTAGGCGAAGCGCCGTCCATCCCGATTTGATGGCGCCCGGGAGGAGCTGCTGGATGGCGGCGTCGACCGGCGCTCCGCTGGTGGGGTCCGGGACGCCGCTGCAGTTGAGCCTGATCGCCACCTGGGCGACGTCGGGGGGAGGCGAATCGCCCCGCTCCAGCGACGCGCTGATCCGCATCTCGGTGTAGGTCGACAGATCCGCCGAAAGTCCGGGGTCTACGGCAAAGATGCCCAGTCCGCCGCCCCCGTACTGGCGCTGGCCGTCGGGCGGATCGGCCAGCGTGAACTGGACGTCGAGACCATGCTGGCCGGTGCCGCGCTCCTCGATGGTCTGAGCAACGGGTTGACCGTCGGGGCCGTAGCTGAAGACCACCCACGGACCAAAGCCGGTGGGACCGCTGGGCAGATCATCGCGGTCTTCGAAGTCGTCGACCAGGATTCCGGGGCTGACGGTGGCGACGTCGAAACAGCCAGCGCCGGCCGTCGCCAGCAACGCCATGGCCAGGGTGATGCGAATGAACCTCACCAGGTGCCTTCCCAGGCAATCGCCGGCGTTTCCGGGGGGCTCGCCGGCGCGGACGCTTGCGACCGCTGATTGAACAGCCACATGCTCCCGGTGCATACAAAGAACACGCCGGCCACCGCCGCCAGAGCCCCATTCAGCAGCGCGACCCGCTGGATGGATCCGGCGAATTCGTTGTTGGCGAGCTGCCGATCTCGGTATGGCGGTGTTCCGATCTGCATGGCCAGGGCGCGATCGGTCGCGCGCCAGCGCTCGAACCGGTTCCGGTTCCAGAGGTAAAGGCCGATCGCCGCGGCGCTGGCCGACACGGCGCTGATGGCGAGGGCGTGGATGAGCGGCGGACTGAACTGGAGCGCCACCACCGGTTCGTGCGCCGGCTGGTCGAGGAGCGGCGCCGGCTGGGAACGGGGGAAGGCGTCGGGGAACACCGGCGCGCCCAGGAGCACGATCGGGAGCCGCAGCTGGCCCATCCCCAGGTTGACCTTGGCGACGGGCGCCAGCGCCGCGGGGGGGGCGGGAGGCGGGTCCGGATCGGGGCTCGCCTGGCCTGCCGGTGCTGGAAGATCGGGTGCTCGCTCGCGCCGCTGCCGCGGCAGATCCAGGGACAGGGCCTGGATCTGCGCTTCGACCTGGGCGATGCGCCGCGCGGCGAGCTTGCCCTCGCCGTCCCGCAGGTAGCGGAGCAGGGTCATGATGGCTTCCCTTGGCTGGTGAAGGGCGACGTGTGCCTGCGCGATGTTGTAGAGCACGGAGAAGTTCGGGCTGGTCTGATAAGCGAGCTCGAACTCGTCCAGCGCCGCCGCGTAGCCGTGCTGGGCGGCCAGCCTGAAGCCCTGGTCGAAATGAGCGCGCGCCAGTGCGTCAGCGGCGTCCTGCGCGCGGGCGATCCCCGCCGGCCAGACGGCCAGGGCGGCCGGTGCCACCAGCAAGAACACAGCGATGCGCTGTAGACCTGCCCTGCCCACCCCGGTCCCGCCGCGCCCGCTCAATTCAGGACGACTCCGCCGTCGGGCGGTCCTGGCGTGGCCGCCGGCGTGGCCGGCTGCGAGCCATAGGGGTTGGCCGCTTCGAAGTCTGGCACCAGCGGTCCACCCGGCGGGGTTGCCGAGGTCGGGGAGGGCGCCGGGGACGGGGAGGGCGACAGAACGTCCCCCGGCGCCGCCAACGATCCGCTGGCCAGGGCTGGCTTGATCGATCGAGAGGGGCGCGGGCCGACGTGGGGAGCCAGGGCAGCCGGCTCCATCCTGGGAGCGGCTGCCGGCGCCCTGGGCGCGGACGGGAGGCGGGCGGGCAGCGCCTGCGGCGGGGGATCTCCCGTCGCGCCCGGGCTCGAGCTGGCTGCGGCGAGCGACGACGACGCTGGCGTCGCGGTGCCCGGCGGTGGTCCGTTCGCCGCCGCCGTCTGCCCGCCCGTCGCATGCCAGCGCCTTGCCGGCCGCGCGACCACCACGGCGACCAGCAACGCCAGCGCCGCGACCGCGGCGGCGATCAGCGACGGCCGGGCATGGCGGCGCGCCTCGGGGCGCGGCCCGATCCTGGCGGCGGGCTCGACTCCGCTGGGGGCCCGCACGGTGTCGGCCGCGTCGCCGGAGGACGGCAGGGTGTCGGCCTCCGGCTCCGGCCAGGGCTCGCGCTTGGCCAGCGGGAGCAGGGCGCGTCCCAGTTGCCTGGCCGACCCGGGCCGGGCGGCGGGGTCGAACGACAGGGCGCTCTCGACCAGGTCTCGCAGCGCCGCCAGCAATCCGGGTTGCACCGTGTCCAGCGGCACCGGCGCCTGGGTGAAGATGTGAAACAGCACCGCGTTGGGGGAGTCGCCGGGATGGGGCCGCTGTCCCGACAGCATCTCGTACAGGATCGCACCCAGCGCGTACACGTCGGTGCGGTGGTCGACCCGCTCGTCGCCGCGCGCCTGCTCGGGAGACATGTACAGCGGCGTGCCGAGCACGGTGCCGGCGCCGGTGATCGTGGTGTGGCCCTCGTGGCTTTGCAGCTTGGCGACCCCGAAGTCGAGCACCTTGACCAGGTCGGTGCCGTCAGCGCGCCGGCAGATGAACAGGTTCTGGGGCTTGAGGTCGCGGTGGATGATGCCGGCCTGGTGAGCGGCCTCCATTCCCCGGCACGCCTGCAGGCAGATATCGGCGGCCCGTCCGATCGGTAGCCGTCGCCTGCGCTGCAGCAACGCGGCCAGGCTCTCGCCCACCAGGTGCTCCATGACGATGAAGGGCGTGCCGTCGTCGCCGATGCCGAAGTCGAGGATCGCGGCGATGTGCTCGCTCTGCAGGGCGCCGGCCGCGTCGGCCTCACGGTGGAATCGGGTCAGGAAGTCGCGCTGGTCGACCAGATCGGCGTGCAAGAACTTGATGGCGAAGCGCCGCCTGATGACCGTGTGCTGGGCCTCGAACACCGCTCCCATGCCGCCCTCGGCGAGGAAGCGCTCGACGCGATACTTGCCGCCGACCAGCTCTCCCACCCTCGCGCCGTGAGCGCGCGGCATCACCGGGCAGGTCCTGCAGGCTTGCGCAGCGCGCGCAGGTCGATCGCTTCCTCCTCCATCAGGCGATAGGCGCGCTGGCGAGAGATGCCCAGCATCATCGCCGCGCGGGCCACGTTGCCCGACGACAAGCGCAGCGCCGAGACCAGCGCCGGTACCCCGACCGCGCTGTGCGCGGGGGGCGCCGGCTGCGCCGCGGGCGCCGGCGGCTCCGCTACCCGGAACGAGTGATCGGCCCCTGCCGCCGGGCTGGCCGTCGCCGGGCCGCCCGGCTGCATGCGCTCCGGCAAGTGCTGCGCGCGCAGCGCCGCCTGATCGCCGTGCAGCACCAGCAGCCGGCGCGCCAGCAAGACCAGCTCGCGGACGTTGAACGGCCAGTCGTACAGACACAGGCATTCGACCAGGTCGGCGGCGAGCCTGGGCGCGCGGGTCGGCCCCAGCTGTCCGATCAGACTAGCGAACAAGGGTGGGATGTCTTCGCGCCGCTCCCGCAACGCGGGCAGCTTCACCGCCACCCCGTCCAGGCGCGCCACCAGATCGGCGCGGAAGCGACCGTCGCGCGCGGCGTCGGGTAGCGACCGCTGTCCGGCCGCGACGATGCGAACGTCGATGGGAACCGGACGGGTCTCGCCCAGCGGCTGGACCTCGCGCTGTTCCAGCACCCGCAAGAGCTTGGCCTGCACCCCCAGCGGCAGGTCGGTGACCTCGTCGAGCAACAGGGTTCCGCCCTCGGCGCTGCGAAAGAAACCGGGGCTGGACCGATCCGCGCCGGTGAACGCGCCCCGGCGGTAGCCGAACAGCTCGGCCTCGGCCAGGCCGTCGGGCAGCGCCGCGCAGTTCACCGCGACCAGCGGACCGCGGCGGCCGCTCCAGGCATGCACCGCGCGCGCGACGATCTCCTTGCCGGTTCCGGTCTCGCCAGTTATCACCACCGGCAGATCGCTCGCCGCCGCCGCGCGCAGCGGCTGCAGCGCCGACTGCAGCCGCGCGCCGCCCATCAACCCGGGGGCGATCTCCGCGAAGCTGGCCGGTCCTTCGGTGACCACCCCGATCCACTCGCCAAGTCCCACGACGTCGCCCCGGGTCAACGACGCCGAGGTGACGACCTGGCCGTTGACGCGGATGCCGTTTCGGCTGCCGAGATCGACGATGGTCAGACCAGCACGGTCGCCTGACCTTCGCAGGGCGCCGTGGCGCCGGGACACGTCGGCACCCTCCAGCCGGACATCGCAGGCCGGGTCCCGGCCGATCAGCAGCTCGCGCTCGTCGCCGGCAGCCGGGCGCGCCGGCGGATCGACCGCCCGGGGATGGAGCCAGGACAACTCGAACGTGGTCGGGTCAGCGACCGAGCGACGGGCGCGCACCTCCGGCACCGTCGTCGATCGTTCGTCAGAGCGGAGCGCTCCGCGATCCATGGGTCCCCGCAATCCTCCGTCGTGAACAGCGCGAGAATCCTCGACCAGGAGATTCGTTGTCAATATCAACGACAGCGCGCGGCCGCGAGTCCCGACTCCGATTCATCTCTCGCGGCAGCTCCGCAAGGCAGCGCACCAATCCCCGACCTGCCGTTGCCGTTCCCGATGGGTTGTCGATTTGTGGAAGACCTGCCGAAGGCCCGCCGTGGTATCCCTGAATCCATGCGCCTCCACGATCACTTGACCTCGGGTAACGGATTCAAGGTGCGGCTGTTGCTTTCTCAGCTGGGCGTTCGCTACCAGCGCATCGAGTACGACATCGACAAGCGCGAGACCCGCACGCCCGAGTTCCTGGAGCGCAACCCCAACGGCCGCGTCCCGGTGCTGGAGCTCGACGACGGCACCTACCTGGCTGAGTCCGACGCCATCCTCTGGTACCTGGCCGAAGGTACGCCCTACCTGCCTGACGATCGGCGGCAGCGCGCCGAGGTCCTTCAGTGGATGTTCTTCGAGCAGTACAACCACGAACCCAACATCGCCACCGTGCGCTACTGGATCACCCACCGCGTCCCGGTCACGCCGCTCATCGAGCTGTCGATGCCGGCCAAGCGCGCGCAGGGCGAAGCGGCGCTGCGGGTGATGGAAGGCCACCTCGGGCACCGCGCCTTCTTCGTCGGCGATCGCTACACCATCGCCGACATCGCCCTTTACGCTTATACCCACGTCGCCGGCGAGGGCGGCTTCGATCTCGCTCCCTTTCCTCAGGTCCGCGGCTGGATCAATCGCATCGCCGGACAGCCCGGCTACATTCCGATCACCCAGGGCTGATCGTCGCTGGACCTTGGCCGGAACTTGTAAGCCCGCCACCCGGACGGCGGCGTGGTGCTGGAGCAACTCATCCGTGGTAGCGCTCGGCGTCGAACGCGGGGCGCGATCGCCGAGTCGACTCGTCGCGGCTGAAGTCACCGCGTCATCGTCGACGGTTCTTGACGGAGAAGGCGCGAAGGGAAAAAGTCCGACGCCGGTCCATGAAGCCGACCTTCTATGCAACGCCCGCCGATTTTCGCGCCTGGTTGGCGGCGAATCATGACCGAGAAGAACAGTTGCTGGTCGAGCTGAAGAAGAAGCGGCTGATCCCTGCCGCCGGCGCGCGCGCCCGCGCCGAGAGAGGCCGCCACCCATGAACGTCGCGATCGGGATCGCGCTGGCGACCAGCCTGGTGCTGCTGGGGGTGATCTTCCGCCGCCGCCGCGCCGCCGAGCCGCACCGCCAGGCGCGCGAGCTGCGCGCGTTGATCTCCTGCCTGGTGGCCTGGCGCCGCGCAGTGCTGGAATCGCAGTATCGCGACGGAGCCACCGACACCCCGTCGCTGGAAGAGAGCCGCGCCGGGCTCATCTGGTACGTCGAGGGTATGGGCGGCGCCGACTCGTTCACCACCCACATCATTCATGTTCCGATCGGTGATCTCGACGAGCCGCTGTACCTGGCGGCGCTGTGGCGGGTCGAGGCGGCGGGCGGGATCGCCTGGGCCGTGGGGCTGATCGACGAGATCCCGCAGCTGCAGGACGGCTCGGACGAGGCGATGCTGGACCGTCTGTTCCCGCTGGCCGGTCCGCCCGACCCGGCGGTGGGCGCCGCCGAGATGCGCGACCGCGCCGAGATCGCCGACAAGCTGGAGGAGTGGCGCGCGCTGGCCACGGTGGCGCGCCGGCGGGTCAACGACTGGCGCGTCGAGACCACCGCCATCGAGCTGTCGCGCGCCTTCGAACGCGCGCGGGCGCTGGCCTGGGTGCTGGGCACCGATCGCTGGATCGACGACACCCTGTTCGAAGTCTCGGCGCGCGCTCACCCGCGGTCGCGCATGCGATAACCGACGCTGGGTTCGGTGATCAGCAGCTGCGGGCGCGCCGGGTCAGCTTCGATCTTGCGGCGCAGCTGCGCCATGTAGACTCTCAGGTAGTGAGTCTCGCCGGCGTGGGCCGGCCCCCACACCTCGGTGAGGATCTGGCGGTGGGTCAGCACCTTGCCTGGGTTGCGCGCCAGCAGGGTCAGGATCCGGTACTCGTTGGGGGTCAGGTGCAGCGCGCGCTGGGCCAGCGTGACCTCGCGCCGCGCGAGATCCAGCCGCAGGGCGCCGATCTCGATCACCGGCGCCCCGGCCGGCTGGCTGGCCCGGCGCAGCGCCGCGCGCATGCGGGCCAGAAGCTCGTTCACGCCGAAGGGCTTGGTGAGGTAGTCGTCCGATCCGGCGTCCAGCGCCTCGACCTTGTCGGCCTCGCGCCCGCGCGCGGACAGCACGATGATGGGAACGCTCGACCATTCGCGCAGGCCCCGGGTCAGCGCGATGCCGTCCCCGTCGGGCAAGCCCAGATCGAGCAAGATCATCTCGGGGTTGTGGCTGGTGGCCAGCGCCAGCGCCTCCTGGGCGGTGCCGGCCTCCAGCAGGCGGAAGCCGTGCGAGGTCAGCGACGCGCGCAGGAAGCGGCGCATCTGCGGCTCGTCTTCCACCACCAGCACCAGCGGATCGGTCGCGGCGGCGGTCATGGCGCGGTCTCGGCCGCGCCAGGCGCCGCTTCCAGATCGGGCGGCGGCGCGGGCGGCTTGCCGATCAAGGGCAGGCTCAGGCGGAACAGCGCGCCGCCGCCCGCGCGGTTCAGGGCGACCAGCGTGCCGAGGTGGGCGTGCGCGACGCCGCGACAGATCGCCAGGCCCAGGCCGGCGCCGGTCGGGCCCGCGTTGCGCCCGCGAAAGAACTTGTCGAACACGCGCGCCTCTTCACCGGGGGCCAGCCCCGGCCCGCGATCGGCGACCTCGATGACCACGGCCTGCTGCTCGGCGCGCGCGGCGATGGCGATCTCGCTGCCGGCGGGGGTGTACTTGGCGGCGTTCTCCAGCAGATTGACCAGCGCCTGCTCGACCAGCACCGCGTCGACCGGGATCAGCGGCAGGTCGGCGGGCAGATCGGTGCGGATCGCGCGGCCCTGCAGCCGCCCCTCCAGCCGCATCAGCGCCGATCCCACGATCTCCTCCAGCGGCATCCACTCGCGCCGCACCTCCAGCGCGCCCGATTCCAGCCGGGTCAGATCGAGCAGGTTGCGCACCAGGCGTTCCAGGCGGTCGGCCTCTTCGCAGATGGTGTCCAGCAGCTCGGCGCGCTGGGCGGGGTCGATGACGCTGCCGTCGCCGGGCGCGCCGCCAGAGGAAGCGCTGTCGCGCAGCGTGGTCGCGGCCCCGGTGATCGCCGCCAGCGGGGTGCGCAGGTCATGGGACACGGCGGACAGCAGCGAGCTACGGGTCTCCTCGGTGTGGGCGCGCACGGCCGCGTCCTCGGCCCGCTTGGCCATCCGCGCGCGTTCCAGCGCCAGCGCGGCCAGGCGGGCGACCGCGTCCAGCAGGTCGCGCGGCTCGCGCGCCAGCCCACGGCCCAGCGGCGCCAGCACCAGCACCCCCAGCAGCTCGGCGCCCGACCACAGCGGCACCCAGTCGAGCCCCTCGGTTGTGCCCGCGCCCGCGCCCGCCCGGCCCTCCGCCGCCAGGGCCCGCGCGATCGCCTGTCGCTGGCTGTCGTCCAGCGCCAGCGCGGGCTCGCTGACCGCCAGCGTGCGCAGGCCGCCATGCTCGTCGGGCGCCAGCACCGCCGCGGCCCCCGCGCAGATCTCCGCGGCGCGCCGGGCGGTCGCGGCCGCCGCTTGCTCGGCGTCGATGGCCGCGGTCAGGTCGCGGCTCAGCTGATACAGCGTGGCGATGCGCCCTTCACTGGCACGCGCCGCTTGTTCCTGCTTGCGGATGCGCAGGGTCAGCCCGCTGGTCAGCAGGCCGACCACCAGCATGATCGCGAAGGTCAGGACGTGGCGATCCTCCGACACCGTGAAGGTGAAGGTCGGTGGGATGAAGAAGAAGTCGAACACCACGATCGACAGCGTCGCCGCCAGCAGCGAGGGGCCGCGCCCGAAGCGCGCCGCCGCGATCACCACGCCCAGCAGGTACAGCATGACCAGCTCGGGCAGCTGCATGCGCGCCAGCGCGCCGATGCCGGTGGCCAGCGCGACCAGCGCCGCTGCCAGCAGGTAGTCCCGCGCGGCCGCCAGCCGGGGGCGGCGTGGGCCGGGCGCGCGCGGCGAATGCCGCAACAGGGGGGATGGCTCGCGAGGTAGAGGCGCTCTCATCGATCCGGGACGGGCGATTGGCCGCGCCCCGGACGCTAGTCTTGGTCTTCGCCGGGCGTCGCGCAAGCCGAGGCTGCGCCGCGTCTGGTCGAGCGCAGCACCGGCAGCGGCCCCAGCGTGGCGATCTGGCGAGACCGGCGGCGGCCCGCGAGCAGCTCCCAGCCCAGCGCCAGCAGCAGCGCGGCGAAGGTCAGCGCCCAGGCGGTCTCGAGCAGTGTCGCCAGCGTCGCCACCCCGGCCGCCCGCCGGGCCGGCCAGACCGCCAGCAACCACAGGGGCAGCCCCAGGATCCCCAGCAGGGCCAGCAGCCGGTTGCGCAGCGCCCGTGCCCGCTCGCGCGCCAGGTCGGCGGCGAAGATCGCGGCCAGCCGCTCACCCGCGCCGGTGCGCTGGCTGGGTCCCGGCAGAGCTAGCAGGGTTTCGTCCACGGAGTGCCCTCCGTAGGACTACGACTTTTGGTCTCAAGACGGCGTCAAATCACCGCCGGCCGGCGTCAAGAAAACATCAAGACTCCGTCGCTGGGGGCGCGGCAGGGCTAGTTGCAGATCCAGACCCGGGTCGACGCGGGCAGCTCGCGCACCAGCGAGCTCAGGATGTTGCCGCGCAAGAGGTGCCACACGGCGCCGCGCTGCGAGGTGCCGACCAGAACCGCGCCCACCTCCAGCTTGCGTGCCGCGCCCGCCAGCGACGCGCCGGCGTCGTGCGCCATGCGCCAGACCGGGATGGCGACCAGGCCGGCCTCGCGGAAGAACTCGACGGCGATGGCCAGCACCTCGCGCGCCTCGCGCGAGGGGCCGGTGTTGGGCGGGAAAAACAGCCCGGGGATCTCGTCGATGAAGATCAGGTAGACCGCGCTCTCGTTCGAGCCGCGCACGCGCGCCGCCGCCTCCTGGAACATGCGCAGGTTGGGCGCGCGCAGCGCCACCAGCGTCGACGACCGGTACATGGACCGCATGTCGATGGCCTCGTCGACGGTGAGGATCTCGAACGCGGTGCCCATGGCGCTGCCCGCCTGCTCGGCGTCCTCGGCCTTGACGAAGCCCTTCTGCCCCGAGCTCATCCAGCCCTTCTTGACCGCGATCGCGTAGGCGCATCCGATCAGGGTCACGGCGAGCCCCAGCACCGTGGCCACGCGCCGGTGCACCAGGTTGATGACCCAGGCGCCCACCACCAGCGTCGAGGTGAACACCCCCAGCCAGAACCCGACGCCGCGCACGCGCTCTTGCCACTTGACCCGGTCGAGCCCCAGGCTGGTGAGCGTGAAGGCGCCCAGCAGGCCGAAGGTGTAGATCTCGCCCAGGATCCCCAGCTGCGCCCGTGACGCCAGGATCACCAGCACCGGCGCCAGCACCGAGATGATGATCGCGCGGTGCGGGGTGTTGAAGCGCTGGCTGCGGCCCGACAGCCAGTGCGGCAGGAAGCCCAGGCGGACCAGCGCCAGGAACACGTGGTAGCAGCCGATCAGCGCGGTGTTGGCCGCGCCGAGCAGCAGCGCCGCCGAGGTGACCACGATCGCCAGCTGCAAAGAGCGCGGCCCAAAAGCCGCGCCCAGCTCGAACATGAAGCGATCCGGGTTGACCTCGCTGGCCTTCAGCAGCGCGGTCTCTAGCGCGGTGGCCAGCGGCGAGATGAGCAGGATCGCCGCCATCACCAGGATCATCGCGCGCAGCGCGGTCTTCTCGCGCGGCGGGCGCAGGGCCGGCGCGATCTGGCTGATCGACTCCAGCCCGGAGTAGGCCAGCCAGGACCCGGAAAACCCGACCAGCAGCGGCCAGGGTGGCAGCGCCGCCGCCGACTGGAACTGCGCCATCACCAGCCGCCACTGCGCCGGCGTCAGCTTCATCGACACCATCCCGACCACGATCACGTTGACCACGAACGAGGCGACGGCCAGCGCCGCGGTCAGGATCGCCGACTCCCGCACCCCG
>Ga0207701_10003503_pt1 | contig 16096 bp, 16 predicted proteins | sample KBSSwiSSwithPhiX_FD_184294 | JGI IMG/M metagenome (GOLD analysis project Ga0207701, IMG submission 184294) | Switchgrass rhizosphere bulk soil microbial communities from Kellogg Biological Station, Michigan, USA, with PhiX - S5 (SPAdes) (version 2) | ecosystem: Environmental > Terrestrial >... | reverse complement strand
TCATCGCGCCGAAGCCGATGCTTTCGCGCGCCATGTCCGACGCGCCGGCATTGGTGGTCATGATGAGGATGGTGTTGCGGAAGTCGACGGTCTTGCCGTGGTGGTCGGTCAGCTTGCCGTTGTCCATCACCTGCAACAGGATGTTGAACAGGTCCGGGTGCGCCTTTTCGATTTCGTCGAGCAGCAGGACGCTGTGTGGATGCTGGTCGACGGCGTCAGTCAGAAGCCCGCCCTGGTCGTAGCCGACATAGCCCGGAGGCGCGCCGATCAGCCGGCTGACCGAGTGGCGTTCCATATATTCCGACATGTCGAACCGCTGCAGCGGGATGCCCATGATCGAGGCGAGCTGGCGCGCGACCTCCGTCTTGCCGACGCCCGTCGGCCCGCTGAACAGGTAATTGCCGATCGGCTTATCGGGTTCGCGTAAGCCGGCGCGGCTGAGCTTGATGGCCGAAGCCAGCTTCTCGATCGCCAGGTCCTGGCCGAAGACGACGCGCTTGAGATCGGCCTCCAGGCTCTCCAACACGCGCTTGTCGTCGGTCGAAACCGACTTCGGCGGGATGCGCGCCATGGTCGCGACCACCGCCTCGATTTCCTTGGTGGTGATGACCTTCTTGCGGCGGGAGGGCGGCACCAGCATCTGCATGGCGCCGACCTCGTCGATCACGTCGATCGCCTTGTCCGGCAGCTTGCGGTCATGGATGTATCGCGCCGACAGCTCGACGGCAGACTTGATGGCGTCCGACGTGTAGCGGACGTTGTGGTGGCCTTCGAAGCTCGATCGCAGGCCGGCGATGATCTTGATGGTATCTTCGACCGTCGGTTCGTTGACGTCGATCTTCTGGAACCGGCGCAGCAAGGCGCGGTCCTTTTCGAAGTGGTTGCGGAACTCTTTGTACGTCGTCGACCCAATACAGCGGATCGTGCCGCTGGACAGTGCGGGCTTCAGCAGGTTCGACGCATCCATCGCTCCGCCCGAGGTCGCACCGGCGCCGATCACGGTGTGGATCTCGTCGATAAACAGGATTGCGTGCGGCATCTTCTCAAGTTCGCCGACGACCGACTTCAGCCGCTCCTCGAAATCGCCGCGATAGCGCGTGCCGGCCAACAGTGCGCCCATGTCGAGCGCGTAGATGACGGCCGGCTTCAGCACGTCCGGCACGTCGCCCTCGATGATCTTGCGGGCGAGGCCCTCGGCAATGGCGGTTTTGCCGACACCGGGATCGCCGACGTAGAGCGGATTGTTCTTGGACCGGCGGCAGAGGATCTGCACGGTCCGGTCGACCTCGGGCATGCGGCCGATTAACGGATCGACCTTGCCCGCCTTGGCCTTGTCATTGAGGTTGACGGTGAACTGCTGGAGGGCGGATTCCTTCTTGCCCTCCTTCTGCTCCCCGGGCTTTTCCTCCGTGCCTTCCGGCGCGCGCGGTTCGGGGGCGGTGTCGCCCTTGCCGACGCCGTGGCTGATGTAGGTGACCGCATCGAGACGGCTCATGTCCTGCTGCTGCAGGAAATAGACGGCGTAGCTCTCACGCTCGGAAAACAAGGCTACGAGGACGTTGGCGCCGGTGACCTCGTCGCGGCCTGACGACTGGACGTGCAGGATCGCGCGCTGCACGACTCGCTGGAAACCGCTGGTCGGGGTCGGGTCGGTGGCGCTGTCGGCGACCAAGGCGCCGAGCTCATTGTCGAGGTAATGCTTGACGGTGGCCTTGAGCTCTTCGCGGTTGACGCCGCAGGCGGTCATCACCTTGGAGCTGTGCTCGTCATCGATAAGCGCCATCAGCAGGTGCTCGAGGGTCGCATATTCGTGCCGGCGCTTGCTCGCCTCCCCAAGGGCGTTGTGGAGGGTCTGTTCAAGCTCGCGGGCGAAACTGGGCATTCGGGGAGTCTCCTTACCGGCTCAATGTCGGTTGAAGTGATCGCGTGATCAAGGGCTTGGAGGCGTCGGTGCGCCTCGGTTCGTCGCGTCTATGACTTCTTGAAGAGCTCATCGGCGGCGCTGCGGTGACGAGTGGCATCGATCATGTGGGTTTCGACGCGCTCGATCTCTCGCTTCAGCGTCTCGATCCGCTGATTGAGCTCGTCGATCGACAACGGACCAAGGTCCTGCTTGGTGACCTGCGTCAGCGGGTCCGGCGGCCGGCTGGAGAAGAAGTCGTCCTCGTCCATGGGGTGCAGCGTTGACCCTTGGCGGGCGCCTGTCAATAAGGCGGCCCTGTGAGCGTATCCGCAACCATGAAAGCCATCGAGATTTCCGCGCCCGGCGGGCCGGACGTCCTGCGGCTCGTAGAGAGGCCGGTCCCAGAGGCTGGGCCGGGCGAAGTCCTGGTCAAAGTGGCTGCGGCGGGCGTCAATCGCCCGGACGTGCTGCAGCGCATGGGTCTTTATCCACCGCCATCCGGAGCCAGCGACATCCCGGGCCTCGAGATTGCGGGTACCGTCGTTGCCGCGGGTGAGGGTGCCGAACAGGCAATCGGCGCGGAGGTCTGCGCCTTGGTTGCTGGAGGCGGCTATGCCGAATATTGCGTCGCGCCCGCGGGAACCTGCCTGCCGGTGCCCGAAGTCCTTCGGCTGACTGAGGCCGCGGCCATGCCGGAAACGCTTTTCACGGTCTGGGTAAACCTCTTCGAACGCGGGTTCGCAGCCGATGGCGACACCGTCCTCGTCCATGGCGGCACCAGCGGCATCGGCACCATGGCGATCAAGCTCGGCAGCCTGTTCGGGCTGCAGGTGATCGTCACATGCGGCAGCGAGCACAAGGTCGATGCGGCGCTCAAGATGGGCGCAATCCATGCGGTCAATTACAAGATCCAGGACTTCGTCGAAGAAGTCCGAGAGTTCACGGGAGGCCGCGGGGTCGCGGTCGTCCTCGACATGGTCGGTGGCGATTACGTCGCCCGCAACCTGGCCTGCCTCGCCGACGACGGCCGTCACGTCTCCATCGCCTTCCAGCGCGGTGCGACCGCGGAAATTCCCATCGCCGACGTGATGCGTCGACGGCTGTCCCTGACCGGCTCGACTCTGCGGGCTCGGGATGTGCTCTTCAAAACGATGGTCGCGGATGAGATCGCGCGCACCGTCTGGCCCTATGTCGAGGGCAATCGCCTGAAGCCCGTCATCGACAGCGTCTTTCCGCTCGAAGAGGCCGCAGCCGCCCACGCCCGCATCGATTCCGGCGAGCATATCGGCAAGATCGTACTTCAGGTCGGCTAATCCAGACTCCGCTTGCGGTGAGAGGCCCAGCGGACTAGACGCTGCGGCGATCTGGCCGCTCCGTGATGGGGCGGCCCTTATTATTTACGGAGATGCGAAGTGGCCCAGCCGCTGATGCCCCACGCGACCGCCGCCTGGCTGGTCGACAACACGTCGCTGTCGTTTGAGCAGATCGCCCAGTTCTGCGGTCTGCATATCCTCGAAGTCCAGGCGATCGCCGACGATACGGCCGCCACCAAGCTGACGGGCCGCGATCCGGTCCGCGCCGGCGAGTTGACGCATGAGGAAATCGAGAAGGGCCAGAAGGATCCGGAATATTCGCTCCAGATGCACAAGGAGCCGGACCCGGTCCGCCGCACGAAAGGACCGCGCTACACGCCCGTGTCCAAGCGCCAGGACAAGCCGGACGGAATCGCCTGGATCATCCGCAACCATCCTGAAGTCAGCGACGGCCAGATTTCGAAGCTGATCGGCACGACGCGTACGACCATCGCCTCGATCCGCGACCGTACGCACTGGAACATGGCCAATATCCAGCCGAAGGACCCGGTGACGCTCGGCCTGACCTCGCAGCGCGAGCTCGATGCCGCCGTCGCCAAGGCCCAGAAAGCGGCCGGCATGCAAGCTCCGGCCGATACCCGCCTGGACAGCGATCGTTCGGCGCTCATCCAGGAGCTCCGGGCCGAGCGTGAGCAACACGCCCGCGACGCGGAAGCCGCGCTCGCGGCGGCAGAGGCCGGCGACGAAGCCCCGAGCGACGAAATCGTTCCGGGTATCAAGGACCCGTTCAAGCGCCCGGCCTAGCCGCGCTTGCCAAGCGGGCGGTCTAGGGACAAGCTGCCACCATGGACGCCGATCCCGTTGAGGAAATGAGCTTCGAGCAGGCGTTGGCCGAGCTTGAGACCATCGTGCGCACGCTCGAACAGGGCAGTGCGCCGCTGGATGAATCGATCGAGCTGTACCAGCGCGGTGACAAGCTTAAGCGTCATTGCGAGGCCCGGTTGAAGTCGGCCCAGATGCGTATCGAGCAGATTGCGCTCGGCCCCGACGGGACGCCGGCGGGCACGAAGCCCTTCGATGTCGACTGATATGCTCGACCGGCCCAAGACCGCCATCGACCTGGAGTCGAGGCGTGTTTCACGGGCGGTCGATGCGATCTTCGCTCACCTGCTTCGTCCGCCTGGCGATAGCCGCGACAAGCTGTTTGAAGCCATGCGCCACGCCGCGATCGGCGGCGGCAAGCGCCTTCGGCCGCTGCTCGCGGTTGCATCTGCCCGCCTCTTCGCGATCGACGAGCGGAGAGCCGTTCGCGTCGGTGCTGCGATCGAGGCGATCCACGTTTATTCGCTGATCCATGACGATTTGCCGTGCATGGACGATGACGACATGCGCCGCGGCAAGCCCACCGTTCACAGGGCCTTCGACGAAGCGACCGCCATCCTCGCCGGCGACAGTCTGCACGCCTTGGCATTCGAGATTCTCTCAGATCACGAGACCCATGAGGATCCGTTCGTCCGCGCGGCTTTGACTCTCGATCTCGCCCGCGCGGCTGGCCCGTCCGGCATGGCCGGGGGCCAGATGATGGATCTCGCCGCCGAAGGTGAAGCACTCGACCTCCCGGCCGTCACGCGGCTTCAGCAGCTCAAGACCGGAGCCCTCATCGAGTTTGCCGTCGAGGCGGCCTGCATCATGGCCCGGCTCCCCGCCGAGGCTCGCACACCCTACCGCGGATACGCTCGCAATATCGGCCTCGCCTTCCAAATCGCCGACGATCTGATCGATCACAGCGGCGATGCGGCCGCCGCCGGCAAGCGCGTCGGCAAGGATGCAGCGTCAGGCAAAGCGACCATCGTCTCATTGCTCGGCCCCGATCGCGCCCGCCAGCAGGCGGAGATGCTTGTCGAACAGGCGGTTGAACATCTCTCGAACCATGGCTCGGAGGCAGACCTTCTGCGCGCCATTGCAGCTTTCGTCACGGAGCGCGACCGATGAGCCACCGTCCGCACGTAGGCGTCTATCCGGGCACCTTCGACCCGATGACCTTGGGCCATATCGACATCATTCGCCGCGGGGCGCACCTCGTCGACAAGCTGGTCGTCGGCGTCACCACCAATCCTTCCAAGGAACCGATGTTCACGGTTGCCGAGCGGCTCGAAATGGTCCGCCGCGAGGTCGCCGGCCTGGCGCCGAACATCGACGTGGTCGAGTTCGACTCTCTGTTGATGGACTTCGCGGAGAGCCAGGGGGCAACTATCATTCTTCGCGGCCTGCGCGCGGTCGCGGACTTCGAATATGAGTTCCAGATGGCCGGCATGAACCAGCAATTGAATGACGATATCGAAACCGTCTTCCTGATGGCCGATGTCGCCCTCCAGCCGATTGCGTCAAGGCTGGTGAAAGAAATCGCCCGTTATGGCGGCGACATCCGCAAGTTCGTCCCTCCGTCGGTCGCCGCCGACGTGAAAGCCAAGCTGGCGGGCTAGTCTAGGGACCGAAGCTGCGCTAAGGGCGCGAGCACTTTCGGGGCGGGAGTTATTGATGTCCAAATCCTTGTTCGCATTGCCTTTTGTTGCACTGGCGTTGATCGCAGCCAAGCCGGCCCCGGCACCGGTCGCGGCTGCCCCGGCGTTCAATATCAATCCGCCGGCAGAAATTGCCGCCGATCCCGCCAATCACCTGAAGATTGAGCTGTCGAGCGGCGGCACAGTCGAGGTCCTCCTTCGCCCCGACCTTGCGCCCAATCATGTCCGTCGTATCCAGACGCTCGCGACGACCGGCTTCTACAACGGTACAATCTTTCACCGCGTCATCCCTGGCTTCATGGCGCAGGGCGGCGATCCGAGTGGCACCGGCAGCGGCGATTCCCCGCTTCCAAACCTGGAGGCCGAGTTCAACAACCTGCCGCACATGCGCGGAGTGTTGTCCATGGCCCGCGCAGAGGATCCAAACAGCGCCAACAGCCAGTTCTTCATCATGCTGGCCCCGACCATGACCCTCGATCATAAATACACGGCCCTCGGCCGCGTCATTTCGGGCATGCAGTTCGTGGACCAGATCGCGCCCGGCGAGCCGCCACCCCAGCCAACCAAGATCGTTCGCGCGTGGCTCGATGGGCCAATGCCGCCGGCTTCGGCGAATGCCCCGGCGGCTGCCGCAGTTCCGGCGCCGCAGGCCCAGGCTCCCGACCAACCGGTGGCGCAGCCTGCCGAGAAGCCCAAAGAAGAGCCGGCGACCGGCGGCTGATGCGCGTCGACCAGTTCGATTTCGAGCTTCCCCATGACCGAATTGCCTTAAGGCCCGCCCGGCCGCGCGATTCCGCGCGCCTGTTGCTGGTCGAGGGTGACCGCATTTCGGACAAGTCCGTGCTCGACCTGTCCGGGTTGCTCCACCGCGGCGACGTCCTCGTCTTCAATGACACCCGCGTCATCCCCGCACAGCTCGAAGGCAAGCGCGGGGATGCGAGCATCGGAGCCACGCTTCATAAGCGCGAGGGTCCGCGCGATTGGTGGACGTTCGTCCGCAATGCCAAAAGGGTGAAGATTGGTGATCGGATCGACTTCGGATCCGATGTCGCTGCCTCCGCAGTCGAAAAGGCAGACGACGGTTCGGTCCTGCTGAATTTCCTCGGCGATGAACCGGTTGAGGTGCTGCTGGAGCGCGCCGGCCGCATGCCGCTCCCACCCTATATTGCCGGGAAGCGCCCCGCCGACGAAGCTGACCGCGCCGACTACCAGACTATGTTCGCGCGGGAGAAAGGCGCGGTGGCCGCACCAACCGCGGCTTTGCATTTCACCGATCGGCTGATTGCCGCACTCGACGTGGCCGGAATCACTCGCGAGACCCTCACCCTGCACGTCGGCGCGGGTACCTTCCTGCCGGTCAAGGTCGAGGACACGGGCGAGCATCGCATGCATGCCGAATGGGGTCGCATCGACGCCGAAACCGCCGACCGCCTGAACAAGGCGCGAGCAGCAGGGGGTCGCCTCATCGCCGTGGGCACCACATCGCTGCGCCTGCTCGAAAGCGCTGCAGGGGACGACGGAGTCATTCGCCCATTCGAGGGGGACACAGCGATTTTCATCACCCCCGGATACCGCTTCAAGGCGGTCGACGGTCTGATGACCAACTTCCACCTACCCAAATCGACTTTGTTCATGCTGGTCAGCGCCCTGATGGGTCTCGACGTCATGAAAGCGGCCTATGTCCACGCCATAAGCGAGGGCTACCGCTTCTATTCCTACGGGGATTCCAGCCTGCTGCTGCCTCAGCCGAAATAGTTGCTGCCGCGAATCCAGCGCGTGGCCAGCCACTTCTCGCCGCGAGTGACTGGCAGGCCCGCATGCATCATGCGAGGATCCGGCATCCGGTCGGCGGTCAAATTGTGGAAGATCAGCATGTCGCCAACCGCGCCGCGCACCGTCACGCCGATCTCGGGGAAGTTGGTCCCGCCGCCTTCGTAGGCGTCGTTCAGATAAATGAGCGCTGTGGCAATCCGGCGCTTCTCGGGCGGGCCGAAAGCGTGGGCGTCATGATGCGGGCGATATTGCTGGCTGGGCCCGTAGCGCAGCACGTGGAGGGGCTCGCCCCAGGCATATCGGGTCCCCGAAGCGTCGGCGATGCAGTGGTTGATCGTGTGGATCACCAGGTCCTCGGCCATCGGCGTGACTACCATATTGTCGCTGTCGCGATGCGGGTCCCGCATTGAGCCACCGTCGGCCGCATAAATCATGGCCGGCTCCATCCATGGATTGGCGACCAGCTGAATATAACGGCACTCTTCGGGGCTAAAGAGGCCCTGGATGACCTCGATGTGGGGGTCGGACGACACGAGCTGCCGCGGCGCGGACTTCACGCGCTCGGCGCATTTTACATGCTCGAGGAAGGCGAGCTGGACGGCTACGAAGCGGTCATTGCCGACGAGCGGCTCCAGCATTTTCCGGGCCTTGGCCGGATTGCTTTGGGTGCCGATCCCGGCCGCCGTGAAATAGGCCTCTGCCCTTTTCGCCTCTACGTGGCCCTTGGCTGCTGCCGAGCGCATGAAATCGAGTGCAGCCTTGAGGTCGACCGCGCCAGCCATTCCGCGCAATGAGAGCTCGGAGGCCTTGAACAGGGCATCCGCATCCCCGTCCTTCGCGAGCGACAGCATTGCCTCCGCCGCGCCCGGTACGCGCGCTTTCAGCCGCTCTTCCAGCTCAAGGAACTGCTGACCCGCCATCGACCGGAATTATGCCGCGAAATAGCTCCACAGCAACCGCGCTGTGAGGCCGAGCGAGATTAGCACCAAAAGAGGCCGGATCACCTGTGCGCCGAAACGCATCGCTGTATGGCTGCCGATCCAGCCCCCGGTCATCGCGCCTGCCGCCATGCAAAGGCCCAGCAGCCACAGCATCTTCCCGCCGATGGCGAAGAACAGGACGCTGGCCACGTTGCTGGTGAAATTAAGGGCCTTGGTCAGAGCCGTCGCGCGGGTCAGCCCATAACCGCGCAAGCCGACCAGCGTCGTCGTGAAGAACGTACCCGTGCCTGGCCCGAAGAAGCCGTCGTAGAAGCCGATCGCACCGCCGATCGGCGCATAGCCAGCTGCCGACACTCGGTGATGGGCGTCCTCGTCGGTCATCCGGGGGCTAAGGAGGATGTAAATCGCAGCCGCGACGAGAAGCACCGGAATGACCAGGTTCAGGGCCTTGGCGCCAATCGCCTGCACCAGGAGAACGCCGCCCACTGCTCCAGCAAAGACCAGCATGAACGCCAGTCGGTTCGCTCGCCAATCGATCAGCCCGGCTTTCGCGAAATTGCGCATAGCAACGCCGGTGCCGAACACCGACTGCAATTTATTGGTCGCCAGCGCATTGATCGGCGGCACGCCTGCGAACAGCAGCGCCGGCATCATGATCAGCCCGCCGCCGCCCGCGATGGCGTCGATGAAGCCGGTGAAGACGGCGGTCGCGGTCAGGACGGGATAGACCCAGGGCTCGATCATGCGTGGCCTGTAGCGGGGAGGGAAGGCAGCCGCTAGGAGGCGCTCCGATGACCCGGTTCGCCTTCTCCATTACCGCCACCGACGGCGCTGCGCGCACCGGCACGATCGCCATGCAGCGCGGTGAGATCCGCACACCGGCTTTCATGCCGGTCGGGACCGCCGCTACGGTCAAGGCGATGAAACCGGGCGATGTTCGCGCTTCGGGCGCCGACATCATCCTTGGCAATACTTACCACCTCATGCTTCGCCCGGGCGCCGAACGCGTCGCCAGGCTGGGCGGTCTTCATCGTTTCATGGGATGGGATCGGCCGATCCTGACCGACAGCGGCGGCTACCAGGTCATGAGCCTCAGCGAACTCACCAAAGTTACCGAGGAAGGCGTGTCATTCGCCAGCCACCTCGACGGGTCACGGCACATGCTCTCGCCGGAGCGCTCGATCGAGGTCCAGCGACTGCTCGGCTCGGATATCGTCATGCAGTTCGACCAGCTGGTGCCGACGACCTCAACCCCGCAAGCGCAGCGCGAGGCAATGGATCGCTCGATCCGCTGGGCGAAGCGCTCCAGGGAAGAGTTCGACCGCGGGGGCGAGCATGCCGATAGGGCTGCGCTGTTCGGCATCCAGCAGGGTGCGCTCGACGAAGACCTGCGCCGCACCTCCGCCGAGAGCCTGATCGACATTGGCTTCGATGGCTATGCGGTCGGCGGCCTTGCGGTCGGGGAGGGGCAGGAGGCGATGCTCGGCTGCCTTGATTTCGCGCCCGGCCAGCTGCCGGCGGACAAGCCCCGTTATCTCATGGGCGTCGGCAAGCCCGACGACATCGTCGAGGCGGTGCGGCGCGGAATCGACATGTTCGATTGCGTTCTGCCGACGCGTTCAGGCCGTACCGGCCAGGCCTTCACAGCCAACGGCCCGATCAACATCCGTAATGCCAAGTTCGCGGAAGATCGTGAGCCCCTCGAGCAGGACTGCCCATGCCCAACCTGCACGACCTATGAGCGGGCCTACGTCCACCACCTCGTTCGTTCGGGCGAGATTCTCGGCGCGATGTTGATGACCGAGCACAACCTCTGGTTCTACCAGCGCCTCATGCAGGGCCTCCGCGATGCGATTGCCGGGCACCGTTTCGACGCGCACGCAAAGGAATTCCTTCAGCGGTACCGCAAGCCGTCACCCTGAACTCGTTTCAGCATGACAATTGAAGAAGCCTAGATCGCGTCGTCCTTGGCCCCCTCGGTCTCGTCGACCGGGATCAGCTTGTCCTGCGTCCGCAGTTCGAAGTCGCTTGCGTCGTGGCGCTCGTGAAGCTGCTCGGAAGGGTCGCCAGTGAGCTTGTTGACGATCCGCCCACGCTTCACGCCCGGACGCGCATCAACCTGCTTGGCCCAGCGAATGAGGTGCACATATTCATGGGCCGCGAGGAACTCGTTGGCGCCTTCATAGGTGCGGTTGAGCGCGACGCCGCCATACCAGGGCCAGATTGCCATATCGGCGATGCTGTAGTCTGGACCGGCAATGTATTCACTCTCGGCTAGCCGCCGGTTGAGGACGTCGAGCTGGCGCTTGGCTTCCATCGCGTAACGGTTGATCGGATATTCCATCTTGGTCGGCGCATAGGCGAAGAAGTGGCCAAAGCCGCCACCCAGGAACGGAGCGCTCCCCATCTGCCACATCAGCCATGACAGGGTCTCGGCGCGGGCCGGGCCCGCGGCCGGGAGGAACTCGCCGAATTTCTCGGCGAGGTGGATCAGGATGGCTCCGCTTTCGAACACGCGAACCGGCTCATCGCCGCTCCGGTCAACCAGGGCAGGAATCTTCGAATTGGGATTGATGTCGACGAAGCCACTGGAGAACTGATCACCCTCGCCGATGCGGACCGGCCATGCGTCATATTCCGCGCCCTTGTGGCCCTTCTCGAGCAGCTCCTCGAGCATGATCGAGACCTTTTGGCCATTGGGGGTCGCCAGCGAATAGAGCTGGAACGGGTGCTTGCCGACCGGCAGTGCCTTTTCGTGGGTCGCGCCCGCGACCGGCCGGTTGATGTTGGCGAATTGTCCGCCGCTCGGCTGGTTCCAGGTCCACACTTTCGGAGGCACGTATTCGGTCATGCTTTAGGTCCCTTTCGCGTCAGGACCCTGCAACTAGGAAACGCGGCCGGCGCTTTCCAGTGTCAGCAATGTGACTAGCTGGCGCTTACTCCCAAAAAGCTGGGCATCGGTCCGTTCCACTCGCCTGCCATGTCCTCGATAACCGGGGATTTCTCGCGAACCACTTCGGGCTCGGGCTCGTGCTTCTTCTCGGCCCGGCGTCCCGGCTTGGGAGCGGTTTTTTCGGCCTTTTCCGCCTTCTTGGCGGGGGCGGCCTTCGCCGGCGCGGGCGCGGCTGCCGGAGCCTCCACCTTCTCCTCGGTCTTGCCGACGCGGGCGATCTTCTGGCCGGCAAGCTTTTCGATGGCCGCGACCGCCTCGCCGTCCTCGCGCGTCGCTAGCGTGATTGCGATACCCTTGGCGCCGGCGCGGCCGGTGCGGCCGATGCGATGGACGTAGTCGTCAGGTTGCCAGGGCACGTCGAAGTTGACGACATGGCTGACGCCTTTGACGTCGAGGCCGCGGGCGGCGACGTCGGACGCGACCAGGATATTGATCTCGTCCTTCTTGAAACGGTCGAATTCGGCGATGCGGGCCGGCTGCTCCATGTCGCCGTGAATCTGGCCGACGGCGAAGCCCGAGCGCTTGAGGCTCGTGTAGAGTTCTCGCACGGTCGTCTTGCGGTTGGCGAAGATGATGGCGTTCTTGAATTCCTCGCCGCGCAGGATGTCCCGCAGCGCCTCCCGCTTCTTGTCGCCGCGGACTTCGACCAGCCGCTGTTCGATGTTGACGTTCGCCGTCGCGGGCCGCGCCACCTCGATCGTCTTCGGGTCGCTTAAGAACTTGTCCGCCAGCTTCTTGATCGGCGGCGGCATGGTCGCCGAGAAAAGCAGCGTCTGCCTTTGCTTCGGCAGCTTGGTGCAGATTTCCTCGATGTCGGGGATGAAGCCCATGTCGAGCATGCGGTCGGCTTCGTCGATGACCAAGAGGTTGCAGTCGTTGAGCATGATCTTGCCGCGGCTGAACAGGTCCATCAGCCGTCCGGGCGTGGCGATCAGCACATCGACGCCCTTTTCCAGCGCCTTGATCTGGTCGCCCATCTGCACGCCGCCAATCAACAGGGCCATGCTCAGCTTGTGGTGGACGCCATATTTCTCGAAATTCTCCGAGACCTGAGCCGCCAGTTCGCGCGTCGGCTCCAGGATCAACGAGCGTGGCATTCGCGCCCTGGTGCGGCCTTCCGCGAGCACGTCGATCATCGGCAGCACGAAGGCAGCCGTCTTGCCGGTCCCGGTCTGGGCGATGCCGATCAGGTCCTTGCCCATGAGGACGGACGGGATCGCACCCTTCTGAATAGGCGTGGGTTCGCCATAGCCGCTGGTAGCGACCGCGCGCAGTAATTCGTCAGACAGGCCGAGGTCGGCAAAGCTCATTGAAAAGTCCGGAAAATGAGAAGGCGCCGCGACTGCCGCAACGCGCCGAGGCGCGGATGGGGGAGGGGCCGTCGAAAGTCAAGGTTGAGCCGCCGCCCCGACGATATGCTTGTTGCGGCATTGTTGGATACAAATAGGGTTGCGCCCTCCAGCCTCCGCCGCATGGCCTACCTCCTGCGGACCGCTGCCGCCTTCCTGCCCGCAATCATCGCTGGCCTCGTGAAAATGGTCGCTCATCCCAAGACTTTTGCGACTTTAGTGACGTTAAGGACGCTCGATCTGCGGGATCAGTGTCCGGAATTTCTCGATCCGGCAGGACGCGCCGGCGCGCGACCGGATCGTGTCGCGATGGGCACAGACGCGGCCATCGTCCGGTTGAATGTACAATTGGCCGTAAAAATCGAGGCCGTCGCAGTCGCTGTCCAGGTAGGCGCGGACGAATTGTCGACCGCGCAGGATGAAGTCGACGCTGTCAGGGCCGGACAGGAATGCCCCGGCGATCGAACTCGCGGGCAGGCACTTTGGGCCTTTCTCTTCATCCCAGTGGATGCGGAGGCGAGGGTGGGGCGCGACCGGGACGCGGATGGTCAGCCGCTCCTCGACGGTCATCACCCGCACTCCCTCCTTGGGCGCATTGGGGGCCGCACTGTCCGCAAAGAGCGCGGACAGCAGTCCGAGAAGTCCGGCGAAGATCATCTATTGAAAGCCCATCCTGCGACGAAGCGTTGCACGGGAGGGATTGAACGGTCGATGAATTTTTTGGGGCGGCGCTTGGGCTTGCGGAAGCATGGGTGTGCTTCTAGAGGCTCGCTACCGAAATTTTCAGGCCGGTTTGAAGTGCGCTGTAGCGTGTCGCCGGCACCGCATGGAGAAAGATAAAGATGGCGACCCAAGCGCCGAACGCTGCCCCGCTTCCCTTGCTTTACAACAGCCTGGACGCGCTCAATTCCGGCCAGCACGGCAATATGAAGCTCAAGAAAAGTCATGACCTTCCGCAGGTCGGTCAGATCCATGCCGTGCCCGTGACGGTCGAGGAATTCACGATCGTCCAGCGTCACTATCCGATCATCTTTTCGGCTGGAGAGAATTCGGTGCCGTTGGCGCTGCTCGGCCTCAATGAGGGCGTCAACACTTATTTCGATGCAAAGGGCAGGCCGCTCGAGAAGAACACCTACATCCCGGCCTATCTGCGCCGCTATCCGTTTCTGCTTGCCAAGCTGCGTCCCGACACCGACGAGCTGTCGCTTTGCTTCGACCCGACTTCGGGCTCGATTGCCGAGGATGCGGACGGCCCGGCCCTGTTCGACGGCGACCAGCCGACGGAGACAACCCGCAACATCCTGGCCTTCTGCGAGCAGTTCGAGACTGCAGGCCAGCGCACGCAGGCGTTCATGGACGAACTTCAAAAATCGGGCTTGCTGATCGACGGAGAAGTGGCAATTCAACCCGAGGGTGTCGATCAACCATTCCTGTATCGCGGCTTCCGCATGGTTGACGAGGAGAAGCTTCGCGATCTGCGCGGTGACGAACTGCGCAAGATGAATCAGAGCGGGATGCTTCCGGCGCTCTACTCGCACCTTTTCTCGCTTAGCCAGGTCCGGGAGATTTTTGCGCGGCAGGTCGAGCAGGGCAAGGGCCCGGCCGGCGCCAAGTTGCCGGAGACCGCGGACGCCTGATCCGGGTCGGCACCGCCGAACCGTGACAACCGCGCGCTGGAGCGATCCGGTACCGCTTGAACGCGCAGGTCAGCCGTATCACCTCGGTTGGGCCGGCGGCGGTTCGCGTACCCCTTCGCTAGTGGCCGCCGGCTCGCGCACCATTTGTGGTGCGTTCCTCCCTGAACTCCGGCCATCCCGGCATCGTCGGGATGGCCCTTTTTTAAGGCCTACTCCGCCGCGAGCGCGTCGGGCGCCGTCAAAGCTTCCGCAAGCCCGAATGCCAGCCGTTCGATCAGGATAGACGCTTTGTCGAAGCCAGGGCCGGGCTTCCGCAGGTCGCGGTCCAGGTAGCGGCTGCGATCGACTTCCAGTTGCAGCGCATGAATACCGCGGTCGGGCCGTCCATGACGCTCGACGACATAACCGCCGGCGTAGGGGTCGTTGAGCGCAGCCGACCAGCCGTTCTGGCGGGCGATCCGCGCTGCCTCTTGTGCCAGCCAGGGTACGGCGCTGCCGCCGTGGCGGTCACCAATGACAACCTCGGCCTGCCCATTGCGGTGGGGCATGGAATGACAGTCGATGAGCAGCGCCCAGCCGTGGTCGGCCGCCAGGCGCTCCAGCTCATCACCGATCGCTTGGTGAAAAGGCGCATGCGCATTGGTGATCCTCAGATCCAGTTCCGCCTGGTCGATCGGGCGGCGCCATAAGCGCCCCTTCAGCCCTCGCGAAGGAACGATCCCCAATCCTCCGCGCGCACGTGCGCTGACGGCCTCACTGCTTGAATCGGAGATGACCAGGGGGTCAGTTTCGTCGGCGGCGCGATTGCAATCGATGGCTGCCCGGGGCGTGCGGGCGATCACCGCGCCAAGGCCCCTCGCCAGCGCTCGCCAGACCAGCCGGTCGACCAAAGGATCTTCAAGGCTCTCGAGTCCGGGTCGGCCGGTTGCGGAATTGGCGATCAGCCACAGTGGGTACTCGCGCCCGGCATGCGGAACGGAGAGCAGCACCGGGATGCTGGCGCGCGATTGATGGACAATCGGCGGGGGAAGGGGCGAGCGTTCCAAGCTCCTTAAACCTATGCGTGCCAGAAATGGACATCAATGCATGAGTTCCCCGGACCCGCTGGAAAATCCCGTGCGTTGGGCGCATAGAGAGGCACCATGATCCGTATCCTGCTTGCAGAAGACGACACGTCCATGCGCGAATATCTGCAGCGCGCGCTGATTCGCGTCGGCTATGAGGTCGAGGCCGTCGGTTGCGGCACCGAAGCCATGCCGTTGCTCGAAGCCGGACGCTACGACTTGCTCCTTACCGACATCGTCATGCCGGAAATGGACGGGATCGAGCTTGCCCAGAAGGCCAGTGCCATCGATCCGGCAATCCGCGTCATGTTCATCACCGGCTTCGCGGCCGTCGCCCTTCAGAGCGGCCGCACGGCCCCTGAGGCCAAGCTGCTCTCCAAACCCTTCCACCTCAAGGACCTGGTCGCCGAAGTCGATCGCATGTTCCAGAGCGAGGACCAGCACGGCCGTCTCTAAACGGACGTGCTCGGCCGTCTCTAAGCCGTCTCAATGGTTCAATATTTAGCGGCGAAAGCGGGTTGCGCCTTCTGCGTGTCCCCCCTAGATAGCCCGCCGAGTGGGCGTGTAGCTCAGTGGTAGAGCACTGTGTTGACATCGCAGGGGTCGCAAGTTCAATCCTTGCCACGCCCACCAGTTTTCCT
>Ga0207701_10003501_pt1 | contig 16097 bp, 7 predicted proteins | sample KBSSwiSSwithPhiX_FD_184294 | JGI IMG/M metagenome (GOLD analysis project Ga0207701, IMG submission 184294) | Switchgrass rhizosphere bulk soil microbial communities from Kellogg Biological Station, Michigan, USA, with PhiX - S5 (SPAdes) (version 2) | ecosystem: Environmental > Terrestrial > Soil... | reverse complement strand
GCACATAATGCAGAACAGGCAGTCAGCAGTTTGCAGTTGGCAGTAAAATATTTTGATAATATTACTATGGATCTGATCTATGGTCATCCGCTTTTATCCAATGAAAAATGGAAACAGAATGTAGAAAAAGTGATTGCATTAAATATCCCGCATATCTCATGTTATGCTCTAACTGTTGAGCCAAAAACTCCTTTGCATAAAATGATCAAGGAGAAAAAGAAAGAAGATATCCAACAAGAAAAACAAGCCGAACAATTTCTATTATTAATGGAATGGCTTGAAAATGCCGGATATGAACATTACGAAATTTCCAATTTTTCAAAACCCGGTTTCCGCAGCAGGCATAATTCCTCTTACTGGCAAGGGGAAAAATATCTTGGCCTCGGTCCTTCGGCTCATTCCTTTAATGGCGAAAGCCGGCAATGGAATATTTCCAATAATAATATTTATATAGAATCGCTTGAACAAAATCAGATCCCATTTGAAAAAGAAATATTGACTCCTTCTCAGAAAGTAAATGAATATATAATGACTTCCTTAAGAACGCAAGAAGGCTTAAACCTGGATAAGGTAAATGAAACTATGAGCAATGAATTACAAACTGCGAGCAAAAAATTTATAGACTCGGGCAAATTGATCTTAAAAGAAAATAAATTAATACTGACAAAAGAGGGTAAACTTTTTGCTGATGGTATTGCAGCTGATCTTTTTATTGTCTAAACCAATGTTTCTTCGATTAATTTAAATCCTTCTTCCGGAGCCAGTTTTTCCCACAAAATTTTATAAACAGTTTCCGCTATTGGCATTTCAGCTTTTACATTGTTATTAATGGTATAGATACTCTTCGAAGCATTATATCCTTCAGCCACCATGTTCAATTCAATCTGGGCTTCTTTAACAGAATAACCTTTGCCGATCATGCTTCCAAAAGTTCTATTGCGACTATACAATGAATAACATGTTACCAGCAGATCACCGAGATAAACGGAAGCGGCATAGTTTGCTTTTCTTTTATGTGTCACCGGATCTTCGCCTTCATGTTTTCCCACTTCAATATTATGAATGCCAACATTGCGAAGAAATCCGGCCATTTCATCAGCGCTATTAGCGATCAACACACTTAAAAAGTTATCGCCATACTGTAAGCCATGAGCAATGCCAGCGCCAAGTGCATAGATATTTTTTAGAATAGCTGCGAATTGCACTCCATATATATCATCATTTATTACCGTATTCAAATAACCGGTTTTAAAATAAGTGGCAATTTCAGCCGCCATTTCTTCATCAGCCCCCGAAAATGTGAGATAAGATAATTTCTCGGTCGCCACTTCTTCGGCATGACAGGGTCCCATGATCGTGAAATAATCTGTCAGGGCTACTTCAAATTCTTTTTCGAGATAATCATTCAATAAGACATTTTGCTGCGGAATAATTCCTTTCACCGCCGAAATAATTTTCTTGCCCTCGAGATCTCTTTTTGATAAACCTTTCAATGTATCGGCTACATAAGCCGATGGGGTGGCAATAATAATATAATCAGAAGCAGAAACAATTTTTGAGACACTTGTGCTGAGATCAAGTAAGGAAGTATTAAAAACAGCTGTGGTTAAGTAGTTAGGGTTATGTTTTTGTTTGCTGATAAAATCAGCCATTGCTTCTGTTCTTACCAGCCAGTTAATTCGATGATTATTGTCCGCAAGAATTTTTGCCAATGCAGTTGCCCAACTTCCGCTGCCGATAATACCAAACATAGAGAACCGTGATTTTCTTGATTATAAGGATTAAGAGGAAATAAAATTAAGCAACTCACTTTTCATTCAATAAATAATTTAAAAAAAAGAGCCCTGTTCATCAGAGCTCTTTTAAATTTCCTTATTAATCCCCTAAATCATATAAATCGTGGTTCTAGTTCTCAAACAACTTATCCTTCGGTACCACTTTTACAAGGGTGCCATCTTTCAATGTCTTACTGATGGCATTAAAAGGACCCGTTACCACTTCATCGCCTTCCGCCAGTCCTTCTTTTATTTCTATATAGTTGATATCCTGTATATCGGTTTTTACTTTTACTTTTTTTACTTTACCATCTTTTTGCACCACAAAAACCAGTTCTTCCAGTTCATCACTGTTTACTACAACCGCTTCGTCACCATTTCCTTCTGTCTTTTTCTTTTTTTCCTCATCTTTCTTTTTATCAGCAATCGTTTTATCACTGCCGATCACCCTGGTTGTTACTGAATTGATAGGAACAGCCAGTACATTCTCTCTGCGCTTAGTTTTTATATCAGCACTGGCATTCATGCCCGGGCGGAAAGGAAAGCTTTTTGGCCTGCCGGGGTTAAGAAGGTCACTGTACGAATCTCTATCCAGTCTTATTCTTACTTCATATTGCGTTACATCAGTACTACTTAAAGCACTAGCACCAGTACCACTTTTTATACTGCTTGCGATCTGTGTTACCACTCCTTTAAATTTTCTATTATTATATGCATCCACTTCCACATCGGCGCTGTCGCCAAGATGCACTTTTACCACATCATTTTCTCCAACGTCCACTCTTACTTCCAAAATACTCATATCTGCTACACGCATCATTTCAGTACCGATGCTAAAGCTATTACCTGCTACTCTCTCTCCTTTTTTTACTGACAAAGAAGAAATGACTCCATTCATTGGTGCTATCAGTGTTGTTCTGCCCAGGTTTTTATTTGCAGAACTTAAACCTGTTTGTGCAGTTTGTACGCCAGCTTCCAGGCCTTTTATATTTTGCTTTGCTGCATTATAATTAGCCAATGCAGATTTATAACTGGTTTCATATCCTTCAAATTCGGAACGGGAGATCACTTTATCATCATACAATTTTTTATTTCTGTCATATGCTTGTTTTGCCTGGTCAAGGTTGGCTTGCAACGCTTCAAGTGATGCTTTGCTATTTTCCACTGTAGCTGCGGACTGATTTACACGGGAAGCCGCTTCATCTCTTTGTAAAGCATAGATATCCGCAAAAATTCTTGCAAGAACCTGTCCCTTTTTTACGCTATCCCCTTCTTCTACGTTCAGTTCTACAATTTCACCAGAAATATCAGGACTGATCTTTACTTCAACTTCAGGATATACTTTTCCGCTTGCATTTACGGTTTCAATAATTGTGCGGCGACTTGCTTTCTCAATAGAAACTTTTAAACCTTCATCTTTATTACCTGCCACCAGTTTAAAGCCCACCAACAAAACAATTACGCCAAGCAAACCGAACAATATCCATTTTACTGTTTTACTCATTTTATAGAAATTTATTTTATGTACTTAACTTTCGAAATTCTATTCAGCTTCTGTTGCGTCGCACTCTTGCACTATAACAACTCTATTCAACTTTTCCACGACTCCGAACTAAAGACTCGGAACTATAATCTTATTCCCTGTCCTTTATAAAATTCAAGCAACTTCATCTTAAAGATATAATCGTACTGTGAATACAATGCCTGTATCTGCGCTCTTAAATAATTATTCTGGCTATTGAGCAGGTCAAATGTTGATAACAAGTTCTGGTCATATCTTTTTTGCGCATATTCATAAGATTTTCCTGACGTCTGAACGCTTTTTTTGTCCGAATTATATAACTGCATGGATGATGTAGCCTCATTATACGCTCTGTAAATATTCTGCTTTAAAGTCTGGTTATCCAATTCTTTGGTCAGTTCCCATTGTCTTACCTGTAGCTTTGTTCTTTCCCAGTTCGAACGGGCAGATTTTCCATTAAAAATGGGAATGCTTAAACTAATTCCAATGCTTTCACTGAGGTTTGTATTTACCTGGTCGCCAAAAGGAGTAAGTCTTTCGCCGGTTTGAATAACAGTCGGAGCGTATACCTTAAAATTGTTGGTACCAATAGGAACATACGCCCTGGTGTCCTCATCCGGCCCCTGCCCGTATACCGCTCTTTTTATATTCACATAACTGGTACCAATTCCTCCAAATGCTGTTATCGACGGATACATTTGTCCCTTTGCTACATCTACCTCTTTTTTTGCAGACATTAGTCGAAGGTCGAGCACTTTATTTTGCGGAAGGTTTTGTAATGCCAGCGCATAAACAGCTTCTGGTTGCAGATCCGCCAAATTTTCAATAAAAATATTACCTACTGATGGCGATTCAATATCAAAGGCTGCACCAGCATCCAAATTAAGCAATGCTTTCATTTGCAAAATAAATGTCTGTACACTTGCTTCTGCTGTTATAAGGTTTGAACTGTCCCGGCTAAGCTGTGCTTCCAGTTCAGCAGCATTTAATTCGGGCAAAACACCTGCATCAACCTTTTTCCGGGTATTATTTAATTGCTCGATCGTAGTGCCTATCTGAACCCTTGTAAGGTTTGCCTGCTCTCTTGCAAGCAGTATTTGCAAATAGGCAACTGCTACATTCAAGGCAACGTCATCCTGCACTTTTAATACTTGTGCTTTATCAGCTTCATTGGCCAGCTTGTTACTTTCAATAGTATTTCTTTTCACAAACCAATTGAACAAAGTAACTCCTGACTGAAGACTGAAGCGGGTGCTTAAAAAATTATTATCCTCAAGTACACCGGTTGCCGGGTTCTCTGAACGACCAAAATCATATCCGGTACTGTTTTGAAAGTTCAAAGATGGATACTGTGCACTTTTACTTTGGATATAGGTTACATCTGAAAAACGCGTTTGCAGATCTGCTTGCTTTACAGAAATATTATTGGCTTTTGCGTATTGAACACATTTCAACAAATTCCATTTTTCCTGCGCCTGTGCTGAAACGGCCATTACTATAATGGCCAGAAAAAAAAGACTTCTTTTAAACATGGCGCAAAATTAGGAGAATTGGTTTTTCCAGTGACTGAATTATGACAAACGGAACACTAATTCTTCCTAATTTTTTCCAGTGCCTGGCTCAAATCGTTGATCAAATAACCAGCCTCCTCCAAACCTACATACAGGCGTATGTATCTGTGCTCCGGGTTCGAAGGATCAAAGTCTGAAACAGGAATTCCCGAACATTTAGGGATCACCAAACTTTCATGCCCGCCCCAGCTCACCGCCATCATAATATGTTGCAGGCTTTCGCAGAATTTTACGATCTCAGTCCGTTTGTTAGTTTTTAAAACCATCGTCATCAATCCACATGCGCCTGCCATTTGTTGCTTCGCGAGTTGGTATTGTGGAAATGATTCATCTAAAGGAAAAATGACAGACTCTATTTTCGGATGAGTCTTTAGGAATTTCAAAACTTCAAGTGATGTTTTAGTGATGCGGTCGATACGGGCCGGAAGTGTTCGCAAACCTCTTATTAATAGCCAGGCATTAAATGGCTGAATACCACTTCCGATATTCAAATATTCACTGTCAAATATCTTCTTCATCATCGCATGAGTTCCACTTAAAACACCGCCCAAAGTATCACTGTGCCCGCCGATATATTTGGTTGCTGTTTGCATAGCCATATCAATTCCCATTTCAATTGGTTTTTGATATAGGGGCGAACAGTAGCTATTGTCAATAAAAGTTGTAATTTTTTTTGATCTTGCCAGCGTCGCAACTTCCTTTATCGGTTGCAATGCAAAATCCCAGCTATTGGGTGATTCGAGATAATATAAAGTTGTATTCGTTTTTGTAGCCGTTTCCCATTTTTCAATTTTTGTACCATTAATATAGGTAGTCGTTACTCCAAATCGTGGCAATACAATATCAAACATTCTTTGTGCCCAGGTGTACGGTGCTTTTACAGAAACAATATGATCACCCGCTTTTACATTGGCGAGCACACCGGCAAAAATGGCGGCAGCCCCGCTATTAAAAACCAGACAATCTTCTGCCCCATCTAATGCTGCTAATTTTTTTCTTAAAATTTCTACAGTAGGATTTAAACCGCGACTATATAAATAGCCCCCCATCTCATCTTCAAATGCTTTACTTAGATCAGCTACAGTTTTAAAAGCAAAATTGCTTGTCTGTGCAATAGGCGGAGAGATGGCATTAAAATAATTTTCTCTTTCTTCTCCCAATTCATTTAATATATAAGAAAGATCCATTTATAGCTGGGCTTTATTTTGATTTGCTTGTTTCTTGTTGAACAAAAAATATAATAATGTAAATACAGCTAATACTCCAAGACCTGTCAGTGCTGCATAATCATTATTCTTATAATCCATTGCTATGCTTATACCGACAAATGTATACGTTGCAATAAAGATGAGTGGGAATATTGGGAATAATTTCATTTTATAAATGTCTGTATCATCAAGATGTTTTGTTTTCTTCCTGAACCAAAAAATAGTAGCGCTGCTCAGTATCATTCCAAAACAGTCTAAAAAAATCGTAAAAGCCAATATCTTTTCAAATTGCTGCATGAAAAATAAGATAATAATACAAACTGCCGCAAATACAGTTAATGAAAAAGTAAGCACTCCCGTTTTTTCATTTCGTTTGGCAAACACAGTTGGCAAACTCTTATCCTCCCCCATAGCATACATAACTCTTGGATTACTCATTAATAGGCCGTTTACATAAGCAAGAACACCTAAAAATAAAAATCCTGAAAAAATAAAAGCTCCTTGCTGGCCAAAAACTTTGTCCATCAACACGTATGCTATTTCTCTTTCCCCTTTCATTCTATCAAAACCAACAATATTATAATAGCTCAAATTTACCAGTAGATATAACGCTATAATAATTGCAATGCCAATAAAAATACCACGGGGGATATTCTTTGCTGGCTTATCGACTTCACTTCCAAAATTAATCGTCTGCTGATAACCTCCGTAAGTAAAAGAAACGGCTACGAGGCTTATTCCGAAACTTCTTATCCAATTCATTTTACCCGAACTCACTACCTGGTGTGCTGCCGTATTATCTACATAATGCTGTGGAAAAAATAAAGCAACGATCAGTACAAGTATCATGGCGATCTTTATAAGCATAAGAATATTCTGTGCCAACGAACTGACCTTTAGACCACGAAGGTTGATGAAGTAAAAAATAATGATCGCTATGCTGCTTAATATAGCTTTATCTACATCTGTCCATTCCCCAGGAAATAATTTTAACAAATAACCGCTGCCAATTAATGCTACAGCGCTTAAACTCGCAGCATTGCTAACAAGTATGAGACAATTAATAGCAAATGCAATGCTTGGATGATATGCTTTAGCAAAGACTTTATAATAACCACCGGTTACAGGATAACGGCTTCCTATTTCGGCATAAGTCAATGCTCCGCACAAAGCAACAATGCCTCCGAAAAGCCAGGCCGAAAAATAAACCGTTGGGTTGATTGCATCTTTGGCACTAGTAGCTGCTGCACGGAAAATTCCCATACCGATCACTAAGCCAACCACAATCATGGTAAAGGAAAAAAGATTCAATTTATTTGACTTCATGGGGGGAAGATAAAGAATAATGCGATTAACTTTACTCATCTGATTTTATGAAACATTTTTTTATAGCCATACTTCTTTTATCACAACAATTTTTTTTAAACGCTCAGGAACCTGAGCAGGATTCTTCGCAAACCCTGAATGAAGTAATTGTGAAAGCATATGAGCAAAACAGGAAACTGATGCAGGTGCCCGCATCGATCGCTGTTATCAATAAAACACAACTATCACATTTTAATAATACCAATATTTTACCTGCCTTAAATAGTAATCCTGGTATTCGCATGGAAGAACGTTCTCCGGGAAGTTACCGATTGAATATTCGTGGCAGTTCATTGCGATCTCCATTTGGTGTAAGAAATGTAAAAACTTATTATAACGATATTCCCTATACCGATCCGGGTGGTAATACTTATCTCAACCAATTAAGTTTTTATAATATTCAATCGGCTGAAGTAATTAAAGGACCCGGCAGCAGTTTATATGGTGCAGGCACCGGTGGGGTTTTGTTATTAAAAACGATCCAGGCTGATTGGCAGCCGGGGCTTTCATTTGATTTTAGTGCCGGTCATTGGGGATTGAATAACCTGAATACTAATTTGCGACTTGGGACTGATGCGGTCCAGAATACTTTAAACTATTCGCAATTATCATCTGATGGTTATCGTGATAATTCAAAACTTGACCGGAAAGTTTTTTCATGGGACCTGAATGCAAAACTTTCTGATAAAGGAAGGATCACTACACATTTTCTTTGGGGTGATCTGTTTTACCAAACTCCTGGGGCCTTGACACTTTCAGAATACACAGCTAATCCAAGAGCGGCAAGACCAAGTGTGGGACCAATACCAGGTTCAGTTGAAAATAAAGCGGCCATTTACCAAAAATTGTTTTTAGTTGGTATCACCTTTAATCAAAAATTTTCTGAGCATTGGCAAAACACGACCTCATTTTATGGGGCCTCAACCCAGTTATTGAATCCAACTACCCGCAACTATGGAAGAACAAATGAACCACATACCGGTGGCCGTTCTTTTTTTCAGTTTTCAAAAAAATATAATGAACAGACAAAGCTGAATATTGTAACGGGCGTAGAATTTCAACAAGGAATTTCTTCTGTAAGGATTTATTCAAATAAAAGTGGCAAGCCTGATACTTTGCAAACTGATGATGAAATAAACAATCGTGTATTCCTTGCTTTTGGACAGGCCACTCTTGAACTTCCAAGAAGTTGGTCTATTACTGCAGGGCTCAGTATCAATTCACAAAATTTGACGATCACCCGTCTCTCAACTTCCCCAGTTATTGAACAAAAAAGAAATTACAATAATGAACTGGCGCCAAGACTGGCAGTGTTGAAACAATTGGCAAAACCCATATCTGTATATGCAAGCGTTGCAAGAGGATTTTCGCCGCCTACAACTGCAGAGTTATTACCATCAAGCGGCATCATTGCAACAAACCTGAATGCGGAATATGGAATTAATTATGAAGTGGGTTTTCGTGCTAAATTCAACTCAGGCAGAATTTATCTTGATGTAAATGGGTTTCATTTTGGATTAGAAAATACAATTGTTCAACGCAAAGATGCATCGGGTGCAGATTATTTTGTGAATGCAGGAAGCACAAAACAAATAGGGATCGAAAGTTATTTATCCTGGCAAATTATAAGTAACGCTAACCAATCTTTTACAAATTGTAAGGTTTGGATCAGCCATACTTGGAATGATTTTTCTTATAAAGATTTCAAACAAGTAGTTACAGATTATACAGGGAAAAAATTACCGAGTGTGCCCAAAAATGTAGTAGCGGCAGGTTTTGATATTGATACAAAACGTGGCTTATATCTAAACGTAAATTATTATTATGCAGATCCAATTCCTTTGAACGATGCCAATACAGAATATGCCTCTTCTTATAATCTATTAGGGGCAAGAACGGGTTGGAAAAAACATCTTCATGCTAAAGTATTAATGGAATTGTTTATTGCGGCTGATAATATTTTAGATGTGAAATATAGTTTAGGAAATGATATCAATGCATTTGGAGGAAGATATTATAATGCTGCTTCTACTTTTAATTTCGCAGGCGGCATTGCATTGCATTTTGGTTTTAAATAAAAGTTTTTGACAAAAATGTGTTGAAAATTATTCTTGGATTCAACACCTGTATTCCTACATTTGCCTCCGATTTGGTTCTTTGCTTGATTAATTCTGCGTATTGCAAAACAGTTATATCTCACAGATGACACGGATTTTCTGTGGTAATCTGTGAGAAACATAATAGCTGAATAGAATTGTTTTTGCACAAGAGTGCGACGCAACAAAAGCTAATAGTAGCAATTGTTTGGCTAATAATTAATCAACCGGATTAAAAGGGAAGTCAGTCAAAATCTGACGCTATCCCCGTAGCTGTAAGCTCCATTAAAGTTGTGAATCTTCATGCCACTGTCGCGAGACGGGAAGGCTTCAACAACGGAGTAAGCCAGAAGACCTGCCAGATCATAAATAATTTTTTGCTTTCGGGTGAAAGGCAAGGGATGTAATCGTCGCAAGGCTTTTATATTTCTATCTTTTTTTCGGAAGCAGTCACGCAAAAAATTTTTTAAATGAAAAAGAAATTTTTGATCGTGGCTGCTGCATTTATTGGCAGTCAGCTAACGGCACAACTTGTCCCGACTATTCAGGAACAAGACACATCATTACTTGATGAAGTAGTAATTACAGCAAACAAGTATCCCAACAAAACATCCTTAACAGGAAAGGTTGTTACCATTATTACAAGAGAACAATTGGAGCGTAATGGCGGAAAAGATCTATCGCAATTGTTGACAGAACAGGTGGGAGTTTACATCGGTGGCGCCAATAGCAATGCAGGTAAGGATAAAAGTTTGTACTTGCGTGGTGCAAGAGTTGATCATACGTTGATAGCGATCGATGGAGTTCCTGTGTATGATGCAAGTGGTATAGGTAACAATTTTGATATCCGGAATCTTTCTGTTAACCAGATCGAACGCATTGAAATTTTAAAGGGAAGCCAATCGACTCTTTACGGTAGTGATGCAATTGCTGGTGTGATAAATATTATTACAAAAAAAGCGGGTGTAAAATCATTTTCAGGAAATGGATTGCTTAATTATGGAAGCAATAACAGTATAAGAGCTAATGCTGGTATAAATGGAAAGAGGGGAATTATTGATTATGATCTTGCTTATTCGCTTTTTGACACAAAAGGAATTAATGAAGCGATAAGTAGTACTCCAAATGCTGACAAAGATGGATTTCAGCAAAATAGTTTGCAGGCCAGTATTGGTATACAAGCCGCAAAGAATATTCATATTCAACCTTATTTCCGTTATAATAAAATAGACGGTGATATCGACCAGGGAGCATTTACTGATGAACTGGATTATACTTATACACAAAAAAGTTACCAGGCAGGAGTTCGTAATGAATTTTCATTCGGTAAAACAAAGTTGAATGTTCTTTACAATTATAATCATATTGACAGGTTATATGTTGATGATTCGGTAAAAAGTCAGAATGGTTTTGATAAATATTCCCGTGGATCCTATATAGGAGCTGAACATTTTATTGATGCATATATAGCTACACCGGTTGGCAACGGCTCGTCTAAGCTCACTGCCGGCGCTGATTTCAGAACTTCCAATACTGACCAGGAATATTCTTCTGTTGGATTCTTCGGACCTTATTCAACAAAATATTCTAAGGATAGCCTGCATCATAATCAATTAGGGTTTTATGCAGCATTGAATGTAAATACGAAAACAGGATTTAACCTTGAAGTAGGTAATCGCTTGAATATTCATTCTGCGTATGGAAGCAATTATGTTTTTAATATCAATCCGTCTTATTTGCTGAATAAAAAAATCAAATTATTTGCAAATGTTTCTTCCGGTTATCGTACGCCATCACTTTATCAATTAGCTTCAGAATATGGAAATAAAGATCTGAAGCCTGAATCAGCTTTAACTTTTGAAGGTGGTGTTCAATATTTTTCTGCTAATAATAAATTCTCCGGTCGATTAACAGGATTTAAACGGGATGTGACGGATGTTATTTTCTTTTATTTTAATCCATCCACATTCCAATCGCAATATATTAACCAGGATAAACAAAAAGATCATGGAGCTGAGTTAGAACTTTCTTTTAAGCCAACAAAAAATATATCTCTGAAAGCTTTTTACAGTTTTGTTGATGGAAAGATCACCACAGTACAAAACGGGAAAGACACGACTTATTTTAATTTGATCCGCAGGCCAAAGAATAGTATTGGAGTAAATGCAGGGGTAAGAGTTACTGAAAAGCTTTTTGTTAGCAGCAATCTTTCATGGTTTGATAAAAGAAAAGATACCTATTTTGATGCAATGACTTTTCAAACCGTAAATGTGGTATTGGATAGTTATATTTTGCTGGATGTATATGCTGAATATGCATTTTGTAAAAACAGGTTGAAGGTATTTGCTGATCTCAGAAATATCTCTGATAGCAAATACAGTGAAACAGCAGGATTCAACACACTTGGTTTTAATGGATATGGTGGTGTAAGGTTTAACTTCTGATATTTTATGTATGTGTCAGCATGAAAAAAAGAACTGTCCCCGCTGCGGAACAGTATTCGAATGCAAACCCGGTAATATCACACAGTGCCAGTGTTATGGATTTGTGATCAATAACGAACTCAAAGTGTATTTGGAACAACGCTATAACGATTGTCTTTGTAAAAACTGTCTTGAGTATTTATCTGTCGAGCTAAATTTCTTTAAAGAGAGGTATATTTTCAGATAACTACATTTGCAGAAACGTGATAGAAAAAGCTATAAGCAAAGCAGGTTTATTAGCAGTAAGGAAGTTTTTCAGCGTAATTTTGCTGGCTATTGCCGTGAAAGTGTTTGTAATCAATGCAGCTTGATAAAATGAATTTAGATTTACGGTTTTAGATTTCGGATTTAGTTGAAACTCTTAAAATCCGAAATCGCAATTCTAAAATCGTAAATCGTATTGGTCCCGTAGTACAATGGATAGTACGCAGGTCTCCGGAACCTGATATTCCAGTTCGATTCTGGACGGGACTACAAAACCAACCATTATCAGCTTTTTTTAATGTTACTTGCGTAAATTTCGGTTGTTGGTAAAAACGTCAACAGCATAGAATGGTTAGCTACAGCTTCAGTAAGATTTATGCAGTCTTCAATCCCTTTTCCTGCTTTGCTTCAATGTTGCGAATACGCCTGTTAAAAACAATGATCACAGTAAAGATTAAAATGATAGCAGCTACTATAATAAATAAAAACAAAACATTTTTCTTCTTTACCATAAACCAGTATTGCATTCTTATGCACTGACAACAATCTTCGCTTATAAAAAGCGGGTGATTCTGAATGAAGGGGCCGCCATTTAATTATGACGGCCCTGGTTATTTTTTTATTGTTTTACTAATTTGATTACCCGCCGCTGGCTGCCCTGCTGCAGCTCAGCAATGTAAATGCCGGCCGTATAAGTGTGTCCTACCGTAACAACCCGGCTGCCGCCAAGGTTTTGTTTTACTTCCAGCAGGCGGCCATATATATCCATAATTCTCAAGGTTGCGGATGCCTCAGCGGGCAAGTTTACCTGCAGGCGGAAAGCACCTGAACTCGGATTGGGTGATGCCAGCAATGTAAAAGTTTTCTCTTCCGTTTCGGCCAACGGATTGGATGTTGTTCTTGCTGCTGTCGTGCCGGCTAGCTGTGCCAACGTAGTGAATTTTTGAGCAAGGGAATAGTCAAGCTTGGTACCACGGCAGATGGCCTTTATCTGCCATTGATAATTTTGGGCAGGCTGCAAACCCCCAATGGTTATCGAACGGTTGCCGGGCTGTACACCGGGAATGTCTATCCATTTAGCCCCGGTCTTTACCTGCTTATATTGCACCTGCCACTGGGTGGGGTCTATAGGAGCTACCCAATTCAACTTTGCTGAAGTAGCCGTGATATTTGTGGTTTGCAGGTTCCACATGTCCCCGCATACAGTTTGGAATTCATAAGCGCCGATATCTATTGTGCCGGGTACAATACGGGGATTTGCGGCCAGGTCTTTATCGCCATATTGGGTTATATCATATATGCTATTTTTCCCGGCGTCAATGGCAGGTGAGCCGGGTTTTAATATGAAGTTGTTATTGGCTGCATCTGCAAACAAGGGGTCCTGATCCAGGTTTCCTGTTCCGGCATAGCCACCTTTTACGATAGAATAGGTGACATTTGGAGGGCCGACGAAAATTTCATTAGTGAAAATTTCGCCACCTGTATTATTCCAAAAAATACAATTGGTAATACTGGATCCAAAGACCATGCAGGCCCCGCCGCCATCAATAGCAACATTTCCCGAGAAACTGCTGTTAATGATATTCGTGTTTGGTCCTCCCCAAATAGCGCTGCCACCAAAATTGAAGGCGTCTGGCCCGGTAGTAACATTTCCAAAAAAACTACAATTCGCAATGAGGCAAATGGAAGCGTTATATATGCCACCACCATAAGCAGCGCTGTTCCCCGAAATAATGCAATTCGCAATTACTATCGATCCATAATTGTTTGCAACACCGGCGCCGATATTAGTAAGACGTCCCCCACCTCCTTGTCTTCCGCCGGTTATTGTAAGACCATCTAACCTGCACGGACTATTGATGGAACCATCAATACCGGGGGAAAAACGCGCCACTACATTATAAGCATTATCATCAATGATTGCATTCTGTTGTATTTCTCCACTTAAAACAGTTGGATGCTTTTTCCAGTTTCTATCATTTAGTGCTGTTTCCTTTCCGGAAAAACCACCATAAACAGCTAAGCCGTTTCTAACGTGAAAGGAAAGCTCGCGGTTATTATTAATAAGCCCGGCTCCTTCGTCAGGATAGTAGGTCCCTTCAGCCACCCAAATCTCGGTCACTCTAAAGCAGGACAAGGATTTTGTCAAAGCATCCTGCAACTTATTAAATGCATTTGTCCATGAAGAACCATCGCCCGACCCTGTGGCATTCGATTTTACATAAAGCGTGATGGGGCTACCACCTTCATCTATTAATCCGTTGCAATTATTGTCTTTTGCATCGCATAGTTCCGGAGCAGTCGGATAAATGGTGTTGTCATTGTCATTGCAGTCTCCGGTAGTTGCCGTTAAATCTGTCGCCCGTTTATACCCTTCCGGCTGGGCACATAGTGGTACACTTATAGTCACGCCGTTGCTGTAGCCATCGTTATCAATATCTTTATAGAAAGTTTGCGGTGGTTCCGAAGTTCCCAGGAATTCATAAGCACCCATGTCGATAATGGGCTCCAACGCATTTGTAGCATTCCATTTTCTTGTATTATCGTCTAAATCCGTAGCAGTGGTATTAACAGCGTTGTCACCTGCGTCGATGGCTGGCGAGCAGGTTTGCAACTGAAAGTTACCGTTGGTTGCATCCACAAACTTTGGATCCATGAAAAGATTTGCTGTTCCCTCATAGCCGCCTTTTATAAGGGAATGGTCAACAGTTACTACAGCATAAAGTCCACCGGTAATCTCACCTCCCGGGTTTCCCCAAACAATGCAGTTGTGCAGGTAGGTGTAGAAATTAAAATCGGCTACATCAATAGCGCCGCCAGAAACGTTCGCAGCGTTTCCTGAAAAACTGCAATTAGTCAAGGTGACATTACCCAAAAATTCGCCATCTTCTATATAAACGTTTTTTAGGGCTCCCCCAGAGGATCCTGCGGAGTTCGCCCAGAAGATGCAATTTATCAGGCTCAAATAACCAGAATGAATGTAAAAACCACCACCATCATTTCCCGCTGTGTTTTTTGAAAATTTACAATTAATGAAAAACCTGTTGGTTTCAATATCATAGTATGCTCCCATGTTCCAAAAGCCACCACCATCCCGCGCAGCCTTATTTTCAGTAAAATTGCAATTAGTAAGTGACGGATATGAGTTTCCCGCATTATAAATACCGCCGCCATCCAAAGCGGAATTTTCAGAAAAACTACAGTTAGTCAGAACGGGGTAGCCTTGGACAGGCTGTATACCGTTAGTAGCGAAAAAGATAGCTCCGCCTTGCCTGCCCTGGTTTTTTAAAAAATTGCAGTTTGCAATGGCCGGTGATGTTTCCCAATTATACATTCCACCACCGCCATTAATTGCATTGCCTGCCGTTACAGTAAACCCATCGAATATCGCAGTATTGTTAACACCGTTACCGTTATTACAAACGACATGAAAACTATTTCCATCACTATTTAAAAAGTCGGTACCATCATTCTGATCAATGTCGCCGCTTAGAATGGTTTCATAAACGTTGAATTTTCGTTCACCCAGTACTGTTTCATCACCATTAAATCCGCCATAGATAGCCAGGTTATTTTTCAGGATGAAGCATGCAGCACGGTCGTTATTAATTTGCCCTGTTCCTTCGTCAGGATAATAAGTTCCTTTGGCTACCCATACCTGGTCGTTTGCAGTGGAAGAATTGATCATAACCTGCATATCACCACTGGCATTGGCCCAACTGCTGCCATTTTTTGTACCGGCACCACCTTGCACTACATAGCGGATAGTTTGTGACTGCGCCAGCGCTGCTATAAAAAAACTCACGATGAAGAGAAATAAATTTTTTTTCATTTTGTTTTGGTTTTGATGATTTACAATCCGGGCCGTGGTCT
>Ga0207701_10003497_pt1 | contig 16104 bp, 14 predicted proteins | sample KBSSwiSSwithPhiX_FD_184294 | JGI IMG/M metagenome (GOLD analysis project Ga0207701, IMG submission 184294) | Switchgrass rhizosphere bulk soil microbial communities from Kellogg Biological Station, Michigan, USA, with PhiX - S5 (SPAdes) (version 2) | ecosystem: Environmental > Terrestrial >... | reverse complement strand
CCTCAGGAACATTTATTTCAAGAGTATTTTCACTGGGAACTGCACCAGCAACCACACAAGTTAACTGGAACGCCTCCTTGCCTGCTAATACCGGAATTACCATTGCTGTTAGATCGGGAAATACCCCTGCACCTGATGGATCATGGACGGCGTTCACCAACGTTATCAATAACCAATCCATTGGTCTGAACAAAATATTCATTCAGTACAAGGCTGTGTTGTCGTCATTAACTACAGCTACACCGCAGTTGAATGATATCAGCTTTAATTGTAGCATTTATTCAAATGATGATAACACCCCACCTGTTATCAGCGATATCCATGCTTATCCAGGCCCGAATGGTACAGCTTTAATTGGTTGGACAACTGATGATCCATCTGACAGCCGTATTGACTTCGGGAAGTCTGTGGATGTACTTAATTTATCCGCGACAAATGCAGAAATTAATATTGCGCATTCCATTACACTATTTGGACTGACCCAGGGTACACCATATTATTATCGTGTTACATCGAAAAATTCCGTCGGATTGTCCACTACAGATCCTTTGGCATCAGATCCTCCGTTGCAATTCATCATTCCTTTTACAACACAGGATTGTGCGAAAGATGAAACAGCACCTGACTTCGATGCGGGAACCGATAGGACGAACATTGAAATACTGTATAACGCATTTTTCGGAAATGACGGTTCGATTTCTCTTAAGAAATCTACCTCGGTTGTCGAGGAGCAATTTATTTCTAACGCTATTCCTTTCGGATGGAGTTCTGGTCAATGGAGTTCAGGCGGCACCTCCACCGTATCAGGAGGCATTCTTTCTTTAAATGGAGCAAGGATGTATAGTTCTGCAACTAGTTACCTTCCTGGCACTTCCATCGAATTTTCTGCAAAGTTTACGCAGGGAAACTTTGAAAATATCGGATTTTCGCAAAATGGAAACTTCGATCCATACTGGATTGTGATCGGAAGAGGAGGAATAGGGACAGATCCAAACTTGTATGTAAGGTCTAGTGATGGGATTAATATTTCTCTGGGAAGCAGTCTCCTCAATTCATATCATAAATATGAGATCGCCTGGTTACCCGGCGGATTTTCTGTATATGTGGATGGAATATTATCTGCATCTGTCACGAAGAACCTTAATATACCTTTGACAATCAACTTAAGTGATTATAACAATGATGCTACCAATCTTTCTATAGATTGGATAAGGATTAGCGCAACCAGTTACCCTGCGTCGGGTACGTTTATCTCGAGGGTATTTCCATTATGGTCAATCCCGGATGATGTCTCTGTAAGTTGGAATTTTGGAGATGGTAACTCACAGTTATCTGATGGTACAGATATAGTCATTTCTGTCAGGTCCGGTAAGACTTCAATTCCAGACGCCAGCTGGACGCCTTTTAGTATAGTATCCAATCAACAAAAAACCTCCATACATGGCAATTATCTGCAGTATAAAGCTGTATTAACTACTACAAATCCTGAAGTAGCTCCCAGCCTCGGCGACATTCATTTCAATTGTTCAGCTTCACATACTGAACAATTATCTGCATTATCATTTAATAATTCACAGAAACTAAATTATTCTGTTAAACAGGATTTTATTCTCGAACAGAATCGCCCGAATCCATTTAACAATACTACCATCATTTCATATTCACTTCCTACGTCAGGTCGCGTGATGTTGGCTATTTATGATTTGCAGGGCAGGGTGGTGAAAACTGTGGAGAACGCTTACAAGATTGCAGGCAAATACAATGTAACAATTGATACCCGTAATATGGGTAAAGGAGTTTACATCTACAGAATACAGGCTGGTGAATTTACTGCTGTGAAGAAAATGATTGTGGAATAATTATTGAAACCACATCATCGCATCAAAACACATTATCGCATTAAAAAAAGGCCACCACATTTTCATGAGGCGGCCTTTTTTTAATGAAATTACAGGACTATGATTTAGCGGTAGTTACCGGAGCTTTTTTCTTTGGTAAAACAGCAGTGTCTTTGTTTATACCCAATGGTTTGTCTTTTGCAAGGTCAACCAGGATAGGAGCTGCAACGAATATAGAAGAATATGTACCGGTGACAACACCAATCAGCATCGCAAAAGAAAATCCACGTGTTACCTCACCTCCGAAAATAAACAAGATCAACAGGGTCAGGAATACCGTGAGCGAAGTCATGATAGTACGGCTCAGGGTATGGTTGATAGCACTATTGATAATGGTTTCTTTGGATGCGCCAACCATGTTGCGGCTATATTCACGAATTCTATCAAACACAATTACAGTATCATTCATCGAGAAACCAACCACGGTCAGGATGGCAGCGATAAAATGCTGGTCGATCTCAAGTGGGAATGGTACTATCCCTTTCAGGAAAGAAAATACTGCAAGTGTTACAAATACGTCATGCAATAATGATATGATAGTTCCCAAAGAATATCTCCAGTCGCGGAACCTCATCAATATATAAAGGAAGATCGCAAAAATTGCAAACACAACCGCTTTAACAGCTCCTTTCTTCAGGTCATCAGATATTGATGGCTGAACTGTTTGTGAGCTTTGTTTGAAATTTTTCTGGAATTCAAAATATGAAGTATTGGCAGGAAGATGTGTTTTCAATCCATCGTACAATGCCATCTCAACAAGAGAATCAGCAGATTTACTTGGATTGTCAATCAGGTGTGACGTAGTAATATTAAGCGTATAGTTATCGCCCACTGTTTTGATAACAGGATATTCACCAAAACTTTTCTTCAGATCATCCCTTACCTGGTCGTTCTTCATCGGCTGAGCAAAGCGAACGGTATAGCTTCTTCCGCCTTTATATTCAACTCCCTGGTCGAACCCATGGAAGATGGCACTCACACCAAGAATCAGTACTACAACAGAAATGATATATGCAACTTTGCGATACTCTACGAATTTATAAGCAGCATGTTTGAAAACCTTGCGGCTTACATTGGTAAAGTATTCAAAATGCCTGTTTTTCTTAGTCCAGAAATCAGTGATCAGTCTTGAAATTAAAATACCGCAGAACAATGAAAGTATGATACCAAGGATCTGTGTAGTTGCAAAACCAAGTACTGGTCCAAGTCCAAAATAAAACAATATCAAAGCAGTAAGCAGGATAGTGATGTGACCATCCAGAACAGGTGGAAGGGATCTTTTATACCCTTCCGCTACAGCCACCTGGTAACTTTTACCCAGCGTAAGTTCGTCCTTTATCCTTTCAAAAATGATTACGTTAGTATCCACTGCCATACCAATGGTCAAGACCAGACCGGCAATACCTGGTGCTGTCAATGTTGCTCCCAATGCACTCAATACACCAATGGTGAAAAGAAGGTTTAAGATCAATGCAATATTGGCAACCCATCCTGCTGTATTATAATATATCAGCATCAGGGCGAAGATCACGATAAAGGAAATTCCAAATGCCAGTGTTCCACCTTTTACTGCTTCTGCACCGAGAGTTGGACCAACAACCTGCTCCTGTACAATTTTAGCAGGAGCTGGTAATTTACCAGACTGTAAAATATTTGCAAGATCCTGAGCTTCCTGTATAGTAAAAGAACCACTTATCTCTGAATTACCTGAAGTTATCGGATTGATAACATTCGGTGCCGAGTAAACGATATTATCCAGAACGATTGCGAGAGGCTTGCCAACATTATCTGTTGTCATCTCACCCCATAGACGCTCACCCTGTTTAGTCATCAGCATCTTGATTGCTGGGCGTGCACGGTCATCATAATCCTGGCTGGCTTGTTGTACACCGTCACCTTCCAGTTTTGCCTTATCAGAACCTTCAATTGTTTTGATAGCATAAAATGGCAGGATATCACTCTTAACACCTTTGTCATTTCTTTCCGGTACACCAAAAGCAAACCTGAGATTAGCAGGAAACTGACTTCTTACTGATTCGATTGCCAGGAACTCATTAAGTATGGCTGTATCTGAGGCAGACACAAAACCTATATAAGGTGCATAAGAAGGTCGACCGTCTTTACCTTGTTGAGGTGGTACTGGTTGTAAATAACGGAACAGCGAATAAGTGGTCTGTTCAGCTTTTGCAGTTGCAGTTTGCTTAGAGGTATCTGCTTTTGCAAGATCAGTTATCTTGACAGTTTTGTTAGTATCAACTGGTGCTTTAACAGCTGCAACAGCCGTTGTATCGACAGATTTTTTAGTTGTATCCGGCGCACCACCATAATAATCTTTTAATGCTTTTTCTGCATCAACAAGTGGTTTATCTAGTTCACCTATATTGTATAGTTCCCAGAACTGCAGATTCGCAGTAGCCTGTAAATATTTTCTAACTCTTTCAGGATCATCTTTTACACCAGGTAATTCAACGGTGATGATTCCTTTGTTTTTGTCGAGGCTGATATTTGGTTGCGCAACACCAAACTGATCGATACGCTTTTGAAGTACATTGAAAGTATTCGCAATTGCACCTTCTGCACTTGCACGAATCTTAGTCAATACTTCATTATCAGTATCTTCAATTTTGATCTGTTTACCAGGACCGGCAAACAATGAAGCCAGGCGTCCGTTGGGGTTTTCAGCCTTGAAAGCCTGTGAGAATAATGTGATATAGTCGGCATCACTATTTGCTTTCTGCTGGGTAGCAGATGCAAGTGCTTTCAACAACACAGGATTCTTTGAATTATTGGAAAGTGATTTCAACAATCCTTCCAATTCCACTTCAAGTGTTACACTCATACCACCTTGCAGGTCAAGTCCAAGATTAAGTTCTTGTTCTTTTGCTTTCTGGTAACTGATGGCACCTGTGATGCCATAGGTTAATGTTTTATCACGAGTACTGTCAAGCAGCCTGCGCGATCTTTTCTTCAGTTCCTGATCTTTTACTTCAGCACTGGCATTTGCAAAATTAGCGGACACATAAGACTTCGCTTTTTTCTCAATGGAATTTTCGTGGCTTTTTACCACCCATGTGAAATGAAGCTGATAGAGCGAGATCAAGATCAACGCAATCGCAAAAAAACGAACCAAACCTTTCAGTTGCATAATTCGGGATTTTCTTTATACTGCCATCGGTTTTTTTGGCAGGCCGGCAAAGATATATCATTTTTTGCTTCAAATTCTGCAGAAAACGGGCGGGAAAGGCGGCTTTTAATTATTTTGCAGCATGATTAAAACTGCTACGGGTATTGTTTTCGCTATTTCTTTTTTTCTTTTTTCCTGTTCCGGATCAAAACGCATGAAAAAACCTCCTGAAGCAACCATCGAAAAACTCCCAGATACCGTCGAAAAACGCCCTGATACCGTGTCTGCCAAGCCTGTACCGGCTGCTCCCAAAGAATTCCTGGAACTATTACTGGAAAAAGATGAAAGGCTTTTGCCTTTTCTGTCAAAACGTGACTCATTAAAAATCCAGATAATATATACCCAGATTGATCGGGATGCCAATAACCAACCGCGATTTACTGACTATACTTTTAACGTAAACAAAGGTCATTATTTTTATCCTGCTTCCACAGTAAAACTTCCCACATCTTTATTGGCACTCGAAAAAATTAATCAGCTAAAACTTACCGGGCTCAACTCCACAACATCTATGATTACTGAGAACGGATATGGGCAAATGACCGCAACGTTCAATGACCCCAACACTACTGATGGCCGGCCCAGTATAGGACAATATGTGAAAAAAGTTTTTTTGGTGAGCGATAATAATGCCCAGAACAGGATGTATGAATTCCTTGGGCAACAATACCTGAATAAAACTTTACAGTCGAAAGGATATCCGGAAGCTCAAGTAATCCATAGACTGGACATTTCCCTCAGTGAAGATGAAAATCGACATACCAACCCGGTTAGTTTTTATGATGATTTCGGGCGCAAGATTTATAGTCAGCCTATGGCGTTTAACCAGGATCCATACCTGCCCAGAAACGACAAAGTGGGAAGGGCGTATATGAAAAATGAAAAACTGGTAGAAGAACCGCTGGATTTTTCAAAGAAAAACCGGATTGCCCTGGCTTCTCTTCATAATATTCTTAAAACAGTCATGTTTCCGCAATCAGTAGCCCCGGAACAAAGGTTTAACCTCCCCAAAGAAGACCTCGAAATGGTGAGAAAATATATGTCGATGTTCCCTGGTGAATCAGTGTTTCCAACCTATGATTCAGCTGATTATTATCCTGCTTATTGCAAATTTTTATTGTATGGATGTGATAAAAATGCGTCCATCCTTCCCAATGTCAGGATATTCAATAAAGTAGGGGATGCTTATGGTTTCCTGTTAGACATTGCTTACGTCGCAGATTTTGAAAACCAGGTAGAATTTATGGTCAGTGCAGTTATTTACTGTAACAGGGATGGCATAATGAATGACGATAACTACGATTATGCCGATACTGGTTACCCTTTCATGAAATATCTGGGACAAACCATCTATCAATATGAACTTTCCAGGAAACGAGCATTTAAGCCCGATCTTTCCACATTTAAGTATAACTACTCCAGTTCCGCGCTCAAGTAATTAACTTGCAGCGGTTTTTAAAAAAAATTATAAGACATTTTATTATAAACACATGAAGTTATCTTCCCGCCTTGAACGATTTAATGAGCCTGAGACTTTGAAAATGGCAAAACTTGGCCGTGAACTTCGCGGTAAAGGAATTGACGTAATTGACCTTAGCCTTGGTGAACCTGATTTTGATACACCAGTCCATATTAAGGAAGCTGCGAAAGTTGCAGTGGATGAAAACTGGAGCCACTATCCGCCTGTAGCCGGATATCCGGATCTCAGGCAGGCTGTATGCACAAAATTAAAAAGGGACAATCAACTTGAATACACCCCTGAAAATATACTTGTATCTACCGGTGCAAAACAAAGTCTGGCTAATGTGGTTCTTGCCATTGTAGATACCGATGATGAAGTTGTAATACCTACACCATATTGGGTAACTTATTCTGAAATTGTAAAACTGGGAGAAGGTAAAGTAAAACTTGTTCGCACATCTATTGAGAACAAATACAAGATCACTCCTGCAGAGTTGGAAGCTTCATTGTCAGCCAAAACAAAACTCTTTATTTTTTCTTCCCCATGTAATCCAAGTGGTTCCGTTTATACGAAAGATGAACTGGCTGCACTGGTAAAAGTTTTCCTGAAATTCCCTGATGTATTTATTATTTCAGATGAGATATATGAGTATATCAATTTTGTTGGAAAACATGAAAGCATCGCACAATTTCCGGAGATCAGGGACAGGGTCATCATTATCAATGGCCTTAGCAAGGGCTTTGCCATGACTGGTTACCGCCTTGGTTATATAGCAGCTCACACTGATGTAGTTAAAGCCTGTGAAAAATTACAGGGTCAATTCACCAGTGGTGCCAACGCAGTTACCCAACGTGCAGCTATAACCGCACTTACCGGTGATCTGAAGCCGACATATGACATGAATACGGAATTTGGAAGACGTCGTGAAAGAATGCTCGGTTTGTTAAAAGAATTACCAGGTGTTGTTTGTGCAGAACCAGATGGTGCATTTTATGTATTTCCTGTCATGAAACATTATTTCGGAACATCAGTAAATGGCCAAAACATAAGTGACGCCGATGACCTTTGTATGTACCTGCTGAATTCTGCTCATGTTTCTACTGTTACCGGAAGAGCATTTGGAGAACCGGATTGCATTCGTATTTCTTTTGCCAACAGTATGGAAAAAATTGAGGAAGGAATGAAGCGTATCAAAAAAGCGCTGGAAGCACTTTCCCGTTAACCGATCATATTTTCTTCATACGGATGGCTGCAATGCCACCGATCAAATCCACCAGGAAGTGGATCACGATCACGATCAGTAAAGATTTACTGAAAATGAATATCAGGGCAAATAACAGCGATAAAAGAAAGATTTTCAGCATCGCTTTATAGCCCTGGTAAAAATGTGCAAGGCTGAACAGTACGGCAGGAAATAATGCTGCCATCCATGGAAAGCCATCGTGCATTGGATCGATAAAATAGGTTACCATATAACCCCTGAACAGGATTTCTTCGCACACACCGGCGGTGATACACATGAAAGTGTAGGCCGGAAGTTCCCTGTAGTGTTCAGGAAGGAAGGGAACAGATGTTTCCCATTGTTCCTGTGTTTTTTTTAGTTCGTCGGGAGAAAAAATGGAATGAATTATATCCGCCGCATAAGCAACCGCCATAATTGCTGTTAGTATCCATGGCAGCCATCCTGGTTCAATTTTCCTGAATCCCATTAATGAAAATGGCCTGCCATACAGATACCATATACCCATCACAATGGCAGTAAAAAACCATAGCAATAAACTATTGGAAAGAAAAAATTTTCTCCTGGTGGCTTCATCAAAATAAATATTTCCCAGTTTTTCGCTACCCCTTATCCCGGAGAAAAAGGGGAGGACCAAACCGAAAATTATTACCAGGATATGATCAACTATTGTGGGAAACACGACAAGACAATTTGAAAATTTGGAAATGTGATAATGTGATTCTGAAATTAATTGTCTTCAGCAAAGGTTAGTAATTGGTTATGGATTTTCAGAACCTGGGGGATGAGCAGTTGTTTTTCGTCATTGAATATAACGTAGTCGCATAAACGCATTTTTTCATCTTCAGGGATCTGTCGTTCCATCCTCCTTCGAACTTCCTCTTCGGTGATGGAATCCCTGGCCATGGTTCTGCTGATCCTCATTTCCTCAGGAGCTGTAACTCCAATAACATAGTCCAGCTCAAGTTCTGCTCCGCTCTCGAATATCAGCGCCGCTTCCTTAATGCTGTAAGCCGCTGTTTGTCCCTTCATCCATTCAAATGCATTTTGAATGGTAATCGGATGAACAAGGGCATTTAATTGCCTGAGTTTTCCGGCATCATTGAATACAATTTCTGAAATATACTTACGGTCGAGCTTGCCATTCTGATAAGCAGAAGGACCAAATAATGCGGTGATTTCACTGATCAGATCAGGATCATTATTCTGAAGTTCCCTGGCCGCATCATCAGCATAGTAAACAGGCACACCAATCACCTCAAAGATCCTGGCAACAACAGATTTGCCGGCACCGATTCCTCCTGTTAGTCCAATTTTTAGCGTCATGATAATAAAAATCCTGATTTGCAGAACAAACCAGGATCAGTTGATATACGACGAAATTATTTCGCTTTTACTGCCGCAGCCGGCTGACTCCATTCCATACTGATGGCCGATTTCTCAATGGTAAGGTAACTACCCGGATTAACTTCGATCTTGATTGTATTGTCTTCGTTAACCTTGTCGATTTTACCATGGATTCCTGCAATAGTGACAATTTTATCTCCCTTCTGTAAATTTTCCTGGAACACCTTTGCCTTCTTTGCTTTCTGGGCCTGTGGCCTGATCATGAAAAAATAAAACACCACGATCATACCGCCAAGTAACAGGAGTTGCATCATTCCCGCATTCGGGGAAGCTTGTAATAAAGTTGAGAACATGTTTGAAATTGATATTTGTTATAAAGATTATTTTTTTGCTATCACCTCAACATCAAAAACAAGGGCATAATTTGCCTGTGTTGTGTTGGCTATTACAGTTAGTGTTTTGTGATTACTGCCAACCCTTCCTTTACTGTCGAAAGACGCTTTTATATAGCCCTCTTTTCCGGGTGCTATCGGTGCTTCCGGCTTTTCTGCCACTGTACATCCGCAGGATGCGACCACATTACTGATAACCAGGGGATTGCTGCCGGTATTGACGAATTTGTATTCGATCTGAACTTTTTCACCTTCAGAAACTTTTCCAATGTGTTTTACACTATCCACCCATTGAATGGTGGTAACCGGAGCTGCCACTACTGGTTCAACTTTAGCCTCTGCGGAATTGGATGGAGCAACGATTGATGGAGCTTCTTCTTTTGCTGCACTATTGCAACCTATAGCTAATACAGCTGTAACTGATAAAATAGAAAATAACCTTTTCATAGTAAAATTATAAGGTGCAAAACTACTGTTTTTTGTAATCTACTTTCCTGAGTTTGTCGTCCTGGCTGAGTTCTTTATGAATATTATCCAGGATACCATTGACAAAATGCCCACTTTGCGGTGTGCTATAATCCTTGGCAAGATCGATGTACTCATTCAGGGTCACTTTGGCCGGAATGGTTTCAAAATAAAGGAATTCGCAGGTGCCCATGCGCATCAGGATCATGTCAAGCTGGGCTATCCTTTCGGCGTCCCAGTTCTTTAATTTGGGAATGATCATTTCCATGCAATATTCCTTCTTCTCAATAGCTGTTTTCACTAACTCCTTACCAAAATTGAGTTTCTCCTTACTGATCAGTTCCAGGAAATGATAGGAAGACGGTTTCTGCAGATAATTAAGCACCATCAGGTTCATCATTTCTGCATCATCATCCCAGTGAATGAACATTTCTTCCAGGTGGGAGATAAAATCTTCATTCGGCAGCATCAGGCTGGAGAAAATGTATTCCAGTATTTTTTTCTCGTCTTTTTTATCTCTTGAGGGGATGGCTATATATTCCAGGTATTCCGGAGTATCAGCAAGTTTCTGGTAAGTTTTCTTGACGAGTTCATGATCCAGAAGGTGTTCTACTTTATAGTCTTTCAGAGCCTGTTTGAATTCAGCGTCTTCGAGGGTTTTCCACAACAATTCGTTGCCGGCAAGTTTAATATTTACGTTTAAATCGGCATGACTGGGAAGATGCTTGGATGCTCTTACACGTGCATCTGTTTCAGCATAACGGGCCACTTCTGTAAGAAAAAAGACCAGGTATGTGAAAAGCTGACGGGACTGTTCAAGGTGTGTATCCAGGGTTCTCAGCGCCTGTGGAACGCTTATTGGTGGTTCAGCTGATTCCGTAGCATAAAGTGTCTGCATTACCTTAACCCTGATATTTCTTCTGCTGATCATGATAAAGAACTGGTTTGAGGGCGCGAATATACATGATAAAGCCGGAGTGATAAAATGGGCGCGTATGAAAAAATGACATGGTATGGTCAGGACCCGACTGCCATCATTTTGCTTAACAGCTGGTTAACAGGCCTATTTCTGCCAAGTTTTCCCGGAATTGCCATCTGGTATGATATTCGTTTACATTTGCACTCCTGCACATATACAATAATGGCAGGACCGAATATTAATTAGATCTACATCAATTTAAAAAAAACTTACGCAATGGCTAAGAAGTTAAACATTACCCCGCTTCATGACAGGGTAATCGTAAAAGCAGCTCCCGCAGAAGAGAAAACAGCTGGCGGTATCATAATTCCTGATACAGCAAAAGAAAAACCTCAACGTGGCACCGTGATCGCAGCCGGACCTGGTAAAAAAGACGAGCCTATGACCGTTAAAAACGGTGATACCGTTTTATATGGTAAATATGCTGGTACCGAAATCACCATCGACGGAAGTGATTTTCTTATCATGAGGGAATCCGATATCCTCGCCGTAGTTTAATGTCTTTACCCTGGTAAAGTAAACCCCCATCAGATCATCATAAACAATTAAGAATATGTCGAAACAATTATTTTTCAATACAGACGCACGCAGCAAAATGAAAAAGGGTGTTGACATCCTTGCAAATGCTGTGAAAGTGACCCTGGGTCCTAAAGGACGTAATGTTGTCCTGGAAAAGAAATTTGGTTCACCATCAGTAACCAAAGATGGTGTAACGGTTGCAAAAGAAATTGACCTTGAAGATCCCATTGAAAATATGGGCGCACAAATGGTTAAAGAAGTTGCTTCCAAAACCGCTGATGTTGCCGGTGACGGTACAACTACCGCTACTGTTCTTGCTCAGTCTATCATCACTGAAGGACTTAAGAATGTTGCAGCAGGTGCAAATCCAATGGATCTGAAGCGTGGTATTGACAAAGCCGTTGACCTGGTTGTTGCCAACCTGAAAAAACAATCGCAGACTGTTGGAAACGATACAAAGAAAATTGAGCAGGTAGCTTCTATTTCTGCTAACAATGATTCAGAGATCGGAAAACTGATCGCTGAAGCAATGCGTAAAGTAGGAAAAGATGGTGTTATTACCGTTGAAGAAGCGCGTGGTACTGAAACAAGCATTGAGCTTGTAGAAGGTATGCAATTCGATCGTGGTTATATCTCTCCATATTTCGTAACCAACGCAGATAAAATGGAAGCTGAACTCCAGGCTCCATATATTCTGATCTACGACAAAAAAATCTCTGCCATGAAAGACATTCTCCATATCCTGGAGAAAGTTGCTCAGCAAGGCGCACCACTGGTTATCATTTCTGAAGACCTGGAAGGTGAAGCACTTGCTACACTGGTAGTAAATAAACTTCGTGGCACACTGAAAGTTGCTGCTGTTAAAGCACCAGGTTTTGGTGACAGGAGAAAAGAAATGTTGCAGGATATCGCTATCCTCACAAAAGGTCTGGTTATCAGTGAAGACCAGGGTTATAAACTGGAGAATGCTGACTTAACATATTTAGGTCGTGCAGAAAGGATTTCTATCGACAAAGACAATACTACTATTGTTGGCGGTAAAGGTAAAAAAGAAGATATCCAGGCACGTATCGGACAAATCAAATCTCAGATCGAATCAACAACTTCTGATTACGATAAAGAAAAATTACAAGAGCGCCTTGCTAAACTCAGCGGTGGTGTTGCAGTACTTAATGTTGGTGCAGCTACTGAAGTGGAAATGAAAGAAAAGAAAGACCGTGTGGATGATGCCCTTCATGCAACTCGCGCAGCTGTTGAAGAAGGAATCGTTCCGGGTGGTGGTGTTGCTTACATCCGTGCTATCGAATCACTCGAAGGCAAAAAAGGTGTAAACATAGACGAGACTACCGGTATTGCCATCGTTCGCCGTGCATTGGAAGAACCACTTCGTATTATCGTTGCAAATGCAGGTATCGAAGGTTCTATCGTAGTACAACGTGTGAAAGAAGGAAAAGCTGATTTTGGATATAATGCACGCACAGATGTATTTGAAAAATTACTTGTTGCTGGTGTTATCGATCCTACAAAAGTTAGCCGCGTTGCCCTTGAACACGCAGCCTCTATTGCAGGTATGCTTCTTACAACAGAATGTGTGATCGCAGAAAAACCTAAGAAAGAAGAACCAATGCCTCATGGTGGTGGTGCTCCTGGAATGGGTGGAATGGATTATTAATCTTTCCCGGTCATCAGACTATAGAAAAAAACCTTCTGCATTTGCAGGAGGTTTTTTTTGTGTTTTTTCTGTCGTGGTCATGAAATTGATTCCGAAAATTCAGTGATTGACAATTAATGCTTAATTTCTGATTTCATCGGCAGATATATGGAACCTATACACCCAGACATAGCCAGGGCAAAAACCATCGACACTAATTTTTACAATAGCCCGGAATATTATAAGCTTGCACTGGAAAAAATCATTGTTCCTTCCTGGCAATTCATTGGTGATACAAGTTTGCTACCTATTTCATCTGCCTGTTATCCATTTACTTTGTTACCCGGATCACTTGATGAACCGCTGGTGCTTACCCGTGATGAAGAAGGAATACATTGCCTGTCTAATGTTTGTACGCATCGCGGAAATATCGTTGTAAGTGAACCCTGTAAAGCAGGCCAGCTAAGGTGCCGTTATCATGGAAGGGCATTTCAGTTAAATGGAAAATTTAAATCCATGCCTGAATTCAAAGAAGTTTGTGATTTCCCGGCTTTTTCAGATGACCTTCCTTCTCTGCCTGTTTTTCAATGGGGCAACTTGTTATTTACCTGTCTGGAAAAAAAATATGCGCCGGAAATATTTTTGGGTGATATGATAAGCAGGGTGGGTTGGCTACCTCTTGAAGATTTTGTTTATCAACCTGAAAGATCGAAAGAATACCTGGTGAATGCCAGCTGGGCCCTTTATTGCGAAAATTTCCTTGAAGGATTTCATATTCCCTTCGTACACTCAGGATTAAATGCTGCTATTGACTATGGAAATTATACCACTGAATTGTTTGAATATTCAAGTCTCCAGATAGGTATTAGTAAAGACGAAGATGCATGTTTTACCTTACCGGAAAATCATATTGATCACGGGAAAAAAATTGCCGCCTATTACTTTTTTATTTTCCCGAATATGATGTTCAATTTCTATCCATGGGGATTATCCTTAAATGTTATTGAACCTAACGGTGTAGGGCACACTAAAATAAGATTCCTGACTTATCTCTGGAAAGAAAAGCATTTTAATAAGGGTGCCGGAGCCAACCTGGACAAGGTGGAACTGGAAGATGAAGAGGTTGTGGAAAATGTGCAGAAAGGTGTGAGGTCAAGACTATACCATAACGGCAGATATTCAGTGACGCGTGAACAGGGAACCCATCATTTTCATCGAATTATTGCTTCTATATTGCAAAACCATATCGCCTAATTAGCCGGCTGAGACTGAATAACGGGAACTTTTCGATGGAGATGTGATAAACTTCCCATTGCAATCATGACCTGGGCACCTACATAAGTAGCCATGATCAATGTTCCTGCAAATGGAAATGGCCTGCTGAATTTATTGATTGCGAGAAACGTATCTGAAATAACAAATAGAGCAGCCCCGAAAATAAATAAAACAGCCGTTTCGAAAGCAATCCTCTTATATTGCCAGATTGCCATTGTAAGCATAGTGCAAATGATGAGGGCATATACCAATACCGGAATTTTTAGCTCTCCGAGCGTAGGCCATAACATGTAAAGTAAACTTGCTCCGTATGCATAAACGACGGCCAGCAATAAAGGATATTGTTTAAAAAATGATTTTCCCTGCGGCAGAATTCTGGTAAAATAAATTATGTAGATGATATGAGTGGTGAGAAAACAACAGAGGCCGAGGATAAAATAAATTCCGTCAAGATCTTGCATCATCAGGAAAATGTCACCCATCCACGAAAAAAACAGGCCACTGATAATTAACCGTGAATAAACATTTTTACGGTCGTGACCTACAATATATGCCACGATGAGCAATGGCATCAACAGCGGTTTGGTAATAAATTGAAGTGCTTGATGCCCGGTAGCCTCGGCATAAATATTGACAACCGTTATAATGCCCAGCAGGAGGAATGTCCAGCGGTTATTATCATTCATTTTATTTAATTTCTATCCATACTCTCTTGGCAAAAAAATTGCTAAGAGAATCACGATAACGGATAGAATCTGACAATGGAGCTTTGATGGGGAAGGCTATTTTAAATTGAACGGAGTCTTCAGTGTACATGATAACTTTATGGCCCCATTCTTTAAGATCTGCATATCTTTTGTATGCCCTGGTCTTTTTTGCCACCTCAACAACTACATTAAAGCGGACGTCAGAAACTTCCGCAGGCGGCAAAGATATGGATTTATTAAGGCTATCTGCAGGTATGGCAGATTGTGGTTCTGGTGTTATATTCTGTGTTGTATCTAATGCAGGTGGGCTGCTCAAAGAAATTTGACTCAGCTGAATTTCTTCGTTTCCTGATTTCTGATAAAAATAATATCCTACCCATCCAATAATTGAACATCCCACAAAAATTAAAGCGGCCATAGTAAGGTTTCGGGAATTGTCCGATCTCCTTCCGATTGGGTTCAGGTAATTTTCGTCAAAATGTATGGAGTCTTCGTCTTTTCTTTTTTCAAAGCGGTGGTTTTCATTTTTATCGGGAGCTACATATTGGATGAATTCTATATCGTTCCGCATGTCTTTTTGCAGAATTCCCAATCCTTCGAGAATGAAAGGTTTGCTGATATTCAGAAACTGTTTTCCCTGGATGATAACTGATTCCAGATCGGCTGCTGCCAGGGGTTTTATTTTGCCCGTCTGGGTGGAAATAAAATTTACTAATTCAGGGTCTTCTTTGGTTTTCGGATCAAGTTTAAAACTGACAGACCCGGAAGGTAGTTCGTCAAGTGAAATTGCAGAAGAGGAAAGGCTGAAGCTGCCCAATCCTTGGATATGCAGTATTTTATTCTGCAACAGGTACTTAAGCATTAATTCAGGTACTTTCACGAGATGGTTTTTGTCGTTTTGGATATGGACGATCGTATAACCAATTGAAAACGAGTTTTTGAACAGAATATTATGTAACGGACCTTTGCACCATGCTCACAGATG
>Ga0207701_10003495_pt1 | contig 16112 bp, 12 predicted proteins | sample KBSSwiSSwithPhiX_FD_184294 | JGI IMG/M metagenome (GOLD analysis project Ga0207701, IMG submission 184294) | Switchgrass rhizosphere bulk soil microbial communities from Kellogg Biological Station, Michigan, USA, with PhiX - S5 (SPAdes) (version 2) | ecosystem: Environmental > Terrestrial >... | reverse complement strand
GCGCTCCCGCCAGAGGACCTTCCACGCTCAGGTCGAGCACGCCGCGGCCGGAGAGCGCGAGCGGTTCGCCGGCGGTCAGCGCCTGGGCCGCCCGGCTGGTCAGCGACAGGTCGTTGATCGCCAGCCGGGCCGCCAGCTTGAAGATCGACGGGCCCGCGCCCTTGGCGGTCAGCTCGATGCCGGGGATCGCCAGCAGCAGGTCGAGGGTGGGGACGGCGCCGGGGTGGGCGCGCCCGTCCACGCGCAGCGGTCCCCACTCGAACCCCGCGAGCCTGGTGCGGGGGAGCGCGATGGCGACCAGGGCGTCGGTCTGGTCCAGGCGCTGTCCGTCGACGTCGGCGCGCGCCTCGACCGTGCCGCCCAGCAGCCGGCCATCGATCGCCACATGCGCGGCGTCGCCGCGCACCCGGGCCTCGGCCTTGATGGACAGCGGCCCGCTGGGCGCCGAGACGCTCTGCCCGTCGAGCCGAAAGGTAGAATCCAGGGAGCCGTTGCCGGTGGCGTAGCGCGCGCTGATGGTGGTTCGCAGGTTGGTGATGTTGACCAGGTCTCGGCGGGCGGTGTCCCGGGCGGCTATCACTTGCACCTCGCCGTTCGACAGGTCGAAGCGATCGAGCTGCACGACCCAGCCTTCGTCTTGCGTTCGAGGAGCTGGGGGCTCCTGCTTGGCGAGCGTTTCATGGCGCGGCGCGGTCGCTCGCGTCAGGTTCAAGCCCCTCTGGTCGGATACGGCCACCAGCCGGGGCGACTCGACCAGCACCGCGGTGACCCGCACCTCTTTGCGTAGCAAGCGGCCGAGACGGAAGTCGACCTCGGCGCGCGCGACCTGAGCCACCAGCAGGCCGTCGGGGTCATGCATGGTCACGCCCCACACGACCAGGCGGTTGCCCCAAAACGACAGCTTATCGATCCCGAGCCGCCCCTGGATCCGCTGATTGACGCGGGCGACCACCTGGCGCCGCAACCGCTCGCCGCCCCAGTCGGTCTTGAAGACCACGAACAGCCCGCCCACCGCAACGGCCAGCAGGGCGACCATGATACCGGCCGCGCGCAGCGCGATTCCTCCAATCCGTTTCAGCCGGTCATGCGTTCGCTGGTCCAAACTAATGTAACTCCGACGGTCGCTGTTGGGACAGGCGGGCCACGATCTCCAGCAGGGCCGGTACTGACGGCGGTTTCGGGATGAACTCGACCTTCTCGGACTGCATCTGGACTGATTCGGCCGTGAAGCCGCCCGCGGTGAGCACGACGGTCGGGATGTCGCGCAGCTCGGGATCACGTAGCTGAGACGATCGAAAGTCCCATCCGTCCATGATGGGCATGAACATGTCCAGAATGATCACGCTCGGTCGGAACCCCTTCCGGAGCTGCTCCAGCGCCGCCAGCCCATTTTCTGCCGCGACGATGCGATAGCCCTCCGCCAGGAACAGCTCGGTCAGGCCGGCGCGAAGGTCGTAGTCGTCTTCGATCAGCATCAGGGCGTGGGGCTGCATCCTCAACATGGTCGTCACTGGATGCAGCCCTGTACAGGGCCCACGGAAAGAGAATCTGTGACGTTCCGGCGCTTTCGCCCGACTATTTCTCCAGGGGCGGGTCCTCGGCGAGCCAGGCATCGAAGATCTGGAGCTGGATCGAGGTCAGCGCCGGCGAGGGCGGCGGCGGCATGCGCTGGAAGCCGGGCTTGGGGTGCAGGTAGTCGATCAGGCGCTGGCGCTTCATCAGCGGGCCGGTGTCGGTGGCGAAGAAGAACATCCCGTGCCCGCAAGTGGCCGCGCTGGCGTCGGCGGCGCAGGGCGGGTCGTCGAAGTGGTCGAAGTAGCCATCGAACGGCGCGCCTTTGAAGGAGTCGGACGTCGTCGTCGGATCCCCGTTCCGCTGCCCGCCCGCGCCGTGGCAGCGCACGCAGCGCGACAGCACCAGCGGGCGGATGTCGGCTTCATAGGTCGGGACGTGGGGGACGAATTGCGGGCCGCACCCAGCAGCCGCGCACAGCACTGCCAGCGCCGCCAGCGCCGCGACCCGGACCACCGGCGCGGTCCGCTGCAAACCCTCGAGCTGGCGCGCGCGCACGTTCACCTCCCTCACAAGTAGTAGTGCAGCTGAAGCATACCCAGCGCGGCGGGGTTTCCGCCGGCGGCGCCGGGCGCGCCCTGACGCTGGTAACGCCCGAGCAGGTTCAGCTCGAAGTGGGCCCAGGGCAGGATGTTCAGCTCGATGTCGTAGGCGTTGCGCCCGGTGGCGGCCACGCCCAGGTTCTCCTGGAAACGCTCGTAGGCCACCCCCACCATCATGCCGCGGATGACGTAGGTGGCGCCCAGGTACGAGACGAACTGGTTCTGGCCCGCCGACGCGCCGCTCAGCTGCTGGCGGATGAAATCGGCCTCGCCCAGCAACAGCAGGCGCGCCGGCTCGAGCCAGAGCTTGCCGACCGCGCCGCCCTGGTAGCGCGCCTCCTCGCTGGCGATGCCGATGCGGGTCTGCAGCCCCAGCGCGGCCATCCTGTTGAATCGATACTCGCCCATCAGGGCGCCGCCGTTCTCCGGCGCTCCCGAGGCACCCAGGAAGTCGGGCAGGCTGCTGGAGATGTGCAGGAACGCGGTCGCGTGCACCTCCCAGTCATCGGTCAGGTAGCCGCCCGAGAGGTTGTAGGTCTCCTCGTACAGGTTGAAGCCGGTGTAGCGGCGCACGAAGAAGATGTGCTCGACGAAGCGAATCCCGTAGGGCACGGGGAAGCGGCCAGCCCGCAGGTAAGCGCCGGTGGCGCTCGGGCGCCACATCAGGTAGTGCTCGCGCGAGATCAGGCGATCGACGACGTCGGTGCTGCGGCCCGCCAGCGAAGGATCGGGCGGGCGCACCACGCCGCGCGCGCCCACGGTGACATTCAGCGAGAAGGCCTCATGGGCGATCCGGGCATAGAGATCGCCCTGCATCGGGAAGAACGCCGAATCTGGGGATTCAGCGCCACCCACGTCGTTGGTCAGCGCGGCCAGCCGCAGGTCGGCGCCCAGCGCCAGCCAGGCCGGCGGCGCCCACAGCCCATGCAGGAACGAGCCGTCGCCGCCCAGGCTGATGGTATCGCCGCTCTCGTCGCGTCCCCACGACGACAGCAAGCCGCCGCCGGAAGGCGAGTAGTGGCACTGCCCGCAGCGGGTGGTCCCCGAGCTGAATTGAAACTGGGGATAGGCCTGGGCGCGCTGGGACGCGGCCAGCAGTGCCAGGCCCAGGGCGCCCGCCAGCACACAAGACCCAGACCGCAACCGGTGGCGCCTCAATCGTTGTGGGCCCCGTTGCTGATCCACTTTTCGATCAAGCGGATGTCGGCCTCTGGCAGGGCAAAGTCGGGCGGCATGCGCCGCGATCCCTGGCCGCGCATCAACACCACGATCTCGGAGGTGGCGACCGCGGTGTCGGAACAGGCGGCCGCGGCGTCGGCGCCGCAGGTGACCACGAAATGCCGGGTGGTCAGCGTGTGATAAGCCGTCTCGCGGCTGTCCAGCACCACTCCCGCGCGCTGAGCGACCGCCGAGTGGCAGCTGACCGTGGCGCAGCTCGGCTCGATGATCGCAGGCGCGATGAACGACCACCGTGCCGGCCGATTCTCCGCTCCGCCGCAGCCGAACAGGAATCCCAGCAATCCCAGGGCGCACCAGCCACCGCCCGGAGTCCCCTCACGGCCCATGGCGGATAGAATGCCCAATCCGCAAGAGAAGTCGACCCCCCGCACCGCGCAGGGGTTCCGCCCGCCGGCCTCACATCGTGCAGTCGGCGCGCTTGGAGCCGTCGGTGTCGGTGACCACCTTGCTGCCGCAATCTTCCAGCACGAACTGCGAGATCACGTGGCTGACGTTGAGCAAGCCGGGATCGAGCAGCTTGAACGAGGTCCGGTCGGTGTTGACCGGTGTGCCGTGCGCGGTGATCGCCTGGGTGTTGTGGCAGGAGAAGCAGTTGGGGAACGAGCCCGCGAACTGGGTGAACGACTCCATCGCCGTGCTGGACATGCGGTCCTCGCCGGCGAGGATCGAGTACTGGCTGTCGGCGCCATCGATCTCCAGCTGCGCCTTGAACTGGGTCTGGCCGATGCCGACCCCGAAGATGTCGGCGTCGCTGCCCGGCGTCTGCGCGTAGGGGCTGGTGGCGTCGTTCTGGATGGGAAAGTTGTTGTGATAGAACTTCGGCTTGTCCATCCACTGGCCGCCCAGCAGGCGATAAAAGCGCCGCTTGTCGTTGGCCGGCAGCACCTGCATGTCGGACGCCATCTGGAACAGGTGCTCGACGTTGTTGTTCAGTGAGGTGATCGCCTCGTCGGCCTCGGTGGTGTTGGACTTCGAGGCCGCGAACATCCGGTAGATCGAGGTCTGCTGCGGCTGGTTGGTGGCCGGGTCGATGAAGCGCTGCTGCGCCTCGTTCAGGTGCAGGCAATTGGTGGGATTGCCCATGCAGTCCTCGGAGATCGAGATGTTGGCGTGGTTGGCTGCCGTGCCCGGCTTGTAGAGCAGAAAGAAGTTCTCCTTGTCGCTGACCACGGTCCCGACCATCCGGTTGTTCTCGTCGTCGGCCGTGGGGTTCTGTCCCTCCAGCGTGGGCGCCAGGTTGCGCTTGTTGTCGCGGGTGCCGGCGTCGGGCGTGCCGGCGCTGTGCTCGAAGCTGGCCCAGATGAACTCCGGGTGTCCGGGCAGGGTGAACACCGCGTGCAGCGCCAGCAAGCGCACGGTGACGTTCTTGATCGGCTGGTCGCGGTTCTCCTCGATCGAGGTCACGCCGGTCGCCGGATCGGTGACCGTGTGCATGGTGGGGATGCTGGTCACCATGCTGATGTAGTCCTTGGTCTGGTCGGCGATCGCCGCCGCGTCGCCGTCGACCACCTGCCAGGCCGCCTTGAACTCGGACACTCCGGCCGGGAAGAACAGATTCTTCTTCACCGGGTCGCTCGGGTAGGCCTGGATCGCGGTCGAGGTCTCCAGCTTGTTGACGTGGATGAAGTCGGCGAAGGCCTGGTTGACCTGGATGCTGTAGTACAGGGTCTTGCCGTTCTGGTCGATCAAGATCTCGCGCTTGCCGGCCTGCTTGATGTCACCCAGGTAGGAACGGTTGGCGCCGTGCGCGACCTTGGGGGTGAAGACATCATCGATGGTGGGATAGCGGCTGGTGGCGAAGGCCGGCGTGCCGGCGGCGTCGACGGGCTGGGTCGCCTGCAAGAATGTCTGCCAGCCGCCGCGGTAGAACGGACACTCGGTGGTGGGGTGGGGGGCCGGAAGGAACATGTCGAGCGCCGGCGTCGCGGTGTATTTGCCGCCGCCATCGACCACCCACTCCATGCTCGCGGCGCAGTCTTCCAGCTCGGGGGGCGGTTCGATTTTGGGCGCGAAGGGATCGCTGCAACCCAGGAGGGCGGTCAGGCCGAGGGCGCAGGCGGGCGCGCTGGCCAGCAAGTGTCCGTGTGGTTTCATGGCTGCTCTCAGTTCCCGCTGATGTTGAGCGTCATCGTCTGACCGCCGCCGCCGCCACCGAAGGCGTTGTTCACCTGGATGCAGAACCCGCCGTTGCGCGGCGCCGGAACCGCGCCGGTGCAGGTGCCGTTGGTGACGGTGATCGCGTTGTTGTTGCCGTTGACGCCGACCCGCCGTCCGGCGGCGTTGCTGCAGTCGACCGCGGTCACCGTGCGGGTGGTCTCGTAGCACACGCCAGCCTGGGCCTGCGTCGCGGTGATCATGGCGTTGAACGGCAAGGTGGTGATCGCGGTCGGGGCGTTGCAGTTGTTGATCCCGCTGCAGGGAGTGGCCGCGCCGCCGTCGCTGCCCGGCGCGCCCGCGGTGCCGGCATCGCTGCCGGTCGCGCCGCCGGTGCCGGTCGCGCCGCCGGTGCCGGTGCGGCCGCCAGCGCCGGTGGCCCCGCCGGTGCCCGTGGCGCCCCCCGCGCCGGTGGCCCCGCCGGTGCCGGTCGCGCCGCCGGGCGCCGGTCCCAGGCACATGATCCAGGCGCGCAGCACCGACATGTCACTGATGGTCAGGCCGGCGTTGACGATGGTGACGTCGGTGCCTTTCTTGGGCATGTCCTGGGTCACCGCGGCCCGGTGGTAGATCAGCGACTTCTCCGGATCGCCCGGCACCAGGTACTTCCATCCCGGGAAGTTGGTCTGGTTGGCCATGACGTTGATCAGCTGGTCGTCCTCCAGGATGTGGGTCAGCGGCGCGCCCAGCGCCCCGTCGCCCTCGTGGCATTTCTTGCAGGTCCGATCGCGCACCTCGACGGAATCCGCCAGCACCTTCTCGCAGGCGGTGGCGGCGATCGAGGTCGGATCGCCGGTGCTGGGATCGCTGGTCTTGGCGATGGCCGGGGTCTCCAGATTCACCGGGAAGGGGGCGCCGATGCCGCCGTCCGGGGTGGTGGTGTTGCTACCCCCTCCTGATGACGCGCCAGAATCCAGCTTCTGGATGCAGCCGGCCGCGGCCAGGGTGGCCAGCGCCGACCAGAAAGCCAGGGGCAAGGGCAGTCGACCCATGCCTAGAACCTCCCCGACACCGACGCGAAGCCGCCCGAGGCGGTCGGCGCCACGTCGACGCGCAGGGCCTGCTCGCTCGCCCTCTCTTCGTTGCTGGAGTGGTTGGCGACATAGAGCCAGGTGGCGACGCCCAGCGCGGCCAGGCCCACGCCGGCGGCGATGTCCGATCCCAGGTACAGGCGCTTGATGTGCTGGGTGCTGGCCGGATCGCAGTTCGGCGTGCACTGCTTGAGCGCGTCGTTGTCCTTGCGACCCCAGAAGGTCATGACGCCGGCGGCGCCCAGGCTGGCCACGCCCAGACCGCCGACGATCCAGGGCAGGATCGAGCCACTCTTCTTTTTGCCGCTGCCGCCGGTGTCGCTGTCGGCCGGATCAGCGGCCGTCTCCGCCAGCGGGGCTGCCGCGGAGGCTGGCGGCGTCGCCTCGGCCGACTCCTTCTCCTTGTCGGACTCCTCCCGGACCGCCAGCTTGGTCGTCGCCTTCCTGCTGGGAGCGATGACCGCGGCCGGCGTGGGCGCCTCCTTCTCGGCCGGCGCCTCCACCACCAGGTGGTGGTGCTTGCCGCCGCTGCGGGCCATCGCGGTGATGAACCGGTTGCGCTGGCCCTGGACGATCATCACCTTCTGGGTGCCGAACACCATGCCGTCGGCGACGAACGAGAATTCGTGCATGCCGGGGTCGACGGTCAGCGCGCGCCCGTCGAGCTGCCGCGCGAAGATCTCACCGTCCATGCGCACCTGGACGTCGGCGCGCGGGGCGCCCGTCGCGTCGGTCACGATCAGGACCACCGACGGCGTGTCGGACTCGAGCTGGTTGTACCTGTTGGCGCACTGCTGGCGCATGAAGCCGCCGCAGGGCGCCTGCGCGCAGGACATCAGGAGATCCTTGGCCTGCTGCAGCTTGCCGGACTGTTCGCGTTCGCGCGCCTTCTTGAAGGCGCCCATGCAGGCGCGTTCGTCACCGAGCCGCTCACTCCGTGCGGGGGCGGCGGTCAGGGTGATGACCGCGACGCAGACACCGAACGGAACCAATCGACCGGTGAGACGCTTGTGGAACATCTTTGCTGATCCCTCCTGCGGTTTTGGGCACGGCCGGCAGAGCTGCGGCCCAAGGTGGACCGCTGCAGTGCACAGGCTGTGCCCACATCAGCTCACGTGAGCTCCGAGGGGTCATGACCGCGGAATCGTGGGAATTACCAGCCGGCCCACCGGCCGCCCCGAGGCTGGTTGATGTGGGATCGAACAAACAATCGTTGCCTGGTACCCGTTGGCGGGCGCCATCAGTCTGTGTCCCGGACTGGTAAAGTTGAAACTAAAAATCAAAATGATTTCAAATATTAGTCGCGCTGATCACACGTGAGCTCGCCATCACACCGCGGGAGCGGTGATGCCGAAAGGAACGGTGATCCGTAGGCAATCCACATCAACGCGGGCGCTTGCCGCAAGCTGGCAACCAGCTCGGCCTGCGGTCCATCGCGCCCCGATGGGTTTGTTTGCTACCCTCCGGCGATGGAAGCGGCAGCGCGTCGCAAGTACTGGCTCTTCGGATCCCTGGCCCTGGCGAGCGCCGTGCTGGATCAGGCAACCAAGGTCTGGGCCCGCGGGCGCCTGCCTGGCTTCGGCCGCGCCGGGATGCCGGTGTGGGATCGCAAGCTGGTCATGGTCTACGCCGAGAATCCCGGCATCGCCTTCAGCCAGCTGCAGAGCATCCAGGGGGGCCGCGTGCTGCTGAGCCTGGTCTCGGTGGTGGCGCTGGTGCTGATCGCCCGCTACCTGCACAAGACGCCGGCGTCCCGACAGGCGATGATCGCGTCGCTGGGCCTGATCTGTGGCGGCGCGCTCGGCAACGTCATCGATCGCATCTGGCGCGGCCACGTGACCGATTTCATCATGGTCAACCTGGGGGTGTGGCCGCTCAACCCGTGGCCGGTCTTCAACGTCGCCGACGCCGCCCTGGTCGCCGGCGCGATCCTGATGGGCCTCGGCCTGTGGCGCCAGCGCCGCGACGAGACCACCTGAGGCGCTGCTCGCGCGCAGCGAGCACTAGTAGCGGATGTCGACCAGGGTCTTCTTGCGCAGCTCGGCCAGGTAGGACTTGGTCTGGCGCTCCATCTCTTTCTGGCGCAGCTGCATGCGCACGTCGTCCTTGACGTCGTCGAGCGGCTTGGGGTCCTTGGCCTTGCGGTCGATCAGCTTGATGACGTGGAAGCCGCGGTCCGCGCGCACCGGGCCGCGCACCTCGCCGGGCTTCATGGCGAAGACCATCTCCTCGATCGGCTTGGGCAGCATGTCCTTGCCGAAGTAGCCCAGGTCGCCGCCCTCGGCGCGCGTGGCCGGATCGTCCGACGATTCCCGCGCCAGCTTGGCGAAGTCCTCGCCGGCCAGCGCGCGCTCCATCAGCTTGGCGGCGTGCGCCTGCTTCTCGGCCACCACGGCGGCGTCGGCGCCCTCGGGGATGGCGATGAAGATGTGGCTGGCGCGCACCTGGACGTTGGCGCCGGTCTTCATGTGACGGTCGTAGTAGGCCTTCACATCCTCGTCGGAGATGGTGACCCGCGACCCGACGGCGATGTTGATCACGCGGAAGCGCAGCAGCTGCTTCTTCAGATCCGCGCGGTAGGCCGCCATGCTCATGCCCTGGCCGCGCAGCGCCTCGCGCAGCTGATCGTCGTCGATGTTGTTCTGCCGCTTGATCTCCTCGATCGACGAGTCGACCTGCTCGCTGGTCACGGTCAGCTTGAGCTCGGTCGCTTGCTGCAGGATCAGCTCGTCGTCGATCAGGCGTTCCAGCACCTCACGGCGCAGCGCCGTGGCGCGCGCGGCCCGCTTGCTGGCTTCCGGCAGGCGGGCGACCTCGGCCAGCAGAGGCGCGGCGCGCTCCTCGATCTCGCTGCCCAGGATGACGCTGTCACCCACCACCGCGGCGATCTTCTCCACGACGCGCGCGCCGGCGCGCGGCGCGGTCCCCAGCGTCAGCGCCAGCGCCAGGAGCAGCGCCGAAACGAACGGCCACACCGGGGGCGTCGCGCGCCCGCGCCCGCGCTGGGCGGATACTGCCGGCGAGGTCACGGGTGCTTCGCGGGCGCCGCCGCCGGCGCTGACGGGAGGTGAGCGCCCGGCGGTGGCGCGCCGGCCGGCGACATCGCGCCCATGGAGTGGGGCGCCCCGGGCGGGCCCGAGCCTGGCATCTGGGGGTGCATCCCCGGCATTCCGGGCGGCATGCCGCCGGGCATTCCCGCCATGGAGGCGCCAGCCCCCTCGCCGTTCATGCCCGAGTCGACCAGCACCTTGGCCAGCATGTCCTCGTGGATGTCGATCTTGCTCTTCTTGCGAAGCTCGGCGATGAAGGACTCCATCGATTTGGTGCGCAGGTCGCGGAACAATCGCTGCTGGATCTGGCGCTTGACCTCGGGCAGCGGGCGGGTGAAGCCCGGCTTCTTCTGGGTGAGCTTGATGATGTGGTACCCCTTGTCGCTCTTGATCGGCCCGGCGACGTCGCCGACCTCGGCCAGCTTGAAGGCGGCCTCGACCAGCGGCTTGGGATAGACCACCGTGTCCTTGTCGAAGAACGTCAGGTCGCCGGCGCGCTGCTTGGAATCCTCGTCCTCGGAGTACTTGGTGACCAGGTCCCGGAAGGGCTTCTGCTGATCGGCCGTCGCCGCCACCGGGGCGGCCGTCGCCGGCACCTTCGGTAGCGCGCGCACGTCGGCCGCCACCTTGTCGGCCTTGGCCTTGTCCTTGACCAGGATCTGGCTCACCCGCACCTCGTCCTTGCGGTTGAACTCCTCGGGGTGGGCGTTGTAGTACTTCTCGACCTCGGCGTCGGGGACGTCCTCGATCTTCAGCTTGGACTCGAAGTCCTTCTGCAGGAACTTGGAGATCATCTGCTGCTTCATGACCCGGATGACCTCGGGATCCTTGTCGTAGCCGCGCTTCTGGGCCTCGGCGGCCATGACCTCGAAGCGGATGAGGTTGTCGAGAAACTCTTTCTTCTTCTCGATGGTGGTGTAGCGCGACCGGATGAAGGGCGCCTGCTTGTTGATGCGCTCCTGCACGTCGCCCACGGTAATGACGTTGTCATCCACCTTTGCGACTACCTGACCGAGCTCCGAGTTGTCCTGGGTCGCCTTGATCTTCGCCGGTTTGCACCCGCCGAGCGAGCCAGCGAGGCCCAGACCTACCAACACCGGGAGCGAGACCAGACCGCCGCGGGCAGCGGCGACGAGCATGGGGCGGGTGCGCATCCGGGAGAGATTACACGCCTGCGGCGCTAGATCCAGCGCGGAGGGCCGGGATGCGTAAACGTTTGGTAAACGTGGGGTTGGGTGGCCACGTGGAACGCGCCGTTGACCAGGGTGATCACGGCGGCGGCGATCAGCAGGGTGCCGAAACCGTCGATCTTGAAGGCGCTCATGAGCTTGTCGGTCAGCCAGAGCAGCACCGTGTTGACCAGGAACGGAAAGATCAGGAACAGCAGGCCCAAGGTCAGGATCGCCGGCACGAACAGCGCGACCTTGACCAGCCAGCCCAGGAAGAAGTTGAGCAGGCTGAACACGATGGCCACCGCCAGCGCGCTGCCCGCGCTGCGGATGTGGACGCCGGGCAGAATGCGCGCCAGGCCCAGGACGGTGAGGGTCAGCACGGCCAGGTGCAGGAGGGTGTGCATGAGCGGAAGCCTAGCAGGATAAGTGGTCTCGGGAACGGGAACGGGAACGGGAACGAGAACGATCCAGACCGGATCCGGATCCTCCGATCCGGATCCGCTCGTTCCCGTTCCCGTTCCCGTTCCCGTTCCCGAGACCACTTATTTCAGGCACTCCTTGACGTCTTGTAGCCGGGTCCTCGACGCGGCGAGGCGGTCCTCCTTCTCTCGGTCGTCGAAGGCGTAGGACAGGCGCATGTCCGGGGTCAGCTTCCAGCGGCTGCCCTTGCGTTGCACCAGCTTGAGCACGCGCGCGGGATCCAGCCGGGTGTCGCTGCCCAGCGACAGCACCAGGCGCGTCGGCCCTAGCTCGTAGGCCAGCGCGCCCAGCGCGCGCACCAGGGTCTTGTCGACCATCACCTCGCCCAGCAGGCGCGCCTCGTCGGGCAGCGGGCCGTAGCGGTCGGCCAGCTCGACCAGCGTCGCGCGCACGTCGTCCTCGTCGGTGGCCTGGGCCAGGCGGCGGTAGAAGTCCAGCCGCTGGCCGGTGTCGGGAACGTAGTCGTCGGGCAGGAAGGCGGGCACGTCGACGGTGATCTCGGGGTCGAACTCGGTCTTGATCGGCTGGCCCTTGAGCTCGGCCACCGCCTCCTCGAGGATCTTGGCGTAGGTCTCGAAACCCACCGCGGCCACCGAACCCGACTGCCGGTCGCCGAGCAGCTCGCCGGCGCCGCGGATCTCCAGATCGTGGGTCGCGACCTGGAAACCGGCGCCGAGCTCGGTGAAGCGCTGCAGGACCGCCAGCCGCTGCTTGGCGTCGGCGCTCATCTGCTTGTCGTCGGGCACCACCAGGTAGCAGAAGGCGCGCTCGCGCGCCCGTCCGATGCGCCCGCGCATCTGGTACAGCTGCGCCAGCCCGAAGCGGTCGGCGCGGTTGACGATCATGGTGTTGGCGCGTGGGATGTCCAGGCCCGACTCGATGATGGTGGTGCACACCAGGATGTCGTAGCGGCCGTCGATGAAGTCGACCATCACCTTTTCCAGCGCGCCGTCGGCCATCTGGCCGTGGCCGATCGCGATCCGGGTGCCGGGCGGCGCGATGGCGCGCACCTTCTCGGTCCATTCGCCGATGTCCTCGACGCGGTTGTGCACGAAGAAGACCTGGCCGCCGCGCCCCAGCTCCTTGCGCAGCGCCTCGCCCAGGATCTCGGGATCGAACCGACACACGAAGGTGCGAATCGCCAGCCGGTCGGCCGGCGGGGTGGCGATGATCGAGATCTCGCGCAGGCCACCCATCGCCATCTGCAGCGTGCGCGGGATCGGGGTGGCGGTCAGGGTCAGCACGTCGACCTGGGTGCGCAGCTCTTTCAGGCGCTCCTTGTGGGTGACCCCGAAGCGCTGCTCCTCGTCGATCACCACCAGCCCCAGGTCCTTGAAGCGCACGTCCTTGGACAGGATGCGGTGGGTGCCGACCACCACGTCCAGGCCGCCGGCGGCCAGCGCGGCGATGGTCTTCTGCTGCTCGGCCTTGCTGCGAAAGCGCGACAGCGCCGACACCCGCACCGGGAAATCGGCAAAGCGCTCGGAGAAGGTGACGAAGTGCTGCTCGGCCAGCACGGTGGTGGGCGCCAGCACCGCGACCTGCTTGCCGCCCAGCACCGCCATCAGCGCCGCGCGCAGCGCCACCTCGGTCTTGCCATAGCCGACGTCGCCGCAGATCAGCCGGTCCATGGGCCGCCCGTTCTGCATGTCGTCGAGCACGGTCTCGATCGCCTTCTGCTGGTCGGGCGTCTCCTCGAAGGGGAAGGTCTCCTCGAACTCGCGGAACACGGCGTCGGGCGCCGGGAACGAGTGGCCGGCCAGCGCCGCTCGCTGCGCGTACAGCTGCAGCAGCTCCTCGGCGATCTTGCGCGCCTCGGCCGAGACCCGGCGTCGCTTCTCCAGCCAGGTCTTGCCGCCCAGCTTGTCGAGCCGCACCGCCTCCGACTCGGCGCCGCTGTACCGGTGCACCAGGCCGATGCGGTAGACCGGCACATAGACCGTGCCGCCGTCGTACTCCAGGTGCATGAAGTCCTGGAACACCCCGCGGACTTGAAGCTTCTTCAGCCCGCGGTAGCGGCCGATGCCGTGCTCGTCGTGAACCACCGCGTCGCCCTCGGCGATCTCGCCGAGATCGCCGAGACCGGGTGCGCGCGGCGCCGGGCGGGCCTCGCGGTGCGAGCGCGGGCCGAAGATCTCCTCTTCGGACAGCAGCACCAGCCGATCGGCCGGCAGGCGGAAGCCGTGCGCCAGGGAGCCCGACAGGATCGCCAGCGGCGCGCCGAGGGGCGCGGCGGCACCGTCGGCGCGGGCGGTAATCTCTCCGATCAGCTCGGCGCCGCCGCCGCGCCACATCTCCGGCGCCAGGCCCCAGGCGCGCAGCATCGCCCCCAGCCGGTCGGCGTGGGTGCGGTTGAGGGCCACCAGCCTGACCTGCTGCCGATCGCCGATCCAGGACCGCAGGCGGTCGCGCAGCGGCTTGCCCAGGTCGACCTGGGCGTCGGGATCGTCCCGCGGCGCCTCGGCGCGCGCCCGCTGCAGCTCGGCGCGCAGGGTCGCGTTGGACTCGACCAGCAGGCTCACCCGCGGCGCGCCGGCCTCCCCGGACGAGCGCTCCATCTCGACGGCGTGCAGGGTCACCCGGCGGGTCCGCTCCAGGGCGGCGCGGGCCTCGTCCTCGGTCAGCACGAACTCGCCCGCGTCCAGCGCCAGCCGGTGCTCGTGGCGCCGGCTGGACGCGGTCTCGCGCAGCTTGGCGGCGTGGCGGCGGGCCTCGTCCAGCACCGCCTCCGGCTCCTCGACGACAAAGGTCACGCCGTCCGGCAGGTAGTCGAACAGCGGCACCATGCCGGCATGGAAGATCGGCGCCAGCGACTCGATGCCGAAGAAGGGGACGCCCTCCTCGATCTGCTCCAGCAGCACCCGGGTCTTCGACGACGGGAACAGCGCCGCGTCGGCGGCGGCCAGCAAGCGGGCGCGCGGCTCGGCGCCCGGGGTCAGGATGGTCTCGCGCACCGGGTGCAGGTGCACCTGGTCCAGCACGCGCAGGGTGCGCTGGGTGCCGGCGTCGTACAGGCGGATCGACTCGACCTCGTCGCCGAACAGCTCGATGCGCACCGGGTGCTTGTAGACCGAGGGGAAGACGTCGATCACCGAGCCGCGCAGCGCGAAGGTGCCGGCGTCCTCGACCACGCTGGCGCGGGTGAAGCCGGCGCCCTGCAGCATGGCCAGCGCGGCCTCGCGCGCCAGGGTCTGGCCGGGGCGGATGATCCGGCACAGGTCGGCGAACGGCCCGGCCGGCATGACCCGGCGGAACAGCGCCGACGCCGACGCCACCAGCGCCGTCGGCGGGCGACCTTGCGACAGGCGAAACAGCGCGGCCATGCGGCGCAGGATCGAGCGCCGGTCGGGCTGCATCTCGGCGTAGGGCGATGCGTCCGGCGCCGGCAGGTGGACCACGGCCGGCGGTGCTATCGGATCGTCGCCGCTGGCCGGCGCGGGCAAGAAGAAGGCCAGGTCCTCGGCGCGCGACTCGGCGGCGTCCTCGTCGGCGACCAGATAGATCAGCGGCCGGGATCCTGATTCGGCCGCTTCCGCCAGCCGAGCGGCGACGGCCGGCCCCAGTGAGCCCTGCGCGCCGTACAGCTCGACCGCGCCGGCCTCGGCCAGCAACCCCTCCAGCCGGCGCAGCGCCGCGCCCGCGCTCAACCTCTCGGGTGGGGTGAGGATGGAAAGATCCGGAATGCTCATGTCGAAAGCGCGACAGTATATGCGACGGAGTCCCCCGCTCCAGCAGCCTCGTGGCCGCCCTCCGACCCCCACTCCTCGCATATACTGCGCAGCGCATGGTCGCTCCCGGCTGGGTTCGGCGCCGGCGCGAACTGGCGCTGGTGGTCTCGGTAGTTGCCGGGTCGGCGGTCGGGCGCGCGCAGCCGTCGCCCCCAGGGGCGCCCGCGCCGCCCCTGGTCACGGAGGAGAAGATGCTGGTCGAGACCGAGGCGCTGGCGCGCGCCGTCGGTGAAGCGCGCAAGGCGCGGGTGGTGGTCGACTGGGACCGCCGCCTGGTCGACCGCGCCCAGGCGCGCGCCATGGCCGAGGCGGTGGTGCGCGACGCGGTCGGCGGCGGCGGCCGGGCCGACAGCGAGGTCGACGCGCAGGTGTTTCAGCGCCTGGGTCTGCTGGCCCCGGACGCGCGCTACGCCGATCTGGTCAGCGGCGCGGTGGCGCGCGAGCCGGTCGGGTTCTACGACCCGGCGGCGCGCCGGCTGTACGTACCGAGCTACATCGCGCTGCCCGATCAGCGCGCCGTGCTGGCGCACGAGATCGCCCACGCCCTGCAGGACCAGCGCTTCGGCCTGCGCCGGTTCCTGAAGGTCGGCGCCGATGGCCGTCGCGGCCTGTCGTTCGACGCCGAGCTGGCGCGCCAGGCGGTGATCGAGGGCGACGCCGCGGTGCTGGCGCTGGAGGCGGTGGATGCCAGGGCGCCGTTTCCCGCGCCGCCGGAGCTGGGCGAGATCGCCCAGCGCGCGCGCGCCGATCTGGCGGGCGCCGCCGGCGATCGGGCGGGGTCCCCGGTGACACCACGATTCCTGCGCGAGCTGCTGGCCTTCCCCACCATCGACGGATTCGCTTTCGTGGCGCGCGCGCGCGGCCGGCTCACCTGGGCGGCCATCGACGCCGTCTGGGCCCGGCCCCCCGAGTCGACCGCGCAGATCCTGCACCCCGAGCGGTTCGAGGGGCGCTGGACGCCGGCGGCGCTGGAGATTCCCGCGCTGCCCTTGATGGTGGGGGGCGATGGCTGGCGCTTCGCGCGCGCCGAGACCTACGGCGAGCTGCTGCTGCGGGTCTGGCTTTCCTCGGAGCGCGCCGCCGCCGGCTGGCGCGGTGATCGCATGGCGATTTACCTTCCGGCGGCCGCCGCACCGCCGGGTGG
>Ga0207701_10003494_pt1 | contig 16115 bp, 12 predicted proteins | sample KBSSwiSSwithPhiX_FD_184294 | JGI IMG/M metagenome (GOLD analysis project Ga0207701, IMG submission 184294) | Switchgrass rhizosphere bulk soil microbial communities from Kellogg Biological Station, Michigan, USA, with PhiX - S5 (SPAdes) (version 2) | ecosystem: Environmental > Terrestrial >... | reverse complement strand
CGAATTGCCGCGCGTATTCGATTAACTGAATACCCATGATTGCATTGTCGTAAAAAAACCGACCTGGATTGAGACTATTGGCGCCGATTCCACCGACGGTTGCCGCGAGATGAATCACCATCTGAGGCCGCGCGTCTGTATATAGCCGACGGATCGCACTCTGGTCGCGCAGATCGTATTCCTTCGACCGGGGCACGAAAATGTTACGACAGCCGTCAGCGCGAAGGCGGTCCACAAGCACAGACCCTAGAAACCCCGCTCCTCCGGTAACAACTACTCGTTTGTCCTTCCAGTAGATTTCGTTTTCCATTATGAGTTTTCCGAATTGACTTCAGCTGATCGGCTAGCCGCCGCCTCAAGACATAAATTCAACAGCAATCGACCTTGACTTTCAGCAAATTCCCGCTCCGCAGCTAAGGCTTTCTGCTCGTTCTCGGGCTCGGGGCCTGGATTCAAACGATTCCAAACGCGAGCAAGAAGATCGCCTAAAATATCCGCATTATCGCAAGGAAAGAAGCCGAGCGCACCTGGAACTTGTTCGTGGTGAACCGGTATATCTGAACAGAGGAGCGGCCGTCCGAGAGCTTTGGCGTCCTGCACAGACGTGCTCCATCCTTCGAAACGCGAGGGTTGGATGATCAGCGCGGCGCAGCGCAGGAGATCATGAAGATCAGCTTCAGGAACCATTCCGAGGATCGTGACTTGATCGGTCAATCCGCTTGATGCCACCGCTTGTAGGATCCTGGACAGATGTTCGTTAGTCGGGTCGCGATAATCAGCTGGCAGCCCGGTCATCACCAACGGGATCCGCACGCCCTGGCAACTCAGTCTCTGCAACGCGTCGATCACTGTGAGGTGGTTCTTGTGTTGCCAGAACTGGTTAGCGATTAAAGCAAATTTTGCCGGGAGCCGAAATTTTTCGAGAACGGTCGAAGGGTCGCCATTCGAGTGCTCAAAGGCATAGGTGGAGGGAAACTGAAACACACGAGCTTTGTACGCATACTCAGGCACGAATGCTGAAAAATGCTCCGATGCAATATGGCTCGACAACATAACGACCTGCGTCTGCTGGGCAACTCGGCGATAGGCAGTATCTCTGTACTGACGATTTTCTTCGCTGAATAGCTGCGGAAGATACACATGCTGGAAATCCGGAATCCAACCGATCATCCTAAGGCCGTATGAATGTGTGCGCACATCTGTACATGGAACAACGACAGACATGCCGTATTTTTGCGCATAATAATAGAGCCGCGAACGCTCACGCAAGCCTAGGAACTCGCGGACTCGTTGTTCGCCGCGAACAGCAATTTCCCGGGCGAACACTCGATGAACATCGAAGGGCAAACATATCCGCCTGTTTTCCTCCGTTTCACGTTCGGAAAAAAAGAACAGCTCTGCCGCCGATTGTTTGCAAGCGGAAACCAAGCAATGGGTAAGGGTTCTTATATATTTTGGTCCTGCGGTCCACCCATCAAATTTGGGTTCCAGGATACCGATCCTGAAAAGCAAAGCGCGTCTTCTCAAGAAAGAAGGCCTTGGCCTTTCCAAAGAGCTACGCAGTCAACGAGCGCCAGCTGGAGCGGCCGAGGAGCCCAGGAAGGAATCAGCGAGCGCAACACACCGATATCGGCGCACATATGTTCCGGATCACCACGAATGGCTACGCCACGACAGAGCACCGATTTCGTGGGAGCCACTAGCTTTCTGAGTTGATCAGCAAGCTCGTAAGTTCCAACCGTTCTTCCGCTCGCTAAATTGATAACAAGGTCCCGGCCGTTGGTTTGCAGCCGAGATCGTATCTGCACTAGATTCAGGATGGCTTCCACTGCGTCATCGATGTAGAGATAATCCCTCGACTCCTTCCCCGTACCCTTGAGCCATACAGCCGATGGTTCTCCGATCAGCTGTTGATACACCTCCCATACCAAATGTCGATGCTGGCGAGGACCGAAAAGCGAAAAGAACCTGAGAACAATGATATTGATATTGAAGCACTCCGAATACTCACGCGATATCAGCTCACAGGCCGCTTTATGAAAACCGTAAGGAGAAATCGGTCTGACAGGGCTGTTTTCTGACGTCGGGTACTCCAATGCATTTCCATGGACGGCAGCACTGGACGGAAACAATACCAGAGGATCGGTACCCGAACGGCGAATTCCGTCCAAAACAGAAGCCCAAGTCAGAGTCGCTTCGCGTAAATCGCGGACAGGAGCACAAATCGACGAGGCCACTGAAGCTGGGCCGGCGCCATGAAAGACTACATCCGGACTAAAATCCTTGATGATCGGCGCCAGATCCGAGTTGATGATATCAGCCCGAATGTAATCGTCCATTTTACAATCAGACGGTCTTTCCGATTTGCCGATACCAACAACCGAATAGCCTTCCAGAACCGCGGATTTGGCGACGTTCCCTCCTATAAATCCTGTGGCACCGGTGACCAGTAATTTCATAGAGCTGAAGGTCTCAGTAAGTTTGCGTTCCGTGCTCACGAACACCAGTCAGTCAACTGTTTAGCAAACTGATCACCATTGCAATCACTGACAATGAACCGCGGCATTTGAAGCGGATCGTTGTGTAAACTAACAAAGCCGGCAGAACTTGAGCAAGCAAGCTGATAACCGGCTACTCGGACCAGCGATACCGATTCATCCGTGTAGTGGTAAGACAAGCCGTGCGGATAGGAAAAACTATGGATTCGGCGACCGACCATGTGCTCAAGATCGGTTTTGCTGCCTTGAATTTCCTGGCGCTGCGCCTCGCGTGCAATCTGTGAAAGGACAGGATGAGTTATTGTGTGCGCGCCAATTTCGATAGTGTCGACCGAAGCGAGTTGAACCAGCTCATCGGTTGAAAGAGATCGATGACTCGGACGGACCTCTAATTTGATTCCAGCCCACAAAGCGAGTCTGTCTATCGCGCAACGCTTTTCTTTGTCCGAGAGTGGCTGCAGTAATCCGTATAGCGTGCGAAACACTCTATGCCGAAGAGTCGGATCTAGTTTCGCTCCATAGTTCCAATTACGGTGTTGCTGAAACTGCTCTTGACTATAGACACTCGCCTCATCCAATCGCCATTGGAAATCATGCTCCATTAACGACAGGGACAGTTCTGCAGGCAATGTGCCGGGCTCGAGCAGAATCTTCGCCAGCGCATCCCACCAGAATTCCCGTTGGGCACCGACAAAACCGGACGTAACGAAGATCGTTGCCGGTGTGTCGTACCGCTCGAGCAGAGGCTTGGCGTGGGAAAATAGATCATAATACCCATCATCGAATGTAACGACTACGGGTAATCGCTTCATAACAGACAGTTCCGAAAAAACCTTAGCCAAACTGACCGGACGTGCGACTTTGCGTAAAACTGAGAGATGTTCAGCAAAATGCTTTGGGGTTACAGTTACAAGATAGGGATCAAATGGCACGTCTGCCACGCGATGATATTGCAAGATCAGCCCTCGCCGAGCGAATTTTCTCTTTAACGGTCGAGCAAAATGTTTCCATTCAGTCAGTTTCATTCAAATTTGCGGCTTGACTGCTTTAATGCCAATCGTGACTTCGTAGTCAGGATCGTGCGCGTCCAGCTCTGTACCACTCAGATCCGCAACCGCCAGACCTTGCAACAACGCCATCGCTGCCATCACATTGCCGTAGGTCTCGACCAGAATACTGGCTGGCGGAAAAACCTCTTCTAGCAAACGCCGCATCGAAAGGCTCGTAAAGCGCCAATAATCCCCCCACCGTTCCACATCGTATCTTGAGATCTGATGACTCACGCCGGCCACGGTCACCAGCAGAACCCCGCCCGATTTCAATATCCTATGTAGTGTGCTGATCGCCGCTCGGACATCATAAATAAACATGAGGGTTTGAGTGCAGATAATGCAATCGAACGAGTCGGACGGAAGACTCGCGCCATCCGCCAGATCCGCAACCATTGTCGCCTGCGGATTGCCTTCAACTACGTGAAGCACATCCGCCTGGAGAACCCGGCCAGCACCGAATTTTCGGGTATAGGTGTTGTCTCCGATTTCTAACACGCGCCCGCGGATCTCCGAAGCATGCTTAGCCAGAAGTTGCTCTATATAATAACGATCGATCGGAACACCACGATCAAAGCCAAATACACGGCTCACCGGAGCCGTGCGCCGCAAGCTACCAAAGTCTACGCAGCCGAGCGGCGGAACGTGGTCTCGCCCATACCATCGCGCCCGAAGCCAACGCTGAACAGGAATCGGCAGCGTACGTTTGGCTAAGTTCTTAAACCACTCTTCCGGTCGCCACGATCGGCGCACATGGCCCGACAAATTAGGGTGCTGACATTTCCAGAGTTCTCGGCGAAGGACTTTCCAGACGTCGCTATCCTCGATGTTTTGTTCTGCCAAATACTTTTTAAGCCATTGCAAGAACGTCAATCGGGCATCGCCATAGTTTCCAGTTTGGACTGCAACGGCGCACGAAGAATCGGGATGTTTTCGCCACCGATACCAACATTTGCCCGCCACGAACACGGGCAGTTGGGTAGAAAGCTTTGCGCAAAAGACTTGGTCCTCGTACAAACCATAAAAACTATCCTCGAAACCACCCACGGTCTCGATTGCGTCGCGGCGTAAGAGTGAACTTGTAGTCGTAACGGTTTCAGTCTTGAGGATGCTGGTAACGAGCTTAGGAGGTGGCACCAGAGTATCGATTTGGACAGCCGGCGCGACCACATGATTACGCTCTTTGGCGTCAGGATCGCCTGTCCAGCTATACCACCACTCTACGGGACCGCAAACCATTGCTGCATCGGGATACAAGCTCAAAATTGTTGTCTGCTCCGCTAGTTTTTCTGGCAACCAGACATCGTCAGCATCCAGAAAACCAATGTACTTGCCCTTGGCATGCCGTATACCTAGATTCCGCGATGCGCTCATGCCACGGTTCTGGTGACCGTCATGTTCTAAATAGCGAACCCGCTCTGGATACCGCTCGGCGTAACGACGGGCAATTTTTGTACTAGCATCCGTCGATCCATCGTCCACAAGCAAGAGCTTCCAGTTCTCATAGGTCTGTGCGAATACACTCTCAATAGCTTCGCGGATAAATCTCTCTTCGTTTAAAAAGATGATAATGACAGAGACGAGCGGCTTGTCTGTATTCTTTTCCCAAGCGTCGCGCGGTGCTGTTTGCGTAACTGCCTGCATGATCGAAGGTATCCTTCAAATGTCGGGGTGCCTGCGTTGAAGTTCGACTTCTTTTCTCAAGACCGACGTCATAAAGGCAGCCGCAATCTCTCTTCCGGTCGAATTCCAGTGAGTGTCAAACGGATAATAGAGAGATTTTCCGTCTTTGGCGGCCGCCTCAAAAACAGGAGTCAAACTTGCCAACTTGATATGGAGCTCGTTTGAAAGCCGAACCATTGCGTCTTCCATGTTCGCCATCGCAGCGACTTGTTCCGACCTTATTTTCAGCCAGTTCACACCACTTTGTTCCGTCGAGTATTGTGCATAAATGTGCCCCGTGGAAGGGATATACATAATGACGGGTGTAATACCGTTTCGTTGGCTAATATCCTTAAACTCCGCCAATATTTCGCCTAGGTGCTTCCATTCTGTCGACTGAATGATCTGGTCTACTGGCCTCGGATCACTCTTGTAGTGGAAGAGGACCTTGTAGTTGCTGTTCCCAATAGTGACAACTGCAACATCCGAATGAATTTTTCCTGGACGGGCAGTGTTTCGCATGACTTCTATCGTTGTCCACGCCAGGCTCCAAAAATAGTTGATTTCATCATTTAGCGCCGTGATATACCTCGCTAAAAATGGCTGCGAGAAGTAGCGGCCATTATATTTTCCGGTTCGCTTCCATTCTAAATAGCCACGAATATCACGAATATCGTTTCCTTCGTAAAAACAGAACAGTGCATATTTTGGCTTTTTCGATATACCGTGTTGTTTTAAGATTTCAAGATATTGAAACGGTCCATACCCTCCTACGCCAAGGTTCTGAACCGAGAGGCCCGAAAGCTGTTCCAGTCTTCTACCAAAGGTATCGGCTTCATTCTCGCCAAACGCGATATACGAATCACCTATAACCACAACATCAGAAAATTCTGCCGGATGGTTATGTCGAAATCCTTCCTTGTCACTGAACCATCGCATGTGAATTGACGGAACATCAACCATGTAGACCGGAGAATACCGGTCTCCTTTATAATGAAAGTTGCCAGACGACGGTACTTCGCGAAAAACTAACTTGTCATCACCGACGCAACACAATTTTATCGCGTAGTAGGGGACGTTCTGTAAATGAATAACGTTGATGAGGGACGGATAGCGCTCAAGCACACAAAACAATAGAAAATGAGATAACAAAAGCGATGAGATTGCCAACGCGGCTTTTTTGAGTAAATGTGCCCTGACTAAAACCGTGAAGACGAGAAAGGCAAGAAATAAGCTTACAATCCTTTCCGTACTGTACTCCTTCACATAAAGCCGCAAGCTTCTTTGTGCTAATCTTCCAACGGATCGGAAACGGCAAACCGCTGAGTCGAATTGTCAATCGTCAATCTCAAGTCGGCAGATATGGCCATCTATTTTGTGTTCGGCGATCCAATTCCTTACATTCAACTCGTAATCAGAGGCTCTGACGTTACGCAAAGACCAGCGGGGTGGGTTTCTTCCACTTCTACCATTCAGAGTTGGAATGCCTGTGAGTATGGACACGAGCATCGCGTCATGCATGTAGTTCTGGTTTTCAAATGAGTCGAAGTTACGGACAGAAGCGGGACCCGGCGCGACATAGAAAGAACTACAATCCATCGGCAACTTCGCAGCCAGCTTTTCCAAACGAGTGTTTTCCGCCGCAATAGAAAACTGTCCCTGATCGCTATTGAACTGCTCGACCAAACCAAAAACGGTTGCAATAAGCATGGCCGCGGCCAGGCCTACCCGGTGCAAGCCGTTTTTTTTCGCCGCGATTCTCGCGATACCATGATGCACCGCGAATGCGAACCCAATCGCCATCGGTAGCGCCAATACAAGGACGTAACGTGCCACTGCTCGAATACTCCTGCCTCCGGGAAACGACCAGTAAACAAACTTCCACAAGGAATGACCGTGGTATTGTAGGCCGAGCATGATCAAGACATCGCTCGCAAGAATCATAATTGCAAGAAACAGAGGAACTATGCGGGCCGAATCTAGATCATTCATTTGCCCATCATGCTCTTCCGCCCTTACTTTCGAGTTCTTCCGAAGGAACAAAAGCGCGACAATAGATAGGCCGACCCACGTCAACGAGGGAATTAGACCGATGCCGACGCGTCGCCCCCAATCGGGGCCGGTTGAAGCCTGCTGCAATAGAAAGGCGGTTACATTTCTCCAAACATAATTACCATCAGCCATCAACAGATAAGACCGGATCTCCGGAATATATTCCCCGGAGAGGACAAACCATCCGGTAGACGACACGGTAGGTAAATAGATGCAAAGAAAAAAAGCGAAGCCGAGACACAATACCAAGCCGGCGCCGGCGAAAGCGGGCCAAAACTTCTTGGCTACCGCGATAATGTAGAGCCGCGAAGTTGGGATAATAAAGCTCAACGCTAAAAATAAAAAAGACCAGAAGACGAAAAACCAACCAATATAAAATGACGTAAGCAACTGCAGATTTAAGAAAACTCCGGATAGGCACAATAGTCCTAAAGCTCGTTTCTGACAGAGCGTTGCAGTGTTGCGAGCAAAGATCATGAAACAGATTACGCAGAGCAACAAAAACAGCATCGGCTGCAGCTGCAGGTGGTCGCTTTGAGCCAGTCGAGGGCTGTTGAAGGCGAAGAACATGGCACCGGCAGAGGCGGCTAGTACTCCGAACTTCAGCACGTTGTTTAGAAGAATAAAGCAGAGGATAAAATTTAGATAGTTTAGCACGACAACGGCGATTGCCAACGCGGAGAAGAAATCGAGCCCAGCCATTCGTAACGCCGAGTACGGCAGGATATACGCAATCAACACGTCGGTGTATCCAAGCGTTCCCTTAACCGGATAAAACATGGCGGGCGAAAACAAAGTAGCATGCCCAGAGAGTGCCTGGTACCAGTGTTCTACAAGGTATACGGTCAGTCTGGTGTCCCCTCGAGGCCCGGGAAACAGATCGAAGCGCGACAAAAACTGAGCACGATAGATCTGCCATGTTGCAATAGTATTTACCGCCAACGGGAAGGCCCAGCTAAGCACGTGATGAGTCGGTTTATGAGTGCGGGCTTTTTGGCTCGACCCGCTATCCATCAGCGCGGCCACGCGAGCCCGTAACGGTGCGCAAGGCACACCCCCTCCATGTTTTTGCAAGCCAATCGGGTAGCACGTTTTCGATTTGAGAGAGATCAGTAAACAGCGGGCAAGCCGAGGTAGGTTATCCGCTCTCTGCCGTTGAGCTCAAAGAAGGCGTGAAATATTTCTAAAGCTTGCTCTGGCGTGCAGTATCCATGCTTGACGTAGTACCAGTCTTTCACTTGTTTTTCCCGGACTATGACTTCGCTTTGGTGAACAATTTTCGGAAGCGATGACATCGTCGGCCATGATTCCAGTTCGACTGAAATCGAAGCTGCTGAAGGGATCCATGCGGTTATTTTTCGGTAGCCGAGCTGACTCAAAATCGCCAGCCGATGCTGTCCGTTGTACCTCATCGCTCGCATTTCACCATCTCGGCGTACGAGCAGCGTTACCTCTGGCAATCCTGCAGAGAAAAACGGGTGATATCCGGACTTAATTGACTGATAGAGCTGAATCGTTTTCGCCCACTCCGTTTCAATCGGGTAACTATCTCCGGGTCGATACCACAAGTTACCACGGTAACCGTATAGGTCGCGTGTTGCCTTTCCGTGCAACTGGTCAAAATAGTACCCCCAGGGTCCCCCTCCGACGTGATCTCCCCAGGGATAGGTACCCAGGTAGAATTTGAACCCATCGAAGCGCTTCTTCGGATCGTGAAGGAACAGCACGTCATTCAAATAGCGTATCGATTTGACTTGCTCATTCTGAAAGAAGCGGAAAAATGTGCTGTTCTCAACAACAACTCCGGGGTTTTTCTCATACTCAGCAATCAATGCGCGAAAATAATTCCACCCCTCAGGCGCAAATGAAAAAGCGAACTCATTGGTGATCCGGCCCATCGGAATGCGTTTAAGTCGGCATGTCAAAACCGATTGACTTTTAAGCGCCAGCTTCCGAAGCAACAAGACATAGCTACGCGCGTTGCAAAAATTTTCCCGCACCGGGTTGAGTGTCTATAGCGCTATTGGAGACCAAGCCAACGCATCAGGTGACCCGGGGTGCCTCGTCGGCCGACACTCCGGCTTTTTGTTTGATCTCCCTTTGCCGGCTTCGGATAGTTTCCAACCAACCCCACAAAAGTGGATGTTGATAGCGCAACCTCTTTCTTCGAAGCGCTTTCCATAGACCGGGATCTTCGATGCCGCGCGCGATTAAGTAGCCCTCGAGCCACTTGAAATAGAACAGTCCCACCGAATATTTTCTGCGGGATGCTTTTGCGAGAGAGACGCACGACTCCGGATGTTGTCGATATCGGTCCCAGCACTCATTGGAGACAAACACAGACGCATTGAGATAAATCTTTGCCAAAAAAGCCTGATCTTCGTAAAGCTGATAGATTCCGCTGAAGCTTTCCTCAAATCCGCCCACCTGCTCGACAATCAAACGCCGCAGCATAATATTTGAAGGACCAGGCGTGGGCGCTTTCGACTCCAACGCGAGAGTCAGCAACTTGGGTGGCTTCACCAACTGATGGGGCGGAACACCAAGCGACCGCACATAATCGCGCTCCATCGCCTGAGCTTCGCCGGTCCAGCTGTACCAGTATTGAGTCGCACCATAGACCATGCCGGCCTCAGGCTGGCTCGTCAAAATCGCTACCTGCTGTTCGAGTTTGCGCGGCAGCCACACATCGTCGGCATCTAACAGCGCTATGTATTCCCCGTGAGCCGTGCGCACGCCAAGATTGCGGGAGGCACAGGCGCCCCGATTCGAATGATCTTTGTGTTCGAGACAAAACACTCGCGAATGACGTTTCGCATATCCTGTAGCAATTTCCCTGCTGCGATCGATTGAGCCGTCATCCACCAGAATAAGTTCCCAGTTGCTATAGCTCTGCGCAAGCACGCTCTCGATCGCTTCTCCAAGAAACTGCTGAGCGTTGAAAAAAGGGATGATGACAGAGACGAGCGGCTGGTGACTCATCGTCGAGCGTTCCTATTGATAGCCGTGCCACCGGAACGATGGGTGAAGCGCGACAAAATTCCAAGGCTTTGAGTGACGAGTCCTTGAATGCGGCAGATGACATGCCGAGTATACGCCAAACCTTGCTGTAGGACTGGATGCCGATAGGGCCAGAGCTGCCGTTGGAGAACGTTCCAAACCTCCGTTCCCCTCGCGCCCCGTTCGGACAAATGCTGTTCAACCCAATTCAAGAAAACAGGATATCCGGATCGGTACTCGCCGGTTTTTCTCCCCAGCGAGCAGGCGGAATCTTCGTGTTGGCGATGTCGAGACCAACACTCACCGGCCACAAAGACCGGCGCGCGAAGACACACCTTGGTGAAAAACACCATGTCTTCGTAAAGCCCCCGAAAACCATTCTCAAAGCCATTGACGCGATCGACAATCTCACGCCGCAATAAAACATCCGATGGCGCGGGTGTGATCGCCTTTTTGCTTAGGAACAGTGAGAGCAACGCCGGCGGCTTGATCAGCGTGCCAGGTTGAATACCGACTGCCTGCAATGAATCGCGGCCAACGTCCTCTGGTTTCCAACTGTGCCACAGCTGTGGCGATCCGTACACCAGGGCCGCTTCAGGATGGGAAAGCATTAGCTGAACCTGTTGTTCCAACTTACGCGGCAACCATACATCGTCAGCGTCCAAGAAAGCTATGAATTCGCCCATCGCGCAGCCAAGGCCAAGGTTTCGTGATGCGCTCATTCCGAGATTACAATGATTTTCATGCTCGAGATAGCGCATATTCGCGGGATACTGCCCGGCGTAGCGCAGGGCAATAGCACTGCTGCGGTCATTCGATCCATCATCGATGAGCAAAAGTTCCCAATTCGTATAACTCTGCGCTAAAACACTCTCGATCGCTTCCGCAAGGAATCGCTGTTCGTTTAAGAAGATGGTAATAATCGACACTAACGGTTTATTCACGACTTCATTAGTTCACGCGCGAATCCAATGCGGCACCGAGCGGCCTTTCGTTTCGAATTCAGTCAGGAGTTCCCAAAACGGTCGAGAGCTTGCGCCACGTGTGTATAGCTAGACCCGTCGGATAGTAGCGTAAAAGCGTCCAAAGTCCGCTCAGCGCCGGCTTCCACTCGCGCGAGGCCATATGGGAACACATTTTGGTGATTACCCGCGTACCGAAATACTCTCGTGCGCCCCTCTTGCCCTCCTTGGCAGCTTCCTCGAGTCGCTTGTTACCCTTGACATAGTTTAGTTGTAATCGATTCGCCGCGAGAGCTGTTTTTAACATTAGCGCTGGATTCTTGGACATGTTCCCGCCATGTTTGCGGTATTCGAGAATCAGCTCACCATGGCAGTATGCCGGCCAATCGCGCGCGATGCGAATGTTCAAGTCGCAATCCGCGCACGCATCGATCAGCGTATCGAAACCAAGAACAGATGCAAATGCGTCCCGTCGATACATGACTACGCCCGGAGTCCAGATGTAATCACGCCGCAGAAGCTCCAAACAATGATCCTTCTCGACGCAAGGCTGGTTCGGCGTCAGCAAGTGAGATCCGTCGGCGGCAATTAGTCTAAGGTGGCCGTAAACAAACGCGCACTCGGGATGAGCATTGAAGCTCCTCCAGCCGGCCTCGAGCGCATTTGGCAAGAGCCGATCATCGGCGTCAAGAAAAACGAGGTGACTTCCTCTGCTGTTCTCGAATCCAGCATTACGCGCGGCGGAAAGCCCCTTGTTTTCTTGCAAAATGCAATGCACTGTCGGATAGCGAGCGGCTGTTTCCCTGGTATTGTCGGTGGAACCATCGTCCACAACGATAATCTCGAAACGGGAATAGCTCTGCCTAAGAACACTCTCAATCGCATCGCCTAAGAAGTGCGCCTGGTTATGACAAGGGATAATGACGGATATCAGGGCTGATTCCGTTGGATCAAATGACATGGAATCTCGATCTCTTTGAACTCGGGAACCCGGGATCCTAGTTTTCGCAAAGTAACAAGGCAGCGCCTTCGGCATGACCGGAACAGCGGCTTATCTTGCGAAACTTTTTACCGAGCGCATTGATAAAGTTCTCGTTTTGGTACCCGGAACACGCCTCTAGCTTTGGATCGCCTTTGGGCGGCAGGAAGTCAACCACTAACTGGCGTTTTGCAAATTGAGCTAATCCATCGACGATCTGGTCAAAACGAAGAGATCTCTCCATCATCCGATCCATAAGCCCAAAGGCTAGAACCATGTCGCACTTAAGCCTCTCTGCCGCTGCGATACAGAGATGGCTCTGCAAGCCGCGTGATGGCGTAGGATCGATGAAATCCATGACTAAAGGGAGAAGTGGTAGATTTTTGTCGCGTCCGTCACAATAAAGTCCTGTAACCGGACCCGAATTCTTACCGAACGCAACTACCGTCCCTTGCGCGAGCGTCGCCAATCCCGAAGACACTCGCCTCCTCGCGTCGATGGTCAAGATTGAGCCTGGCTGACAATCCGCAATAATCTTCTCCAGGCGCTCTAAGGGCGTGGCGTTTCCGTCTCGACAGGACGAAAGGGAATCTCCCTGCGACGGATCGTCGTCTGCCGCCGGCAAGCGAATACTTTGCAATTCCTCTCTGAGGGTGGACAAACAATCTATTTGAGACCTCTGGCCGGCTTTGCGAGAATAGAGCAAACCCAACGAACCCAAAAGCCGCTTGAATCCTTCGCGATAGGTCTCAGGCACTGCTCGCTTTATTCCGTGTTTTACTACCGCCCGCAGCGTCGGGTTCGCTTGTCCCATCAACAGTGAAAGCTCCGAGCTCGAAATCCCTTCATAATCGGGTAACAAATGCCGCGTAATCCGTTCCTGCCCGTGCGCCATCAGCAAGAGCGGATAGACATAATAGCGGCGAAACTTATCCGCAGAAATATACCGTTCACTGTCCGTAATCTGACTGATCGACGTAAAGTCCACATAGACAGGATTGCAGCCGTCGAACAGCAGATTCCATGGATGGGTGTCTTTTAGCCTGAGCCCTTGAGAACGAAGCCGCTCTGCAAGCTGCAAATATGCGAGCGCTGCGTCTTTGAACATCGCCGCGCACCATTCCTGCGGATACGACACAAACGGAACACAGCGATGGCGTATCACCATCGCGTATCCCTCGAGAGTCAAGCCCGTTGTCTCCGATTCAATCAGAAGCTTTTGAGCAGTCAGCCTTTCAATGACACCATGGTCGAACAGTCGCTTGAAAAAATCTGCGCTTTCGGACTTTATTCCGCGGTAGAGCTCACCCCGCCACGAGAAGAGCCGCCCATCGGAATCGCCGAAGGAGTGCGGATGAAACGTGACTTCTTCATAGGGAATGCGCTCCATACACGCTATGCGAGACGGGCTTGTCCTTGTGAGCCCGTCACACAGGGATCCGAAACCATATCAGCGTCAAAACGACCGCCTAGTAAAAAATCGCAAAGCTCTTTACCGACCTTATCGAGGGAAAAACAAGCCTCAGCCCGCCGTCTTGCGCGGTTTCCTAGTTCCCGAAGCCACACAGGGTTCGTCAGCAGCCTGTCTAGAGCCAGCGCAAGCGCTTCGGCATCATCGCGCGGCACAACGATACCTCCTGACGTCTCGCCACCGTCCAGAATATCCGATATGCCTTGCGCGTTAGCGGCTACCACAGGCAATCCGCAAGCCATCGCCTCAAGGGGCGAGACTGGGAAACCCTCATGGCGTGACGGAAACACATAGACGTCGCCGGCCGAGAGGTAGCGACGAATCGTCACCCGGTCATGCAAGAACTCGTTGATCCACAAAATATTCGAAACGCCTGTTCCAGCAATGCGTTCTCGAAATTTTTGCGCATCTTTCCCTGTGCCGACCAAAAGCAAGCGCAAGTCACGTTCCGGGTATTGGCGGCAGAGCCGCTGCCAGGCATCCAAAAGCACGTCCAACCCCTTTTGCTGGATCGAAACACGCCCGTGCCAGACAGCCACTTGAGCCTCATCGGGTATGCCAAGCTCATGCCTTATCTTGTTTCGATCGGTTGCCCGCCAGAAATCAATATTGACCGGATTGAAGATCTGCGCCATTTTCGCCGCTGAAACTTTGTAGCTCGTCCGAACCCGTTGGGCTTCGCTTTGACTTGCGATGATCAGGCCAGCGCTAGCGCGCAACGTGTATGAGCGCAGATAATGCTCCAATCGACTGCGTTGATAGTCGCCTCCTTGAAACGTCGCGAAGACCGGCAAACCTGTCAATTGGCCCAATAACACGCAAACATCGAAGCGCGGGTATTCATATTCCTGACACAAGATCGCTCGGCAATGGTAGCGGCGCAGCTCCCGGGCCATTGACCTCATCGGTGTGGCCAGATAAAGAACGATTTCCTTGAACACCGCTAATAACGGTATCAGGAGGATACGGATGCCGTGAATTTCGCCGACCGCCTGCTGGACAGTTCGGCCGTACGGGTTCAGGAGCTTACTGCGAACCAAACGATAGCTTCTGGGCACCGGCAACAAACATATCGTCGCGCCGGTCGGGGCATGTCTGTAGCGCGATGGGACGCTCACGCGGGCCGACATGCAGATAATAACCGTATGTACACCTGCTTTTCGCAGCGCCTCTGCATAACCGAACATCCAGCTGCCTGTAAATCTGTCGCAGAAGGTTTCCAATGAGACGCCAATGCTGTCCAAGAAGTCTTCCACAACGTTACCCCATGGGAGCAAAGCGATAGCCGGTTGGTCTAGATTTGATGGCGAGGTTGGTGAGACGCTAGTCACGAGCGAACTCCGTTGCTCCTTCTTCGCAGGAAGAGCCTGGTTCTTCAGTGGCATCTAGCACGTCGAACTGACACGCCACAACACCGTCCGATTCTGGCCGTAAGCCGAGACGACCCAATGAATTTTCAACCACCTCCATTTCGAAAGCGGTTTGAATATGATCGTACTCTCCACCTGTTTTTTTTGCGCTAATAGGGTTCGCAAGCCACAAACCGACGACATACCTACCGGGATTCAAATAGAGATTTTGAATGCGCACCCTGATCTGATTCAGCCCTTGCCGAAGTGTCACTTGGCGGCCAAGGGACGTCGTATCTGCGTTGACCAGCTTGACACCGGACATGGTGTAAAGGGTCACCGCTAGACTTCCGACCCTTCTTGGTGCGTCCGATTGAATTGACAACAAAAAATCGACAGGACCGTTTGCATAGGGTTGGAATGCTACGGCTTGATTCAGGCTGCTATACTGAACTGCTAGGAAACGGGCTTGTCCTGTCCCGCATCTGTTGACCTGCGAGACATCGATCCATTCATTGGGCCGCGCTTGGTAATCATGATCAGACAAGTAGCGCGCGACCACGCTGCGCGTATCACCAAGTGCAGTTAACTGGCCGTCTTCCATAAAGAGACATTTCGGACAAAGTCGCTGAATCGCATCCATGTTATGACTGACAAACAAAATGGTGCGGCCTTCGTTCTTGGATATTTCCTGGATCTTACCGAGACATTTCTTTTGGAAAGCAACATCACCTACGGCTAATACTTCGTCGATGACCAGAAGCTCTGGGTCTAGATGTGCAGCGACTGCAAAGGCGAGGCGAACGTACATGCCGCTCGAGTACCGCTTGACCGGTGTGTCGATGAACCTCTCGGTTTCCGCGAACGCAACGATGTCGTCGAACTTGCGCTCGATCTCCGCCTTTCTCATGCCCAGAACGGCGCCATTCAGATAGATATTTTCTCGCCCGGTGAGCTCCGGATGAAAACCAGTGCCCACCTCTAGCAAGGACCCCATGCGGCCATAAATATCGGCAAATCCGCATGTCGGTTCGGTGATCCTCGCGAGAATCTTGAGCAGCGTACTTTTTCCGGCGCCATTCCTTCCGATGAT
>Ga0207701_10003491_pt1 | contig 16122 bp, 12 predicted proteins | sample KBSSwiSSwithPhiX_FD_184294 | JGI IMG/M metagenome (GOLD analysis project Ga0207701, IMG submission 184294) | Switchgrass rhizosphere bulk soil microbial communities from Kellogg Biological Station, Michigan, USA, with PhiX - S5 (SPAdes) (version 2) | ecosystem: Environmental > Terrestrial >... | reverse complement strand
CGTTGAATTCATGACCTTCGGAAGTCGTTTCCGCGCCAAAAGTCGCTTCGCGCTCGGAAATATACACGGGCGCGCCAGTCTCCTTTTTTAAACGCACCAGATCAGCAATGTGATCGGGGTGCGCATGCGTCAGCAGGATTAATTTCACCGTCAATTTTTCCTTTTTGACGCGATCGAGAATTGGACGGCAATCGGCGCCAGTATCGAAGGCGATAGCCTCGCGCGATTTCGGATCCCACACCAAAAACGCATTCACCGTCATGTCGTGATACGTCGTGTTGAACATAACCAGGCCGTCAATCTCGCAGGCACTTGGTCGATATTCGTTCTGGGCAAGATCGGCTAACGCGCGCGCACCCAGCCCAAGCACTGGCGCGACGCGAAACAACGCCAGTTCATTATAATGTCCGCCGCGCAATTTCCGAATCGCGCTCGCGTCCAACCGCGCCTGTTTGGCGAGATCGGAATCGGAAATCTCCAGGCCCCGCTGCGCCTTGCCAATGACATCGGTAAAATTGTCCTCGAGTGGAATGTTCATGATTTAGTCGTAACACTGGCATCCTGCCACATTTGCCTGATCACCTTTTCCATTGTAACCGCGGCCACAGCTACTGACATACTTGTCGCTGTTTCTTTCTCGATCGACGTCATCATAACGTTCGAAATTCCGCAGGGCGTGATCTGGTCGAACGGTGAAAGATCACCGCACACGTTCAACGCGAACCCGTGCATCGTGATCCAATGCCGCACGCCCACGCCCATCGATGCAATCTTGCGTTGTTGAACCCAGACACCGGTCAATCCTTCGCGACGTTGTGCTTCAATTCCGAACCCACTCAGAAATTCGATCAGCAAGCTTTCAATCCAACGCAGATATTTGTGTAAATCCTGGCCGCAATGGCGCAGATCGATAATCGGATAGCCCATCAACTGCCCCGGCCCATGATACGTTGCCTGGCCGCCCCGATTGATCTGGAAGAATGGATGCGGCAAATGCGATCCACCGCGCAAGCTGCTTTGGTCCGGCGTCCGGCCAATTGTGTAAACCGGATCGTGTTCCAATAACAGAATGGTGTCCGCTGCGTTTGGATCACCTCGTTTTTGCGCGACAATTTTTTCCTGCAACTTCAGCGCATCTGCAAAATTCACCCGCCCCAGCCAGCGAACAAAAAGCGCGCTTTCCCGACCGGAACTAGGAACCTCTCCCAGGATCGAGACGGCACCAACATTGTTCGGCGCAACTCCGGATGACAGCTCTGCGGCTTCCACGCTCAAATTTCCTCCATTCCAGGCAGCCCGATTTTCACCGACTCCTGCGCCCGCAAATGGGTAAGCGCAATCGCGAGCGCGTCAGCCGAATCTGGATCGGGCGTTTCGGTTAACCCGAGCAAGGCCCGCATCATGAATGCGACCTGATTCTTCTTCGCGCCGCCGGTCCCGACTGTCGCCTGTTTGATTCGTTTCGGCGCGTACTCGAAAACCGGAAGGCCGTTTTCTGCCGCGGCGAGAATGGCGGCGCCGCGCGCCGCGCCCAGCAAAATCGCGGTCTTGTAACTCTGCACGTAAATGACGGCTTCGAGCGCGCAACAGTCCGGCTCGTGTTCTCGAATCAGTTGCGCCAGCTGACCGCGAATCGCGACGAGACAAGCCGAGGATTTCAGCGAACTGGCGTTGTGAATGGTGCCAAAGAAAAGCGCGCGCGATTTTCCATTCTCGCCATCGACGATGGCGACTCCGCAGTTGCGCAAGGAAGCATCGATGGCCAGGACGCGCATGGCTTAATGTTGAACAAAACCCAGCGCCAGAAAAATACAGCCCACTGCGCCGATGAACATGCTTACCATCCAGTAGCGTCTGCGCTTCGTTAACGCCGAAATGGCAGCGATGGCAATTGCAATCTGAAATAAGGTCACGCCACGCGCGAAAACCTCATGCCGATGAAAATTGCTCTTCGCTTCCGTCTCCTTCTCCTGTGCCTCTTTTTGAATCTCGTTTTGTTCCTCGGAATATTTTTCCGCCTTTTCCCGGTCCGCCTCGCTGCTCGAACCACTCAAGCTCATTTTTGCGTCCAGGACTGCGGCCTTGATCCCTTTCGCCTGATAAAATGCCCACTGATCGGCCGATTCGATCTGTCTCATCACTGCTTCGTTGGCATGACTTCCGGAAAGCAGTCCGGCGATTGCCGCCAACACTGCGAGAATCGCCGTACTCAGGGCCACCCACGAAATCCATTTCTCGCCGCCGTGCTCGGCATGGTGATGAATTTCTTCGTGCAAATGTTCCAACGGCACTTCGGCTTCTTCCATTGCACGTAGCTTAGAATCGCGAGTGCCCGGTTCAAGATGGAATCGACAAACTTCGTTACTCCTCCTTAATTGGTAACAATGGAAGCAACGGCGTCGCGAAAACTAAACTGCCAGATTTGTGGCCGGGCCTTCATGCCACAGAACGGCGCGATTGGCGACAACGTGCGGCCTTCCCTCGCTGAATTTATCAAATCGCAGCGGCCGAACTGGGACCCGCAGCAGTTCATTTGCTTCGCCGACCTCGGCATTTTTCGCAAAGATTACGTCAAGCGCGCGCTCGAGGATGAAATCGGCGAGCTCACCTCGCTCGATCAAGAGGTCATCGAAAGTCTGCAGCAGCACGAAGTGCTGACCGAGAACATCGAGCAGCAATTCGAGCGCAAGCTGACCTTTGGGGAACATTTGTCGGATAAAATCGCGGAGTTTGGCGGGAGCTGGAAATTCATCATCACGTTCGGCGGCGTTATCGTCGTCTGGGTCGTGCTCAACGCAGTGCTCCTGCTCGACCGCGGCTTCGATCCTTACCCGTTCATTCTCCTTAATCTTATCCTTTCCTGCCTGGCCGCATTGCAAGCGCCCGTCATCATGATGAGCCAAAACCGGGCGGAAGCGCGCGATCGATTACGGGCGGAAAACGATTATAAGGTCAATCTCAAAGCCGAGCTCGAGATCCGGCACCTGCACGAGAAAATCGATCACCTCCTGCGAAAACAGTACAATCGGCTCTTTGAGATTCAGCAGATCCAGATCGAACTGCTCGAAGAAATCAGCCAGAGAAAGCGCAGCTCAACTCGTGCGCAGCCGATATCGCCGGATAATTCGCCCGCCTAGTTTTCGTTCGCTTCCACAAAACTAGACAGGATTAACAGGATTGGACCTTAAAGAAGAGATTTAATCCTGCCTAATCCTGTCTCCTCCCTCGACTAAACTAAAACATAGCGACCGGTCTTTTTCGTTCCGATCCGGCGCACCAAGCCCGCTTTGATCAATGGTCGCAACAAATCGAGTGCGCCCTGCTTCGATACGCCGATTCCGTCCCAGATTTCGCGCGGCGCCATCGCCTTTTGCTCGCGCAAAAGATGTAACAATTGCTCCTGTTTCGGCCGCAGGACGAGCTTGGTCTTACCGGCATGTGCCGATAATTTTTGGATTCGAGTCCACACCCGCTCCAGCGTCCCGCGCAATCCCTCGGCGCTATATTCCAGCCAGCTCGTCAGATCGTCTTTTTCCTTTCGGACCTTGATGAAAGCGGCGTAGTAGCGCGGCCGATCTTCCCAATAGTACTCGTCGATCGAAAAAATATGATGGCTGTCAAAGCGGCGCCGGTACAGTTCCCACAACGCCAGCATCCGCCCGGTGCGTCCATTCCCGTCCGCGAACGGATGAATCGTTTCAAAACGATGATGAATAATAGCCGAGCTCAGAATCGGCGAAATTCTTGTTGCCTGGACGTTCCACCAATCGAGTAACGCCGACATCATCCCGTGCACTTTCTCGGGTGGCGGCGCGACATGACTTCCCACTCGCACCCGAATCGTCCGGTAACGTCCGGCAGTTCCCTGATCCATCACCGCGCCCGCCATGATGCGATGCAATTTTAATACCTCGGCGTGGGTCATCGCGCTGCGTTGCGCGTTCTTTTCCACAAAACGCAAACCGGCGAAATAATTGGTCACTTCCCGTTGCGAGCGCGGTCCCGTCGCCGGCACCTCCCGCCCCTCCTCGATCGCGCGCACCTGCTCCAGCGTCAGCGGATTCCCCTCGATAGCCGTGGAAGAATGCGCATTGCGGACACGGGTGTCCTTCTGCAGGGCCGGAATCCAGGCCACCTGCACCGCCGCCGCGGAAATCCGCTCATGCAAGGCCGCAACCTGCTCTACTTCGCTGAGAAGACGCGGGGTAATGGTGTAAACGGGCCGGTACTTCATAACGAATTAGTCAAGCATAAGTCAAGTTATGAGTCAAGCCGCGCAGACACGATTGGTCAAGCGCAAGTCAATTTTTGAGTCACCCCGGGCAGCGACCGCAACGGCTTGAATCGCACGCGAGACTGTCGCCCCCTCAGCCACGGAATTGAATTGCGCAGATGGCGTTAATTCTGCGACGTTGTCCGCGGGCCGGGGTCAGCGACCCCGGCTACAGGCGCAATTTGAAGCGAGTCGAGTTTTGCGCGGTCTCAGGCGATCTGCCGAATGCACTCTGCCACGATCGGGTGGAAGGCTGGTTCATTCCGGGAGCGTCACCGACCAAGACCTGCATGGTGCATCGCGCAGTGCTGGTCGATGTCGCTACCGGTTTGCGATTGCCAGTCGACAACCGCACCGGGTGGTCGGTTGTCACACCCCTACTTTTTGAAATTGCCGTTGAAGGCCTTGCCTCATCACCGGAACATAACCTTTCCATGTCTCGGCAATACACGCTGCAACGCACCCCCTCGGCTTTTACCGGGGCGATTGATTACGCGGCGGAATTGAATGAGCAGCAGTTGGCGGCGGTGACGGCGCCGCCAGGGCCGATGTTAATCATCGCGGGTGCAGGCTCGGGGAAAACGCGGACGCTGACGTATCGTGTCGCCTATTTGCTCGAAAACGGGGTGGATGCGCGCAACATCTTATTGCTGACTTTTACCAACAAAGCCGCGCGACAGATGCTCGATCGGGTGGCCAATCTGTTGCCGGTGGACGCGGCCGGGATTTGGGGCGGCACGTTTCATTCCATCGGCAACCGGATGCTGCGACGGCACGGCAGCGCACTGGGTTATGCATCCGGATTCACCATCATGGATCGCGAAGATCAAAAGGATTTGATCGCGACGGTAGTGGCGAGCTCGGGGATTGATCCGAAAGAAATGCGGTTCCCCAAGGCCGATGTGCTGGCCGACATTTTCAGTTTCGTCGTCAACACCGAGCGACCGATGGAGGAATTGCTTTCCGAAAAATTCCCTTATTTCCTTCCACTACTCGAGCAGATCAAAGATGTGCAGGCGCGTTATGAACGGAAGAAGAAAGCGACGAACTCCCTCGATTTTGACGATCTCCTTGAGAAAACGCTGCGAATGCTAGTCGAGCACGAACACATCGCGCGCGTTTACCGGCGACAATTCCAATTCCTCCTGGTCGACGAATATCAAGACACGAACAAAATCCAGGCCGATTTTATCGATCTACTCGCCAGCGAACATCAGAACGTGATGGTGGTCGGCGATGATGCGCAATCGATCTACTCCTGGCGCGGCGCGAATTTCCAAAACATCCTTGAATTTCCGAACCGCTATCCGAAGGCGCAGATGTTCCGGATCGAGCTCAATTATCGCAGCGTGCCTGAGATTCTCGAAGTCGCCAATCGTGCGATTGCCGCCAACGTCAAGCAGTTCAAAAAGAACCTGAGCGCGACGCGCGACTCGAAAGCGATGAAGCCAGCGCTCATCGCGCTGAACGATGGGAGCGAACAGGCGCAATTCGTGGCCCAACGAATCCTCGAGCTGCGCGATGAAGGAGTGGAGCTAGACGAAATCGCGGTGCTTTATCGCGCGCATTATCACGCGGTCGAATTGCAGCTCGAACTGTCCCGCCGCGGCATTCCCTACCAAATCACCAGCGGAATTCGATTTTTCGAGCAGGCCCACATCAAGGACGTCGCGTCGTTCATTCGTTTCGTGGCCAATCCACGGGATGAAGTCGCATTCAAACGCATGGTCCGATTATTGCCCGGCATCGGCGGTAAGCTGGCCGAGAATCTTTGGGCTGGCTGGGAGAAAGAGCTAAACGCTTCACCACTTCCTGTAGCCAGAGTCGATGACTCCGGCCCGGGATCAACGATCCCGGCTACAGAAGCAGCAGCGGCCGACGACTCCCAAAGAGTTCGCGAGCAAGGCCGCGGCTACAGCATCGGTGAGCGGTTGCTCAAACTCAGCGTGAGCGCACGCTCAAAAAAAATGTGGGAACAACTGGCGCAAACACTCGACGAAATTGCGCCGAAGGGAAAACCGAACCCGCCGAGTGAGATGATCGTGTCGGTGGTGGAAGCGATCTATGACGATTACGCGAAGGCGAACTTCACCAATTACGAACTGCGCCGCGAAGATTTGAATCAGTTGGCGTCGTTCGCCCGCCAATTCAGCGACGCGCAGGAGTTTCTGTCGCAGCTCGCGTTGATCAGTAACGTCGACGCCGAGCCGACGCCGAATGCAGCAGCCGACAAGGAAGCGGTAAATCTGTCATCGGTACATCAGGCGAAAGGCTTGGAATTTCACACCGTGTTCGTCATTTGGCTGACCGACGGAATGTTCCCGAGCTCGCGCTCGCTCGAAACACGCGATGCCATTGAAGAAGAACGCCGCCTCTTTTACGTCGCGATCACGCGCGCGCGTGACGAACTGTATCTCAGCTACCCACACATGCGCTTGAATGCCGGTTTTGGCGACGTTTTCCAGCGGCCATCACGGTTCCTCAAGGAAATTCCGAGTGAGCTCGTCGAAGATTGGAATATCACGAGGGGATGATCATCCGCAGATTTCGTAGATCTACCCGGATAAAAAACGATGCCTCGAATCTGCGGAAATCTGCGTAATCTGCGGACCTGAATGAATTTGTCGCCGGAAAATAAGATCGCAGGCGTTCTCGCCCCGTTGTTTGCACTGCGAAGCCAGCATGGTCTCGGGATCGGGGACGTCGAGACGCTGCGCGAATTTATTGAGTGGGCGCGGGAGATTGGATTTCGGGTCGTGCAACTGCTGCCGATCAACGAAGTCGGCCGCGATAATTCGCCCTACAACGCCATCAGCGCAATGGCGATTGAACCGACAACATTGCACCTCGCTCCCGGTTCGCCGGCGGAACTGACGCAGGAGGCATTCGAAAGCGTGATGGCTAACGAGAATTTGGAAGCGCTGCGACACGGGCCGGTTAAGTATGACCGGGTCAGGAAGTCGAAACGGGAGTTGCTCGAGTGCGCGTTTAACAATTTCCAACTCAACCCAATTGCAAATCGTCAGACGAAATTCGATCAATTTTGCGAACGCGAATCACGTTGGCTGAAGTCGTACGCGTTTTTTCGTGTGCTGATGGAGTTGAACGGCGAAAGCGAAACCTGGGATGAATGGCAACTTGAACATCGCGATCCGAAGACGGCACGGACCTGGCTGGGAGAACAGCCAACCGACATGCGCACCGAATTTTCGGAACGCGAAAAATTCTTCTGCTACGTGCAATGGATCGCGGACGAACAATGGCACGAGGTACGCAAATTTGCCGAAGAACGCGGTGTCGCTCTGATGGGCGACATTCCGTTCGGCGTCAGTTATTACAGCGCCGATGTTTTCAGCGAGCGCGAGATTTTCCATCTCGATTGGTCGGGGGGCGCGCCGCCAGAGCCGTACTTCAAAGACGATGCGTTCACGATGAAATGGGGACAAAACTGGGGCATCCCGGTTTACAACTGGCCAGCACTGCGGGCGCAAGACTTCGCCTGGTGGCGACAGCGGGTGCGCGGGGTAAAACGAATCTTCCACATCTTCCGTATTGATCACGTGCTCGGGTTTTACCGGATCTACGCCTTTCCGTGGCGGCCAGCTAAAAACAAAGAATTTTTGCCGCTTGATTGGAATGCGATGCTCGCGAAAACCGGCGGACAATGGCCCCATTTCACGCCGCGCGACGATGAAAAACCGGAGAATGCGGAAGCGAATCGTCGCGAAGGCGAGGAATATTTGCGGATGGTGCTTGCTGAGAGCGGAGCGACCCGTGTCGTCGGTGAGGACCTCGGCACGGTGCCAGGATATGTGCGACCAAGTTTGCACTCGCTGGGCATTGCCGGGTTTAAAATTCCGCAGTGGGAATTTCTGCATGGGCAAATGACACCCGGAAGTCACTTCGAAAGGTTATCAGTCACGACTTATGCGACGCATGATCACAAGCCGATTCGTCAATTATGGGCGGAAGCAGTCGACGAAAAATCGCCGACTCATGCTCAGGCGCTGGAAGATGTCCTCAAGATCGCGCAGTTCTCCGGGATCGTGCCGCGCGAAGGGCTTGAGTACGAGCGTGATTTTTATCCCGCAATGATGAGTGCACTGTTCAATAGCAACTCGTGGCTCGCGATTGTGATGATCACCGATCTCCTCGCTCGCAAAGATCGATTCAATGTTCCCGGGACGACTCTCGAGACGAATTGGGCACGGCGTTTGTCGAAAACGATCGCGCAAATGCGCGACAGCCGCACAATTCGGCGCAGAATAAAAGTGATTCGCGAGCTGCTGGAGAAAAGCGGAAGAATTTGATCCACAGGTTTCGCAGATTTCCGCAAATTAAAATTCCGGAAAAAATCTGTGTAAATCCGCGTAATCTGCGGATAAGAGACTCTATGAAATCTGCAATCAAAGTCGCCGTTACCGGCGCGGCCGGACAGATTGGTTACTCGCTCGTTTTCAGGATTGCCTCCGGAGCCATGTTTGGTCGTGAGCAACCAATCGCCTTGTCGTTAATCGAAATTCCGAATGCGCTCGGCGCGCTCGATGGCGTGGTCATGGAATTGCACGATTGCGCCTTCCCGTTGCTGAAATCGATTACGCCGACCGCCGACCTGGATGAAGGATTTCGCGATGTGAATTGGGCACTGCTTGTGGGCAGCGTGCCGCGCAAAGCGGGAATGGAACGGAAAGATCTGCTTGGAATTAACGGCAAGATTTTTGTTGGCCAGGGTAAGGCGATTGAAAAGAACGCCGCGGCGGATGTGCGGACGCTGGTGATCGGAAATCCGTGCAACACCAATTGCCTGATCGCGATGAACAATGCGAAGCAGATCCCAAGTGATCGCTGGTTCGCAATGATGCGGCTCGATGAAAATCGCGCTAAAGCGCAGCTCGCACACAAAGCTGGCGTCGACGTCACAACGGTGGCGAACATGACGATCTGGGGAAACCATTCCGCCACGCAGTATCCGGACTTTTATAATGCAAAAATAAATGGGCGCGCGGCGAACGAAGTCATTGGTGACGAAGCGTGGCTCAAGGGGGATTTCATTTCGACGGTTCAACAGCGTGGCGCTGCGATTATCAAAGCGCGGGGGCTCTCGTCAGCGGCGTCGGCTGCGAACGCGGTGATCGACACCGTGCGTTCTTTAACAACCGATACGCCCGGGAAGGATTGGCACAGCGTCGCGCTCTGTTCGAACGGCGATTACGGCGTTGAGAAAAACTTGATCGCATCCTTTCCGACGCGCGTGAAAAGCGGAAAAGTGGAAGTGGTGACCGGAGTGCCGATCAACGAATTCAGCCGCGGGAAAATCGACGCGAGCGTGAACGAATTAAAGGAAGAAAAGTCGCTGGTGGGCGACTTGTTAGGCGCCTGATCCTTGTCCTCCCGAACCGTGAAAACGGTGGGGACCTCGCGTCCGGGGATGATTGGACTGCCCAATCCGCTCGAAGTGAGTCGATTGTGAATTGCCCATATCGTTCGCTCCGGACTGATCGCGAGTCGGCAGCGTGAACCAAAAGGTGCTTCCTTTTCCAGGTTCGCTCTGAACGCCGATCTTTCCTTGGTGCGCTTTCACAGCAAGCTGGCAAAAGGCGAGCCCCAGACCAGTCGAATGCCGATGTTGGCGGCCACTGTTTGTTTGTCCAAATTTCTCAAAGATGTATTCATGCTGGTCGCGCGGTATCCCCTCGCCGTTGTCGCTGACAGAAATGGTGACGTCAGCCCCCGTGCGCTCAACATTTATCCGAATTGTTCCATCTGATTTTGTGAATTTCAGCGCATTGCTGATGAGGTTCTCAAGAATCCGCCGGATGACATCGGCATCGCAAGAGACTGCCACTGGTTCGCGTGGCATCTCGCAACGAAGAGTACGACCTCGCAGGACGGGGGTAAATCGATCCACAGCGTTGCGCGCGATCTCCGCGAGGTCGTGATCTTGTAAGCGGAGTGGCATTTTACCTGCCTCGAGCCGACCGACATCCAGAAGCGTAGTGATCATGTCGCTCATGTCATCCGCGCCCCGTTTTGCCCCAGTAACACACTCTGCTTCATCAGGATTCAATTTTTCGGACGCCATCTGTTCCAGAACATCGACATAGCCGGTAACCAAGCTCAGGGGCGAGCGCAGATCATGAATGATCATATGGGTAAGGTCATCCCGCGTTTGTAATGTCGACCGAAGTCTGCCTTTCTCGAGACGTTCAAAGGTGAAATCCGAAACCAGGCAGAAAAAAACTATCGAGTTGAGGGCCAGAAGTGGTGGCAGGCAGGGAAGATAAAGGTTTTGGTGGTTGTAAAACCAAAGGGCGAAAAATGGTACAGCGGCGTCAATCCCCATGAGAGCAAGCAAGCGCAGCCACGGAGACCGGATGCTTAGCCACAGGACAGTTCCGAGGATGGCGGTCAGTATCGTCACAACTGCCCTGGCAAATGGCGAAAGGTCTCTGACTGATTCGCCATGGAGCAGGGCATTGAGAACGTTGAGGTGGACCTCGGCCCCTGGCATCGGGCCAAACGGCGTCAGCAATTCATCCTTCTGCCACTTTCCTTCCGCCCCGACGACCACAATCTTGTCGCGGACGAGCTCGCCGGAGCGGTAATTGTGTTCCCAGTATTCCGGAACAAAGATTTCGAAGAGCGGGCGGGGACGAAAAGCCGTTCGTGGCGGGCCGGTGAACCGGATCAGATGCTCGGCGAGATCGTTTGGAATCAGTTCTGGGTGCCCGGCTTTTGAAACAACGCGTGCCGACAACGAAAGGTAAGTCGCGACCGGATTCTCGCGCTCACGAAAAGCAACTCGATATTGAGCTCCGCGCACAACATTGTTTTCATCAGCAAAAAAATTCGTGAACCCGACGCGTTCATCTTGCGTCGGTGTCTTCGGGATCAACGTTTCGGCCGGCGGCTCATAGCTGGAAGGAATTCTGGACGATCGCTCGATGTTGTCAGGAGAAACGAAATTGCTTCCAATAACCGCGTGAGCCTTGAATTTCTCCAGTGCGACCCGAAAGGCATCATCACCGGGGGCGGAAGCGGAAAATAGGCAATCGAAAGCGACAACCTTTGCGCCAGCGCGGACGAGACGCTCCAGAATCATGGCGTAGATTTCGCGGTTCCAAGGCCAACCTCTGCTCATGATCTCGAGGGCGCGGCGCGATCTGGGATCGCTTGAACTGGACGAGAACAACCCTTGAAGGTCGAGTGTTTCATCCAGGGTTACAGAATCGGAATCAATGGCGAGGAAGAGCAGGTCTGGATTAGCCGGAGTTGTGCGGCCGGAGCGGGCGATGACGTCCCGAATCCGGGATTCGGTCTGCCTGTAATAGTCGGGAGAGGTGAAATCCAGTAGGGTCGCGGCTGCGGCACAAAGCGTTGCAAAGAGAAGGACGACCAGGGTGCGCCTATTGGGCATGATGGTCCGACCCAGCGGGAAATATGCCGATAGAGAGAACGCTTTCGGCTGCGTCCCACGGATGGGGTCCACTGGTGGGACCTGAGGTTCTCGGGGTGAGGCCAAAACTGGTTGATGATTCGATTCTAAATACAGAATTTATACAACAATCGCCAGAATATGCTCAAGACCAGGTTTGCTCTAGCCGCTGTCGCCCTCTATTCCGGCGTCTTTGTTGAGCAATCCGTTGCTGGCCCTCTCACCTCCGCCGAGGTCACCAAAATCATCAACCGGGTCAGTGTGATCGAGCCCGCAAAAGGCGATCGTCCTGCTGCCGTGCGCGATGTCATCAAAGATGATCTCGGTCTACAGACGGGCGCCAGATCCCGCTCGGAGTTGCTTTTTCAGGATAACACCCTGACGCGCGTCGGTGCGGAGACATTTTTCAGTTTCAAAACCGGCACACGGGACATGACTCTGGAGAAAGGATCCATGCTTCTGCAAGTGCCGAAAGGATTAGGCGGAGCGAAAATTCACACCGCGGCGGTCACGGCGGCCATCACCGGCACGACGATAATGATGGAATATAGCCCTGGGCAATACCTTAAGGTTCTGGTGCTCGAAGGTAGCTTGCGTTTATCGCGAAATGGATCCCATGATTCATTAGTTTTGCATCCGGGAAAAATGGTGATCATGCGACCGGACGCAAAAAAGATTCCCGACCCGATCGACGTTGATCTGGCACAGATCGTTAGGACATCGACCTTGGTAAACTTTCCCGGCAGTAATATTTTGCCCAGCATGCCGCTTATTCAGGCGGCAATCACCGACCAGGCTAGGGAATTGAAACAAGGAACACTTGTTCCGACAAATTTGGTGATGGGGCACGGCACCACCGTGGTTTTGGCTTCAAACAATCAGCTGAACAAAACCATCGGCTCACTCACCGGCGTAGGCGCGAGTCACAACGGCGCGCCCGTAGCCACAACCGCGACCTCCGCTGCCGCAAACAATGTTCTGGGCTCTGGCCCTGCGGTTTCGGTCTCCAGCAGCGCTCAGCTTGTGTCGCTGCTGGGCAACGCTGCCCCCGGTTCTGGCGGGACAATCAACGTTGCTCCGGGCCCCGTTAACACCGGTGCAAGGGTGGCCGGGGCAGTCAGCACCAGCGCGGGTAGTGCTAGCGTGAACGTCGGCGCCAACGTCTCGTTAGGCGGCAAATGACGGTAAGCTCCGCTGGCCCTCCCCAACACTAGCGGGACTGCCAATTGTTGGAAGCAATCCGACTGCGGGCAACGGTATCGGGTCACTTCCAGGGTGTACTCGGCCCGAGACCCAAAGAGTGATCTACTTCAGTAAAAAGTAGTAAGAGATCCTCCGGTTTCGCTAAGGGTAACAAAACATAGGCGCTACTTCTTGCGCCTGGACGTCTTAAGCAAATATATCCCGTCGCGCATGCCATATACACAGTGCGGCAGAACGTCCCCCTATCACGGATTCGTATCACACGGGATTGGTAGGGCGAGATTGCCTAGCCGATGCTCGCTAATGATCCGATTGCTGCATCATGGCACGGGCTTTGGCGAGATTGCGTTGCGCGTTGACGTTGTCGGGCGCGCGAGAAAGATCGCAAAGGATGGAGCGAGCAGTCATGCCAGTCCGGCTCTGACCTCGATGCGAATGTTCGGCGGCGAAGCCGCTATCCTTTGGCATCGCCCGACGGAGTGGCCGATCCACCTCGACGGCGCCAACCTTTCATACAACATTTATTGCTCCTGAATTAGCAGCTCTGTCTTCCGAGCAAACGCGAAGGATTTCTCCCAAACCCGAGAGCAATCGTGAGATCATTCGTCCGAGCCGGACTGGCATTATCTTCGCGGCTCAAGATGACAATTTATTGCCAGTGAGGCGTTCGAAGGCCTCGACGTATTTCGCGCTCGTCTTCTCGATAATTTCCGGCGGCAAATGAGGCGCGGGCGGCGTTTTGTCCCAGTCGAGGGTTTCCAGATAATCGCGGACGAATTGTTTATCGAAACTGGGCGGGCTTTGTCCAACCACATACTGGTCTTTCGGCCAGAAACGCGACGAATCCGGCGTAAGACATTCGTCAATCAGCAGCAACTTCCCGTCGAGCGTACCGAATTCGAATTTAGTGTCGGCGACAATGATGCCGCGTTCACTCGCGTAATCCCGTCCGGCGGAATAAATTTCCAGACTTAACTTTTCAACCCAAGCGGCGGTTTCGTCGCCGAGCAAACGGCGACACTCGTTCATGTCGATGTTTTCGTCGTGACCCTGTTCGGCCTTGGTTGAGGGCGTGAAGATGGCCTTCGGTAACGGCGAGGCCAGCTGCAAGTTCGGCGGCAATTGGATTCCGCAAACACTTTGCGATTGCTGGTATTCCTTCCAACCGGATCCGGCCAGATAACCGCGCACCACGCATTCGACCGTGAGCGGTATGGTTTTGCGCACAATCATGGAACGACCAGCCAACTGATCGCGGAATTTTTTTAATTGCGCAGGAAACTCATCGAAATCCGCCGTGACAAAATGATTATCGATCTTCTGAAAACGCTGGAACCAGAACGCCGAAATCTGATTTAAGACCGCGCCTTTGAATGGAATCGGATCAGGCAGGATTACGTCGAAGGCGGAGAGGCGATCGCTGACGACGAAGAGGAGGGTGTCGCCGAGGTCAAAGACTTCGCGGACTTTGCCGCTGCGTAGTTTTTTAATTCCCGGAAGGTCGATGGAGCTTTGCGGTCGAGTTTGCATTCCCCAACGCTGAACGCTCAACACCCAACTTTCAACGTCCAATCAAGAGGCCGTTTGCTTGGTTGAGCGTTGGACGTTGGACGTTGGACGTTGGACGTTGATCTTTCTATGGCTGGAATTGTCGTTCGACCGCGCGCCCGAATCCTGCATGGCCACGACTGGGTTTTCTCGAGCGAAGTACTAAAGGTTTTTGGCGACCCGGCCGATGGCGACGTCATTTCGATCAAGGACGGACGCGACAAAATGCTGGGGAGTGCGATCTGGAATTCGAAGTCGCAGATTGTGGCGCGGCGTTTCTCTCATCGGCGGCAGGAGCTTGATGTTGATTTCTTCAAACGAAGAATCACGCAGGCGGTGGAATATCGTGCCCGCCGCCGGTTGAACCCGGAACTGCATCGCGTGGTTTGGAGCGAGAGTGATGGAGTGCCGGGGGTAATTCTCGATCGATACAGGGATCAATTTGTTTTGCAACTAACGACTCTTGGGATGGATCAACGCCGGGAAATATTGGTCGATGCAATCCAAGAGGCTCTGCTTCCGGGAAATATCATCGAGCGCAGCGACGCGGCGGTGCGACGCGCGGAAGGTTTACAACCAACTAGCGGGGTGCTGCGGGGCGAGGCTCGGCAATACGAATTCGAAATCTGTGGGGTGAAACTTCTGATCGATCCTCTGAGCGCGCAAAAGACCGGATTTTATCTCGACCAACTTCCGCATTATCCGGCGGTAGCGGGGTTGGCGGCAGGTAGACGCGTTCTCGATTGCTTTACCAACGAGGGAGCATTCGCGCTGACCTGTGCCCGGGCGGGCGCGACCGATGTAATCGGTGTCGAGATGCAGACGAACGCCCTCGCGGCCGCGCGCGAAAATGCGAAACGCAATCAACTTACGGCGCGCTGGGTCGAACAGGATGTCTTTCCCTATTTGCGCGCCGCAGAGAAAGCCAGAGCGCAATTTGACCTAATCATTCTCGACCCGCCGTCGTTCACGAAAACGAAAAGCGGCATACGCGACGCCATTCGCGGTTATCGGGAGCTCCATTTACGCACCTTCAAGTTGCTCTCGCGCGACGGAATCCTGGCGACGTTTTCCTGTTCCCACCACATTAGCGATGCAATTTTATCCGAAACAATTTCGGCGGCACTGGTGGACGCGCGCCGATCGGCGCGACGGCTCCGACGTTTCGAACAAGCGCTCGATCACCCAGTCGTACCGACCATGCCGGAGACGGAATATTTCAAGGGCGTGTTGTTGGAAATGAGGCCGTCGATTTGAAGTCCGAGCCGGACTGCATGTAAGAAACAGCTGTTCCTCGTGTCTCCGTGATGCGATCAGTCGGAAGAAAAATTTCGTCAATGACGATGAAAAATGTGGAAATTCGAAGTTGAATCTTTAATGTCCGATTAAATTGGAGCCGGGCACAACGCTTTGCTCCGCAAACCCATGCCAGAACGGACTCGTGCGATGGAACAGATGCTGGAATTAACCGAGGAAGATGCAGTTACTCCCGAGCTGCTCGATTCACAGGTGCAAAAGGCGCAGGAACAACTGCTGCAATTGCGCCGCCAACAGGAGCAGATCGAAAAACAAAAGCGCGAACTGGAGGAACTCAGCCGGCGGCAGGAGGAATTAGAGCGCGGTCGGGCGGAGATGACCGACAAGCTGACGCGTTCTCTCGTCG
>Ga0207701_10003490_pt1 | contig 16125 bp, 15 predicted proteins | sample KBSSwiSSwithPhiX_FD_184294 | JGI IMG/M metagenome (GOLD analysis project Ga0207701, IMG submission 184294) | Switchgrass rhizosphere bulk soil microbial communities from Kellogg Biological Station, Michigan, USA, with PhiX - S5 (SPAdes) (version 2) | ecosystem: Environmental > Terrestrial >... | reverse complement strand
CCTCGATCAGCCGCATCCGGACCACTTCGGCTCGCCGGAGCCCGAGCCCGATATTAGCAGTAGCCGATCCAGTCGTATCGGTATGGCCGACGACCGCCACCTGCGGCGCGGGATACAGCTTGACCGAGTCCTGAACCTGGCTGACGAGCTTTTGGCTCTCCGCGGTCAGTTCGTCGGAATCGAACTCGAAATATAAGGTGAAGTGGGCGGGTGCAGGAGGTTGCGCGGCGATGGCAGCGCCAAACCGCCGCATCACCTCTTCCTCACTCATGATGGTGACGGCCTCCGGTGCCACTCCCGGCACGACGCGGGTCGAGGCCCGCGCCGTGCTGAGCTCGACGCTGCCGTTCGGATTGGAGACGGTGGCGCGGCCGACGGTGCCGTCGGCTTCTGGAAGGATGACGACCGTAGCTTGTCCCTTCGGCTGCGGAGTTCGTGACCGGAACGGACCGCAGGCCCACTGCAGGCCTGCGGCAACCGCGACCAGTACGACCACTCTGCGCGCGAAGGTCATTCAGGCACGACGTGGAGCGCTAGTGATGTTCCCCGGACGCCAACGATGGCCGATGGCGTTTCGAGACGAACGGAGTCGGGTGCGAGCTTCGCGATCTGACCGGATACGTACACGGCGATGCCGCGCAGGAAGCTCATAGCAAGACCGACGGAACCCTGCGCCGGTGCATAACGGAACGAGTTCAGACGAACCTCGCTGCTGGGACCGAGCGACAACCGGGTGTCGTCATCGAGCGTGATGCCGAGACGACCGTCATCACCTGTCCTGAGGCTATCCGACTCGAAGACGGTTTGACCGACTTCGGCCGGGATCGTGCCACCGGACCGGACGATAAACGCGGATCCGGAGACCACTTTGATTCGCCCCGCCGGAGATGATTGCTGGGCAAACGCCGGCGCCGCCAGGAGGACGAGTCCGATGGCAACGAGCCAGTGTTGACGGGCCTTCATAAGGACGCTCCATTAAGGGGGCTGAGTTCTACTGTGCCAGAGACGGCGGTCCAGAACAAGGACGACCTGCGAGGTTAAAACCGTGCGATTTCGATTCGACCAATATTGAATCCTGGTCACCGAATCTGTAAGGCAAGGCCCGGGCGCGCGGGCAAACCACTGGCCACTATGGCCAGCGGCTTGATGCCGCCAGGCGCGCTCGCACACGCGCCGGCGGCGTGATCGGATCGATGCGTCGGCGGCGTTCAGCGAGTGATTCGGAACTGCGGCGCGGGCGCATCACGCCACAAATACATGTCGCCGATTCGCCGCAGGAACCCTTCTTCGAGCAGCGCGTCGAACACCTCCGTACAGTGGGTTTTATCGAGAGACCAGCGCCTCTGCGCTTGTGGGAGTGTGACGACGATGCCGGGGTGTTCCTGGAACTCGCGACGGATGCTGGCGATGAGGCGAGCGGTCGACATACTGACTCCAGTCTTCACGCAGCAGGCGCTCGAGGGAGACGAACGACCGATGCGGCGCAGGCCGCGCGTGAGCAAAATTGTGTCCAGTGCAGATCCGCGCAACGCCCCGCTTGGACGATTCTTTGCTACGCCATGCCATGGTGGATACGCCCGTTCGTTTGCTCGTCGTCGATCTCGATGCTGGTCACCCTACGGCGATGGCAGACATCGCCGACGAGGATTGCATCGATATCCGTACGGCAGTGGATGCCAGCGGTGCGATCCGGCAGTGCCGCCTCGAATATCTCGACCTGGTGATGATCAACGCCAGCGTTGGCGACTCCTCGGCGGTCAGCCTCCTCGAGAACATCCGCACGCTGCGCCCGACTGTTCGAGCCGTCCTGATGAACGGCACGCACGTTTCGATTCGGCAGCTGCTGCGTGAGCTGCGCAGCGAGCCTCGGCACGTTCCCTGTTTCGACGAGTTCCAGCAAATGGGACCGCACGCCTTCGCCCTGCCCGCCACCGCGTAAGCACGAAGGTCACGAAGAGTACGAAGGTCACGAAGATAGTTGCTCTTCGTGTCCCTTCCAGTCCTTCGTGCGTGTGGCCTTCGTGTCGTGTGACAATGTCGCGCGATGAGTGTCGAACGGATCGATCTGAAGACGGACGATGGCGTCCTGGACCTGCATGTGTTCACGCCCGAGGCGGGCGCCGGCCCGTGGCCGGCGGTCCTGCTCTACATGGATGCGTTTGGCATCAGGCCCGAACTGGCCGGCATGGCTCAGCGCCTGGCCTCGAACGGCTACGTGGTCGCCCTTCCGAATCTCTACTACCGCACTCCATTCGCGCCATTCGCGCCGAATGTCGTCGCCTCGGAAAGCGCGGAGCGCGAGCGATTCAAGAGCATGATTGCATCCATCAATCAGGCGATGGTGATGCGCGACACGCGCCTGGTGATCGCGCGGCTGGACCAGCATCCGCTGGTAAAGCGAGACGGCATCGCTACCCTGGGCTATTGCATGGGTGGTGGCTATGCGCTCAGCGCGGCTGGAACGTTTCCCGATCGGGTTGTCGTTGCTGCATCGTTCCACGGCGGATCGCTCGCGACCGACAAAGCCGATAGTCCCCACCGGCTCGCTCCTCAGATGCGTGCCCGCGTCTACGTGGGCGCCGCCGAGATCGACGCGAGCTTTCCACCCGAACAGCAGATGCGGCTCGAGCAGGCGCTCACCGATGCCAGTGTCCCGCATAAAATCGAGATCTACGCCAAGGCGAAGCACGGCTTTGCCGTAACGGGTCATATCGCGTTCGATCAGGAGGCATCGGATCTCCACTGGCGCCGTCTAGTGGAGCTGTTGAAGGAAACGCTGCTGTAGCGCACGATTGGATATTTCGGGAGGCTTCATGAAACGTGGAGTGGTAGTGATGATGGGCACGATCGCAGTCCTGACGGCTGCGACGACCGCGCTGGCGCAAGGCCGTGGCGGAGGGGCCGCTCCCGCATGCACCACGGTGCAGTGCGATGTGCTTGGTGACTGGGGCAGAAGCTACGCATTGCTGATCGGCGAGGCCGAGGCGATGCCCGAAGACAAATACGGATTCAAGCCGACACCGCCGGAGGAGAGTTTCGGTCAGCGGCTGATGCACGTCGCCGGGATCGACGTGAAGCTGCTCAGCACCCTGGGAGGAAAGACGCCGGCTCCGATGGTGAACACCCAGGCGACGTCGAAGGCCGACATCGTCGCGGCGCTTCGACAGGTGAACGATTACGGCGCTGCGGTGCTCAAGGAGTTCAACGATCAACAACTTGCCGAGCGCGTCGCTTCGCTGCCGTTCATGGGTCCGACTGCGAGCCGCCTGCGCGTCATTTACTTCTCGATGTCGCACAGCCAGGACATCTACGGACAGCTCGTCGTCTATCTGCGTCTCAGCGGCATAACGCCTCCTGCCAGCAACCGGCCGTAGTAAATGGGGTCGGGGGTCATTTGATCAGGACACTTCACGAGGAATCCACGTCAGGAACTGTCCACAACAAATGACCCCCGACCCCAATTGAGCGCCGGGGAGTTGAATCACCGTCGTAGCGGACCTGCTCCAGGAAGAGCCCTGACGCTGGCGCCGTCAGCCGCGCCGGCAACTCGGAATCAGTCGAGAGCATCGCGACCGCTTCGTCGGCTGACAGACCACGGCGGCCGACTTCCACGATCACGCCGACAAGTCGCCGCACCATCTTCCAGATGAAATGCGATCCCTCGACACGAAAGAGGATGAGATCCCCGAACTCCTGGATCTCGAGCGCGTTCAATTGGACGGTAGTCGACTTCTTCCCCGGGTCGTCGTCGGAAAACGATCGGAAGTCGTGGAACCCTACGAGACGCTCGCCGAGCTGACGCATTCTCGCGACGTCGAGATCGTCCTTGACCCACCAGACGAACGGCTTGGCAAACGCGGTCCGTCGACGCGCGACCTGGTAGATATAGGTGCGCGAGCGAGCGCTGTGACGGGCGTGGAAAGTGTGCCGGACTTTCTGAATGCCGAGGATGTTGATGTCCGAGGGCAGCTGGTCGTTGATGCGGCGCATCAACGTGTCGGGCGGTACTGACGTCACGAGATCGAGGTGCGCCACCTGGGCAAGTGCATGGACGCCGGCATCCGTGCGGCCTGATCCGTACAACTCGAACTCGCGGGTTCCGGCCACTTCCGCGATTGCCCGCTCGAGTTCTCCCTGCACCGTTCGAGCATTCTTCTGCACCTGCCAGCCGCTGTAGCGCGTGCCGGCATACTCGATCGTCAGCTTGAACCGCATGACCCAGCTACCTAGCTACCCAGCTACCCAGCTACCCGGTTACCTCGCCCCCTTCATCCGCTCGAGGACCTGTCCAAGTTGTCGCAGTTCCTCGCCGTAGGTCGCCCAGTCGCCGCCTTTTTGCGCAGCTACGGCGCGCTCGTAATGCGCTTGCGCTTGAGCCGCTAACGTGGCGAGGTCCGGGCTCGCGGCCGATGGAGGCGCAGCGTTTCCAGGCGGCGCGGAGACAGGCGCTGCGGTGGACGTGGAGGTGCTGGCGGTGGACGTCGACGTGGTCGGAGCGGCTGTTTTGCCACCAAAGAGTTCCGCGAGTCCGGCCTCGAGCGTTTCCTCCATCACGATGCGGTTCTCGTAGGCGACGATGACGCGGGTGAGTTCGGGTATTCGGCCACCGGACGCGCGCAGATACAACGGCCGAACGTAGATCAGCGACTCCTCAATCGGGATCACCATCAGCGTGCCCCAGATGACTTGTGAGCCCTGCTGATTCCACAGCGTGATCTGCGGCGAGATCACCTGATCCTGGGAGATGCGAGCGACGACCTGCCGCGGGCCGAAGACGAGCTTCTGTTTCGGAAACTCGAAGACCCGCATCTTGCCGTAGTGCTCCACGTCGCTGCGCGCGACGAGCCACGCTGCGAGGTTGTCGCGCCGCCGCGGCGTGAATGGCAGCATCTGGATGAACTCGGCCTCTGGCTCGCCTGGCAGCCGCATGATGGTGTAGTACGGCTGCATCGCCCGGTTCTCGCTCCCATCGTCGACGGTCGGGATCTCCCACTGATCTTCACGGTTGTAGAACACCGCGGGTTGCGTCATGTGGTAAGTCGCGAAGACCTGCGCCTGAAGCGCGAAGATGTCCTCGGGGTAACGGACGTGCGAGCGGATGCTCGCCGGCATCTCGTCGAGCGGCTTGAACGTGCCGGGGAAGATGCGCGCGTAGGTGGCCGCGATCGGATCGTTCGGATCCGCCAGATACGCCGTCGTCGTGCCGTTGTAGGCGTCGATGACGAACTTCACCGAGTTGCGGATGTAGTTCACCGGGCCGGATGGAGTCGAATAGGGATAGAAATTGCTGGCCGTGTAGGCATCGAACAGCCAGAAAAGTCGCCCATCGGCGACAACGAGGTATGGATCCTGATCGAGGAAACGCAGAAATGGCGCCAGCGTCTGGATGCGTTCGCGGATATTCCGATTGAAAAGGATCTTGCTTTCAGGCCCGATGTCGTCACTGAGGAGGATCTGATAGGACCCGAAACGCAGGGCAAACACAAACTTGCGCCAAAGCGAACCGAGGGCGACTCCACCGGTGCCTGAATACTGCGTGAACTCGTTGTCGTCACCGCGAGGGTAATGGAACTCCCGGGTCCTGGAGTGCACGATGACGTAGTCGTTGGTCAGTTCTCCGAAGTAGATGCTCGGTTCATCAATTTTCAGATCGACGGTCGATTGTGGCGGGAGATCGCGCACGAAGAGGACAGGAAGACCCTCGCTGGTCACCTGGTTCACTGGTCCAAGCGTCAACCCGTAGCCGTGCGTGAACGTCATTCGCTCATTGACCCATGTGCGATTCGGCAGGCTAGCAGAGTTCAGCTCACGCGCAGACAGCATCACCTGGCGCAGCGCGCCGTTGATTCGATAGCGATCGTTGTCGACCGACACGAAATCGTAGTAGGTCCGGATCTCCTGAATCTGCCCGAAGGTCTCGAGCAGCGGCTGGTGATCCCAGAGCCTGACGTTTTCGAGCGTGGCCGCATTGTTGGCAATGTCGGTGCGGGTCAACAGCGCATCGCCAGACAACGGCCGCTCCTCGACCGCCTCGAGTCCAAACGCCCGCCTGGTTGCCACGATGTTGTTCTCGATGAACGGTGTCTCGCGCACCTGTTCATTGGGAGTGACGACGAAGCGCTGGAGGAGGGAGCTGTAGACCTCACCACCAATCGATGCGACCAGGTAGAGCCCGATGGCGAGAGGAATCGGCCAGTTGCGTGAATCAAACGCCTGCCAGGCGGCGAGCGCGGCGCCGATGAGGGCGGCGGCCATCAGCAGCAATGCGGCCGGCATGCGTCCGTACACGTCGGCGTAGCTGGCGCCGTGAATGAGCCCTGATGATTCGATGAGGTGCTCTGCGCGTTGCATCCACGCGCCCCACGCCAGCAGGAGGAAGAACGTGCCCGCGAGGAGAACCAAATGCCGGCGTGCGGCGGGCGATGGTGAGAGCCGCGCCGGGAACCCGGACGTCAGCTGACCTGAAACGAGGTAGATCGCGGCCGTGCTCACAGCCGCCAGCACGACCAACGTCTGCGCAGTGCGTTGGACCAGCCGTAGAAAAGGCAACGAGTAGACGTAGAAGGCGACGTCCCGTCCGAGGATCGGGTCCTGGACGCCAAACGGCACGCCGAATCGCCAGATAAGCCATTCCTCCCATCGTCCCGAGAAGAAAAGACCGATGAGGGCCGCCAGCAGCACGGCAGCACCACGCGTCAGCGTCCGAAGCTGCCGACCTCCGGGCAAGGTGACCTGAAAGCCTTCGCGGGTGGTGAAGACCGGACGCACATTGCCGATGGCGGCCAGTGCTACGTTCAGATTCACGACGAACCACGCCGTCGCGACGATGAAGGTCAGCGAGAACAGCGTTCCTTGACTCCGGAGCATCGTGAGAAAGACGGTTTGATAGCCGACTTCACCGAACCACAACCAGTCGGTGTAAAAGCGGAGGAGCGACGGGCCGCCAAGAAACAGCAGGAGGGCCGCCGCCGGAAGGACGAAACGAAGTGGTGCTCTCATAGGTGTCCGCAATTGCGGGTTACGGAGGCGGCGCCACATACCGTCTACCCGCCGCCTCCAGATCGGCATGAATCTCTTTCGCCAGGCGTGCGGGCGACACCACCCGAGCGAACGGGCCCCAACTGAGGATCCAGCTTCGCAGTCCCCAATCGTGACACACGTTCAGCGTCACCGAGACGCCCCCGTCGCGGCCGTCCTCGATTTCTTGCGAGGGGTGCCAGACTCGCGCCCGAACGTAAGGAGCCACGCGCGCATCGAATTCAATCTCTACTCGCTCAGGCGGTCCGGTGTTTACACCCAGTGAATTGGCGAAGACATCATCACCGACTGCGTGGATGACGGTGAACGTCTGCTTTTCGAGCGATACCGACGCGATCCGGTCGACGGCGAAGGTGCGAACGGCTTTGTATTCGGGGACGTAGGCCAGCAGATAGAGACTGCCCTGGGCGAACGCGAGGCGGTAGGGATGGACGAGGTAGTCCTTGATGCGTCCGCTCGAAACGGAGTGGTACCGCATGGTGGTGACACGAAAATGCAACGTGGCTTCGAGCAGGCGCGCCACGATCTCGGGTGAGCTGGCGCCCCCGCGCGCACGCGGACCGGGCTTTGCGACGAGGACCGAGGGCAAGCGGTCGAGAAACTGCCGCATGCGCGGCGATAACAGCTTCGCGAGACGTTCGAACGCATTGGTCAGATCGCGTTGGAACGGGGTGCCAGCGACCGCTTCAAGGAGGTTGCGGCTCAAGTACAGAGCACAGAGCTCAGAGAGCGTGAAGCCGGTGTCGATTCCTTTCAGGACCTGGCCGTCGAGGCGCCACTTGACGTGCCCATCGTCATCGCGCTCGTCGTAGAGGGCGAAGCCTGCCTCCTGAAGCGCTGCGAGGTCTCTTCGAATCGTCCGGGTGGTGACGTCGAGATCCTTCGACAATGCATCGATGGAGGCGCCATGTCGTGACGACTCGAGCGCGTGGAGCAGCTTCCATTGTCGGATGACTTCCTGGTTGCGGGGCACGGAAGCGATCGTAACTTGGCTTTGGGTTGTTCCGGGCTGTGGGCTTCTAACCGCTTTCTTTGAATCGGCGGATCTCGCGACGCCTGCGGCGATCGGGAGTTCCGGCGGCCTGGGCGGCCGCGCGGTAGGCGCGCTCCATGCGACGGGCTTCGATTTCTGCGGCCGTCGGCTTGGGCGTCACGTCGTCGTACAGGGCGCGCGCCTCGGTCTTCTTGACGTGTTGATCGATCGCGATGCGGACGATGATGTCCTGGTAGCGTCCGAAGCCGCGGCCGATGCGAATGCGATCACCTTCCCGGATCGACCGGTGGGGCTTGGCCCCGTCGCCATTGACTTCCACTTTACCGCCTTCGCACGCGCGCTTGGCCTCGGATCGCGTCTTGAAGAGACACGCAACATCCAACCACACGTCGAGGCGGACCGTCTCCTGGATTCTGCCGTCCACGCGTCAGATCAGGATTTCGATCTTGCCCTTCGCTTTCAGTCCATTCACGAACGTCTCGGTTTGCTCCTGGCGATTGAGCCGCTCGAGATACTGCTCGACCTGGGGCCTGACCTCTTCGAGAGGGATCGTGCGGCCCTCTTTCTTCTCGGCAACCTTGATGATGTGAAACCCGAAATCGGTTTCCACTAGATCGCTGATGGCGCCCGGCGCGAGGCTGAAGGCGGCGTCGTTGAACGGACCAACCATCTGCCCCTGCTGGAAGAAGCCCAGATCGCCACCCTTGGCGGCGCTGCCGGGATCAGCGGAGTGCTGCTTTGCGAGTGCAGCGAAATCGCCGCCTCCCTTCACCTCTTTCAATACCTGCTCTGCCTTGGAGCGTGCCTGCGCCTTCGCCGCCGCATCGGCGCCCTTGGGCACGCTGATCAAGATGTGGCTGGCACGGACACTCTCTCCCTGTTTGAACTGGTCCGGATTCTTGGCATAGAAATCGGTGACCTGCTCAGGTTTCACGGCGACCTTCGATGCGATCTCGTCCTCGATCAATTTCGCGATTGCCATGTCCTGCCGCGCATCGGACTTGACCTGCTCGAGCGTCAGGTTGCGCTGCGTGAGCATCTGCGTGAACTCGGCTTCTGAGGGGAATTGCCCACGAATCTGCCCGATTCGGGCGTCGACGTCGGCATCGGGAACGGCTACCTTACGGGCACGGGTTTCCTGGACGAGGACCTTGTAGCCGATGAGTTGATCCAGTACCCCACGAACCACCTGGTCACGTTGTTCTGCTGGAACGGGACCGCCCGCGCGAGCCTCGAGTGCCTGCACGGCGCGATCGAGATCGCCTTTGGTGACGTCTTCTCCGTTGACGTGCGCGAGCACGTCGGGAATCTGTGCCGGAACGGGCTTTGGTGCCGCAGGCGCGTTCTGTGCGGCGGCTTGCGGCGTTGTTTCCGGAGTCGTCGCTGCCGCGGCCTCCGTCGAAGACCTGGAACATCCGCAGACGACGAGCGCGACGATCAGTGGAAAGATTCTCATGGGTGAAATTCTCGCGGAGCGCGTGCTGTGAGCGTGGCCAAAAGGTACTCTCACCAGAGTACGACGGGCCGGCCGATGGGTCAATGCAGCATATACGGCATGTTATAGTGGAGGTTCGTACGCTCGTCGATACCCGCCTTCGAGAGGCCAGGTAGCTCAGTTGGTAGAGCACGTGACTGAAAATCACGGTGTCGCTGGTTCGATTCCGGCCCTGGCCACCAGATTTCCTAATAAATTCAGCACACAAAAATCCTTCGCGGTGGACCAGCCGCGTCCTGGGGTCACACACTGCAGACGTTCTTGAAGCGGAGGAGTGTGACACCGTGGCTCGGCGTTCAGTCATGTCGTCCGTGTCCACCGACCGCGTCCGCGATTGTCTGACTTATCCAGTCCTGCGCCTCCTTCGTGTCGACACGGGCGCGATCGTCGTGTGTGAAGCAGGCATCGCCGCCGTCGCCATCGCTCGCCACGGCGACCACGCGCTCGCGCCATCGGCTCGCGAAGGGCTGATCGTCGAAAAACGTCTTTGTCAGCTTAGAACCGGATGCTGATGCCATCAATTTGTACCGGTTCAGTGACGGAATGGGGCAACGGGTAGGAACGCTGCCCTTCCGTGTGTCACGAATAGCTGAACTCGGCGGGATGACGGTCTCGCGGGACGGTCGCTGGGCGCTGGTGAGCACGACGGACGTTTGGGAAAGCGACATCATGGTTGCAGACGCCGTGCGGTAGCCAGATCGCCATCTTGCCTCGGAGAGTTTCTGCGCAGGCATCGCTGAATCGAATCCGGACCGAGAGCGTGAATGTGTTCGCGCTCCAGCTCGTGCAGTCTCGTCATCCGACTTACCCGTGAGCTTCAGCTGGGCAAGCACCAACTTCCGCGTCACACAACGAGCGTGTAAGTAACTTCACGGATTCGCTCCTCCGGTATTTCACGGATATGGATGTGCCATCTGCGCGGCCATTCTGTGAGCAACCGAGCAGTCACCTCCAACCTCGCATTTTCGTTGGCACTCTTGGGGATTTCCCTTACTGCGATATCGCAAGCCTTGCGGTAGCATCGGGCAGCCGTCACCCACGCGTCGTCGCCATGTCAGAAGGTCGTATGCCTCATCTTCCGGAGCTCCGAGGTGGACTCCTCAACGATCTGGTTGCCATCGAGCAACGGATCGCGCGCAGCACCGCGGAGTCTGCGGACGACTCGCTCGATCGGAGTGAGAAGCGTTATCGGCATCTGGTCGAAAACAGCCTCGGCTTGATCTGCACGCACGATCTCGATGGGATCGTGCTCTCCGTCAACCCCGCCGCAGCCAACTCCCTCGGATACGAACCACGAGACGGCATCGGCCGAAACCTTCGCGAGTTCCTCTCACCTGGCACACGCCATCGATTCGATAACTACCTGGCGCGTATTCGTGAGAACGCTCACGACAGCGGCGTGATGCGCGTCGTCCGCAAAGACGGCACCGAGCGAATCTGGCTCTATCGTAATGTCCTATACGCCGAGCCCGGTGTGCGCCCGTACGTGCTTGGGCACGCCATCGACGTGACTGAACGCGCCGCGGCGGAAACCGCGGTTCGACGAAGCCAGCTGCAGACGCTCGAAGCGACGAGCAGACTCGCGGGTCGCGTGGCCCATGCGTTCAACAATCTGCTGACCGTGATCATCGGCAGCACCGAGATGCTCCTCGCCGACGAGTCAGCGAACGAGAAGACTTGCGCACGTCTCGATGCCATCATGCGCGCGGCTGCGCGCGGCGCCACCGTCACGCGGCAGCTCCTCGCCGTTGGCCGTCAGCAGCCGATCGACCGCACGGCGCTCGATCTGAACGCAGTCGTGACGAGGCTCGAACCCGCGCTGCGGCATGTCATTGGTTCGAAGGCGATCCTGACACTGCGGCTCGACCCGGCCCTTCCATATATCGATGGCGATTCGGCTCAGATGGAGCAGGTGCTCTTGCATCTGGCTGGCAACGCCGCCGAGGCGATGACCGAGGGCGGATCGATCGTGATCGAAACCGCGACGACGCTCGCTGAGGAGGTTCGCGCGCGTAATCACCCGGATTCAGATCCCGGCGAGTACGTGTGGCTGACGGTGCGCGATACGGGACGAGGCATGGACGCGCACACCCGGGATCATCTGTTCGAGCCATTCTTCACGACGAAGTCAGGAGGGTTCAGCGCCGGCCTCGGGTTGCCCGTCGTGTACGGCATCGTCCATCAGCTTGATGGCACGATTGGCATCGACAGCGAGGTGGGCAAAGGCACGGCGGTGACCATCGCGCTGAAACGAGCGGCCGTCCACGGATCACGTGAGGCAGCGAAGTCGACAGGCGATGACGACGAGAAGGCGGCGCCGACGATCGTGCTCGTCGATGACGAGGATGACGTCCGCGCAGTCATGCGGTCGGTGCTGCAACAAAAGGGCTACGTGGTGCTCGAGGCGTCAAGTGGGGGAGATGCCATCCAGTTGCTCGCCGATCATTCAGGATCGATCGACATGCTCGTGACGGATGTATTGATGCCTGGTATGAGCGGCCCTGAGTTGTACGAGCATCTCGAGCGTCGGCATCCCGGCTTGAAGGTCTTATATGTCTCCGGTTACGCGGACGATGCGTTCGGTCGCGAGCCAGGCCGCGGTGCGGCACTCCTCTCCAAACCGTTCTCGCTCGAAACACTTGCCAAGCGAGTGCAGGACGAACTAAGTAGCCTCTGACTCTGACCGTTGCCGGCTCGGCCCAGGGCCCGCGCTTGTTCCACAACGCCTTTGCGCCTATGTAATAAGGGACCGAACGAGAGAGGATGGCCCATGCCTGCTTCTTTTTGCTTCGCCTCCCCCCATCTCCAGTCTTCTCAACAACCTCCGTTTGCGACCCCGACTAGTATGATGAGCTAGCTGCGTAAAAATTTTACGCCAAATTTTTTGCAGCTCAGTTTTAAATTCATACACAAATCGAGCCCTCTTGTGTTACCTTTTTTTTGCCGATACTCAAGGTAGACATACTCGTTCCCGCCAACGCTCCTCCAGGGCAATTGGTGATTTTTGGACGGACGTCTAGAAAGAGGGCCTCATCCTTATGCGCTCTCGTTGTCGCTTGCTGCGAGAAACAGCACTGATCGCGCAAATCGCGCAAATCGTATTTCTCGTGTCGTTTTTTACGCCCAGTCTTCTCGCAGACGAGCGTGTGAATTCTGATGCTGTGATCGAAGGGAGGCTCCAGTCTCTGGTCGAGAATCTCAAGTCTCGAATGCAGATCACACCGGCAGTGGCGGTAACGATTGTGCCTAGCAATGCTCTGATGATGTCGGTCGAGGCCCCGACGGATCCGAAGAAGGCGTTCACACTGAGTATCGACGCCAATTTTCTCGGCACGCTGAGCCACGACGAGCTCGAGGCTGCGATCGCGCACGAGCTTGGCCACGTTTGGATCTTCACTCACCACCCGTACCTGCAGACCGAAGAGCTTGCCAATCAGATCGCCATGCGGGTCGTTACCCGCACTAGTCTCGAGCACCTTTACGCCAAAGTGTGGGAACGGGGCGGCACGAAGGGTGATCTGGCGCGCTTCCTCGGCGAGGCGCCGCCTGCAGCTGCCGGGCTGGCTACCGACTCAACGCGCTAGCACAATTTACGCACCCGATCGCACGGTCGCGTGAAAGAGTTACGCGACGTGTGTCTGCTTGAGTTTTATCGATCTTGTTCTATTGCGACACAAACGATTGGCACGCACTTCGCCCAGTCGCGGGCGGAGGTCCAATCATGCAAATGACGACTCGTGGAATTGTCACGATGCTCGGTTCACTCGCGTTCGTGGCCACGCTCAGCCTTTCAGCGCTCGCACAGGAGCCTGCGCCTCGATCTCCCGGGGCTCCGGGAGCCCAGGCGCCGCCGGCATCGCCGGGAGGTGGTCAGGCGCAGAAGCCGGAAACGGCCAAAGGAGAATTGAAGTCGGTCGATACGGCAAAGATGACGCTGACGCTCGCGAACGGACAGACTTTTCAGTTCACCAGCTCGACGAAGGTGACCGGCGCGCAGGGTGGTGTTGCTGGACTCGCGTCCATGTCTGGTCGGGAGGTCACGATCGATTATGAGTCGAAAGGCGCGGACCGCATCGCCACGATGATCACAGTCTCGGCAGAAAAGAAATAGCGCTCTGTCGGAGACACAGCACGGGGCAGTCGAGGCCGTCTGGCGTCGACGCCCGTGCTGATTCAATCCGTTTACACACCATCGCCTCGAACGGCGGTCACCCTAGACAGCCGCGACTTCGGCCTCGCGCAGCAATCCCAGATCGCGGCGCACGCGGTCTTCGATCGTCTGACGGATCTCGGGGTTCTCTTTCAGGAACTGCTTCGCGTTCTCCCGGCCCTGTCCCAGCCGGTCGCCGTTATAAGCGAACCACGCCCCGCTCTTTTCAACGATGCGCTTCTCGACGGCGAGGTCGAGCAGGTCGCCTTCGCGCGAGATGCCTTCGCCGTACATGACGTCGAACTCCGCTTCGCGGAACGGAGGCGCCACCTTGTTCTTCACAACCTTCACGCGCGTGCGGCCGCCCACGACCTGATCGCCGTCCTTGATGCTCGCGATGCGACGGATGTCGATGCGCACTGACGCATAGAACTTCAGCGCGCGTCCGCCGGTGGTCGTCTCGGGGTTGCCGAACATCACGCCGATCTTTTCGCGCAGCTGATTGATGAAAATGAGCGTCGTCTTCGACTTCGAAACGACGCCGGTGAGCTTGCGAAGCGCCTGCGACATGAGACGGGCCTGAAGACCCATCTGCGCTTCGCCCATCTCACCTTCGATCTCCGCCTTGGGAACCAGCGCGGCAACCGAGTCGACTACGACCACGTCGACACTGTTGGATCGGACGAGGACTTCGACGATTTCGAGAGCTTGCTCGCCGTTGTCGGGCTGCGAGACCAGGAGGTTCTCCAGATCCACGCCGAGCTTCTGGGCATATTGCGCGTCGAGCGCATGCTCAGCGTCGACGAAGGCGGCCATGCCGCCGGTCTTCTGGGCCTCGGCGATCACCTGCAGCGCCAGCGTCGTCTTACCGGACGACTCCGGCCCGAAGATTTCGATCACGCGGCCGCGGGGGAGGCCGCCCACTCCGAGCGCGTAGTCGATGCTGATAGAGCCAGTGGAAATGAACTCGATGGGCGCAATCGCGTTGCGCTGGCCCAGGCGCATGATCGAGCCCTTGCCGAATTGCTTTTCAATCTGTCCGACGGCGATGTCGATGGCTTTGTTACGTTCTTTCAGGTCGTCGAGCGGCATGCGATCTCCTTGGCGTTGGCCGTGTATGAGTAGGGTGGCTTGGTGGTGTGACAGAGAAGGTCACGGCCGGGGTTGATCCTAGGAGCGTGCCGCGCGAAAGTCAAGCGAAAATCAGCGTATTCGAATGGGCATCAGCCCAACAATGTCAATCAGTTACAGGCACCGGGGACTTTCGCCTCCTGCTCAGGATTCGGCACGATTTGCTGTGGCCAAAACGGGCGAATGTTGGAATTATCTACAGCCGCTCCACAGCCACCGCCACGCCATTTCCTCCACCAAGGCAGAGTGCCGCGACGCCTCGTTTGAGGTTCCGTTGCTGGAGCGCATAGAGAAGCGTGGTGAGGATCCGCGCGCCGCTAGCGCCAATCGGATGTCCGAGCGCGACGGCGCCGCCGTTGACGTTCACGCGCGCGGCGTCGATGCCCAGTTCGCCCAGAACCGCCACGAGTTGGACCGAGAAGGCCTCGTTGATCTCGAAGAGATCCACGTCACCCAGCGACCAGCCTGTTTTTTTGAGGAGCCGCTTGATGGCGTCGACCGGCGTCATGAGGACGTTCTTCGGCGCGAGTCCGCTGGTAGCCTGACCCACAATGCGAGCGAGCGGTTGGACACTCAGTTCGCGAGCACGCGTCTCCGACATCACGACAACTGCGGCGGCACCATCATTCACAGGTGGCGCGTTGCCCGCCGTCACCGTGCCATCGGCCTTGAACGCCGGACGCAGCGCAGCCAGAGCCTCCATCGAGGATTCGGGACGAATCGATTCGTCCCGGTCGAAGACGACGGGAGCACCTTTCTTTGCCGGGATGCTGACCGGCACGATTTCCGCGCGAAAACGGCCTGCAGAAGTCGCATCGGCCGCCTTGCGGTGACTGTTGAGCGCGAAGGCGTCCTGGGCCTCGCGCGTGATGCCGAAGTCGACCGCCACGACTTCACCCGCGTTCCCCATGTGCCAGTCCTCGAACGTGCACCACAAGCCGTCATTGATCATTGAATCGACAGCCTGACCATGACCGAGTCTGAGCCCCTCGCGCGCGCCGGCGAGCAGGTAGGGACAGTTGCTCATCGACTCCATGCCACCGGCCACGACGACGTCCGCATCGCCTGCCGTAATGCCTTGCGCCGCGAGCATGACGGCCTTGAGCCCCGAGCCGCACACCTTGTTGATCGTGAGTGCGGCAACGCGATCGTGCAGCCCGCCTCGCAGCGCTGCCTGCCTGGCTGGTGCCTGGCCCAGTCCCGCCGAAACGACGTTGCCCATGATGCATTCTTCGACGACCGCCGGGTCGACGCCGGCACGGGCGACGGCCTCGCGGATCACGATGGCGCCGAGTTGCGGGGCAGTGAAGGGCTTCA
>Ga0207701_10003488_pt1 | contig 16127 bp, 13 predicted proteins | sample KBSSwiSSwithPhiX_FD_184294 | JGI IMG/M metagenome (GOLD analysis project Ga0207701, IMG submission 184294) | Switchgrass rhizosphere bulk soil microbial communities from Kellogg Biological Station, Michigan, USA, with PhiX - S5 (SPAdes) (version 2) | ecosystem: Environmental > Terrestrial >... | reverse complement strand
GGTCCGTGTCTCGATCCGGTCGGTCAGCCGGCCGCCGATCTTCTCGAGCGCTCTTCGTGATCGACGGTTGGTCGTCGCGATCAGGAAGATCACGCTCTCCACTGACTGGAATGCGTGGTCGAGCATGAGGCGTTTCATTTCCCGGTTGTACTCGCCGCCCCAGTACGCGCGAGTCAGGAACGTCCAGCCGATCTCGAGCTCGCTCTGGTCGGGTCCATACCAGAAGTATCGTGACGAGCCGATGACTCGGCCCGACTTGCGATCGAGGGCGACGAGAGCTCCGCGCGAGTCCAACGCCTCGCGAAAGTACGCGCGGAACGCTTCGGCCTTGTAGCGGTCGTGGGCGGGATGTCCTTCCCAGATCAGCGGATCCGAGCCGGCAAGGAACAGGTCGTCCCAATCGTCGGGCCGCAGCGGGCGCAGTTCCAGGAGGTCGCCGACCAGGTGGGGTTGGAGGTCGAAACTGATCACGCCGCGCCTACGAATTCGAGACTCGCGCGCCTTCCGCCTTTCGACTTCAGCGGGTCTCGCCTCCCTTGACGGCGACCTTCACCAGCGCGTTCGTCCAGCAGCACTGAAACCCGCCGCCGCCCTCGCCTGAGTTGTCGTTGGCCTGCGCGCGCAGGATGTACTCGCCGGGCGCGCTGAAGGTGGCGGTGGTCGACGTCTTGCCGTCGGCGGCCTTGTCGATCTCCGGCTTCTCCGTGGCGAAGGTGACCTCGCCGGGGCCGCGCTGCATGCTCCACGTCAGCAGCAGATCGGGCCGCGGCGCGCGCCCGCGCCCGCCGCCGCCCGGCGGCCGCGGCACGTTGACGACGATCTTCGCCGGCTTGTCGGTGATCCACGCCGGCAGCGTCATCGGTTCGCCGACCGATGCCGACAAGTTCGCCGCGACGCCGATCGGCGGACCGGTCTGGACCGCGCCGCCCGGCTCGAAGCGCAGCACCGGCGGCGTGTTGCCCATGCCTTTCTCTTCGTACGGCTCGACCTGATACTGCTTGTGCACGCTCAGCGGCACGCTGGTGGTGAAGCCGTTGGCGACGATCGTCCAGGTGAGCTTCTTGTCGCCGAAGTCTTTCGGCAGCGGGATGGTGAACACGCCCCACTGACGGCGCGGCAGGAAGTGCGTCGGCTGGCCGTAGTCGGGGCCGCCCGGCTCGATCCGGTTGCCGGGCCCGACCGGGATGTCGAGCACCTGTTTCATGTTCCGGTTGAAGTAGCCGACGAGCAGGGTGATGCTGCCGTCCGGCCTGTAGAACCACCCTTCGAACGCGGCCGTGACCGCTTCGCCTGCGTTCTTGTTGGGACCGAGCGGCAGCACCGGCGCCTGCGACTGCGCGACGGCGGAGGCGATCGACATCGAAGCGGCCGCCGCGCTCGCGAGCGCGACGGCCGTCAGGCGGAACCAGGGGGCCGGCATGGCGTTACGGCTGCCGCTGCTGATCGGTGTTGCTGGCTTTCAGCGCCTTGCGCTTCTCGACTTCGGCCTTGAAGTCCTCGTCGGACATGTAGGTGACGTTCACCCACGCGTGCGCCATCTCGTCGACGGTGCGGTCGCCGGAGCCGACCCACTGCGTCGGATCCGGGTTCGCCTTGTTGGCGGCGGTGTTGTCGTGCCACGCGGTGATGCGCAGCACCGTGCCCTTCGGCAGCAGCGGCGCCGCATCGTCTGCGTAGTAGTAGCTGTTGTGCCAGTTGAAGTTGAAGTTGTCGACGTGGCTCAGCATCTCGGTCTTGCCGCTGGGCATGATCGCTTCGATCATCATCGCCTTGCCGCGCAGGTGCATGTGCGGCTGGAAGCTCTCGACGCGGCCCGGCTGCTTCATCACGAAGAAGCCCTGCGTGCCCTTGATGGTGTTCGGCGGGATGTCGATGCCGCCGGTGCCCATCGCGTGCAGCACCTGGCGGTTCTTCGGTTCCTGGCCCTTCGGGTAGAAGTAGATGCCGAGCTCGACGTTGTTGGTGATCTCCTCGCCGGCGGCGGAGTAGTGGATGTCCCACACAAACTGTGAGCCGGGGAGCAGCAGCTTGCCGGTGTCGGGGCGCATGATCTCGCCCTGCTTGCCGACCGCCCATTCCATGAAGAGGCCCGGACCGGCGTTGACGTTGCTGTCGTCATCGTCGTTGCCTGCCGCCGCGGCGTTGTCGATTGGATCGTCCTGCGACAGGCGGGCGAGCGCGTGGTGGACGATCTTGCGCCCTTTGACCGTGGCGGGCCGGATCTCAATCGCGCGCACCCACCGCGGCTCCGTGACGCCCGACGGCGTGGAGCGTTTGTCCCACGCGTCCTGGGCATGGGCCGGCATGGTGAACGAGGGCGACTTCACGATGAGATCAGGCGGCCCGCCGAACAGCTTGGCGAAATTCCACACCGAGGCGTCGGGCCATTCGATCGGGGCGGGCATCTCCTTGGGATCGCCCATCGGCGCGCCGCCGTCGACCCAACGCGCGATCGTCTCGATTTCCTGATCGCTCAGCGAGCGATCGTTCTTGAACTCCTGGATGCCGACGTTTTTGTCGATGTGCCACGGCGGCATCTGCCGCGCGGTGACACGCGCTTTGATCGACTTCGCCCAGGGGCGCACGTCCTGATAGGTGACGAGCGACATCGGCGCCATCGAATCGGTGCGATGGCACGCTTCACACTTGGCCTGGAAAATCGGGGCGATGTCTTTCGCGAACGTGGGCGCCTTGACGGCGTCGGCGGAGGCTGCCGGAGCGGCGAGCAGAAGCGCGCAGACACTGATCCGAATGGCGGGAACAGGACCTGTCATCACGAGCTCCCTTCAAGGGGAAAAACTAGCACCGGCCGTGCCCGGAGTCCAGAGACAAGTGAGGCGGAACTGCCCCGGCGGCAGCCCGGCGTCACGCTGTGATCGGGACCACGGGGATAACCACGGAGGCTCAGAGGCTCAGAGGTTTGCGCCCGCTGGCAGGCACACTGAACGAGGCGCCGCCGCATCGCGGCGGCGTGCGACGCGTGCAACTCGGTGCTCTCTGAGTCTCAGTGGTTGCGGTGGGACGGGTGCGGCCGCCCAGCGCCCGTCGCGGCGGTCAGCGCGTGCCGGAGTCCTTGCGCCACCAGGGCGTGCCGAAGTTGGTGAAGGGACCGCCGTCCTCGGAGATTCGCATTTCAACTTTGAAGTTGACCGGCGAGAGCAGGCGCAGTGTATGGCGCAGGCGAATGCTCTTGCCGCCGACGGTCATCGGCGCGCTGTCCAGGTAGATGTTGTAGTAGCCGCCGAGATCGCCGCCGACCGTCCCGACCTGCGTGAAGGCGAAGCCGCGGCTGTCGGTGACCTGGCGCGCGATCGCCTTGTTGTCCTTCTTGTAGCCGAACGTTTCCTTGATCGTGATCGGGCCGCCGGGACCGGTCGCTTCGGTGGTGGCGAGGTAGAAGGTGTCGTCGATCTTGCTGTACGTCGTCGTCCCCGTAATCGTCCCCGCCGGGCCGAGCGCGCTGTCCGGCACGTCCCATTCGAAAGTCCACTTGCCGAGGAAGTAGCCTTCGAAGTTGAAGAGCGGGAGCGTGTCGCTGCTCTTGGTTGGCCTGCCCAGGTCGGGCATCTGGCTCCTGGGCGTCTGGGGCTGTGCCGGGGGCTGCTGCGCCGCGGCAGGCACGGCCGAGAGCATCAGCGCCAGCGCAAGCGACCTGCTCGAGATTCGTGTCCGCATCATCGTCCCTCCTCGGCTCACTTCTTCGGCGCCGCGGGACACGAATCCGCGACGGTCGTCACCGACGTGATGTTGAGCCGGCTCGTGGGCGTCGCCTTGATCAACAAACCCTTCACGGCAACCAGCCGGTCCTTGCGCGACGCCAGGTCGAACTCCTCGATCCCGATCAGCTTGAACTCGTTGCTGCCGACGGTGGCTTCCGCCGCCGTGGCCGGCGGGGCCGTCGCCGTCGCGCGCGTGATCACGACAGGATCGGTCGCCCCGCTCAGCGTCCACGCGTCCGCCGTTCGCCGCAGGCACCCGGTGACGCGAACGACCTCGACCCGCCCGCCCGGCTCTTGCGCCGTCGCGACCGCTGAGCTCATCGCGAGCGCCGCAGCTGTGCCGAATTTCTTGATCCCTATCCTCATCCCGGTCCGCAATTTAGCACAGCGGCGGAGGCGGTTGCGCGACGTTGCGCAGTCTGATGTATACAAATGTAACGTTAGTGAATCTTGGCCTTCCGCTACCGCGGCGATTCGTCTACGATGCGCAGCAGGAGTCCCTCATGAAACGCTTGCTTCAGACGACCGGTGCGGCCGTTGCGGTGATTGTCGCAGCGGTCTCGGGTCATGGACAGGTGAGCGCGCAACAGGCTGCGCCCACTGTTCCCACCTTCTCGAAACAGGTCGCGCCGATTCTCTACAAGTCATGCGTCTCGTGCCATCGGGCGGGCGAGGTCGCGCCGATGTCGCTCATCACCTACGACGAAGTCCGGCCGTGGGCGCGCTCGATCAAGCAGAAGGTCGTGAGCCGGACGATGCCGCCATGGCTCGCCGATCCGCATTTCTCCGATCTCAAGTTCCAGAACGATCGCACGCTGACCCAGCAGGAGATCGACACCGTCGCGGCCTGGGCCGACGGCGGCTCGCCGCGCGGCGACGAGAAAGATCTGCCGCCTGCGCCAGAGTTCGGCGACGGCTGGAAGTACGGCAAGCCCGACTACGTGATCAAGATGCCGAAGGCCTACGACCTGCCGGCTGAAGGACAGATCGACTACCTGAGCTTCTACGTGCCGGTCCCATTCGACAAGGACGTGTTCGTCGAGAAGATCGAGATGAAGCCGAGCAACAAGGCGGTCGTGCACCACGAAACCGGGTGGGCGGTCACGCTGCGCGACGACATGAAACTCGTCGACGGCGTGCCGTACAGCCTCGACGGCAAGCTCCTGAACAAGAACGAAGTCCGCCCGCAGGGGACGTCGGTGTTCGAGAGCCAGGGGATGTCGAAGCTGATTTGCTACGTGCCCGGGCGCGGCTACGAGGAGCACCGGCCGGGAACGGCCAAGCGCATCGCCGCCGGCAAGAACAAGTACATCCAGTTCGACGTTCACTACCAGCCGAGCGGGCAGCCGGAAAAGGATCAATCCGAGATTGGGCTCTATTTCAGCAAGGTGCCGGTGACGCACGAAGTCATCACCGAGATGGTCGGCGGCGGCTTCGAAGGAATGCGCATCGTCGAAGGGCGCGAGCCGCCGAGCGAAGTCGTGACGGTGAACGGCGTGTCACGCCGCCGGACGAAGATCCCGAACATTCCGCCCTACGCCGAGAACTGGGCGATCACCGCGATCACTCCGGTTCCCGAGGCGATCACCCTCTACGGGCTCTCGCCGCACATGCACCTGCGCGGCAAGGACATGAAGTACATCGTCATCTATCCGGACGGACAGCAGAAGCCGATCCTGAGCGTGCCGAAGTACGACTTCAACTGGCAGCTGTACTACGACCTGGAGCAGCCGCTGAAGATCCCGGCCGGCAGCAAGATCGTCGCGGCGGGCCACTACGACAACTCCACCAAGAACAAGTACAACCCGGCGCCCGAGAAGGAAGTGTTCTGGTCCGAGCAGAGTTGGGACGAGATGTACGAGCCGTACATCGAGTACACCGTCGACAACCAGGATCTGACCAAGAAGCCGACGACCACCCGGCCGCAGCAATAAGCCGCGGCCGGCCCTTCGACTGTGCTCAGGGCAGGGCCCCTGAGGATGCTCGGGGCAAGCCCGCACGTTTCGTAACCCGGAGGTGATTGCCATGATTCGCCGTTCAGCGGTGTTCGGATGGCTCTGCGTTCTCGCGTTCGCGTCGCTGGCGGCCGGCCAGACGACGAGCGCCACCACCGGTGCAATGAACGGCACGGTGACGGATAACACGAAGGCCGTACTGCCCGGCGTCACGGTGGTAATCTCCAGCCCCGCGATGATGGGCACGCGGAGCGACGTGACCAACGAGCAGGGGCAATATCGGTTCGCCGCGGTGACGCCCGGCGAGTACAAGATGACGTTCGAGCTGCAGGGATTCGCGAACGTCGTCCACGAAAGCGTGCGCGTCACGCTCGGCTTCACGGCGACCGTGAACGTCGAGATGGAGCTCGCCTCCCAGCGCGAAACCATCACCGTCGTCGGTTCGTCGCCGGTCGTCGATACGTCGGCGACGAAGGTCACGACCAACTACGACGCGCAGCAGATGTCGAACCTGCCGAACGCGCGCGACTACGCCGGGCTGATGTCGACCACGCCGGCGGTCAAGGTGAATCGCATCGACGTCGGCGGCAGCACGTCGCTGTCGGAGCAGAGCTACCGTGTCTACGGCATCCCGAACCAGCAGGATCGTCCGCTGGTCGAAGGCATGCTGGCGAGCGAAGGGACCTCGCTCCTGTACTACACCGACTACGGCTCGTTCGCAGAAGTCTCGGTCGGCGCCGCCGGCAACTCCGCGGAGATGCCCGGGTCGGGCGTGTTCTCGCAGTTCATCGCCAAGTCGGGCGGCAACACCTATCACGGCAACTTTTACCAGGACTACTACGGCGAGAACTGGTCGACGCGCAACATCGATGCCGAGCAGCTCGCGCTCGGCGTGGTCGGCGGCCCCGGGCTCGAGGCCGAGGACACCAACCGCACGACCAGCTACCACGACACCAACGGCGACATCGGCGGATACGTGATGCGCGACCGGATGTGGTGGTACGGATCGCTTCGCAAGATCGTCAACAACGTCGCCAAGCCGAACTTTCCGGTCCACCCGCAGCACACGCAGGTGGTCAATCGCACGGCGAAGGTCACGTATCAGATCAACACGAACAACAAGCTGACCGGGTTCGTGAACCACAACAGCAAGTCGCAGCCGGATCGCCTGACCGCGACCAACATCTACCTCGACGACCTCAGCACCTGGAACCAGATCGGGTTCCCGGTCGGCGTCTGGAAGGGCGAGTGGAACTCGATCCTCAGCGCGGCGGCGTTCCTCGAGGTGCGGGCCGGCAAGTATTTCTACAACTGGCAGAACCGCGGCAAGTCGCAGGACACGCGCGTCGAGGATCTCAACTCGGCGATCGTGCGCGGCAGCGATCGGTTCTTCGACAACATCCGCAGCCGGCCGCAGCTCTGGAGCGCCCTCAGCTACTTCAAGAGCGGCTGGGGCGGGACGCACAACTTCAAGTTCGGCGGCGAGCTCATGGACGAGACGTTCGAGGACGTGCAGGGCGGCTATCCCGGCAACGTGCTCGTCTACACCCGCAATAACACGCCCTATCACGTGCGCCTCTACTCGCAGCCCAACACCTCGATCAACGGGTTGAGCACGTTCTCGCTCTATGCGCAGGACACGTGGCAGGTCGACAGGGTCTGGACGCTGACGCCGGGCATCCGCTTCGATCGCTACCGGAACTACTTGCCGACGCAGACGCACGCGGCAACAACGTTCGATCCGGTCGAGACCAACTTCCCGGAAGTGGACAACCTGGCGGATTTCAACAACTGGGGACCCCGGCTCGGCGTGACCTACAACGTCGGCGGCAGCGGCAAGACGGTCATCAAGGGCAACGTCGGCCTCTACCGCAACAGCCCCGGCCCGAGCCTGTTCAACCCCAACCCGTCGCTCTGGTACAAGGAGTACAACTGGGTCGATCGGAACAACGACGGGGTCTTTCAAGTCGGCGAGCAGGACGGCAACCCGACGAACTCCGCCGGCGGCGTGACCAACGAGATCGTCGATCCGAGCCTGCGGATGGGGACGATGATGGAGACCGCCGGCTTCCTGGAACGGGAAGTGATGCGGAACTTCGGCGTCCGCACCGGTGTGGTCTTCCGCCACCTGGCGACGCCGAAAGCGCGCTTCAACTCGTTCCGGCCGCTGAACGCCTATAACGTGCCGGTCAGCGTGCAGGATCCGGGGCCCGATGGACGGGTCGGCACGGCCGACGACGGCGGGGCGTTCACGGCGTTCAATCTCGACGCGGCGGCGCTGGCGCGCGGCATCCTCAACCAGACGACCTCGCTGAACGACATCTCCAGCAACTACACGACCTGGGAGGTGACGGCCACCAAGCGGATGTCGCAGCGCTGGTCGCTGCTCGCGACCTTCGCGCACACCTGGGCGCGCGACTCGGTCTGGATCGCGAACGCGGTGAACGGCAACTACAGCCCGAACGACATCATCAACGCCGGCGAGGGCGACCGCGAGAAGTACACCAACTGGCAGGGGAAGCTGCTCGGCACGCTCGAACTGAATCACGACATCCGCATCTCGCCCGTGCTCCGGGCCGAGGCCGGTGCGCCGTGGGCACGCACGTTCACGCAGTCGATGAACTACGGCACGCAGACCTTCTTCGCCGAGCCGTTCGGCGCGCGCCATCTCCCGAACATCGTCGTCTTCGACATCCGGGGAGAGAAGGGTGTGCGGTTCAAGGGGCACCGCGTCTCGGGCTTCATCGACGTGTTCAACATCTTCAACGCCAATCCGCCGTACACGATCATCCAGACCTCTGGGGCGTCGTTCATGCGGCCAACCGTGATCACATCGCCGCGCGTGGCCCGCATCGGCGCCAAGGTTGAATGGTAAGGGGAGCCGGAGAGCTTATGAAGTCTTTGACGGCAGTGGTGGCAGCGGTCGTGGTGCTGGGGTTCGCGGGGACCGCGTCGGCGCAGATCATGGAAATGAACGGCACCTGGAAGCTCAGCACCGAGCGCACGCTCGGCCCGGCGCCGAAAGAGGAGACGCTCGTCTACAAGATCAAGCCGGGCGAGCAGGCCTACACGATGGACTCGATCGAGGCCGACGGGCGCAAGGGCCACAACGAGTGGGCGGCGCAGTACGACGGCAAGGACCATCCGGCAGCCGGCGGTCGCGGCGGCGCGACCGTCTCGCTGCAGAAGCTCGATCGCTTTACCGAGCTCGTCACCAATAAACGCGACGGCAAGGTGACGTCCACCTACACCCGCGTGCTGGTCGACGAGGGCAAGACGATCATGTCGATCGGACGCGACGGCAACAACAAGGTGATCTGGGTGCGCGTGTTCGAGAAGCAGCCGTAGCGCTGATCGCGACGATCAACGCGGAACACGCAGAGACCACGGCGTCAGCACTCAGGGTCAGGTCGCGCCTGCTGCGGCGGCGCGGCCGCAGCAGTGCGTTTACCGCCGCCCTCCCACAGGAACGACGAGGGGCCGAGGTGGCATACAGCCCACGCTCGATGGTTTAGACTCCGGGCATGAAAACAGCCGCTGGGATCGCCCTGCTCGGTGCGGTGACGCTCGGAACGTTGAACGCAGCAGCGCCGGCGCCGATTGCCTGCGAGTCGCTCGCGCAGACCAAGGTGACGATCGGTCGCGTGCTATCGGCCGAATCGGTCGGAGCCGGCGCGTTCACGCCTCCGACTACAGCCAACGCCAGTGCGGCCGCGGCGTTCACCACGGCCCCGGCCTTCTGTCGCGTGACGCTGCAACTGACTCCCTCCAGTGACTCCGACATCCGCGTTGAAGTCTGGCTGCCAAAGGCCGGGTGGAATCGCAAGCTGCAGGCGTCCGGCAATGGCGGCCTGGGCGGTACGATTCCCTATCCGGCGCTGGCGGCATCGGTGAAAGCGGGGTACGCCGCGGTGGCGACCGACACCGGCCACGTCGGCGGCAACGCCGATTTCGTCGCCGGTCATCCCGAGAAACTCGTCGACTTCGGACATCGGGCGATCCACGAGATGACCGTCGCCGCAAAGACGGTCGTCACCGCGCACTTTGATGCGCGCCCGATGCGTGCCTATTTCAGCTCGTGCTCGACCGGCGGACGCCAGGCGCTGATCGAAGCGCAGCGCTATCCCGACGATTTCGACGGCATCGTCGCGGGCGATCCCTCGTGGGACCAGATGCGCCTCTACGCCGCGCGCGTGTGGCTGAACACCTACGTCAATCGCACGCCGGCGGCGGTGATTCCGCCGGGCAAGTACCCGATGATCCACAACGCGGTCCTGGACAAATGCGATGCCCTGGACGGTGTGAAGGACGGGGTCATCGAGGACCCGACCAAGTGTCCCTTCGACTGGTCGACGTTGACGTGCAACGGAGGGGATCGAGCTGATTGCCTGACGACGGATCAGGTCGAGACCGCGAACGCGATGACGCGTCCGATCCGCGATCCGAAGAGCGGATCAGTGCTGCATCCGGGCCGTTACTATGCAGGATCCGAGCTCGGATGGGGCGGCGTGGCGGGCCCATCCCCGTCCGGCGAATCGCACGAGGGGATGCGAAAGATCGTCTTCACACCCGCCTGGGACTACCACACGATCAAGGTGCCGGAGGATGTGGAGCGCGCGGTCGAGGCGGACAAGGGGTTACTGTACGGCGGCGATCCCGATGTGTCGCGCTTCTTCAAGCGAGGCGGCAAGCTGCTGATGTATCACGGCTGGGCCGACCCGCTGGTCTCGCCCGACACCAGCTTGATGATGTTCGAGCGGATCCGCAAGACGGTCGGATCGTCGGCGGCGAATTCGCTCGCGCTGTTCATGGTGCCGGGCATGGGGCACTGCCAGGGCGGTCCTGGCACCGACGTCTTCGACAAAGTCGGCGCGGTCGATCAGTGGGTCGAAACCGGGAAGAAGCCACAGTCGATCGAAGCCGCGCATCTTACCGCCGGCAGCGTCGACCGCACGCGTCCGTTGTGTGCCTATCCGACGACGGCGCGCTATCAGGGCTCCGGCAGCACGGATGACGCGAAAAATTTTCGGTGTGAGTAGCTCAGCGGGTTCCAGGTTGATCGTCGTCTACCGCGCCGCGGCCGCGGCGTAGGCGTCGGCGGTTTCGTGGGCGTGGTAGGAGCTCCGCACCAGCGGCCCGGACTCGACGTGGACGAAGCCCATACCGAGCGCGGCTTCCTTGAGGTCGCGGAATTCGTCGGGATGGTAGTAGCGCACCATCGGCGAGTGCCCGGCCGAGGGGCGCAGGTACTGCCCGATGGTGAGGATGCCGACGCCGACGCCCCGCAGATCCTCGAGCGTCGCGATCAGCTCGTCGCGCTCCTCGCCGAGGCCGACCATCAGGCCGGTCTTGGTCGGGATGCCGGGCGCATAGCGGCGCGAGCGGTCCAGCAGCTCCAGCGTGCGCGCGTAGCGTCCTCCCGACCGCGCCATCCGGTAGAGCCGCGGCACCGTCTCCGTGTTGTGGTTGAGCACGTCGGGCCCCGCGTCGAGCACCGCGTGGAGCGCCGCTTCATTCCCCTGAAAGTCCGGAACCAGCACTTCGATTCGGCAGCCGGACAAACGCCCACGCGTCTCGCGGATGGTGTCGGCGAAGACCGACGCGCCGCCGTCCGGCAGATCGTCCCGATCGACCGAGGTGATGACGACGTAGTTGAGGTCGAGCGTGCGGATGGCGTCGGCGACGCGCGACGCTTCGGCGGTGTCGACCGGGCCCGGGCGGCCGTGCGCGACGGCACAATACGAACAGGCGCGGGTGCAGACGTCGCCGAGGATCATGAATGTCGCCGTGCCGTGGTTCCAGCACTCGCCGATGTTCGGACACTGCGCTTCTTCGCAGACGGTGTGCAGGTTCAGCTCGCGCATCAGCCCCTTGAGGCGCGTGTAGCTCGGCGACCCGGGCGCGCGCACCTTGAGCCATTCAGGCTTCGGCAGGCGTGGCGTTGCGGGGGAAAGCGGGATGATGCGGCCCATCTCCCCCAATTATATCGGCCGGCGGCGGCGGGCGCGCTACACTTGCAGGTTCCATGCGACTCGCGCAGGCTCTGGTGCTCGCGCTCGCCTCGACGATGGTCCTCCACGCCGGGGTGAACGCCCTCATCCTGCAGCCGACGGCGAAGGACGTCGAGCGCGCGCTGAAGCTGGCGCAGGGCCGCGAGGCGCAGCGGGCCGAGTTCCACCAGCCGTATATCGTCCATCCCGATCACCCGGCGCTCGAGCAGCTCGAGGCGATCACGGAGTACCGGCGCTACGTGATGGCCACCGAAGAGCAGCTCCGGATGGGCAATTGGCTGTTCGCGCAGAGCGCCCAGCGCGCTCAGGAAAAGCTGGCCTCGTGGCGCGGGCGCCTGACGGTCGCCGCGCGCCTTCGTTTTCATCCGCAGAACACCCTGATCGGCTTGCCGCCGTACGAGCTCGCGATCGCGAATCCCGATCTGGCGCCGCTCGAGCTCACGCGAACGCCGATCAACGCGATGCTCTCCGGCCGGCGCAACGATCTGCACGCGCCGCTCATCGGCGCGACGCTCGAAGCGGTGTTCGACGCGGCGGTGATCGGGCAGACGGCCCGCCCCGTCATCCTGTCGCTGAACGGCCAGCCGGTCGCGAGCGTGATCTTCGATTTCTCCAAACTCGATTAGCTGACGCATGCCCCTTTTTCACCATGTCAACCTTCGTGTCATGTGGTCCGATACCGATCCCGCCGGCATTGTCTGGTTCGGCGTGTTCTTTCGCTATTTCGAGAACGCGGAAGAAGATTTGTACCGCCGCCTGGGCAGCGATCGAACGCGGCTGTTGAGCCAGCTGAACGTCTTCATGCCGCGGACCTCCCTTCAATCCGGTTTCCGGTCGCCGGCCAAGCTGGGCGACGAACTGTCGGTCGGTGTCGGTGTAGACGCGATCGCCGAGCGGCGCATCGGCTTCCGGTTCGACGTCCGCGAGCGCGCCACCGATCGCCTGATCTGCGAGGCGTCGTACCGGGTGGCGTGCGTCGACGCCACCACGTTCGTGCCGCAGCCGTTCCCGGGCGAGATTGTCGCGCTGCTCGCGCAGGCGCAGTCATGAAGCCCGCGGTCACCGCAGAAGCGCTCAACGTGCCGGAGATCTTCAACGTCGCGACCTATTTCGTCGATCGCAACGTCATCCTCGGGCGCGGCACCAACGTAGCGATCGAGTGCGGCGAGGCGCGCCTCACCTACCAGGACGTGCAGCGGAACGTCAACCGCTGCGGCAACGCGCTGCGGCGCCTCGGCGTCCGCCCCGAAGAGCGCGTCGTGCTGCTGCTCCACGACGGCCCGGAATTCGTTTACAGCTTTTTCGGCGCGATCAAGATCGGCGCCGTGCCGGTGCCGCTCAACACCTTGTGGAAAGCGTCGGACTACCACTACGTGATTCGCGACTCGCGCGCGACCGCGATGGTGATCAGCCCGGCGCTGCTGCCGGCGATCTTGAGCATCCCGCCCGGCGAGCGCGCGTCGCTGCGCCACATCATCGTCACCAGTGGGCACGGCGGTCCTGGCAGCAACGATTCGACCCACTCGCATACGCAGTTCGGGCTGCTGCTCGCGCAGGGCGGCGCCGATCTCGAGGCAGAGCCGACGCATCGCGATGCGCCGGCCTACTGGCAGTATTCGTCGGGCAGCACGGGGAAGCCGAAAGGCTGCGTCCACCTGCACCACGATCTGGTCGTGATCGCCGAGCTGTTCGGCAAGGGCGTCCTCGGCATCGGCGCGAAGGACCGGTGCTACAGCGTCGCCAAGCTGTTCTTCGCCTACGGGCTGGGGAACGCGCTGATTTTCCCGTTCGCGGTCGGCGCGACCTCGATCCTGTGGCCCGGTCCGCCGGCGCCGGAGCACGTCTACGCGACGATCGAGCGGTATCGGCCAACGCTGTTCTTCTCCGTGCCGACCGGTTACGGGATGCTGCTGGCTCACCAGAAGAAGGCGTCCGTGAGCGACACGGTTGGCGAGGACGCGGCACGCGGCGATTTCGATCTCTCGTCGGTGCGGCTTGCGGTGTCGGCGGGGGAGGCGCTGCCGGCGGCGCTGTACGAGCGCTTCAAGGCGCGTTTCGGCATCGACACCATCGACGGCATCGGTTCGACCGAAGCCGGCCACATGTTCATCTCGAATCGGCCCGGCCACATCCGCCCCGGATCGAGCGGCCTGCTCGTCGACGGCTACGAGGCGCGGCTGCTCGACGACAGCGGCCAGCCGACGCCGCCGGGCGAGATCGGGAACCTGTGGGTGTCGGGCGATTCGGTCTGCGCGCTGTACTGGAACCAGCACGAGAAGACGAAGGACACGATCCAGGGGCGCTGGCTGCGGACTGGCGACAAGTACACCCGGGACGCCGACGGCTACTACTGGTATGCGGGGCGCACCGACGACATGCTGAAGGTTGGCGGGTTGTGGGTCAGCCCGATCGAGGTCGAGAACGCGCTCGTCGCTCACGTCGCGGTGCTCGAATGCGGCGTCGTCGGACGCGAGGATCACGACGGCCTGGTCAAGCCGATGGCGTTCGTCGTCCTGCGCGAGGGAGTGGCTGGGACGCCGGATCTCGGCGTCGAGCTGCAGCAGTTCGTCCGCCAGCGCCTCGCCGAGTACAAGCGTCCGCGGTGGGTGGAGTTCATCGCGGAGTTGCCGAAGACGGCGACCGGAAAGATCCAGCGCTTCCGACTGCGCGACGCGTCGGACGCAAAAACCGCCCGCTGATCGTCATTGCATCGGCGATCGCCGACACAGCGATATCGCGAGGTCGCACCGGGCAAGTCGCGCCCGCGGTCCGTGGACGGCGGGCATGGCCACCGTGTCCTCCAGCGCGTGCTGACGATCGGCACGCCGCCTCGGGTGATCCGGACGACAGCCAACAATCATCCCCGCTCACATCTATTCGGGGCGCCATTGTCGAAAGGGCGGCCGGAGGCGTTTCCCACGCGAGCCGTCTATGGACGGCGGCCGCAACCCCGCCGGCACTGGCTCCGCCGCCGCGACTGATCACTGGCTCCGTCGCCGCGACTGATCACGGTCCGGCTGAAGCCGGACACTACGAGGATTGTGACGGCCGCAGGCCGGCGATGAAGAAGTCGGCGAAGAGGTCCGCGATCTCCTGCGAGCTCGAAGCGCCGTCGGGGTTGTACCAGCGTGGGATCCAGTTGACGGCGCCGAACAGCGCGAATGCGAGCAGCTTCGGGTTGCCGCGCATGAACACGCCGGCCTCCATCCCCTCAGCGACCACCTGACGCACACCGTGGTCGAACTTGTCGCGGCGCACGATCACCGCCTTCAGGTGCGCCGGCGTCAGCGACTCGAGCTCGAGGAAGAGGGCAGTCCCGTGCAGCTCGTCGAGGATGGTGTGGACGAAGGCGACGACCAGGCGGCGCAGTTTCTCGTCCGCCGGCAGGTCGCTCTGCTCGATGTCGTCGAGCAGCTGCAGCAGCCGATCGAGCGAGTACTGGTGGCAGGCGAAGAGAATCTCTTCCTTGTTCTTGAAGTAGTAGTAGAGATTGCCCTTCTTCATGTGCAGCGCGGCGGCGATCTGCTCGACGGTCGCGCCGTGATAGCCCAGCCGGCGGAACGCTTTGGCCGCGCTTTTCAGGATCTCCAGCCGCGTCGAGGCATTCGGGTCTGCGTTGCGCGGCCGCTTCAGGCGCCTCCGCCCCCGCTTCAAGCTCTGCGGTCGTGTCTCCGCGGTTGACTCGCTCATCGCCACCGCTCTAAAGTAGTTTGAACGTGCGTTCAATTTCAACACTTCCATGATCACCTTCGATACTCATCCTCAAGCCTACCGACACTGGAAGCTGACCTTCGACGGCCCGATCGCGACCCTCTCGATGGACGTGCGCGAGGACGCCGGCTTGTCCGACGACTACAAGCTGAAGCTCAACTCGTACGACCTCGGCGTCGATATCGAGCTCGCCGACGCGATTCAGCGCATCCGCTTCGAGCATCCCGAGGTCCGCGCGGTGATCGTCAACTCCCTCAAGGAGCGGATCTTCTGCGCCGGCGCGAACATCATGATGCTCCGCGGCTCGTCGCATAACGCCAAGGTGAACTTCTGCAAGTTCACCAACGAGACGCGCCTCGCGATCGAGGACGCCAGCGAGAACTCGGGGCTCAAGTTCCTCGCCGCGCTGAACGGCGTCTGCGCCGGCGGCGGCTACGAGCTGGCGCTCGCCTGCGACGACATCGTGCTCGTCGACGACGGCAACTCGGCGGTGAGCCTGCCGGAGGCGCCGCTGCTCGCCGTCCTCCCCGGCACCGGCGGCCTGACGCGCGTCGTCGACAAACGGCGCGTGCGCCGCGATCTCGCCGACTTCTTCAGCACGCTGGTCGAAGGGGTGAAAGGAAAGCGCGCGGTCGAGTGGAAGCTGGTCGACGCAGTTCATCCGACCAGCCAGTTCAAGGAAGCGGTGCAGCAGCGCGCGCAGGCGCTCGCCGCGAAGTCGGATCGGCCGG
>Ga0207701_10003487_pt1 | contig 16128 bp, 11 predicted proteins | sample KBSSwiSSwithPhiX_FD_184294 | JGI IMG/M metagenome (GOLD analysis project Ga0207701, IMG submission 184294) | Switchgrass rhizosphere bulk soil microbial communities from Kellogg Biological Station, Michigan, USA, with PhiX - S5 (SPAdes) (version 2) | ecosystem: Environmental > Terrestrial >... | reverse complement strand
CGTGACCTGTTCCGGGTTCACGCCGAGTTGCTCGACGATGATGTCCTTGACCTTCTCTTCGATCGATTTTTCCGCCATAAAATTTGTTCGGTTGGTATTGGTCGCGCAGGGGTAAGTCCGACAGCTGCCGGACAATCCGGGCACAGCATCGCAAGTAAATGAATTAAAGAGGATGTCAATCAATTTCGGGCAGTGGTGGAGAAGAGTTCAGCTTGGCGTTTGATTCCGGTTGCCGTTCGAGTAGATGAACGTGATGAGCGCTCCGCCGGTCGAGCCTGCCGATCTTCTTGATCTGAAGCTTTTGCCTGCGTGGGTGAAAGAACCCGACGCAACGAGTCATTACGACCACTACACGGGCGAAAAAGCGCCTGTCGAATCGCGCAGCCGCGACAGTATTGGTACGCACAAGGATCGAAAATTTCGCTCCCGCGAGCGGCGGCAAGACAGGCAACCCCCGAAATCCAAGCCCGACAGGCGCCAGCACGGTAGAATGTCCAAGAAAGGAGGCGCCAGGCATCGCGATTCTGATCGAGCTAATATCCGTCGTTCGCCGGATCGCGTTGCGCAGGCTCCCCCAAAGCCGTTTGAGGGAACGATTCGTTTCCTCCCGCGCCAGAGCGTATTCGAGAATGTGGTCGCGCAGATCAAGTCCGGCTCGGTTGCCTATTCGCTGTTTGTTCTGGCCGGCTTGTTTCTCGAAAAACCGGGGCGATATGAAGTTCGCCTCACAGCAAAGGCCGAAGCGCTGCTTTATCAACTTGGCGAGGACGGCGGAATTTCTGTGGACCGGGAATTCCTGGAGCGTAACGCATTCCGGTTCGCCCAACGCGACTTTTACCAGGTCAATGTTGTAGAAAGCGATCCGATAAAAGGAAATTTTTCGAATGTCGCCAGGTGTCGATTGAGCGGTGTGCTTCTGGGGCCGACCAATCACCACGCTTACCAGCCGCAACTGCGAAGCTTATACGAACAACGTTTCAGCCGACGAATGAGCTTTGCCGATTATCAACGGCAAATCGAGATCGTTAGCGATCCCGCGGTGGTCGAGCGCTGGAAAGAAGAAGCCAGAAAGATTACGACCTTCGCAACCGTGCGCGAACAAACGCCTCTGACGTTTTCGTCTGCTGCGGAAGCGGAACGACATTTTCGTTCGCACTATTTCCCGGAACTCATTCGCAACGTGGGCGACATAACTATCGGTGGGACGTCAAGCCGGAGTTTGCCGGATCGGATACTGAACCGGGCGATCGAACAGGCGTGGGTGCGCGAAACCCGATCGCCTTCAAACATCATGCAAGAGCTCGCGAGCCGATTCCGACAAAACGGCCTGCACATTTTCCGTCATCGGCGCGGCATGTTGTTTGTTTCGCCGATTCGGGTGCGCGCGTTTGTTCATGAACACGCGGGCGTGTCTCCGTTGGTGAACGCGATACTTGAAGCAGTCTCAGCAACCGCGGGAATCAATCGGAAGCAGCTTTTCGAAACATTGACTGACAATGGGACGAGCGAAGAGGTCGAGCCGCGCAGACTCGCGCTCGCCTCCGATCTGCGTTGGCTGATCAGCGAAGGTTACGTGATCGAGTTCAACGACGGTTCACTTGATCGTCCGCGGATGAAAACGAAGCAGCCGCAGCAATCCGTCGCGGCCATTGAAACGATCGCCACTACAAACACCTGGCAGCTACAGCTTACCTGGCGAGAACGTAAACAATTGCTGTAGGGCGTCTCTATGAGACGCCTCGGCGTCTGACACCGACGCCCTACAATATCAGATAGCCCCGGCTTTCTTCAGTGCCTTGTAAGCGCCTTGCTTATTGATCGTCTTGAGAGCGCGTGCCGTGACGCGGACACGCACAAATTTCTTCAACTCCGGCACCCAAATACGTTGGCGGCGCAAATTTGGTAGGAAATTGCGCGGTACCATCTTCGTGATATGCCGTCCTACGCCACCTTTCTTTTTAGCCAAGCCACGCCGGTGAATCACGCTGCCACGCACCGTTCTGGATCCTGTGATATGACAAACTTTCATGTCGCAAAAAAAGCCGCGTAACCTGCCGGATTTGAGCGTGCAGGTCAAGCAGATCGTTGCGCAACTTCCCTAAGGAGCAACGCTCACCGCGGAAGTCGCGGCGATCAGGTGTCTTCCGGGTCGAAGTTGAACGCGCCACTGCCGGCGGCGGTCAAACGTAGCTCGACAACAACCAATCGCTTTTGCAGGGGCGATCATCGCACAGAACTAATGCACAAAAACAATCATAAACTGCGCATCGGAATTGTCGGAGCCGGCAGCATTGTTCGCACCCGCCACTTGCCCGCGCTCAAAAAGAATCCCGACGTCGAAATTGTCGCGGTTTCAAACTCCACATACGAAAGCTCGGAACGCTTTTGCCGCGAGAATTCGCTGACGGCGCTGCCGATGCGCGATTGGGCGGAATTGGTTGCGACGCCGGACATCGACATCGTCTGGATCGGCACAACGCCGTACATGCATTCGGCAGTCACTATCTCTGCGCTGGAGGCGGGAAAACATGTCTTTTGCCAGGCGCGCATGTCGATGGATCTGGCCGAGGCGGAAGAAATGTTGGCCGCGTCCAAGCGATATCCCGAGCTGGTGACGATGCTCTGTCCGCCGCCTTTCGGACTACGTGGCGATTTGATGGTGAAAAAACTTCTCGCCGAAAATTACATCGGTCAGCCGCATCACGTCCGGCTGCAGAGTTTCCACGGAAATTATTTGGATCCTGATGCGACGGCGCATTGGCGCCAGAAGATCGAGATCAGTGGACTCAATACGCTCACACTGGGGATTTACATTGAAGTTTTGCAGCGTTGGCTTGGCGACATCACCGGCGTGTTCGCGCGCGGGAAAATCATTCAGCCACTTCGCGAAGGATACAACGTGATCGTGCCTGATTTACTCACGGTGCTATGCAGTTTTGAAAGTGGCGCCGAAGGCGTGCTTGAGTTCAGCGGAATAAATGCGCTAGCTGAAGGTGATCGGCTCGAGATCTTCGGCAACAACGGGACCCTGACCTATGATTTCACGGCCGACGTCATGCAGACAGGAAAGGTTGGCGATCGCGCATTGCACATCGTGGATATTCCCACAGAATTGGAAGGCGAATGGCGCGTCGAAGAAGATTTTCTCGCCGCGGTGAAATCAAAAGGACGCGTGCTTCCCCATCCAAATTTCGAGGACGGCCTGCGCTACATGCGCGTCGTGCAAGCTGTTTCCGATTCTCGAGCGCGGAACGAGTGGGTGGCAATCAAGAGCTAGGCTCATCTTAAATTCGCGGAACTGGCCCATACGCACGCCGACGTCACGGGGCTCCGATAAGAAGTCGCCGTACGACAAGAGCCCAAGCCAGCAGCGTGATCAATTGGTACCACGCAAAGAAACGATCGTACCCGCGGCGGCGTGCAATGAGACCGATGGCAGCCAGCACGGCGTAATGCCCGATAAAAGGCAGATACCAAATCGGATGAAATAAGTCCTCGTGGATTCCGGTCTGCACTATGTCTAGTAAGCACATCGCAATAAACGCAGAATAATAACCCGACCGGTTTCGTTCGAATCGGCCCTGGTGTTCTTCCGCTTCCGACAGATCAGGCGGATAGAGAAAAACCGTGAGCATGTATAGCGTGATCGTCCAAACGATAAGCACCAGGAACTTGTCGAAGCTCCAGCTCACCTCAGTGTTCCATTTGAACGTGACCCACCATTGCAAACTGAGCAGCAGCAGTGTTGCGAGGGTTAAAACGATGTGGACTTCGTCGAGCGGGTTCTCTTTGCGGCGGTAAAATGCGCGTCCGGCGCCGGCGAGCAGGTTGGTCACACCCAAACCGACGATGATGGACATGAGCGCCGCGATGAACTCGAAACTGCTCATCAGGTTTTGAGCGTTCTGCATGGTGAGTGCTCTCATAAACGTCATTCCGAGCGAAGTCGAGGCCGCAACGCAGTGGACGAAGTTTCCGAAGCCAGGCTTTCAATCCCGTCGCGATCCCCGTTAACTTTGCGAGGTAGGGTGACGCGCGGATTTTAACGGGGCTGCGCCAGCAACCAGCCAAGCGCATCATTCAAATCGGCCAGCGCAGTCCCTTCGATAGGATCGTTGTGATGGGCAACGCGCAATTCAATTACGCGTTTCTCTCCGGCATATGCCTGAACCACCAACTGGTGAAAACGAGGCGCGACGATTTCGTCTTTTTCTGCCAGTAGGAAAATTGCGGGCGCACGGGTGGCCCTCGCATTTGCGACGCTGTCGAGATCTTGAGGAATCTGCAATGCGACTGGCCCAGCCAATAGCCACAGATTCCACCAGCCGAACTGGCGCAGGATAACTTCGCGCAGTGGTACAGGATTATGCAAAATCAATCCGGCGATCGGACGTTGTGCCGCGACGTGAAGCGCAGCTGTTGCGCCAATGCTCGCTCCATAAGCGACAATCGATCGATTGGCGGCGTCACGCTTTAATGCGTCGAAAGCTGAAAGCGCGGCCGGCCCAATCTTCGCCAACCGTGCCGGCCCCGTGCTGCCGCCGAATCCGGGATAATTCATCCCCCAGATTTCTACTGCGCGATCGTTCCACATCTCGGCCTCCAACGCAGCCCAGCGATCTGCGCGATCCGCGTTGCCGTAGAAACGCAAGATAAAAACATCTGCGCGGCCCTGTTGTCGCGCGCGTCGTGACTGCGCCGACCAGATTTCCAGCTCGCCGTTTTCGAACGGAATCGTTTTCCGAACGGCCCCACCAGCATCTATCGGCGTTCTTGTTGGAAAAAGAATCAGATGGTCCGGCAAATGTCCGAAGAACATCAGAGCCAAATATACGACACTAACGACGAGCAACTTCCAAGCAGTTGGAAGAATTCTGGGTCTCACATTGCCGCAACTCTGCTAATCATTCTTGCTGCGCTTTCGGCAGGAAGCGCGACATGATCGCTAGCAGCACGATCACAACCAAGGCCAACGCGCCCCAGAAAATGTAGCGAGTCGATCCGGTTAGTGTTTGGCCAACGAACGCGGGTTTCGGCGAACGGTTTTCCTCCGGGCCAGCGGTTATGGTGCTGCGTTCAGCCTTCAGAAGTTCGCCGGCAACGAGCGTGAGATCGTAACGCGGCGCGGTTGCATCGGGATTGCCGTAATATAACCAAACCGGCTGCGCGGGATCCGGCGTCGCTTTGAATACGACATGCGTCACCCGGCAGTAACCGCGAAACTCGCGTAGCTCGATTGCGGGGTTGTCGCCGTTATCTGTTTCAAGAAACAACGTATTGCTTTTGGGGCGCGCGTTGAGATCGATAACCAGATCGCGTTTGGGAGAGTTGGGCGTTTGGTCCCAGGTGGCGCGGCCGAGTTCAGATGCAAACTTGTCGCCGCGCTCGTCAGTGACTTCTTCCCACAATCGCATTTGGCGATGGAAAAGAGGCGAGGACGATGTGCCGGCCAGCCGCGTGATCGGAAGGCCGGGCTGAGGGAGTTTTAGGGACCAACGCGAAAAGGCAGGCTTCTTCGGATCATTCGCCGCGGCGGCGTTAAGACTGATCGGACGCGACAATGACGTGCGTTCAAAAAGGAACGGCAGCTGATACTCGCCGCGCACAATCCGGATGTCGTGTTGGTCGGCTTGCGAACGAGCGAGCAATTCGGCATCCAGTTCAACTTGTTGTACGCCGCTTTGTGTAAGCGGTAGAGGTTTGCGGAATTTCCATTTCGCCATGTCGATTTGCGCACCGTTGAATTTGACCGCGGCGAGAGCTTCGGGCGGTTTGTAATTTGGATTGGGTGCAAGCGCCGAGGGAACAACGTCCATTGCGCTGGCATTCTTGAGCTTTTCGCTCAACGCTGAAAGATCGTAATGCGGCGCCGTACATTGGGTGTTGCCGCTGAGAAGTGAATACTGGCCGGGTTGGTTTGCGAAAAAGGTTAAGCGTACCAGCCGTCTGTCCGCGCGCACGGTATCAATCGAAAGCGGTGGACTATCTTCATTTCGGATCAGCACCAACAACTCGCGCGTGTGGATTTGCGATTCGAGCGGAATCTCAAGACCCGCTTCGTTTTTGCCGTTCACATTTACCCGATAAATCACAGCGTCAGTAATGTTGCGTTCGCGAATGCCGTCGTCGCCTACCTCGGGCACCGCGAGGGTAACAGCGCGCGTGAATACCGGTTCGTTGCTCTCGATCCGGAGAGATCCCAAAGTCAGATTCGCTGCGCCAAGATCGAGAGCGAGTCTCGTTCCGCCGGGACTTTCGTCGCGAGATCTGACCATGATCGCGACGGCTTCCGCAGGCGCGGTTGTGCGCGCCTTGTGCAGCTGCGCTCCGGTGAAGGGGATCGGTGGCGACCCCAGATCGTCAATGGTGATGCGCAACAATTGCCACGGGCCCTCCGGGAATGAAACGCGCAGTTTCGTTACGCCGTTCGGCAATTGAAACAGCGAATCTCCGCCGGCGAGTTTGGTCCAAGTCGTCCCGTCATTGGATCCTTCAACGTCCGCAGCTTTCATGAAGTGCGTCGCTGGCGTTTGGAGACTTACGCCAATGATTGGCGCGCTTGTTCCTGTTTTAAGGTTCAGGTGTGGCGCGCCGTTCTCGATGGTGTTGCGAAATTCCGTCGGCCGTATCGTTGATTCAGGGTCCGGCAGCAATCGCTCGATCAGATAAGGGACCTGGTTCCCTGCGGAATCGATGATGCGCAGGTCTTCGAGCCCGGGCCGCGCTGCGTCCAGCGTTGCTGCCGGAATATTCACGCGCACGAGTCCCTTGGCCGGAACCTCAAATGTCTGCGTGTTGCGCCATTCGTGAGGGTCGAATGCCCAAGACGTCTGCGCTGCGCTGAGGATCGCCCACGGCAGAATCACACAGAAATTATGGAGCAGGTGAGACCGCGGTATTCGTTTCATTGTTTTTCGTGCCTGTGGCGAGAAACCGCTGATACAGAAACGACGCGAGAATTGCGATTACCGCGACGGCGATGAACGCGCCGATGCGATAGAGTTGATCCAACTGAGAAAGATCGTGAAAGAAAAGTTTCACGACTGTGATACCAAGCAATGCCAGACCGGCGTAACGCGTCGCAGCGATTCGTTTTCGAATTCCGACAATGAGCAGCAGAAGAGCGAACAACGCCCATGCGATGCTGTAGCTCATGTCGCGCGCGAAATTACCTGAGAATTGAAATGTCAACGCAGCGACGCCCGGTGTGCTGAAGTAATCGGCGATTTCAATGTTTACGGTCAAAAACGCGAGCACGGTGCCGAGCGTATACAGTAACGGCCGCACGTTGTGCCCGAGCACACGATCACGCGGTGCCGCCAGTAATCGTGCGGCAGCGAACAGGCAAGCCGTCGCGATTCCGTATGTGTACAGGTACCAATTGAAAATCGGGAAGGCGGCGCGCGGATGATAACTGAGCACGGCTGGATTGAGCGCCAGGCGAACAAATACAACGACGAGCAAACCGACGCCGGCCAAACGCAGCCCAGGATGCGGTACGCGACGAAAAAGCCAGCACAACGCCGCGCCTTCCAGCGCCCAACCCACCGTGATCCATTGTCGATCGAATTGGATCGGGAAAATCAATGTGATGAAAAACAGCGCAGCGCCACCGAAGAGCGCCAGTTGTGCTTTGCGTGCCGGACTCGTGAGCGGCGTGCGTTTTAGCAGCACAAACAATCCAAGTAATGCCGGTAGCGCAAATGCGACCGGTATCAGACCGGGAACTCCGCTCGGGTACGCAGTGCGGACGAGCTGGTAGATAAGGTAAAAGTGCAATGGACCAGCAAGCGCTGCTGTCGCCCACGGAACGGTTTTTCCGGCAAGCCGTTGATGGAAAACGAACGGAAAGGTCGTGAACAAAGCATAAAACCCGACATACCAAATCAGTGGCAACGCTGCGCCAGCCGGATCGAAATGTTCGAAATGCCACGCGTGTTCCAGTCCGAGCACGGAGATGAGTGCGACCGCCGGGAGTAGATCGAGCGAAAAGATCTTGCTCATGCCGAGAAGCAAAATCACCAGCAACAACGCCAGACCAAATACAGACGACGGATTTGCCAGCGGTAACTGCAGCACCACCATGATGAGCAGCAGAAATGGCAAAGTTGCAGAGAGCGCGGGAAGTTGGACGGAGAGATTTGCCGGGTCGGCAATGTTGCCGAACAGATTTGGCGTGCGCGTTCCTGGCGCCACCAAGCGGCGGCACGCCCAACTTACGGCAACGAAAAAGAAAATCGCGAAGCAGGCGAGTATGAGCAGCGCTGTCGGCAACCCAGTGAGCTCAGTCGGAATTCGCAACAGCAACGCGCCGACCGCGACGAGGGTCAGCACGAGCACGGCAATGACCGGCAGTAGAGTCGCAGTCGCTATCGCCAAACCGATTGCAATAACGTCGATGATGAAAACAAACGGCCAGACCAGCAGTGAAAGCTCGGTGAGCCGGAATATCGGTATGAGCACAAGCAGAAGCGCGAGCGCAGAAAAGATGTGAGTCCACCGCGGAACCTCGATCTTGTACAAGCGTTGCAACGCGATTGGCACTGCTGCATGAAACAGTGCGAAGACGAAATAGAATCCCAGCGCGGAATAAATGTGACCGATCGTCAGGTAATTGCCCGTCCATGCGCCGAGAAAAATGAATACCGCAAGTCCCGCTAGGATTTGCACCTCCGCGAGCTTTCTTTCGATCAGCGTTAGTGCCAGCAAGCCCAGATCGATGACGAACAGATAAGTGAACAGCAGCACCGGCCGATGCGCGACTGCTTGGAAACCAAGAAGGTAAAACGCCGAGAACATTGCGATCGCAGCGAGGCCGATCGCGCACGCGAAAAGTTTGGCGTTCGCTTTTTCGGTGCGTTTTGCCCAGGCGGCCGCGGACAGGAACAGCGCCTGAAACCCAATAAACACCGCCATAAAAATGCGGACTCGGTTGCCAGCGAAATATTTCTCCGGAACAAAAAACGCGCCGACCCAGGCGAATTGCATCAGCGCCGTTCCAATCGCGCCCAGGATCGCCAGCGCGTTCCAGCGTTGCCGTTGCGCGAGGGCGAGTAGAGCGATGTTGAGCAGCGCGATGTAACCGAAAAGTCCGAGCGGATTGTCCTGGTTGGTTGAGAGCAAAATGGGAGTGAGGAATCCACCCGCGATCCCGAGCACCGCGACGACGATGGCGTCCAACCGAACCGACAACAGAAACGCGACGGCCGTGATTAGCGTCATCAATAGAAACGTTGGAATCAGGCCGAAGAACGCGAAGTGATAGTAAGCTCGACATGCGAAGGTGACGGCGTAAAGCACCAGGATGCCGGTCGCGCACAGCGTCTGCGCAGTGACAGCGTTTTCTTTTCGTTTCAGGAGCAAACCGCCAACAACAAGGCCCGCACCGACGACGAACCCGATCGCGATCCGCAGCTCCGGCGAGATTAGATTGTGCTCGAACGAATACTTCACAAAAAATGCGATGCCGAGGAAAAGCGCGAACCCGCCAATCCAGGCGAATAATTTCGCGCCCATGAATTGCTCCCAGTTGATCGGCGGTTTGGTTGGTTTAGCGAGCGGCTCCTTCGGTGTGAGGAGCTCTTGTGGGATTGGCGGCGGTTCCGCTGTTGCCTTGGATACAACGGGAGCAGGTGTTATCGCCGGGATCGGCGGTTCGGGAACGGCTTCCACTCTTGGCTCGGGTGCCGCCACAGGTGCCTCCGGTTGCACAGCCGAAACCGTTTGCGGCCGCAAGTTGCGCAACTCGTTTTCCAGGGATGACAATCGCTTCGTGAGATCGTCAACGCCGCGTTTTGCCCTGTTTGCTTTCGCCAGTGCGACAAACGGCAGAACGAGAATGGCGATGAGAAAACCGATTACAAGAAAGCCTAGAAATTCCATTGGTTGTTGGGGGTTAGCTGGATCACTCCAGTTTTGCGACAGAGGATACCTGCTTTGCGCGGCGACTGTGAATTGATAAAAATGACGGATTACATCGACCCTTTCGATCATGAACATTCACCATCTGGAATTGTTCTACTTCGTCGCGAAGCATGGCGGCATCGCAGCAGCGGTCCGCAATATTCCGTACGGCATTCAGCAACCAGCCGTCAGCGGGCAAATTGCCAAGCTGGAGGAGTCACTCGGCACGAAACTCTTTCAGCGTAGGCCATTCGCGCTTTCGCCCACTGGGACAGAGCTCTTCGAGTTCATCCGGCCGTTCTTCGAGAACATTGATGTTGTCGCGGAGAGACTCCGCCAGAACACTTCGCCGCAACTGCGCATCGCGGCTCCGGCGATCGTGCTGCACGATTATCTGCCGCAAATCTTGCGGCGTGTTCGCGCAAAATTTCCGGCGTTCCGGCTTTATCTGCACGAGGCGACGCGCGCTGACGCCGAACGATTGCTTTTGGCTCGCGATGTCGATCTGGCGATTATGCTAATAGACAAAAAATCGCGCGCCGGAATTCAGGTGCGACCGCTATTGGAGCTTCCGTTGATCCTGTTGGTGCACAAGAAATCCAAGCTGACGCGTGCTGAAGAGTTGTGGAAACGCGACAAAATCGAGGAAACACTTGTGTGCTTTTCACGGAATGATCCCGTTCATGCGTGTTTTCAGCACGGCCTTGAACGCCTCGGCGTGGAATGGTTTTGCGGGATTGAAGTCACATCCGAGCGATTGATACAGCACTACGTCGCCAGCGGTTACGGTCTCGGTTTGACCGTCGCGGTGCCCGGCTTTAAGCCGCCACCGCAACTACGCGCACTTCCGTTACCAACCTTTCCCCCCGTGGTCGTGGGTGTTGCATGGTCCGGCAAACTTTCCGACATCGCGCGGCAACTACTTGCAGAACTCGACGTCGAAGCAGAGACGCAACGGGCGCGAATCCGAAAAACTGGTCATTGATCTGCCGCAAACTTCCTCACTCAGCGTCGTTCTTGAACATCCACTCGATCCGCTCGCATAATTTCGCCTGTTTGCCGAGAGCGAAAAGCGGCGTCAAGACCCCGCACTCCAACCCGGCTTCGCCGCAAAAAGGACTTCTATTCCTGGTTAGCTCTTCTTTAATTCCGCCAAATCCTTTAGCACCTGCTCGCTGTGCTCGGCGGGTTTTACGCCGGTATACACCTTTACGATCTCGCCGTCGGGATTAATGATGAACGTGTTGCGTGCGGCGAGCTTCTGGCCCTTGTAATCCATCACCGAACCGTACTCGGTAGAGACTTTCGCGTCGGGATCAGCAAGCAATTTGAAATTGAGCCCTTCTTTCGCGCAAAAATCTTTGTGCGATTGCGCTGTGTCGACGCTTACTCCGAGAATGACTACGCCTGCATCGCTGTATTTCGATAGGTCGCGCTGAAAATTGCGGGCCTCCAGGGTGCAACCGCTGGTGAAATCCTTGGGGTAGAAATAAAGAACCACCCATTTTCCGTGATAATCTTTCAGGCTTACCTGCGAACCATCTCCGGTTGTGAGACTGAAATCGGGCGCGGGCTTACCGACTTCGGGCTGTGTTTGAGATTCTGTTGCCGCCATGCATGTGAACGTCGCAAGACCCATGATCGCTGACAAGATCGTGTTTCTGATTTTCATGTCTCAGTTTTCGAGTGCAGAAGCAGCGAGTCAAGAAAACCCTGGACTCGTCACGGAACGACCATTGCATTAAAAATGAGGAATAGCCCGATTTAGACAGACGGTGATTGTGAAAGGCGCCTAGTGCCGAGCACTGAAAAGTAATGGGTGCCTCGAGCTCAATGTCGCGGGCTTGAAAATCTGCCAGATTTGGGATTGCGAAATCGTCGGTTTTAAAACAGTGCTTTTGGTTTCACAAAACGTTTTCGGGGCTGAACGGACGCAATTGCTCAATTTAGCGACGTGGATTGGAATCATTCGTTAGGCGAACGAGATTGCTGGAAATCGGCGTGACATCAAATCCGTCGAGCTGTATGCTGGCAGTCACCATGGCTGATGAAGAGACTCTTCCGCCGCCGTTGGAAATCCCATGGCGCCTTGCATCCACGACGTTGCCTTTCAGTAACGGCGAAGCAGACCAGACTTCGATCACGCTCTTCACGCACATTCCTGATGACGAAGTTCTGACCGCGAAATTCCCGGGCGTACGACTGGTTTACATCAAGATCGCGGCGTCGATCTCGCCTGCGTCGTTCCCCATTATCCCACCGTTCCCGAGCGGCGCGCTTGGCGAAGGCATTCCCGTTTATCACATGTTGCTCGATCTCAAGGTGCGCAAAAAATCGGGCGAGACCGGAACGATTCGTCCCTATTTCCATGCTGCGGTGCCGCTCAAGCGTCGCATGTTGCAAAGCGGTGTGGTCGGCCATGAACTTTTCGAAGGCGAAGCGTCTGGTCAATTCATGGGCAAGAGCGGAAGCGAAATGCATGAAGCGCTCAACAGTGAATCGCGCACGACTTCAACGAGCGCGAGTCTGGGCGTCGGAGTCGGGATTGGTCCAGTCAGCATTGGCGCGAGCGGCTCGGTTCGGACGACCAGCACTGACGTCACCGCCAATCGCGCCCTGACGCAAAATGTCGACACCACTACGCGCCAGGCTTCGGATGAACGTCGCGAACTCGTTAGTCATTCAACGAAAGTCGAAAACATTCTCTCACTCCTGAATGCGAAATATGTCGGAACTCCATTCCTGAGTTTTTCGCTTAATCCGCGCCCGCTGAATTTGCTCTCGCTAGATCCGGCCGATCCGAATCTCTGGTTCAGTCAGTTACTGGCGCGGCGTTCCAGCGGAATCGAAGGCCTGCAGGAATTCACTGTCGTCATCGTGGTGCCGAAGGATGAGGATTTTTGCGTGAGCTCACGACTGCGCCGCGTGTGCCTTTTCGATGCACCGCCCGGCCCGCTCACCTTTGACGAATCCTACACCGGCAACGTCAATCAATTGTCGCGAGTGTTGAATTATCTTGATCGCACGTATCCGAGTGGAACGCCGGTCGAAGAGCTTGATGTTGAAGTCTTCCCGTCGCCGGCTCCGCCGGAAAAATTCCCGCGCCCCGTGATTGAATTTTGGGAGGTTGCCGGTTTTCAAGGTACCTTCGACAGTTACGTCGGAGCGCTCGCCAGCATCATCTCTCCAAGCACTGGTCCCTTCCCGAACACCACCAGCCGGACCGATGCATTGTACAAACATCCGCTCGAGCTTTGGCTGGATGTATTGCGCGACGAATATGATCAGGACGTATCCCGCTCGCCATTCGAGCGCGGCGTGCTCTTGTCAGAAACGCGCACGCTCGATACGTGTTTCGCTTTCAGTGAAGGCGCCCTTAGTGTCAGCAACAGTTCGGCCTCCGTTGTTCCGCTCGCCCCGCTCGGCATCAATCCCGCCGTCATCGACATCGGCGGCGTGCGCAGCGGCGCGCTCGATCCCAATCGCGACGTGCGCGCACGCGGCATCGAGATTGTCACCCGCTGGAACGCGCTCGAATCGCAGCTCGCCAACATCTTGAACAACCGCCGCACCTTTCCAAAGAAGGGACCGAAGCTGAGTGACATAAGTGTGGTGGGCGTGCTGGTGGAACGTTGGGCTAAATTGCAGCCGCAGGATCCGGACAACGTCGATTTCAACACCGCGGTCTCTACACTCGGTTTGAGCGCGGAACACCGCCGTCTCCTGAAGTCTGCAGGTGCGACTGACCTTCGTTCCATCGCTCGCGCGCTTCAGGCCGTGCCGACGATCGAGAGTTACAACGCGAATATCCAAAAGCGGCAGAAGCGCGATCGCAAAGCGAAAATGGTCGCGAAGCCGATAACGTTCGCTCTCTCCGCCGCGAAAGCGGACGAGATGCGACACGCGATCAGCACCGCGCTCGCGAAGAGTCTCGAAACGAAGAGCGAGGGCTAACCATGCGTCCCCGCAGGGCGCTGAACCGGCTGAAGCTCGGCCCAATCGTTAGCCACACCGACGACACCACCAGCAAAATCTGGATCCAGGTCTTCGACGATCCAGGCGATTACAAATTGCGCGTTGCCGGCGCCGGCGTGTTCGACTTCGTTAGCACCGAACCGGGCGGCTTGGAATTTCACACCGCCATCGCTCGCGCGGTCGGTTTGCGCTCCGATTGGAAATACAGTTACTCGATCATGCGCCGCGGCCGGCGCGTGGTCGGTAGCAAAGGTTCCTTCCGCACCATGCCCGATCCGGACTCGGTCGCGCCGATTCTTTTCTGCGCGGTTTCGTGTAGCACGCTCGCGACCGACGGCGTATGGCCGCAGATGGCGAAATTCATCAAGGAATCCCAGCCGTCGTTCCTGCTCATGATGGGTGACCAGGTTTATATCGATGAAGACGATCCGAATATTTTCGAGCTGCATTACGATTCGGATTCCGTCACCCGCCGCGCTGCGCTCGCGGAAAAATATCGGCTAAGCTGGAGCCGCAAAGTCATCCAGCAAACCTTCGCCAACATTCCGACCTACATGGTTTGGGACGATCACGAAATTCGCGACGGCTTCGGTTCGCTCGCGTGCGACAGTCCGACATTGGTCGCGGAATTTCCGCGTGGCGCAAAGATGTTCGCGCGCTCCGATGTTTATTTTCAGGATTGCCGCGATGTTTACTGGCATTTCCAAGGTTGCCACAACCCACTGCAGGGTGAGACGGTAGAGCCGTCGTTGCCGAACTACATCAAAGATCCGCCTGCCGGCGGACCGCGTCGAGCAATGCCGTTTGTCTTTCGCTGTGGACGCGTACTCATCCTGATGACGGAGAGTCGCACCGAACGCGATGTGTTCCGCAAAGAGTTGCCGATTCTTGGCGCGGAACAATGGCAATTTATCGATAAGGTTTTCGCGAATCTGCCGTCAGAAATCGAAACGCTCGTCGTGGCAACACCGACCCCGATAGCGTCGATCGATCCGCATGGCCAGGTCATGAAGTTGATGGGCGATCGCACCGACGATATCGAGGCCTTCAAGCGCGGGGATGAAAAGAACGTGCTCGATCCGCATTCGTCGGAAGACCTGGGCGATCTCGCCCTTGCTATTGCCGGTCATGAACTGACCAACCTGACCGGAACACCCGTAAATCTCGGCGCCTTTAAGGTTTCTAACCTCGACGAAGCCCGTGATCAGTGGTCCCATAAGTTCGCTCGGCCCGAGCAGGAACTTCTGCTGCGCAAAGCAGCGCAGGCGCGTTTCACGAATCGCAACGGCAACCAAGGTCGCGAGCTAATCTTTCTTTCCGGCGACATCCACGTCGGCTGCATTTTCGACATCACGATGTTGGACCCGCCCTGCAAGATCGTTTCGCTAACTTCCTCCGGCATCAGCGCCAAGCAGGAAGTGAAAGCAGACCTCTTCGTCGGCACGTTCGTCGACGAAGATTTCAAGATCGCCGGCGGCATCCGCTCGGTCCTGCGCGAGATCGTGCCCGATTTTAACTTCGGTATCGTGCAGGTCTTGCAGACTGGGGACGGTGCCGAAGTGAATGCACTGCTCGCGCACGAAGGAAATTCTTTCGCGGCTGGCTTCGACATTTCTAAACTGATCTGAAATCAGTTTTCGCCGTGCGCTCTCGCTGTACCTTTGAGCGTCGCCAACTCATGCTGATAAATGTTTCCACCCGCGCTGCCGCCGATCGCTGGCCCTGTTTCGTCACAATTTGGCCGGAACGTGTCCACAAATTGAAAGCTTGCGCTTGCGTGACAGCTTTGAGTCAATAACAGCGCTTTTATGCCGAGGCAGGACGTTGCCGAACATCTTCCGATCAAACCGTTGCGGCTGCTTCTGGGTGTGGTCGCTTGTGTGGGGATCGCAATCACATTATTCACGCTGCTGTTCGGATTCAGGACCATTCCGGCAAACTCTATTGGTGTGAAGACCCGGTTTGGCGCGTATCACGACAACATTAATCCGGGGCTGACCTACGCGATCCCGTACGTGGATGAAATTCACATCGTGCCTACGCAACGCTTGCTGAAGCTCGAGTTTGGGTTTTCCACTCCAGGTTCGACGAATATTTATCAGGGGGATGTCGAGCCACAAGAAACTGAGACGATGATCACGGGCGATCTGAACACCGCGCTCGTGCCATGGGTGGTACAGTATCGGATTACCGATCCAAAAATGTATTTGTTCGGGGTGCGCGAACCGGAAAAGACGTTGCGGGACCTTT
>Ga0207701_10003486_pt1 | contig 16131 bp, 17 predicted proteins | sample KBSSwiSSwithPhiX_FD_184294 | JGI IMG/M metagenome (GOLD analysis project Ga0207701, IMG submission 184294) | Switchgrass rhizosphere bulk soil microbial communities from Kellogg Biological Station, Michigan, USA, with PhiX - S5 (SPAdes) (version 2) | ecosystem: Environmental > Terrestrial >... | reverse complement strand
TTCGAGCGCCGCCAGCTCTCCGACTCGTTTCCAGACGTGAGCCAGTCCCGCCAGGACCGCCTGATCGCTCTCATAAAGCGTGGAATACGACTCCTCGCACAGACGCTGTATGCGCTCGGCGTTGGCGAGCACCTGTTTCAAGGTGGCGAGCTCTTCGTCTTCGCCGGGCTCGAGTGCTGCCTTCTCGATCTCGCCCAACTGAAAGGCGATGAGATCGAGGCGCGCAGCCTTCTCGCGTCCGTCCATGCGGGCTCGGTCGCGCTGTTCTCGCAGCGCCTTCAGCAACGACCACGCAGCGGCCACGGGCGGAATCAGTGAATCGAGACCGGCTGACTCGTCAACGAGCGGAAGATGAGAGAGGGGGTCCAGAAGCGACTGATGCTCGTGCTGGCCGTGCAGCTCGACCAGTCGCTCGGACAGTTCGCGAAGCCCCCCTACGGTTGCGAGCGCCCCGTTGATGTACGACCGGCTTCGACCCTGACTGGTCACCTCCCGCCGGACGATGAACTCTCCGTCGGTGGGGTGTTCGAAGATGGCTTCGATCGTGGCCTGCACCTCGCCGGTCCGAACCAGATCGGCGGACGCGCGTGCGCCGAGGAGAAGACCAACTGCCTCGACAAGGATCGACTTCCCCGCTCCGGTCTCACCCGTGAGAACGTTGAAGCCCGGCTCGAGCTCGACCTCGACCGCCTCGATCACTGCAAGGTTGCGGATGCGAAGCAGGCGCAGCATGTAGACGGAACTTCCATCGTATCATATGTTTGACAGCCCTCAGGCGGCATGCTAGTCTGCGGTGTCTGCGCTGTCCCAGCGGCGCATCCCCAAATCATGGACCGGAGGCTTCGGTGTATACGTTTGGCTCGTCCCTGCTTGCACTACAGGTGCAGGACGCTGCCCCGCCCGCTGGGAGCGGAGGCATGCTGCAGATCCTGGCCGATGCAAGTCCACTCAGCCAGGTTGTCCTCGCGATTCTGATCGTGTTCTCGATCGCCTCGTGGGCGATCATTCTGTTCAAGACACTGTCCTATCGAGCCGTTGCGCGTCAGACCGCGACGTTCCTCGACGTATTTCGTCGCAGCCAAAAATTTTCGGACGTGCAAGCCATTTGTCCGTCGCTTCCCGCGAGCCCGCTCGTCGGCGTCTTCCAGGCCGGCTATGCCGAGATCACAGCCCAGTTCCGTCTCATGGGGCAGGCGGCAGGGAGTCCAGGCGCTGCCTCCTCTCGTCCAATCCTGAAGAGCCTTGAAGCGGTTGATCGCGCCTTGATTCGCGCCGCGACCTCCGAAGTGAACAAACTCGAAGGGCGCCTGACGTTCCTCGCAACGACGGCTAGCGTGGCGCCGTACATCGGCCTCTTCGGAACCGTCGTCGGAATCACGCTCGCATTCCAAAGAATCGGCGCCACCGGATCGACGAACCTGGCCGTCGTCGGCCCTGGCATCAGCGAGGCGCTCATTGCAACGGCGGCTGGACTGTTCGCGGCGATCCCAGCGGTGGTTTTTTACAACCACTTCGTTTATCGAGTGAAAGTGTTTTCGGCGGCGATGGACGATTTCGCACTCGAGTTTCTCAATATCGCCGAGCGCAACTTCACCTAATGCCTAAGGTCATTGCATCAGCTCCGAATGCCGGCGGTCGCCACCAGCGCGGGCGACGTGTCGGCTCGAGCCTCGCCGAGATCAACGTCATACCGCTCGTTGATGTCATGCTGGTGCTGCTCATCATTTTCATGGTCGCGGCCCCCATGTTGCAGCGGGGCGTCGAGGTAACTTTGCCGGTCGCTTCGCGGGCGAGCGACATCGCCAGCGAGCGAATCTTCGTCGACGTGCCGCTGTCATTCAGCAAGGACCGGCGAGTGTTTCTTGGAAAGGAATCGATCGGCCTTCCGGCACTCCCTGAGCGCGTCCGGCAACTGATGCTCACACGCACGGACAAGCAGGTCTTCCTGCGCATCGACGGACGGCTCAACGTGCAACATCAGATGGATGTGTTCGACGAGCTCAAGTCTGGTGGCGTCAGAGACGTGGGCATCGTCACCGACGCTCCGAAGCAGTGATCGTGAAATGACCGAGACCGTTACCGACATCATCGTTGCGCGATCGCGGCAGTCCGAAGGACTGCAAGCGATGGTGCTCTGGTCGGCGGCCGGACACGTGCTATTCATGGCCGCCCTTCTGTTTTCCGGCGGCAGGGTCATCGAGGATCGTCAGGAACCAGTGATGACGATCAGCCTCGGTGGCGCACCGGGACCCAAGACGGGCGGGCTGACACAGACAGGCGCTCGCGCGGTGCAGGAGCAGGCGCCACCGGATGCTCCGCCGAAGCCCGTGCTGACGCCACCGGCACCCACACCGCCGAAGATGACGCTCCCGGATCCTCAGGTCAAACCGCGTCCCCAGCCAAAGCCAACGACCGCGCCGCCAGAGGCGAATGCCAGAAAGACCAATACGGGCCCGCAACCCACTGAAGGCAATGCGCGCGCTGAGACGCCCGTGGTGCGTGGACAGGGCTTCGGGTTGAGTTCCGCTGGCGGCGTCGGTGGCCCTGTTCAGCTAGACGTCACGAACTTCTGCTGTCCTGATTACCTCGCGCAGATCGTGACCGTCATCCAGCAGTCGTGGGACCAGAACCAGGGCGTGGTGGGATCCACGACGGTGAAGTTCACGATCGCGCGCGACGGAACAATTCAGGCGGCTCAGGTTGAGAGACCGAGCGGGTTCATCGCCCTCGACAACTCGGCGCTCCGCGCGGTGCAAATCACACGACTCCCGCCATTGCCTGCTGCCTTCCAGAATCCGACGCTGACGGTTCACATGCGATTCGACTATCAACGTTAATTATGAATACCTACTCACGAGTCCGAAGTCGACAACTGCGTTTGAGAAACTGGCGAGTGGGGGCATTGAGCTTATGCGTCGCCCTCGTTGCGGCCGCCGTCGTCATCGCGGCTCCGCAACAGCAGCCACAACAGCCACCTCCCGCGTCTCCGGCACCGGCGCAGCAGCCATCAGAGGTGGCACTCGTGATCACCGGAGATCCGGGCACGCCCCCTCGTTACGCAGTACCTGATTTCGTTGCGCTCTCTCCCGAGGCCGCTGAAGCTGCGAAAACAATCGCGCAGGTGTTATGGGACGATCTGAACTTCGAGAAGGAGTTCTACCTGCTTCCGCGCGACACGTACTCCAGCGTGCCGGCAGCGAAGCGTCCAGAGGATGTACCGTTCGCTTCATGGCGGGAACTCGGCGCCGATGCCGTCGTATTCGGCACCGTGCAGCAACAAGGTGGCAAGTCAACCGTGCAGATTCGGTTGATGAATGTACGTTCGCGACAGACGGTGTTCGCCAAGGAGTACTTCAACGCGAGCAATCCACGCGCGTACGCGCACACGATCGCGGACGAGATTCACATGCAACAGCGCGGACTGCGCGGTGTCGCGCGCACGAAGCTGGCGTTCGTCTCTGATCGCAATCGCGACAGCGTGCTCAACACCGTCGAAAAGCGCGAAGTGAAGGAGATCTACATCGCCGACTACGACGGCGAGAACCAGCGCCGCATGACGGTGAGCCGCCAGTTGAACCTGACGCCTTCATGGTCGGCAGACGGCCGCGCCATTGCCTACACCACCTACCGGCCGCTTCCCGACATCGTCGTCTCGTTCATTTATCAGGGTCTGCTGCAGAATCCAACGAAGGGTGTTGGAACGAACTATGTTCCCGTGTTCTCTCCCGACGGGACGCGTATCGCGTTCATGTCGGGGCGCGACGGCAATCCCGAGATCTACGTGATCAACATGGACGGTTCGAATCTGCGCCGGCTGACCAACCACCCCGCCGGTGATGGGACGCCAACGTGGTCGCCGAACGGCGCGCAGATCGCGTTCGTGTCCGACCGGACAGGCACGCCACAGATCTACCTGATGGGTGCCGATGGCTCGAATGTGCGCCGAATCACCATGAACGAATCATGGGCGGATCAGCCGACGTGGTCTTCTGCATTCAACGAGATCGCATACGCGGGGCGAACCGGTTCGGGCTACGACATCAAGATCTATGACATCGCGTCCAGCCAGGCGCGGCAGATTACGTTTGGAGAGGGCTCGAATGAACGTCCCGCGTACGCCCCGAACGGGCGACACCTCGCGTTCGCGTCCACACGGGCCGGAGGCACACAGATCTTCACGGTCGGCCGCGACGGCAAGGACCTGAGGCAAGTCACTCGTAGCGGGAACAACCAGATGCCCGCATGGTCGAACTGAGTGTGGACGTCTTCTTGAGGAGAGTCATGAGCAGAACGAGGCAGATCGGCGTTGTGTTGATGCTGGTGGCGGCGGTCGTCGCGACGAGCTGCAATAAGAGCAAACCAGCAACGCCCAAGCCAGCACCCCCACCAGCGACCACAAATCAACCGCCTGCCGTCCCCACTGCCCCACCGGGACCGCCTCAGCGTGTTGACGATGCGCTGCCGGTTCCGCCGCAACCGTTGTCTGAAGACGCGGTCGCGAATAGGTCGCTGGATGATCTGAACCGTGATTCCCCGCTCAAGCCCGTTTTCTTCGGGCTTGACAGCGCAGACCTCGATGAGATGGGACGAGCGGCGGCCCTGGCAAATGTCGAGGTTCTAAAAAAGTATCCGACTTGGGTCGTGACCATCGAAGGGCACTGTGATGAGCGCGGCACGGCAGAATACAACCTTGCGCTTGGCGAACGACGTGCAACAGCGGTCAAGACATACTTGACCTCGTTGGGCATCTCGCCCGACCGCGTGCGTACGGTGAGCTATGGAAAAGAGTTTCCATTCAATCCCGGCCATACAGATGATGCCTGGGCGCAGAACCGGCGCGGTCACTTTGTGATTACGTCTCGCTGAGGAAGTCGCATGCAGAAGATCACCACAACAGCAGCCGTTTGCCTGGCACTGCTTCCCGCCCTAGCGACGCCTGCCGCGGCACAGAACCGAGAGCATCTCCAGCTGGCCGCCGAGTTGCGAATGCTGCAGGAGCAGAATCAGCAACTCAGCCTTGCGCTCAATCAGCTGACTGAGACGCTGAAGGCTGTCAACTCGCGACTCGACACGAGCGATGAATTCCAGCGGCGTCGATTCGCCGACCAGGAAGTGCTCGTCAAGAATCTGGGATCCGATCTCGGTACCATTCGCGAACGCACGCAGGACACGGATACACGCCTGCGCACGTTGAAGGACGAGATCGACGCACTGCGACAGACGTTCCTGTCTCTCCCTGCGCTGCTCGCACAATCCCAGCAGAGCTCGCTCGCGCCGATCGATCCGAACAATCCCACTGCAGCGCTTGCACCCCCACCGGATGGGCCAACGCCGGCGGGACCGCCATCTCCCCCGAATTTGACCCTCCCGGCAAACGCTGGGCTGTCACCGAATCGTCTCTTCGATACAGCGTTCAGCGACTACACCTCGTCGCAGTATCCGTCTGCTATCGCCGGGTTCCAGCAGCTGCTCAAGAACTTCCCCACCGCCGAACGTGCCGACGACGCGCAGTTCTTCATCGGCGAGTCGCTCGCCAATATGAATCGGCTGCCAGACGCGATCGACGCATACAATCAGGTCATCCAGAAGTACCCGACCGGAGACCAGGTTGACATGGCGTACTACCGTCGTGGCTTCGTGGAATCACTGATGGGACGAAACGACGCGGCCCGCGCCACGTTCGAAGAAGTCGTCAAGCGATTCCCCGACAGCCAGGGCGCGCAACTGGCGAAACAGCGGCTCGCAGGTGTGAGCCGCACGCCTGCCGCACCCGCCAAGCCCTGACCTGGGCTGTCACTCACCGATCGTAGACTTCAGGACGGAGTGTCCGGCCTCCGCCGGACGTGTGAAGCGGGCACGGCAGCAGCTACTGCAGCCGTAGGGGCGGGTAACCGTCCGAAAGGAAGCGACATGGGCAGTGTGAACAAGGTGATCCTCGTCGGCAACCTGGGTCGCGACGCGGAGTTGCGCTACACGCCAGGAGGCGCGGCGGTGGCCACGCTCAATCTGGCCACAACCGAGGTCTGGAACGACCGCAACAATCAACGTCAGGAGAAAACCGAGTGGCACCGCATCGTCCTCTGGGGCAAGACCGCGGAGAGCCTGCAGGAGTACCTGACGAAGGGGAAACAGATCTACGTGGAGGGCCGTCTGCAGACACGCCAGTGGGACGACAAGGATGGCAACAAGCGCTACACCACTGAGATCAAGGCCGACCGCGTGACGCTGCTCGGGGGCGGCGGTGCAGGCCGCGGTGGCGGAATGGACCGCGGTGGGTCGCACCCGCCAGGCGGTGCGGACGAGCCGCCAATGGAACCAATCACCGACGACGATATTCCGTTCTGACGCGCGTCAACTCCCAACGTCTGTCGCGAATCCAACTTCCAACTCCCAACGAAGATCCGATTCTTGGGAGTTGGAAATTTGGGAGTTGGGCGTTTTAGGTTCCTTCTCTTCCGTAGCGATCTTCCAACCTGACGACGTCGTCGAGTTCGGGCGTCGACGCCTCGAGCACGTCGCAGTCTTCGATCGCCGTCATGCGATGGATCGTCTTCGGCAATACGTGAATGGAGTCGCCCGGTTTCATTTCAATCTTCTTCAACTTGCCGTCGACGTCGATCTCGTACAACAACTTGCCTGAGTGGAGGTAGATCGTCTCCTCCTTGAGGTTGTGAAACTGCAGGCTGAGCGCGTGCCCGGCGTTGATGTGCAGAATCTTCCCGACGTACTTCTCCGTCTTTGCCCAATGAAGCTCGTATCCCCACGGCTTCTCGACTCGCGTGACGATGTTGTTCACTCGCTAGCCCTCGCTTCCCACTTCGTTCTTTGCGACCTCGTCGCCGAGATACTGTTCGATTTCTTCAACCGTTCCGAGCGTCAGCACACGTGCGGCCACACGCATCATCTGTCGCGCGCTCGTCTCCTTCACGACGCGCCGTGCCATCGGAATGGCTCCGGGCGTCATGCTGAACTCTCGAAGACCGCATCCGATCAACAGCTTCAGCAGCAGTGGATCCGATGCCATCTCACCGCAGACAGACACCACAATGCCTTGGCGTGCCGCCGCTCGACGCACGTGACGAAGCAGACGAAGAATCGCAGGATGCAGCGGCTCGTACCGATTCGACACGCGGTCGTCCGTGCGATCCACCGCGAGTGTGTACTGAATGAGGTCGTTCGTGCCGATCGTGAAGAAGTCCGCTTCCTTCGCCAGGAGTGACGCGGTGAACGCCGCGGACGGGACTTCGATCATGATGCCGACCGGCACGTCCGGAACCGTCAGGCCGCGCGCCGTGAGCTCTTCCTGAGCTTCGAGCAGCAGATTCTTCGCGTCGCGAACCTCCTGCACCGACGACACGAACGGGAACATGATCCGGAGCGGACCATGCACCGCCGCGCGCAGCAACGCACGCAACTGTGTCTTGAAGATGCGCGGTTGCGCGAGACCGAAGCGGACGCCGCGGAGTCCCGCGTGGCCGCTCCGCTGCGGCTCCGGGAACCAGCGCGCATCGAGCGCCGCATCGACCAGCGGTCGCGCGAGCTGACGCTCGTCCACGTCGAACGTGCGGATGGTGACCGGGCGCCCCCCCATCCGTTCCACGAGCTGGCGATAGACGTGGTACTGCTCCTCTTCGGCCGCCATGTCTGGCGGTCCGCCGACGAGCATGAACTCGGATCGATACAGGCCGATGCCTTCGGCCCCCGCACTCAGCGCACTCGGCACATCGTCGGACCGCTCGATGTTGGCCTGGAGGACGATCGACTCGCCATCGCTCGTCTGCAGGGGACCGTCCTCCGCGTGCGCGATCGCCGCCACCCGGTGAACTGAAGAGCGGCCTTCAGCTTCCTGCCACAGCGCCGGCGTCGGATCGATGACGACTTCACCAGTCTCGCCGTCGATGATCACTGATACGCCGGGCGGCACCCGCCTGCTGACGTCATGCAGACCAACCACGGCCGGCACACCCAGCGATCGCGCGAGGATCGCGGTGTGATACGTGCGGCTTCCGGCGTCCGTCACGAATCCCTTGATTCGCGTCCAATCGAGCTGCGCGACCACCGACGGAGTCAACTCGTCCGCAATGAGCACGCATGGTGCATCGAGATCCTGCAGGCGATCGCGAGCACCACCCTTTTCGTCGCGCAGATTCATGCGCAGGCGGCCGGCGACGTCGTGCAGGTCGCCCTTACGCTCGTGCAGGTACGGATCGTCGACGTCGTCGAAGACCGCGGCGGCTTCGTCGAGCGCGCGCTGCACCGCCCACTCAGCGTTGACCCGCTCGTTACGAACGACGGCGGCAGCCCGTCCCACCAGAATCGGATCGTCGAGCATCAGCAGCTGCGCGTCGAAGATGGCCGCGAGATCGGCGCCACGTGCCGCCGCGATCCGACGGCGGATCTGCTCGAGCTGCGCCCGCGATCGCTGCCGGGCCCGCTCGAGGGCGGAGAGCTCGCGCGCGACACCATCAGGGCCCACAGGAAAACGCAGCACTTGCGTTCGTTGAATAGCGACGAGCGCGGGGCCCACGGCGACGCCGGGTGACACCCCGATACCGATCAGGCGTTCCACGATTCCTCACCAAATCCAGATGCGACGAGCTCGACCAGCGCCTCGACGGCGCGGTCCTCGTCCGGCCCTTCTGCGATCACCGTCAACGTCGTGCCGCGGGACGCGGCCAACAACAGAATGCCCATGATGCTCTTTCCATCCATGACCTTCGAATTACGTCCGACGCGGATCCGGGATTCGAATCGCGTCGCGAGATGAACGAACCGCGCCGCGGCCCGCGCGTGGAGCCCCAGTTGATTCACGACGGTCACAGAGCGAGTGGTCACACTACGTCTTCTCTCCGTGCAGGAGATCGGACGCCACCCAGATGGCATTGCGCCCCTGCTCTCGAATGTCGCGTGCGATGTTCAACAGGTCTCCCTGCTCCAGCTGATTCGCGAGCTTGATCAGCATGGGCAAATTCACGCCGGTGATGACTTCGAGCTTGCCTTGGACGAGAAACGTCATCGCCAGATTCGACGGCGTGCCGCCGAACATGTCGGTAAGAATCAGGACGCCGGATCCTTTATCCACACGCACGACCGCCTGCTCGATCTCGTGGCGTGCATCCTCGGTATCTTCGTGCCATCCGATAGATACTGCCGCAAAAGCAGGCATGTCGCCGACAATCGTTTCCGCGGCGTTGACCAGCTCCGTTGCCAGCTGCCCGTGCGTGACCACGACGACGCCAATCATCGCGGTCCCGTCTTTCCGACCTTAGCCATCACGATGTTTGACCCGCAGCCGCACACCCGGCGTGTGTTCGAGCGTCTTCTTGAGCGCCTCCGCGATCATGACCGATCGATGCTGCCCCCCGGTACATCCGATCGCAACGGTCAGATACGTCTTGCCTTCAGTCACGTAATGCGGAAGGACGAACTTCAGGAACTCCGTCAGGCGGTTGATGAAGTCCTGCGTGACCTTGTGCTGCTTGATGAACCGCACGACTCTCGCGTCACGACCCGTCAGATGGCGCAAGCGATCGACGAAGTGCGGATTGGGCAGAAAGCGCACGTCGAACACGAGGTCGGCTTCCGTGGGCGCGCCGTGCTTGAACCCGAAACTCAGCAGGTTCAACACCATGTCCGCGCGCGTGCTCTCGTCGCGCGTCATCCGCCCGAAGGCATCGCGTAACTCGTGAACAGTCAGGTTCGACGTATCGACGATGACGTCCGCCATGCCACGTATGGCGAGCATCTTCTTGCGCTCTTCGTCGATGCCCTCCGAGACCGATCGATCGGGTGCGAGGGGGTGTGGCCTGCGCGTCTCACTGAACCGGCGGACGAGCGCGGTGCGATTGGCCTCCAGGAAGATCAACTTGGCCTCGACGCCGGGGAGGCTCCGCAGCTTGCGAAACACCGGAGGAAACTGACTCAGGAAGCCGCGCTCGCGCACGTCGACGACGATGGCAACGCGCTCGAGATGGGCCTCTCCGCGAGTACACAGCTCGGCGAACGTCGGGATGAGCTGCGTCGGGAGGTTATCGACGCAGAAGTAACCGAGGTCTTCGAGGGCGTGAATCGCGTGCGTCTTACCCGATCCGGACAGGCCGGTGACCACCACGAATCGGGTCGCAGCGCGCCGGGGCGCACGCGCTCGCGTCTTCTTCCGAGCGGCACGAACGGGAGTCATCTCGGTTCTCCAGACCGCGGCTCCTCTTCCGAGTCCGGTTCGGTCTCCTCCTCCTGGAGTTGACGCTCCAGCCGTTCCACCAGATCTCTGGCAGCGTTCAGCCCACGCGATCGCAGCAACTGATTCCTGGCCGCCACTTCCACCAGCGTCGCGAGGTTGCGACCAGGCGCGACGGGCATGCAGATCAACGGCACCCGCACGCCGAACAACTCATACACGTTCTCATCGAGACCGAGCCGGTCGTATTCCCGGTGTTCCTCCCAACGTTCGAGCTTGACAACGAGCTCGACGGTCTTGGACGCACGCGTCGCGGCCACACCGAACAGATCCTTGATGTTGATGATGCCCAGGCCGCGCAGCTCCATGTGGTACCGCGTCGGTTCGGGGCATGCGCCGAGCACGACCGAGTCGCCTCGCCTCCGGATCTGCACCGTATCGTCCGCAACAAGCCGATGACCACGTACGACGAGATCGAGCGCACATTCACTCTTGCCAATGCCGCTGTCGCCGATGAGCAGCACTCCGAGGCCCAGTACGTCCATGAGGACGCCGTGAATGATCTCGCGAACTGCAAGCGCATCGTCGAGCAGCGCGCTGATTCGAGAGATGGCAACCGGCGTGGAGACCGACGTGCGCAGCAGTGGTACTTCGTATCGATCCGAAGCCGAGCGGAGGTCCGCGTGTGCCTCCCATCCCCCGGTGATCAGCACGCACGGAATGTCGTGCCCGAAGGTCGTGTCCAGGACGTCCATGCGCGCGTCGTGCGAAAGGCTATCGAGATATCGCACCTCGCTCTCGCCGTATACGACGATCCGCCCCGGACGCAGGTACTCGTGAAATCCGGCGAGCGCCAGACCTGTCTTCTGGATGTAGGGACTGGCGATGCGGCGATCGAGCCCCGCCCGTCCGCCGAGCAGCTCGAGCGAGAGCCTCGCCGGACCTGAGCCCCTCTCGACCAGGCCCGCAACCGTCAATACGGGCTCCGCCATCGCGATGCCGCCCTATGCCTCCGGCTCGATCAAGCCGAGATTGCCGTCCGCCCTGCGAAAGAGGACCGTGACGGTATCGGTGGCTGAGTTTCGAAACACGATCAATCCATCCGCTGCGTCGTCTATTTCAGCAGCAGCGTCTTCGACCGACATCGGCTTCACGGCGTACTGCCTGGCCCGAATGATGCGGCGTCGCGGTCGCGGAGTCGACCGCGGTGCGGTTGCGGCTTCGGGAGTTGTAGAAGTTCCGGCCTTGACCGCCGACGGTCCTCGACGCTTGCGCCCGTCGCGCTTTCCTTTCAGTTTCTGCGCCTGGTGATCGATCTTGTCGGCAGCGGCGTTTATCGCCAACTCGACGTTCGATCCCGTGGCATCTGCGTGCAGGAACCGCTCGCGCCGCGCGTGCAGCGTGACCTCCGCACGAATCCGCGCGCGCTCGCGCGTCAGCACGACGTGCGCCGAGACCGCGCTGTCGTTCAGCCGCCGGAGCGTGTACTCGAGCCGCTCTTCAACGAGCGCCCGCGTGGCCGGGGTGATGGCGAGATGTCGTCCTGTCAGTTCGAGACGCATAGCGACCGTAATCCGCTCAGGGCGCCGGCCCTGAGGTTTCAGTACAGAACCTTGCGTTGGTTGGATGTGGGAATCTTGAGCTCTTCCCGATACTTCGCAATCGTGCGGCGCGCCAGTTCGAGCCCTTCGCGTTGAAGGATGCTGACAATCTTGGAGTCGCTCAACGGCTTCCTGGCATCTTCCTGCTCGATGATCTTCCGGATGCGCTGCTTGATCGTGACGGAAGACACCGCTTCTCCATAGGAGCTCGAGATGCCGCTATGGAAGAAGTACTTCATCTCGAACACGCCCTGAGGCGTGTGCATGTACTTGTTCGTCACGACGCGGCTGACCGTCGATTCATGCATGCCGATATCGTTGGCCACGTCGCGAAGGACGAGCGGCCGCAGATACTCGATGCCGTGATCGAGGAAGTCGCGTTGAAAATTGATGATGCTCGACGCCACTTTGTGGATCGTCTTCTGGCGCTGCTCCACCGACTTGATCAGCCATAACGCCGACCGGAACTTGTCCTTCACGTAGGCGCGCGTCTCGTCGGTGTTCTCCGAGGCGTTCTTGTCGAGCAGCCGGCGATAGACAGGACTGATCCGCAGTTGCGGCAATCCTTCTTCGTTGAGCGCGGCCACGTACTGATCCTCGATCTTGACGATGTAGACGTCGGGAATCACGTACTGCGACTGCGAGGGGTTATAACGGCTGCCCGGCTTCGGATCGAGATGACGAATCAGCTCGATGTGCTGCTTCAGGTCGTCGATCGTCAGTCCGAGCTTACGCGCGAGCTCGGGAACCTGATGGTTCTGCAGAAGCCGCATGTGCTCGGTGACGATCTGGTCGGCAGGCGTTCCTGCCATTCCGAGATGCCGCAACTGAAGCAACAGACACTCTTGAAGATCGCGCGCGCACACGCCAATCGGATCGAAGCCTTGCAGCACCTTGAGCGCCCGCTCCACTTCTTCCAGCGGCCACGGCCCCATGCCGGCGAGTTCTTCCACCGTCGCGACCAGGTAACCGTCGTCGTCAAGGTTGCCGATGATGGCTTCACCGATCTCGCGGATGAGCGGTTCGTCCGTCTGCATCGAGAGCTGCCAGAGCAGGTGATCGGAGAGCGACTGCCCTGTCGAGAGCGTGTTCTCGATCGGCGGGAGTTCCTTGACCTCGGTCGGCGTGCGGGGCCGATACCCGTCGTCCAGGTAGTCGCCGAAGAAGTACTCGTAGTCCTGGTCGTCCCACGAGTCGGCCTTCTTCTCCGAGGGCTTTTCTTCCTGCTTCTCGGGGGCCGCTTCGACCGGCTGAAGCTCCTCGGTGGGGACCTCTTCCAGCATCGGGTTCTCGACCATCTCCTGGTTCAACAGTTCCGAGAGCTCGAGCGTCGACATCGGCAGCAGCTTGATTGCCTGCTGGAGCGAAGGCGTCAGAATGAGCTTCTGAACGAGCTTGGTGTGTAACTTCTGCGAGATGGCCATCAACCAGCGAACCCGTAATCCATCTTAGTCCAACCGGAACTCGGTCCCCAGATAAATCCGGCGCACGTCCTCGTCCGCGGCCAGCGATTCAGGTGTTCCACTGCGAAAAATAGCGCCGTCGTGAACGATGTACGCGCGGTCGGTGATCCTCAGCGTTTCACGAACGTTATGGTCCGTGATCAGGACGCCGATGCCGCGCTCCTTCAAGTGAAACACGATGTTCTGGATGTCGCTGACGGCGATTGGATCGATGCCGGCAAACGGCTCATCCAGCAGGATGAACCTCGGCGACATGACGAGCGCGCGGGTGATCTCCGCTCGACGGCGTTCGCCGCCTGACAGCGTGTGAGCGGGAGCCGCCCTCAGCGGCGTCAGATGCAGTTCTGCCAGCAGATCATCCAGCCGCGCTTTCCGTGTCTTCGCATCGAGCTGAAGTGTCTCGAGAATCGCCATGATGTTCTGCTCGACCGAGAGTCCGCGGAAGATCGAGGGCTCCTGGGGCAGATATCCGATTCCCTTGCGGGCGCGCGCATACATCGGCGCGTCGGTGACATCCTCACCATCGAGCAGTACACGCCCGGAGTCCGGCCCGGTCAAGCCAACGGTCATGTAGAACGTTGTCGTCTTGCCCGCACCGTTCGGCCCCAGCAGGCCGACGATCTCGCCCGAGCCGACTTCGATGCTGACGCCGCGCACGACGGTGCGACTGCCATACGACTTGGTCAGCTCTTTCGTCTGCAGCGTAGACGTCATCGCGTGGACGGCGATGGCTGCGGCAGATTCGACGGTGGCTGCTGTGTGCACGGCTTGGTCTCTGTTCGGCGTCTCTCGTTGCCGTCGACGATAATCCTGTCGCTCGACTTGAAGAAGGTAAGTGTTCGGCCGGTCGTTTCGCTGCACTTCTCACGAATCGACACGGGCGTGACTCCAGCGCCCGACAGGACATATCGCTCCTCGCGGGCGTGATAGGTCATGCGGTCGCCTGTTCCCGTCCGGGCGCCTATCACCGTGGTGACGCGGTTATAGGCCTCCAGGCGGTCAACACCGTTCTCCGTGCGCGCCAGAACGATTTCGACGCGCTCGGCGCGCAAGTCACCGTCCGGCCCGGTCACCTGGGCGAGCGGCACACTGGGTCCCTGTCCGCTTGTCGGTGCAACGGCCCCGGCACTGTAGGTCACGGTCCGCGCGGCCTCGTCGTAGCGGATCTCGTTGGCACGCCCGTCCGTGCGGCCCGTGTCGAGCATCAGCGTCGAGCGTGCCGACCCGGACGCCACGAGATCGCCCTTTTGCTGATCGAGGACGATGCGATCGCCGCGAATGGCCGTGTCACCCTGGACGAGGGTCGCCATGCCTGTGTACTCGGCGATGCCGTTGCCGCCTTTGTAATCGAGTTGTTCGGCGTTGACGCTCGCCGCTTGCCCTTCCTTCAGCAGGCCGGGCAACCGTCCACCGTCACGATCCTTTGCCGTTGAAGACTTCGCGCTCAGCGAGGTGCGAACGTTGCCCCTGGCTTCCATCCCATGACCCGCGAGGGTGACGTCGATTTCTCGCGCTTCGACGTGAATCTGATCGTCGGTGACGAACGGACGCGGATTGCCGGACCCCGACAGATTCAGGATGCCCTTGCCAGGCTGGTAGCGCGCCTCTGCGGCTCCGGCCTCGAACCCGCGCTCCTTGAACGAGACACCGCCGCTGAAGAACGCGTTGCGCAACCCGTCGCCCTCGAGCGACGCATTGAGCGACTGCGCTCGCACTTCACGCCCCATATTGTTGGACTTGTCGTCCTCTTCAAACACCACGTCGTCTCGAAAACGGACCGCGGTGAGCCCGCGACCTGGCTCGCCGGTCGCATCGAGTGTACGGGCGCGAATGACTCTCGGTGGTCCATTCTCCACAGGCGGCATATCGAGCTGGACGCCGTCCTTGCCATTGACCTTCGACACGGTGCCGTCGGCCGCGGTCAGGACGTCGAGCACCTCACCGGCCATGCGACGCGACGATGCATGTTCGTCGGCCGCGGTGCTGAAGCCGGCCTTTCCATTCAGCAGGGCGCGCTCCAGCTTGGTGCCATCTGGCGAGTAGAAGAGGTCGATGGCATCGGCCTTCATCGAGTCGAGCGGTCCATCGCCGCCCTTCACGTTCGAGTTGCCGCGAAGCTCGAGGGACGTGATCACATCCTCGTTCGGGGACAGCCTCGCCATGACCTTGTCTGCGTCGATGACCTGCGTGTCGCGCAGAACCTGGACCTTCGATTCGAGGAACAGTACGTCCTGAGTCCGGTCGAGAATGGCGCTCCCCGCCGACCCGTCGAAAGAGTTCTTGCCGTTGTCTTCGGTGACGACGATCCTTGCGTTTTCGGCGAGGTTCAGCACGTCGTCCTTCTGGTTGTACGTGGCGTTCGTTCCCGAGCCCGACATGTGTCCCTTCTTGAACGTGACCGCGCCGGGCGCGCGCGCGATGCTCTCGTTCTGATTGAAGGTGCCACGCTCGGTCATGAGCTCGAAGCCATCACTCACCGAGATCTTGACCGCTCCCGAGAGCTGGAGTTCAACCTGGTTCGGCCCAGCCGTTGCCTCCTGCGCAGTGACCACATAGTTCCGTCCCTCCTTGTGAACGGTGATCACGACGTTGACGTGCTTGAGCGATCGGTCGGCGTACGTCAGCGTGCGCTCGGATCGGATTTCGAACTCGCGCTCGCTGCCGCGCACTTGCTGCATCTCGGCATTCTTCGTCTCTACCTCTGCGTTGCGATCCGTCCGCTCTGCCGGACGAACGGGTGGTGCGACGCGTCGCTCACCGATCGAGCGATACACCAGCCCGGCAAACAGAATGCCGAAGACCGCCAAGCCAACGCGCAGGCGCTTCTGCCAAGAAGTCATTCAGTTGGTACAGGATAGCACCCGTCAGCTGTCGGGTTCCTTGAAGTCGG
>Ga0207701_10003485_pt1 | contig 16131 bp, 11 predicted proteins | sample KBSSwiSSwithPhiX_FD_184294 | JGI IMG/M metagenome (GOLD analysis project Ga0207701, IMG submission 184294) | Switchgrass rhizosphere bulk soil microbial communities from Kellogg Biological Station, Michigan, USA, with PhiX - S5 (SPAdes) (version 2) | ecosystem: Environmental > Terrestrial >... | reverse complement strand
GCAGCGTGGAGGGGACGATGATCGACGAAGAACGAGGGGCTCGAGGCGATGGCAGCGCCGGAGAGGAGCGGCGCATCGCGGGGAATCCGGCTGCTGCCGCGAAGCTGGAGATCGCCGCGACGCGGGAGCGGATGTCCGGGACGATCGCCGAGATCGAGCAGCGGATGTCGAGCAGCATCGAGAGCGCGAAGCAGAAGGTCGACGTGATCGACATGGTGAAGCGGCATCCGTGGCCCGCGCTGGCGGCCGCGCTCGCCGCCGGTATCGCGCTCGGCGCGACGGGGGCCGACCGAAGGGCGGCGAGGGCGACGGCACGCGCCGCGAAGAGCGCTCCCGGCGCCGCGAAGCGTGGCGTCGGGCAGGCGGTCGAAGCGACGAAGGCGGGCGTCTCGCAGCTCGCCGAGCGCCTCGGAGGGTCGAACGAGGGCTCCGGCAGCAGCTCGGGGTCCTCCGGCGGTCTCAAGGGTAAGGCGACGAGTGCGCTGCAGGCGGTCGGCTCCGAGATCCAGCGCGGCGCCGACGAGCTCAGCGAGCTATCGCGAGCGACCTGAGGCGCCGCATATTGCGCCGACCGCGCGAAAGACCGTTGGCAATTCTCTGACGAGGTGCACGTGGACAGACGTGGATTCATCGCGGCGTCGGCCGTCGCCGCCGTATCGCCGTTGCCCAAGCTCGACACGCTCGACAAGCTCGCCCAGCAGGCGAACCGCCAGTACATCGAGCTGCGCCGCTATCACCTGCTGCCGGGCCCGAAGTCGCGGGCGTTCGGCACCTTCGTCGGCGATGCGCTCGTGCCGGCGATGAACCGCGCGGGTGTGAGCAAGGTCGGTGCGTTCACGGTGATGTACGGCGAGAACGCGCCGTCGCTGCTGCTCGTGCTCGCGCACCCGAACCTGGAGTCGGTGGCGACGCTGCGCGATCGCCTCGCGGGCGACGCGGCGTACGCGAAGGCCGGCGCCGAGATCCTCGCCGCGCCGCTGGCCGATCCGCCGTTCATCCGCGTCACGAGCACGCTGCTGCGCGCGATCGAGGCGATGCCCGCGGTCGAGCCGTCCGCGGCGATCGCGGCGAAGACGCCGCGCATCTATGAGCTCAGGACGTACGAGAGCCACAGCGATCCCGCTGCGCTGAACAAGCTGAAGATGTTCAACGCGGGCGAGGTGCCGATCTTCCGCAAGACCGGGCTCACGCCGGTGTTCTTCGGCGAGACGCTGCTCGGCGAGAAGATGCCGAGCCTGAACTACATGCTCACGTTCGCCGACATGGCGGCGCGCGACGCGGCGTGGAAGGCGTTCAGCGCCGATCCCGACTGGAAGACGCTGTCCGGCGATCCGCAGTACAAGGACAACGTGTCGGCGATCTCGGACATCATCATGCGGCCGACGGCGTACTCGCAGCTCTGACCGCGATGCGCCCAGCGAGGACGTCGCTCTTTCTTCCGAAGGCGCGCGCCGTCCTCGCCGCCTCGGCACTTCTCCTCGCCGCAGGCTGCGCCGCCGGCGGCTCGATCTCCATCCCGCTCACGCCAGCGGCCCCGGACATCAATGCCTACCCGCCGATGCCGAAGGGCGCGCCGCCCGGCGCGTCGGCTCGTGCGGAGGCGGCGGCGAAGGCGCTCGGCCGAGGGGTGAACTTCGGCAACATGCTGGAGGCGCCGACCGAGGGCGCGTGGGGCGTCAGCGTCACCGACGACGTGATCGACAAGGCCGCGGCGGCGGGGTTCGCGTCGGTGCGGCTGCCGGTGCGCTGGAGCAATCACGCCGGCGCGGAGGCGCCGTTCACGATCGATCCGGCATTCATGACGCGAGTCGAGAGCATCGTCGACAAGCTGTTGGCGAAGAACCTCGTCGTCGTGCTGAACATGCATCACTACCGGCAGCTCGACGGCGACGCGCTCGACGCCGGGGAAGCCAAGGTGGCCGACGCGCTCGTCGACGTGCGATTCGTGATGCTCTGGGAGCAGATCGCGGCGCGGTTCAAGAGCAAGGGCGACCGCCTCGTGCTCGAGCTGTACAACGAGCCGCACGGCCGGATGAACGGCGAGCCGTGGAACGTGCTCGCGGCGCGGGCACTCGGCGTCGTGCGCAAGTCGAACCCGGAGCGGCCCGTCGTGATCGGGCCGACGCACTGGAACTCGGCTGGCGACCTGGCGCTGCTCCAGCTCCCGAACGACGCGAACCTGATCGTGACGGTGCACGACTACAACCCGTTCACCTTCACCCATCAGGGCGCGGAGTGGGTGAACCCCGTGCTCCCGCTCGGCGTGACGTGCTGCAGCGCGGCGCAGATCGCCGACATGTCGGCACCGCTCGACGCGGCGAAGACGTGGGCGGCCGCCAGGCGCTATCCGGTCTACGTCGGCGAGTTCGGCGCGTACAGCAAGGCGGACGAGGCGTCGCGCGTCACGTTCAACCGCACGATGCGCGACGCGATCGAGTCGCGCGGGATGACCTGGGCGTACTGGGAGTTCGCGGCGGGGTTCGGGGTGTACGACCCGGCGACGCGCACGTTCAGGCAGGGACTGCTCGACGCGTTGCTGCGGTAGATCCTGGGTCGGTGCGCGGCGCAGAGCTCCTCGCGCGCGGCATCCACGCTCGACCGCGCAACGTGTTTCCACGCGGAGGCGCGGAGAACCGCGGAGGCGCGGAGAACAGGGCTCCCTTGCCGGCATCGCGGACGTCCCCTCAATTCTCATGCGGTCGCTCGCCGCAGTCCCCTCCGCCGGAGCTCCATGCAAATCGTACGTTCCCTCGCGCTGGCCGCCACGACCATCGCGGCCGGCGCGGCGACGCTCTCGGCGCAGTCGACTACTCGTGGTGGCAGCGACACCGCATCCGTCGCCGAAGCACGCGCGCTGCTCAAGGCACTCGTCGAGACGAACACGACGCGTGAGCACGGAAGCGCGGCCCCGGCGGCGCGGCTGCTCGCCGATCGCTTCCTTCAGGCCGGCTGGCCCGCCGCCGACGTCGAGATCGCCGGACCGAGCCCGGCGCGCCAGAACCTCGTCGTGCGGTGGCGAGCGCAATCTCCCAAGGCGAAGCCCGTGCTGTTCATGTCGCACATCGACGTCGTCGAGGCTAGGCGCGAGGACTGGGACAGCGATCCGTTCGTGCTGCGCGAGAAGGACGGCTACCTGTACGGCCGCGGGGTCCTCGACGACAAGGCGGCCGTCGCGACGTGGACGACGGGGCTCATCTCGCTGCGGCGCGCGGGGTGGCGTCCCTCGCGCGACATCGTGCTGCTGCTCACCTCCGACGAGGAGGGAGGCGACGAGAATGGCGTGGAGTGGCTGCTGCGCAACCGGCGAGCGCTGTTCGACGTCGACTTCGTGATCAACGCCGACGCGGCTGGACCGGAGCTGCACGACGGGAAGGTCACGCTGTTCGCGGTGGACGTCGCCGAGAAGCACCCGGTGACGATCGACTTCACGGTGACAAATCCCGGCGGCCACAGCTCGCTGCCGCGAACGGACAACGCGATCTACGCGCTGGCGCACGCACTGGTTCGTGTCGAAGGCTATCGCTTTCCGGCGCAGATCAGCGAGCTGCAGCGCGCGCAGCTGACGGCGGCGATCGGGTCGGCGCCGCCCGCAGCCGCGGAGGCGTTGCGTGCCATCCTTCGCGACCCCAACGACTCCGCGGCATCCGATGCGCTGGTGCGGGTGCCGCACCTCAACGCCATGCTGCGCACGACGTGCGTGGCGACGGAGCTCAGCGGAGGACATGCGATCAATGCGCTGCCGCAACGGGCCATGGCGACGGTGAACTGCCGAGTGCTGCCGGGAGTCGCACCGGCCTCGGTCGTCGCCCAGCTCCTGAGCGTGATCGCCGATACCACGGTGCACGCCGTGGCCCGCCCACCGATCAAGCCGGCCGCCGCGGCGTCTCCAATGCGCGACGACGTCCTGAAGCTGCTCACGCGCGCCGTCGCGACGAGCTGGGGAGCGTCGGTGCGCGTGCAACCGACGATGTCGCGGGGTGCCACCGACGGCTCGTTCACGCGCGCGGCGGGAATCCCGACGTACACCGTGTGGCACGTTCCGCTCGACCCGGGGGACATGCGCGCGCACGGGCGCGACGAGCGGATCCTCGCGAAGTCGTTCGACGAGTCGGTGGGGTTTGCGCGCAGTCTGATTCGAGAGGCGGCAGGCGCAGCGCCCTGAGGGCGCCGATCGATCCAGGCTTGGTCGGGACGCGGATGATCGCGTCGCTACTCCACCGAGACGACGACCTCTACCGCGTACTCGCCGCCGTCCCCGCGTAGTCGCTCGAGCACGTATCTCGCCGGCCTGCCCTTGATCGCCACGAGCTCGTTCCGCCAGAGCCACGTGCTCACCTCGCCGAGCTCGTCGTCGGCGCTCAGGTCGTCGATCTCGAGACCGCGCAGCGCGACGATGAGGAACTCGCCCGGGTCCGCGAACACGATCGCCGGATCGTTCAGCTCGCGGCTGTGTCCCTCGCCGACATCCTCGATCGGCCGCGTGCCGACGGTCTGCTCGCGTCCGTTCGCGTCGATCGCGCGGAGAACGAACCGCACCTCGTCGTCGCCGGGACCGCTCGTCGTCTGCATGCACCACATGCGCGACATCCGGACGCTCACCGAGCGAATCGGCGTCTCCACCACGGACAGACGCTGCACGACGTTGGCCAGCCTGGCCTGTACGCCGTAGTGGTCCGACATGTCGCGTCCGGGCGACGACTGGTAGATGACGACGTCGCGATCGGTCCACTCGGCGTCGAACAGCGTGCCGTTCCACGTGAACAGGTAGTCGAGGCGCTGCGCGGCGTCGGCGAACCGCGCGGGGTCCACGACCGGGCGCGGGCTCGACCCGTCGTTGAACGACGACACGCCGCTCGGCGTCTGCTCGCTCGTCGCCTCGGGATGCTTCGGCGGCGGGCTGCCGTCCGCGGGCTTGAACGTCGGCTTCAGGTCTTCGTCCGCCTTCAGCTCGGCGGCGAGGTGCTCGTACAGCCCGGGGTCGGACGGATCGAGGGCGTCGACGTTGAGATCGCCGAGGAGGATCGCGGGGCAGCGCGCGTCGCGACCGGAGGCGACGAACGCCGCGAGGTGGCGCACCTGGTCGGCGAGCGCGTCGCGCGCGTCGCTCTTCTTGCCGACGAGCGGCGTGAGGTTCTGGGTGTGCGAGAGAAAGACGTCCACGTCGCACGGCGCGCCCTCAGGATGGATGCGGACGTGCATCGCGCCCTTGTCCGACGCGCAGTCCTCCCCGGCGCACTGGCGGTAGATGGTGGCGCTGGAGGCGACGATCCGATGGCGGCTGAGCAGCAGCAGCCCGCTGCCGAGCGTCGCGCCGCCGCCGAGGATCGCGCCGCCCACGGCCCCGGCGAGGACGGGCCCGCCGACGAGCGCGGTCGCGCCCGCGGCGAGCGCCGCTCCCGCACCGGCGGCCGCGACCTGAAGCGCATCGATCTCCTCGGGGCCGCGCCGGTGGAACGGGTAGATGTGCCCGACCCGGGCGATGATGTGCTCGCAGTCGTCGTCCTCCCACATCTCGCTCAGGCCGACGACGTCGAACCTCTCCTCGAGCAGCACGGCGATGAGCCTGGCGATCGCGGCGTCGCGCTCGGTGCCGGCGTACGGCGCGATGGTCTTGAAGAGGCCCATGTTCTGCCCGTAGATGCGCAGGCCCAGCTCGTGCCGGAGCCCGCGCACCGCGCCGCCGACCGTGCGCCGCTGGTGCTTCACGTCGTGCGTGACGGACGCGCCGCCGTGCTGGATGACGTACTTCTTCTGTCCCCACGCGATCTGGGCGTACGAGCTCGCGTTGCGCGGGAAGTGGTCGTCCTCCAGGGGAAGTCCGGCGTAGCGCACCTCGTCGTCGTCGTAGTGCAGCTCGAGGCGCGAGCCGTTGGGGACGTCGTAGCTGCACTCGAAGTCGCTCAGCTTCCAGTTGAGGCCATTGATGTGGATGCGCGCCGCGACGACGCGCTCGATGAAGCGCTCGTAGCTGCCGAACTCCTCGGCATCGCCGATCTGGATGATGAAGACGTTGCGCTCGGCGTGCACCATTATCTCCTTGCACGCCCAGTCGCCGCCGTGGGTCCACCCCGGGAGCTGGCCGGAGAACAGCGCGACGTAGCCATCGCCGGAGCGTCCGAATACCCAGCGGCCGGTGTCGACGTTGCACGACCGCGGCTTGCGAAATGGGAAGTACCGCTCGCTGCGCGCGCGACGCTCCCCCTCCGATTTCGGCGGCTCGCCCTTGATCCCAGCGGGCAGATCGTCGAATGCGTCCTGCGGGAACCACGCGTGGAAGCGGTGCCCGAACAGGAGCAGCTGGAACGCCTTCGGCTTGTACGCGAGGATGGCGGCACCCTTCACCTGCACGACGCGAGGCTGCGTCACGCTCCCGGTCCACCAGTCCGGGCCGTCGGAGTCGGGGGGAAGGAGGTGCACGTCGCCGATGTTCAACTTGCTCCCGATGATGCCGCCGGCGACGGCACCCAGTGGACCGAGCACGCTTCCCACAGCCGCGCCGCCGATGGTGGCCGCGGCGTCGGTCACGCTCTCGTCGATGCCGCCACCCGCCGACGGATGCCCGGTGAACACCGTCGCGCACATGTTCAGCGTGGCCTGGCAGACGTTCCCCTGGAAGCAGAGCTGGCCCGCGTGGTGATTCTGCGTCGACGAGAGCATCGCGTGGCGCGTGCGGTACGTGTACAGGTTCCCGCGCGTGTACGCCGAGCCTTCGACCGCGATGGAGAGCGCGTCCGCGACCTCGTCCTCCTGGTCGAGCGGGTTGCCGAGCAGCGGGACCAGCACGGGAAACGCGGGACCGGCGGCCACGTAAGCGCCGAGCTTGGCTCCCGACACCACGCCGGCTCCGAGCCCCGTCATCGGCAGGATGTCGCGGAAGGGCGAGGTGCCCTCGAGGCCGTACTGCTTCACGATCTTCCGCGTGGCCACGACGACGTGCTTCGTGAACCACGACGCGCGGCTCCACCAGCGCATGACGTCGCGCTCCGCGTCGAAGCCGATGCCGTACTCGCCGGCCTCGTTCCAGTCGATCGACGCGCGGGTGCGGTCGATCCAGCGCGCGGGACGTGCGCGGCCGATGTGCAGCAGGGCGTCGGGCGCCTCGTAGCGCCTCGCGGTCGCGAAGGCGCACGCCGAGAGCGCGTCGAGGTCGACGATCGCGCCGTGGCGCGTGCCGAACAGCAGCCCGACCATGTCGCCCGGCGACTGCTGCCATCCGCTGTTCTTGTGCTTGAAGTGCCCGCGGCTCGCGGTGACGGCGAAGCTCCCCTCCTGTGTGAACCGCGCGAGGTCGAAGACGATGAGGTCGAGCACCATGCACGCGCGGATGCGCACCGACTCGTCGAGGGCGAAGTCGGCGAGGTTCATCAGCGCGAGGACGTGCTCGTCGTAGTAGCCCGGCGCGTTCCATTCGCTCTGGCCGAAGCGCAGCCGGTCGTCGAGCCACACGTCGAGGCGCGCACGCGCGTGACGCACGCGGTCGCGGCCCGTGGGATCGTCGTAGCGCTTGCCCGGCTCGCGCAAGCGCTTGCCCGGCTCAAACCGCGAGCCCGGCAGCCACTGGCCGGCGAGATACTCGCCCGTCGCGAAGAGGATCTGATGGTTCTCCGACCAGTACTGCATCTCGTACTTGAACTTCTTCCCGTCGGCGTCGCGATCCTCGTCGGTGATGTCGTCCGGCTTCTCGCCGTCCTTCACCTTCCGCGCGTTCTCGGCCTCGACGTCCTTCAGGTGGCGGTCGCGGCGGGCCTGGCGCAGCCTGGGCTCGTCGACGGCGCGGAACGGGTCGTCGTGCCAGTACTTGTAGGCGAGCAGCGCGCGCTCGATGCGCAGCTGCGCTTCGCCGTCGAACTGGGCCGAGCGCTCGGGAGCGTCGCGCCACGGGAAGGGGACGTTGGCCGGAACACGGCCGTGCAGGTAGAGCAGCCGGAGCAGGACGTTGAGGGTGAAGTCCGAGTTGTCGTGGAGCAGCTCGAGCTCGTGCAGGTCGCCCACGGCGCGGCGCCAGTACGTCGCCGGCGACTCGTGCTCCTTCCGCCAGGGAAACAGCTCGGCGGCGCGCTCGGGCTCGCGCGCGACGAGCTCGAGGCGGGCGAGGGCGCGGAAGACGCTGTCGTCCTTCGCGAGCGGTACGAGGGGACGCGCGCCGGCGCGGAGCGCGGCGCATCGCGGCACGACGGGCCGGCGGTAGCGCAGCATCTCGCACACCGTCGTCACGGTGTAGTAGCGCTTCTCCTCGGCCTTCGGCCAGCCGAGCTGCGTGATCCAGTCCGCGTGCTTGATGTACGCGTCGCGGACGAGCGCCTCGTGGTAGCAGCGCCGGCGATCGTCGACGTCGCGCTGCGCGAGCGTCTTCACGGAGACGTGGAGCGTGGTGCCCACCGGCGTCACGGCCGCGCTACGCGGGCACCCACTCGTCGCCGACCTTCTTCCACGCCGGCAGCTCGTCGTCGTCGCGCAGGAGCACGAGCTGGGTCGGCAGGCGGTTGCGCCACGCGTCGCCGTACGGGGTCTCGGTGCCGGCGGCCTGCTGCGCCGCCTTGATCTCGGCGAGGATCGGGACGTAGAGCGGGCTGTTGATGTCCGGCAGCGGGCCGCCGTCCCAGATGACGTTCGCCTCCATGTAGTGGACCACCGCCCGCTCGAACCCCGGCCGCACGGGAACGACGACGCGTGCAGAGCCGGCCTTGAGGAACTCGGCGAACGCTTCGTCGTTGTCTTCGATCGTCACGCGGCGCATCCAGTAGTCCTTGCGGGCCCAGAAGTAGGCATAGAGCGCGTACATCATCTGCTCCCACTCGAACGCCTGCTCGAAGAAGCGGATGGCGGGGCCGAGGATCACGGCCTGCGGCAGCTTCGGCTGCGCGTAGGGAACGGATTCGCCGGTGACCGGGTCGGTGCGCATCACCATCGTCGTCGCCGTGCCGTAGGCCTCGAAGAATTGCTGCGTGATGAGCTCGAGGCAGCTCTTCTTCAGCTCGTCGCGCTCGAGCTTTCGCTTCTGGCCGCTGCTGAAGCCGATCGCACCGACGCGGAGGGCGGCGAGCAGGTTGGCGAGTCGCTCCTCGTACTCGGCCTTCTGGCGCTGGTACGCCTGGAAGAGCTGGTCGTAGGTGCGGTGCCGCCATTTGTCGAGCGCCGCGGTCGTGCGCTTGCACGTGATGACGATGTTGAACGCGTACGAGACGATGTGCCACGTCGTGATCGCGACGGGGACCTTGTCGGTGCCGCCGAGATCGAACGAGTGCAGGAGCGGCCCGGCGATCGACGTCGGCGCGGACATCTGGTTCGGTACCACGTAGAACGTGGAGGTGAAGGGGCCGTTGTTCCCCACGACGATCTGGATGCAGGGCCGTGCGCTTGCGGGCGGGATCTCCGAATAGGGCGACGACGTCAGCCGGATGTTGCACTTGAACGCCTCGTAGCCGGCCGGGATCGGGATCTCGCTCGCTTCGGGATCGCCCGTGACGCGCGTCGGGTTCCCCTTGAACGACTTGGAGGCCGTGACGTACAGCGCCGGCGGCGGTTCCACACCCGTCGCCTGGTACTTGTTCACCAGCGACGTGTACGTCCCCTCGCTGATCATCGACGGCGAGAGCGTCCACAGCGGGGGCTTCACGAGCTCGCGCCCCTCGGACTGCGCGCGCGCGAACGCCTGGAGGAGAAACGCACCCGGCTCGGGGACGACCAGATCGTACAGCAGCCGCTTGCCGTAGTTGTAGACCTGGTTCTCGTAGACCTTGTCGATCCACTGATAGATGCCGGTGATGTTGCCGGCACCCGTGCCGTTCTCGTAGCTGTGCGACGTCTTCTCCTCGAACTCGTTCACGGTGCGGCGCACGATCTGGGTGCGCACCCGCTCCGTGATCTTGGAGACGGCGCGGCTCGTGACCTCCTTGCCGTACGTCGACGCCTGCTTCTCGGCGATCTGCAGCGATCCCGAGGCGGGCGCGTTCGCCGTCGACGTGAACTCGACGAGGCCGCCGTACGATTGCGAGCGGAGCTGGCCGTCGAGCGCCGCGACCTGCTCGCTCTCGCGCCGCAGCTCGAACCGCTCGGTCGACTGGAGGTCGCGCTCCTCCTCCGAGACGTTCTCGCGCTCCGTCGTGACCGAGGTCTCGGTCGTTTCGGCGCGCCGCACCTGCCGCGAGTGCGTCTCGCCCTTGAGGACGTTCTCGATGTAGGCGACCTCGGACGGCTCGTACCCGACGATGTGCTGCTTGACGACGAGCAGATCCCCGACGCCGATGGGCTTGATCGGATTAGGCATCGTGCCTCCGCGGGTCGCGCATGGTGAGGTCGGGCACCTGATCGGTCGGGAGGAACTGGCCGCCGACGAGCGAGACATTGGCGCCACCGGGGCCGGCGGCCTCCGCGCCGGTGAGATCGTCGAGCACCAGCGGGGCCAGCTCGCGACGACGCGCGTCGATGCGGTCGACCGCGTCGGACAGCGACATCGTCGTCAGATCGACGCGCGCGGCGCGAAGGCCCGCGTGCACGGCCTGTGGAGCTTCGGCCAATACCTCGCGCCTGATCCTCAGCGTCGTGCCCTGGAGGATCTGCGTGGGCGACGTGGTGAGGCCGGCCGCCACGACTCCCTCGGCGACGGTTCTATGCACGTCGAGCGCTTCGCGCAGCGCGTGGATCTCGCGGAAGATCGCCTCGTGGATCTCGCCGCCGTCGTGCGATGGAGGTCGCTCGGCGCCTCCTTCACCGGTCCCGGGGGTGGTGCTGGCCGGCCCGGCGACGTCGCCGACGTGCTCCGGAGACAGATCGCGCAGGAAGTCGTGCGCTTCGCTCAGCTCGCGATACTCGCGCAGTGCTTGGTCGCGCAGGCGCCGGCGCTCGTCGGTGGGGCCCTCCGGCGGACGCTCGCCCGGCGGACGCTCGCCTCCCTCGCCCGGTGCGGCGGGGGCAGGCTGGTCGAGGGGGAGCAGGCCATCCGGCAGTGCGATGCTCGCGTCGAGCGCGGCGCTGATCCCATCGGCGTCGTCGAGGTGCGCGTCGCCGTCGGCGGCACGCTGGATCAACGCGACGAGCCGCAGATCGCGCGCGACGAGATCGAGCGGGAGGTCGATGCGCGGCGTGCCGAGCTTCGCGGCGATCAGCGTATCGGCGAGCCGTTGGCGGTCGTCGCTGAAGGCCTGATCCTGAACGACGTCACCGGCGTCACGATCGAAGGCCTCTCGAATCTCGCGCAGCAGATCGGCGCGATTCGCGGGAGCGTCGGCCCGCAGCGACGCCGAGAGTGCGTCGTACGCCTTGCCGAAGGCGAGCGAGTCGCCGCGCGTGACGGCGCGCGGGCTCTCGAGGAATCGGTCTGCCGTCTTCTCCATCCGGCCACCGGGGGACGGGCGCTCTCGATCCCGCTCGAGCTGCTGCTGAAAGTCGGTGTCGTCACCGGTGGAGATGATCTCGTGCGGCTCGCGCGTGCCGGCGGGCCGCAGCAACACGAAGCGGAACAGGTCGAACATGAACTCTCGGTCCATCCGAAGTCCGTTCGCTTGCCGAGGACCCTCGTCGTCGAGGCGTCGACCCTGCGCAAGCCCGGGGAATATGCAGGGCCCATAACCGTGCGACAGAGACGCGTCGAGGACCGGGTTGCGCAAAGCCGAGGTCGCAACAGAGGCCGCGAGCAGCGAGCCTTGCCGAACGCTCCGTGGAGACCCACCTTCGCGCACCCCCTGCACGACCGCATCTCCCGCACAGGACTCCGCCGTGAGCGACGCCGCCACGCACCTCCGCCGGAGCCTGAGCCTGGGCGACCTGCTCGTCTACGGCCTCGTCTTCATCGTCCCGATCGCGCCGTTCGTCATCTTCGGCGTCGTGTTCAACGCGTCGAAGGGGATGGTGCCGCTCACGTACCTGATCGGCCTCGTGGCGATGGTGTTCACCGCGCTGAGCTACCGCGAGATGTCGGCGAGCTTTCCCGTCGCCGGCTCGGTGTACGCGTACGTGGGCCGCGGGCTCCACCCGGCCGCCGGGTTCCTGGCCGGGTGGGCGATCCTGCTCGACTACCTGCTCATCCCATCGCTCTGCTACGTGGCTGGCGCGGCCGCGATGCACTCGGTGCTCCCGCAGGTGCCGCAGTCGCTCTGGATCGTCGCCTTCATCGCGTTCAACACGACGATCAACCTGCTCGGGATCGAGACGACCGCGCGCGCGAGCATGATCTTCCTCGTCGGTGAGCTCGTCGTCCTCGGAGCGTTCGTCGTGCTCGGTGTAATCGCGGTGAGTCGCGGGGTGAACGGGGCGCATTGGAGCGTGGTACCGTTCTACAACCCCGAGGTCTTCCAACCCGGTCTGATCTTCAGCGCGCTGTCGGTGGCGGTCCTGTCCTTCCTCGGCTTCGACGCGATCTCGACCCTCGCCGAGGAGACGAAGGGTGGCGCGCGAGTCGTCGGACGCGCGACGATGTACGCGCTCTGTCTCGCCGCGGCGCTGTTCATCGTGCAGACGTACATCGCGGCGCTCCTCGTACCTGGCCAGACCGCGTTCGCCGGCGAGGCGGCGACGAACGACGCCTTCTACAACCTGTCCGGCGTGGTGGGTGGCGGGACGTTCAAGCTCGTCGTCGCCCTCTCCGCGGCGCTCGCAGCCGCCATCGCGAACGCGCTCGTCGCGCAGGCGGCGACTGCGCGGCTGCTCTACGCGATGGCGCGAGACGGGCAGCTCCCGCGATTCCTCGCGCACATCCATCCGATCCGGCGAGTCCCCGAGCGCGCCGTGCTCTTCGTCTCCGGCGTGAGCCTGCTTCTGGGACTCTTCTTCGTCGGTCAGATCGGCCTGCTGTCGTCGCTCGTCAACTTCGGCGCGCTGTTCTCGTTCCTGATGTTGCACGTCGCGGTGGTCGTCTACTTCGTGCTCAGACGCCGGGTGCGCACGTTCGCGCTCCATCTCGTATCGCCGGTCATCGGCTTCGTCATCATCGCTTTCGTGCTGGCCAACTCGGACGTGCACGCGAAGCTCGGCGGCACGGCCTGGCTCGCGATCGGCGTCGTGATCCTGACCGGCCTGCATCTGGCGGGACGCTCGACGGAGCTGCAGCTCGAAGGCTGATGTCGCGCGCCGCGCTGCTGGTCATCCTCGCGCTGTTCGCGCCGCTCGCCTCGTGTGGCGGTCCCGATCCGGGCAACTCACGCACCGAGCTGCGCGCCGCGCTGGACGCTGCCTATCCCGATGGCTGGCGCTTCGCCTCGCTCGATCCGTCGGCGCGATCCGAGCTCGAGCCGGGGGAGAGTCCCGAGTGGATCGGCGGCGACTTCGACGGCGACGGACGCTCCGACTATGCCGCGCAGCTCGTGGTCTGGAAGCTCGGCCACACCTCCACGGTCGACAGCGCCCAGCTCGTCGTCGCACTCCTGCGGCGGCGCGACGGCTTTCAGCGCGACGTCGTGAGCGTCGGAGGGGGACCGAGCTTCGGCGTATATCTCGCGAAGATTCCGCGCGGCGAGCGGATCGCCGACTTCGAGGGGCGGTCGGCGGCGACTCTCGAGAGCGACGCGGTGCACCAGATCTTCGCGGGCCAGGCGAGCGTTGCGCACGTGTACGAGTCCGGCCACTGGCGCGAGATCGTCACCGGCGACTGAGTTCGGCATGACGCGACTGCTCCTCGCACTGCTCGGCGTGCTGCTCGCGTGCGCCACCGTACCGCGCCCGTCGGGCTCGTCGTCGCCGCTGTTCGAGCGCATCACTCTCGAGCAGTCGGGCGACGGCGGGATCACCTTCGGCGCGGCGGCGAGCGACGGCGCCGTTCGCTTGACGGCAGCGCTCGGTGTCCCCCATGCTCGATTCAGCGTCGGACCGACGCGCCTCGTGGCTCGCCCGCGTGCCGCTTGGCGATCCCGATGCCGATCGTCACACGCGGGCACATCCCAGGAGGGATGATAGATGTCACAGGCCACAGCACCATCGGCCGGGTACGCGCCCGACGTCACGAAGGACGTCGCCTCGTCATCAGCCCCATTCGCCCCCGAGTACGACGCCGTCGTCGCCACGATCGGGCAGTACGTCCAGGGTGGACGCGAGGGTAAGAGCTCGATCATGCGCCCGAGCTTCCTCGCTGACGCGACGATGGTCGGGTACGCCGGAGGACAACTCTTCACCGGGCCGATCGAGCAGCTCTACGACTGGATCGACGCCAACGGACCTGCGCCCGACCTCGAGACGCGGTTCGCCAGCGTAGCGATTCACACGAGCATCGCCGTGGTACATCTGGAAGCCGAGCACTGGTCGGGGAGGTTCACCGGCTCGGACGCCCGCATGTCGGACGCGTTCACGCTCGTGAAGACGGACGAGGGCTGGCGGATCGCCCACAAGATCTTCCACTGGTACGCGCAGTAGCCAGTTTTTCTGGAACGACCTCGGAGCCAGGTCGTCCGTAGCATGGCGGCGTGCGTCGGGTGCCTTTGCGGCATTCGGCGCGCGCTCACATAGGTTCAAGGGGTCAGACTCCTTGAATACCGCCTGCTCTCCGCAGCCCTTTTCGACGACTCTGACCCCGGTCGGCTCGGCGATTGACGACGTGAGCCGTCTCTGTCGCGCACTGCTTCTCGCCTCGCTCGGCTGCGCCGCCGTGCCGCGCCCGTCACGCGCTCCGACTGCGCCGGTCTTCGAGCGCGTCCGCCTCGAGCAGTCCGGCGACGCCGGCGTCCACACCTATCGCATCCCCGCGCTCGCCGTCGCCACCGACGGTACGCTGATCGCGGCGTTCGATGCGCGCAACGATTCGCCGGGCGACCTGCCGGGGAACATCGACGTGATGGTGCGGCGCAGCCGCGACCTCGGTCGAAGCTGGAGCCCCGCGCGTCGTGTCGTCGACTTCGACTCCGGCCGAGGCGGCGGCGATCCCAGTCTGCTCGTCGATCGCGCCACGGGGCGAATCTTCCTCTTCTATGAGTACGCACCGCCGCGGACGGGGATCTTCCGCAGCGACACGGGCCGCGACCCGGCGAGCACGGGCACGGTGCACCCGCACGTGATCTGGTCCGACGACCACGGCGCGACGTGGCAGGGTCCACGCGACCTGATCGCGTCGCTCAAGCCGGCCGGCGCCACCGGAATGTTCGCCACCTCGGGTCATGGCATTCAGCTCTCGCCGCGGTCGCCGGCGCCGGGGCGACTGCTGCAGCCGTACGCGTGGCTCGACACGGCGCGCCGAATGCACGCAGCGAACGCCTACAGCGACGATCACGGTGCGACGTGGACCCCCGGCGCCTCGATCGGCGTGGGTCTCGACGAGAACAAGGCGGTGGAGCTGGCCGATGGACGCGTGATGCAGAACATCCGCGCCTACGAGAAGTCTCGCACGCACCGTTTGGTCGCGCTCTCGCGGGACGGCGGAATCACCTTCGGCGCACCCGTCGAGGACCCGCAGCTACCCGATCCGCGCAACAACGCCGACATCATCCGCGTCGCCCCCGACGCGCCGGCCGGCTCGCGCGACGCGCAGATGCTTCTGTTCAGCAACACGGCCGACGAAACGCGGCGCGTGAACCTCACAGTGCGCCTCTCGTGCGACTCCGGGCGTTCGTGGCCGGTGTCGAGAGTCGTGCATGCCGGCCCCGCGATGTACTCGGTGATGGCGCGACTGCCGGACGGCACGATCGGCATGCTGTATGAGAACGGCGCGGTGCGGGGACTGACGTTCGTGCGGTTCAATTTGGCGTGGCTGGGCGGGTGCGGGTGAGGGTGGACCGGCGCATTGCGAAGTCGGGCAGGTGGGAGAGGGAGCTTCTTGCGCTCATTTCTCACGTGGCAACCGATTGACGCGGAGAACGCGGAGGGCACTGCGAGGGCGCGGGCGGCGGCGCAGCGATCTCTCTGCCGGACCCTCAAAAATCTTGTAGTCGTGGATGGAGAGGAACGATGCGCCCGAGCGTGGAGCTCGACCCCGAAAGCAGTCCTCGCGTCCTCCGCCCGCCTCCGCGCTCTCCGCGTCGATCCGTTGCCGTTGGCCGATCAAGGGGTCAGAGTCGTTGATCGGATCAACGACTCTGACCCCTTGAATCTTTCAACGACTCTGACCCCTTGAACCACTCGGTCATGCTCCGCGCACGGAGCGTTCGGGTGGCGGGCCCGCGAGACGCGCGCATTATTCCAGATCGTCGGCTCGGACACTCCCACCTCTCGCGC
>Ga0207701_10003484_pt1 | contig 16132 bp, 11 predicted proteins | sample KBSSwiSSwithPhiX_FD_184294 | JGI IMG/M metagenome (GOLD analysis project Ga0207701, IMG submission 184294) | Switchgrass rhizosphere bulk soil microbial communities from Kellogg Biological Station, Michigan, USA, with PhiX - S5 (SPAdes) (version 2) | ecosystem: Environmental > Terrestrial >... | reverse complement strand
GGGCGCGCCTACCCGTCGCGCATCGAGTTCGGCCTGAAGCACGGTATCGTGCCGCCGCTGGCGCTGAACAACGGCCAGCAGGTCAACTTCCTCCTCGCCCGCATCGTCGGCCCTTATCGTCAGCTGAACAGCTTCGACGATCTGCCGACGCCGTTCCGGTGTCTCGCGGTTGACTTGGTCTCGGCGCAGTCGGTGGTGCTCGATCGCGGCTCGCTCGCCGACGCGCTGCGCGCGACGATGTCGCTGCCCGGCATGTTTCCGCCGATGGAGATCGACGGCAGGGTGCTGGTTGACGGCGGCGCGATGAACAACGTGCCGGCGAACGTGGTCCGCACCATGGGCGCCGATCTCGTCATCGCGGTGAACGTCGGCTTCATGGGCGACACGCGAACGGTCAACTACTCACTGATGGGCCTGATGGGCCAGACCGTCGACGTGATGATGCAGGCGAACACGCGCGTCGCGATGCGCGGCGCCGACATCGTCATCAACCCGGCGCTCGAGGGCTACGGCAGCCTCGACTGGCGGCGCAACGCCGCGCTCGCCGACGAAGGCTATCAGGCGGCGGAGGCGATGAAGGAAAAGCTGCTGCCGCTCGCGCTCGGCGATGCCGCGTGGACCGCCTACACGGAGCAGCGGCGCACGCGCCGGCAGTCGCAGCTGCCATCGCCAGCGTTTCTGTCCTTGGTCGGCGCGACCTCGTCGGACGAGCGGCGGATGCAGCTGGTGCTTGAGCCGTATGTCGGCAAACCGCTCGACGTCGCCGCGCTCGAGACCGACCTCGAGACCTTCGCGGGGCTCGATCGCTACGAGACGGTCGATTGGCGCCTCGTCGAGCGCGACGGCCAGGTGGGCGTCGAGGTGCGCGCGCGCCCGAAGACCTACGCGCCGCCGTTCCTGATGCTCGGCGTCAGCCTCGAGAACACCACGACCAGCTCGTTTTCGTTTCAGCTCGCGGGCCGCTACCTCGCCTTCGACGTGGCGGGTTCGGGTTCCGAACTCCGGATCGACGCGGCGCTCGGCGCGACGCCGAGTGTCGGCGCGGAGTTGTATCGGCCGATCGGCGCGTCGCCGTTCTTCGTCACCGGAGTGGCGCTGGCGATCAAGCAGGAGCTGAACTTCGTCGCCGACGACGCGGTGGTCGCCGAGTACACGCAGAGGCGCGCGCTCATCGGCGGCGGCGGCGGCGTCAACATCGGCCGCGACGACGACGTGCGGCTGCTGATGACGATCGGAACGCTGAAGGCACGCGTCAGCGTCGGCGACCCGGGGCTGCCCGAGCTCGACGGAAAAGAGACGCGCAGCACACTCCGCTGGACGCATGACGGCCAGGACAGCGCAATCGTCCCGTCGCGCGGTGTGCACACGAACGCCGACATCGTGCACATCTTCGATTCCCCGGACGCGCCGCCAGATGTCGTCACCGACCGCACCAACGTCGGCTTGACCCAGTTCGAGGCCGGGGGGTCGGCGTTCTGGCCGATCACGAGGCGCGATCGGTTGTTCGTGGTCGGCGGCTTCGGCACCTCATTCGACGGCCAGCCGATCCCGACCGAGCAGTTTCAGCTCGGCCGGCCGCTGCGGCTCGGCGCCGAGGAGTTTGGCGAAGTTCGCGGCGATCACTACGCGCTGGCGACCGGCGGCTACCTGAAAGGCGTCGGCCGCCTGCCCGACTTCCTCGGCGGCCCGGTCTACATCGGTGGATGGATCGAGAACGGATCGGCGTTCGACACGCTCGACACGGCCAAGCTGCGCACGAACGCGAGCGTCGGCTCGGTGATCGATACGCTCATCGGTCCGGCCATCCTGGGTGCGAGCTTCGGCTTCGACGGCAGCTGGCGGTACTATTTCGGCGTCGGGCGCCTGTTCTGATGGAGCGCCGCCGCGCCCGCGAGGTCAGCGGAGAACCCGTCGAACCTCAATGGGTCGGTTCGCAGACGTCCGCGCCCGGCGAAGGACGTGCTGTATTCACGGCCGGCCACGCAAAGGCTTGAGCGCATGAAGCTGAACGATGTCATCGATCGATCGCACGCCCTCTCGCGGGCCTACCGCGTCACCAGCGGCCGGAACTTCCGGCTGAAGGACTTCGAGCCCGACGACACCGGCAAGTTCGATCGTGAGGACAAGCCGCGGGCACAGGAGGCGCTGGTGACCGGCCGACAGGCGCTCGCCGAACTGCAGGACCGGCTCTACGCGCAGGACCAATGGGCGCTGCTGCTGGTCTTCCAGGCGATCGACGCGGCCGGGAAGGACAGCGCGATCAAGCACGTGATGTCCGGCGTCAACCCGCAGGGATGCCAGGTGCACTCCTTCAAGGGTCCCTCGTCCGAAGAGATCGATCACGACTACCTGTGGCGATCGATGAAGGCGATGCCGGAGCGCGGCCGCATCGGCATCTTCAACCGCTCCTACTACGAGGAACTGGTCGTCGTGCGGGTGCATCCGGAGCTCTTCGCGAAGCAGAAGCTGCCCAGGCGCGTCGTGCACAAGGGCATCTGGAAGGAGCGCGCCGAGGACATCTGCAACATGGAGCGGTATCTCGGCCACAACGGCACGATCATCCGCAAGTTCTTCCTGCAGGTGTCGAAGAAGGAGCAGCGCAAGCGATTCCTCGAGCGGCTCGACAAACCGAGCAAGAACTGGAAGTTTTCCGCCGCCGACCTGCACGAGCGGGATTACTGGGGCGCCTACATGAACGCGTTCGAGGACGCGATTGCGCGGACGGCGACCAAAGAGGCGCCCTGGTACGTGGTGCCGGCCGATCACAAGTGGTTCACGCGTATCGTCGTGGCGGCGACGGTGATTGACGCGCTGGCGTCGCTCGACCTCAAGTACCCGAAAGTCGACAAGGCGCAGCGCCGCGAGCTCGCGGCGGCGCGAAAGCTGCTGTCCTCGTGATCCGGCTGCGCCTGCTGGTCGCGCTCCTGATCGTGGCGAGCGCCGGCCGGGCCGCCGCGCAGGAGTCGCGCGCCGCCGCGATCGCCGCGCAGCAGGACGAGAAAGCGAAAGACCTGCATCCCTACGTGCCGCCGCGCGTCGAGCAGTTCGTCACCAACCTCACGGCGGGGTTCCTGGCGCCGAAATCCGGGTTCTTTCCCTATCTCGACAGCGTCTACTCGGGTGGCGGCTTCACGCTCGGCGCCGGCTACCGGAAGTTCACCGGCGACAACACGCACTGGGAAGCGCGCGGGCTCTATTCGATCAAGAACTACAAGAACCTCGAGGTCGGCATCGTGTCGCGCGAGCACGCGCACCGGCGGCTCAATGCCAACGTGTGGGTCGGCTTCCGCGACGCGACGCAGGTCGCCTTCTACGGGCTCGGCATCGACACGCCGCCGGAGGCCCGGTCGAACTTCCGGCTGCAGCAGGAGTACGCCACCGGCGCCGTCGAGTTCAAGCCGATCAAGTGGGTGGTGCTCGAAGGGAAGCTCGGATTCGAGAACTATTCGCGCGAGGAAGGGCGGGGAAGCTCGCCGTCAATCGAGCAGGTGTTCAACGACCAGACGGCGCCCGGGATCGATGCGAACCCGGCCTACGTCCATTCCGAAGCATCCGCCGCGATCGATTGGCGCACCGCGCCGGGCTACAGCCGCCGCGGCGGCTTGTATGAAGTGAGGATCCACGACTACAACGACACGCGCGACGACTTCAGCTTCAGGGATCTCGATCTCAACCTGGTGCAGCACATCCCGATCCTGCGAGAGAACTGGGTCGTCTCGCTGCGCGGTCAGCTGCAGTCCGAGCTGAGCGGCAACACGCCGTTCTTCCTGCTGCCGGCGCTCGGCAGCGGCCGCTCGCTGCGCGGCTACAGCAGCTGGCGGTTCCGCGATCGGCACGCGATGCTGATGACTGGCGAGTTCCGCTGGATTCCAAGCCGTCTCGGCCTGGACATGGCGCTGTTCTACGACGCCGGTACCGTCGCGCCGGAGCGGCGGCTCCTGAACTTCAACGACCTGGCAACCGATTGGGGCATTGGCGCTCGGTTCCACACGCCGGCTGCCACCGTGCTTCGCATCGAGGCGGCGCACGGCCGTGAAGGGTGGAAACTCGTCTTCAGCGCGAGCGGGGCATTCTAGTTCGTAATGTCCGGCTTTTTGCCCCCCGCTCGGTGCGGCTGGTGCACCGAGCCATGGCGGACAAGGGCCCGGACCGTGACAGAGGCTGTATGCACCTGAGGGCTGGCGGATTTCTGATCGCCCTGTCGATCGCTGTGGGAGCGCTCCTGCTCTCGGGGACCCGCGTCGACACCGTTGCGCCGAAGTTCTACGACGACGACCCGATCGCGCGCGAGCCGGAAACGCGCGACGCCTCGGGCGTGCAGCCGTGGGACATCCCGCTCGCCTTCGATCTGGGGCTGAACCTTTTTGCGCATCCGGGCGATCAATCTGACACTCGTGCGCAGAACGTCAACACCATCGACGAGGTCCCCGACTCGAGCTGGTTCACCAACCGCATCCTCGCGCGCACGGTGTCGATTGACGAAGCGGTGCGCGGCCCGAACACGATCGACGGTCCGGCGCCGGGCAAATGGACGGTGATCACGGCCAAGACGGCGGGCGCCGCCCCCGGTTTCACCATTCGCGATCGCGACGGCGTCGTCTGGTTCGTCAGCTTCGACGGCGCCGGGCATAGAGACGCCGCGACCGGCGCGATCGCGGTGGCCACGCGCCTGTTCTGGGCGCTGGGCTACTACCAGGTCGAGGCCTACCTGACCACGCTCGCGGTCGAGAACCTCGAGCTCGGCGAGAGCGCGCAGGTGACGCCGCCCTCAGGGCGACGGCGGCAGATGCGAGTCAGCGATCTCGAGGATGTGGCGGCGCGCGCCGATCGCGAGGCGGACGGCCGGTATCGCATCCTTGCCAGCCGCGCTGTGCCCGGCAAGCCGCTCGGCGGATTCCGCTATCACGGCACCAGGCCAGACGATCCGAACGATGTCGTGCCGCACGAGCATCGCCGCGAGCTGCGCGCGCTGAAGGTGTTCGGCGCCTGGACCAACCTGGTCGACATGAAAGCGGGCAACACGCTCGACTCGTTGATTCAGGAGAACGGCCGCTCGGTTGTCCGGCACTACCTGCAGGATGTCGGCTCGACCTTCGGCACCGGCGCGCTCGCGCCGCGCGAGTGGGACGAGGGGTACGAGTATCTCTTCGAGGGCAACAAGGTCTGGAAGCGCTTCTACACGCTCAATTTCTCGCTCAGCCCGTGGCAGACGGTTCCCTATGAGGAGTACGCCGCGATCGGGCGCTTCGAAGGCGACGAGTTCAAGCCCGAGGAGTGGAAATCGCGCGTGCCGGCCGCGGCGGTGCTGCGGGCGCGCGCCGACGACAACTTCTGGGCGGCGCGGCGGGTGATGGCGTTCTCCGACGAGCTGATTCGCGCGATCGTGAAGACCGGGCAGTATCACGACAGCGCCGCCGAACGGCACCTCGCCGAGGTGCTGATCAAGCGGCGCGACGCGATCGGGCGCGCGTATTTCACCGCGATCAACCCGCTGGTCGACTTCACGCTCGATGGCGGCGCGCTGCGCTTCGAGAACGCCGCGGTGAAAGCGGCGCTCGCCCCGGCGCCGAGCGGCGGCTACCGGGTCGCCTGGTTCTCGTTCGACAACGCCACCGGCCAGACGCAGCCGCTCGGAGCGCCGCAGACCGCCGCCGGTTCACCCGTGCAGGCGCCGCCAGGCGTCGTCTCGAGCAATGGCGCCTTCATCCAGGCGCAGATTGCCGCCGTCGATCCGCCGCACCCCGCGTGGGCGGCGCCGGTTCACGTCACGTTCCGGCGGGTGTCAGGGGCGTGGAAGCTGGTGGGTGTGGAGCGAGTGCCCTGATTGCGCGAGATCAGGACGGAGATCTCTTCCACCGGCAGTGGAATTGAACAGGAGATCAGGAGGTCAGGAGATCAGGAGGAATCTTTTTGCACGCTTGCTGATTTGCCGCGGCTGTTCTGCATTCGGTAATTCGTAGTGTCCGGTCCCCGCCCGCCCCACCTGCCCGACCCGCCCGGTTCGCGCCCGACCTATCCTGCACGCGCATTTACTCCACCCAGTGGAGCACGTTCCGGAGGATCGACCAGCGCGGCCGGGTCGGAGTCGCATTGCGTCCGAGGATCCAGTAGTCGTAGAGGCGCTCGATCGTCCCGTCCTTCTTCTTCAGCTCGATCCAGGCGTCGATGAAGGCCGCGAACGCGGCGTCGTGCCTTGCGATCGGGTAGGCGAGCGGCACCTTGATCACGCCCGGCGTCGGCACGACGACCGAGTACTCCGGGTGCATCAGCGTCCACGCCGACCCGCGCTCGGCGGTCAGCACCAGGCCGTCCAGATCGCCCGCGGTCGTGCCGCTGAACATCGCTTCGACCGACTGGAACCGGCTCAGCGTGACGTTGGGAAGCCCGGTGTCCACCTTCTCGGCGTAGTAGCTGACATCGGGGATGCCCAGTCGCACACCGGCCCGCCCGCGTATGCCGCTCCAGGTGGCGAACTGGTCGCGCAAGTGATCGCGGACGATGATCGCGATCGTCTCGTCGAGATACGGGCTCGAGAACAGCGTATCGGCCGCCCGCTCCGTCGTCAGCGGCACGCCGGACATGATCAGGTCGCACGCGCCGCTCGACATCGCGTTCGCAAACGTCTCCCGCGCCAGCGGCACGAGCTCCAGCTTCAGGTGCAGCTCGCGCGCGAGCATCTGCGCCATCGCGATGTCGAAGCCGACCATCTCCTCCGATGCGTTGCGGTACGCGAACGGCAGGCTGTCGGGCAGAAACCCCGCACGCAGTGCGCCGCGCGCCCGCATTTCCTCGAGGACGGGACGGGAATTGGTTGTCGCGCCAGCCAGGGTGGGGGTGGGAACGAGGGTCGGCACCGGGCCGCCGGCGCCCAGCCGCATCCGGCCGAGGATCTGGTTGCCTTCGTACCCCTTGCCGATCAGTTGTCCAACCAGCACGCGCACGCTGCCGACGGTCACGACCGTCAGCGCCAGCGTGACGATGGCGTAACGCGTCAGGCGGCGCACGTCGAATCGCAGCGCGCCCGCCATCGCCCACGTGCCGAGGATCGCCACCGCCACGGTGTGCATCGTCGCCACCAGCGTCCCGAACCGCGCGTTGACGACGCTGGTCGCGAGGAACAGCTGAAAGGTGTCGGAGGGAATGCGGAAGAGATCGAGCAGGAATGGCATCGCGACGTTGAGGCTGCCGAAGAAGGCGAGCAGCCCCGAGACGGCGAGCTGCGGGTACTGCGAGAGGCGCAGCGTCACGTCGGTGAACCAGGCGGCGAAGAAGATGAAGGTGAGCGACAGCAGCTTCCCGGTGTGCGGAAAGTTGAACGACGCCGGAACGATCACGTCCGGCGCGTTCTCGCGCTCGCCGGTCAGCCCGTACTCGTGCGCGAGCGCCTTGCTCTGCTCGGTCAGCTGCGGCAGCACGATGAACAGATCGCTGGTCACGAACGCCGTGATCAGCGCGTCACGCATCTGGCCGAGGAGGCGCCGGTAGGGAATGGGCGTCAGCGCGGCGATGAGCCCCGGCAGCACCCACAAGCTGACGAGCAGCGCCAGCGCGACGTAGCCAATCAGGTAAATCTCGATCCGCGCCAGTTCGTCGATGCTGAGCGTGCCGGTGGCCGTGGCGGCGATCGCGAAGAGGCCGATCGGCGTCAGCCGAACGACGTAGGAGGCGGCGCGGGCGAGCATGTCACGCACCACCGCCAGCACTTCGATCAACCGCGGCTTGCCCGGCGTGCCGATGAGCGAGATGCCGGTCACCAGGCTGAAGAGCACGACCGCGGGCACGATGTTGTTGGCCAGCGAGTAGAACGGGTTCGCGGGAATGTAGAGCTCGACGAGGTCGAAGCGTCGCGGCGCTTCGACCAGGGTCGTGCTGAAGAACGAGGCGGTCGCCATCGGCCGCAGCATCAGCGGGAACAGGAAGGCGACGACCAGCGCGACCAGCCAGAGCAGCACCATCACGCCGCCGGCGCGCAGCGCGAGGACACGCGCCTGTGCATAGGTCAGGCTGCCGAGTCCGGAGATGATGGAGACGGTGATCACCGGCAGCACCGTCATCTGCAGCAGCTTGACGTAACCGTCGGCCACCGGCTGCAGCGCGGCTGCGCGCTCGCCGAGGAACAGCCCGGTCCCGATGCCGAGCCCGAGCCCGACGAGGATCCGGTGTGAATTGCTCATGCGTCCTGATCGTTCTAGCCGGGCGCCGCCCGCCGGTCTATGCGGAACCGGCAGTGCCACCGGTGCCGAATCATAGCGTTGTATCCACCGGGGGCACGTCGGTCGAGCTCTTGAGGAACCGGCCGCCGACTTGCCGGCCAGGCGTCGGCCAACGGTCCCGTTGTCTTTAGCTACATCCGCTGATAGACCGTCGGATTACTCCTCCGCACTTTCATACGTCGCACGTCGTGGCGGCATCTTCGAGCCACGACGCGGGCGGTGCGAGCACCGATCTTGCACTCCGATCTGGCGAGAGCCACGACGGTTCGAACCGGAAAACTAAAGACGCGACGCGAGGAGAAGCAAGACATGGCTGAAGCAGGCACCCTTCATGACGCTTTTATCGACGAACTGCACGACACATACGACGCCGAGAAGCAGCTGACCAAGGCGCTCCCAAAGCTGGCGAAGGCCGCGACCTCGGCCGATCTGCGAAAGGCGTTCGAGTCACACCTCCAGGAGACGAAGGGACACATCGACCGCCTGGAACAGGTATTCGGAAGCCTCGAGGAGAAAGTCCGCGGCAAGCACTGCGACGGCATCGCCGGGATCATCGAGGAAGGCAAGTCGATCATGGAGGAGGATTTTGACGAGACCACCATGGACGCCTGCCTGATCGCCGCCGGCCAGCGTGCGGAGCACTACGAGATGGCGGCCTACGGCACGCTCGTCGCCTGGGCACAGGCGATGGGCCACAACGAAGCGGCCAGCCTCCTGCAGCAGAACCTGGACGAAGAGAAAGCGGCCGACAAGAAGCTGTCGGCGATCGCGGAAGGCGGCATCAATCAGGATGCGGCCGACGCGGCTCATCCGGACGGCGACGAGGACGCGGACAAGCCGCGCGGCCGGGCGATGGCCGCGGCGCCTAAACGCGCGCGCCCCGCGCCAGCCAAGCGCAACGGCCGCCGCTAACGCCCACGCGCTGTAAGACTCCTCGGGCAGCAGGGGCGCGTACCCGTCAGCGGTTCGATTGCCCCGCTGCCCGTTCCTTCATCGCTGTCACCACTACTTCATACGGTCCGGGCCGGATGCTCACGTCGCCCGAGAACGGGTACTGCATCGCGTGAACCAGCAGGATGCTGAACGTCACTAGGCCGGTGACGACGCCGACGACGAGGTACTGCATCCACGCGTGGCGGGTGCCGAACACGAGCGAGAAAAGCACGGTGACGAGCCCGCCGGTGACGAGCAATACCCACATCAGCGGCGGCAGCTCCGAGCTGGCGGCGAGCAGCCGCCGGCGCCGGAGCAGGCCAAGGTCGTTGAGCCGGCGGATCATTTCCTGGTAGAACGCGTTCTGCACCGCGTTGCTGGCGTCGAGCTGGACGCCGTAATAGCGGCGCCAGAGCTCTTCATAGATCGCGCTCGTTTTCGGCGCCGGCCCACGCTGCAGCGCCATGGTCGCCCACTCGTCGTGCACCACGCTGTCGGCGTAGCTGAGCAGCTGCTGCTGGATGGCGGTTCGGTCCTCAACCCGCAGGACCTCCGCATCGCGCCACAGCTCGCTGAGATGCGTCGCCTCGGCGGTCGTCACCTCCTCGGCGACGGAGAACTGCTCCCAGACCGCGATGATCGTGAACGCCAGGTAGACGCCGTAGACCAGCCCGATCATCGAATACATGAAGCCGGCGAACTCGTTGTTCGGCTCCATGACGGTGTAATGAAAGCGGCGTCGAACCAGCCGTGTCAGGACCAGCACCAAGCCGACGCAGACGACCACCACGAGAAGACGGACCGGCATCGAACCCACAAATCACGCTCCTGCTGAACGCCCTGTCAGGATCCCCCGTGTTCGTCCCCTCCTTCTGAACCTGGCAGCGCCGCATATTCTACGCGGTCGATCTCCATTTCTTGATCCAGATCAATTCGTCCGCCGCGGCTCGCGGGCTACCTTGGGCTGGCGAACGACACAGGCGCACGCGAGCGCACGGTCGTCATGGAGTGGAGAGAATGAGATCGATATCGGAATCAGCCTGGAAGACCGCCACGGGAACGCTGGCGTTGGTTGGAATCGTCCTCGCCGGCAGCATGGCGGCCGGCCGGGAAGTCGTGCACGGAAGCAGCACATCGCTCGAAGAGAACAAGGCGCTGGCCCGGCGCTGGACGGAAGAGCTCTGGGGACGCGGCGACCTGAAGGTCGCCGACGAAATCATCGCCTCCGACTACGTGCGCCACGACCCTGGCGATCCGTTTCCCGCCCGCGGCCCCGAAGACGTCAAGCGGATCGTGACGATGCTGCGGTCGATGCTGCCCGATTTCACGATCGAGCTCGAATCAATGGTGGCGGAAGGCGACCTGGTGGTCAGCCGCTACACGGCGACCGCGACCGACACTGTCGGCTACATGGGCATGCCGCCAACCGGCAAGGTCGTGCGCACGCCGGCAATCCAGATGTTCCGGTTCGCGAACGGCAAAATCGTCGAGAGCTGGGCGGCACGAGACGATCTCGGCACGCTGCGGCAGCTTGGACATCTCCCGGCGCTTCCACCGCGCCGCTGAACAACAGGAGCTGTCTGTGACGACGTATCAAATGCGCCTCCTCGCGCGCCATGTGTGCTCTGCCTCGGTCGCCGTGCTGGCATGGACCGGGACCGCCCTCGCGCTCACGGCGACCGGCACGCGGCTGGCGAGCGTCGAAGCCAACGACAACCAGCGTCCGGCCGGCACGCTCGAGAACGGAACCTTGACGCTGGCACTGCGTGCCGGCGTCGGTGCGTGGAAGCCCGAGGGCCCGGCCGGCCCCGCGCTTCAGATCGAAGCGCTCGGCGAAGTCTCGTCGTCACTGACCGTTCCCGGCCCACTCATCCGCGTCGTCGAAGGCACCGTAATCGTGGCGTCGATTCGCAACGAGCTCGATACGCCGCTGACCGTCCACGGCCTCTGCGCGCGCGACGGCACGCCGTGCGCGCCGCTGACGGTGGCGCCCGGCGCGGACCGTGAGGTGCGGTTCACCAGCGGCCGGCAGGGGACGTATCACTACTGGGCGACGTCGTTCGGCGCGCCGATTCCATTCCGCGAGCTGTCCGGCGCGTTCGTCGTCGATCCACCGGACGGCGAGCCGGAGGCCGATCGCATCTTCGTCATCACCGAGTGGTCGAGCATGTCGCCGGCGCAGGTTCGCGAGGTGATGAGCGCGGACGATGCGACGGAAGCGTTTGTCAGGATGAACCCGCGCGGCGGGTTCATGATCAACGGCCGGTCGTGGCCGGCGACCGAGCGGCTGACCTACCAGCGGGGTGAGACCGTTCGATGGCGCCTGATCAACCTGAGCTCACAGGTGCATCCGATGCACCTGCACGGCTTCTACTTCGTGGTCGAGAGCGTCGGTGACGGCATGCGCGATCTGCCAGTCGAACCGTCGCGCCGGCATCCCGTCGTCACGCAGCTGATGCGGGACGGCGGCACGATGGAGATCGCCTGGACGCCGGAACGCGAAGGCAACTGGCTGTTTCACTGCCACATCATGCGGCACGTTTCGCCGTCGCACCGCCTCTCCGGCGCTGGCGATCATGCCAGACCTCCCGACGGCGGCCACGCTCACCATTCCGGCGTTGACGATGGCTCGTCCGGCATGGCCGGGATGATTCTCGGTGTGACCGTCGTCGCGCCGGCGGCGAAGAGCGAGATCGGTTCCGGCGCGCCCGTCGTGTCGCCGCGCAAGCTGACGCTGACCATGCAGCGAGGACCGAGCTCCGACCCGGAGCGTCCGTCGGCTGGATTCATCCTCAGCGAGGGCGACGCGCCGCCGGCGTCGCAAAAGCTCGCCGCGCCCGGACCCGCGCTGGTGCTGAGGCGCAACCAGCCGGTCGAAATCACGCTGGTGAACAATCTGCCCGAGCAGACCGCGATGCACTGGCACGGCATCGAGCTCGACAGCTATTACGACGGCGTCCACGGCTGGAGCGGAGCGGGCCAGCAGGTCGCGCCGATGATCGAGCCAGGCGGCCGCTTCGTCGTCCGCTTCACCCCGCCTCGCGCCGGCACGTTCATCTACCACACGCACCTGCACGACTTTCGACAGCTGTCGTCAGGCCTTTACGGTCCGCTGATCGTGACAGAGGAGGGAGACACGTTCGATCCGGCAACGGATCACGTGATGGTGATCGGGCGGCGCGGCATCACGGCCGACATCGAAAGCATCCTCAACGATCCTTCCACCACGCTCCTGAACGGTGAGCGGTCGCCCAGGTTCACGTGGAAGGCGGGACAGCGGCATCGCGTGCGGCTCATCAACATCACGCCCGATGACATTTTCGTCGTCGGCCTGCAGTCGGCCGATGCTGCGGCTGTGTGGACGCCCGTTGCCAAGGACGGCGCGCCGATCCCGGCAGGGGAGGCGGTTCCCCGGCCGGCCCGGCAGACGATCGCGGTCGGTGAAACCTACGAGTTCGAATACGAGGCGCCACCCGGCCGGAAGACGATGTGGCTGGAGGTCCGCAGCACCGGTGGCACGTGGCAGGTGCAGGGTCAGGTACTGATCAGGTAGTCCCTACCGCATTCCAACGGGATGCTTACCACTTCCTCATGACCGGGTTGCGCCGGGCCGCGTACGCTCCCGGGCATGAGGACAGTACTGGTGGAAGCGCCGCCGGCGCCTGCGTTCGAAGCTCTGCGCGCTTATCTCGAGGCCAAGGCCCGGTTCACCGCCGAAGACTTCGACCTGCTCGAGAGCGCCTTCGTGCCGAGGCGTATTCGCGCCGGCGAGTACCTGCAGCGCGCAGGCGAGGTGGCTCGGTGGGCGGCCTTCGTGGCGAGCGGTTGCCTGCGCAGCTACGTGATCGACGAAAAGGGCAAGGAACACATTGTCAAGTTCGCGCCCGAGGAGTGGTGGGTCGGCGACTCGACGAGCCTCGAGTCCGGCGCGCCCTCGCGCTATTTCATCGACGCCATCGAGGACACCGACGTCGTGCTGATCGACGCGCCGTCGCACGAGCGAGTGCTCGCCCGCGTGCCGGGATATTCGGCGGCGTTCCGGATCGGCCTGCAGAAGCACGCGGCCGCGAAAGATCGCCGCATCGTCAGCGCGCTGACCGCGACGGCGGAAGAGCGCTACCTGGAGTTCGTGAAGACCTATCCCTCAATCGCGCTGCGGGTGCCGCAGACGATGATCGCGTCCTACCTCGGCATGACGCCCGAAACCATCAGCCGAATCCGCAAGAACCAGTCGCGCCGCGGCCGCGACCGTTGCGCGCGCACGGCTGCATGCGAATCAGCGGTGGCCTGAAGCTTTCGCGCTGCGGCGGGCGCGCGGCTGAAGCCTCCGCGCTACGGCTTTCCCAGCTCGCCGCGCCGCAATTGCCGGTACATATCGAGGGCGTCGCGGAGAATCTGAATCGCTTCGGCGGGACCGAGCAGATCCTCCACGACAACCTGTTTGTGTTCGAGCGTCTTGTAGTCCTCGAAGAACCGCCGTATCTCCCGCAGGACGTGGGCCGGCAGCTGGCTCTTGTCGGTGTAGTCGGAAAACGCCGGGTCGCGGACGCTGATCGCGACAATCTTGTCGTCGATCCCTTTCTCGTCGCGCATCCGCATCACCCCGATCGCGCGCGCCTCGACGATGGTGAGCGGGAAGACCGGCTCCTGGCCGAGCACCAGCGCGTCGAGCGGGTCGCCGTCGTCGCAGAAGGTCCGCGGGATGAAGCCGTAGTCGGCCGGATAGTAAACGGCGCTGTGCAGCACGCGGTCCAGCCGCAGCAGGCCCGTCTGCTTGTCGAGCTCGTACTTGTTCTTGCTGCCTTTCGGGATCTCGATCACCACCGGGAACTCGCTGGCGATGAGGGTGTCGTCGACGTAAGTGTCGTGCCACGGATGCATCGAAAGAACCTGTCGATTCTCTCACGGACCTCGCCAGCAGGCGTTGCTCGAGCGATCCGAGCGACTCGATCGCCGGTTGGGCGACACGTTTGTCGCGTCAAGCTGATCAGACGGCATAGAAAGAAACCGTTAGGAAAAACCGCCCAGTTTTCGTGTCACCGCGCGTGCACTAAAATCGAATGGCCCGATTGTCTGGGACGCCGGTCACCGTCACGGCGCGCGAACAACCTGAGAGCCGCTATTAAAGACCATCACGAGGCCGAGAATCGATGCGTACGATAGGTGTGTTGAGAATGTGCGCGGTGGTCGCCTTGGCGGCCGCAGTCACGTCCCCAGTCCTCGCGCAGGCGCCGGAACCCGCGACGCGCGAGGCGGCGATCGAGCAGGCGCAGGCTGAGAAAAGCAAGACGCTGCACCCGTACGTCGTCTCCACGGCCGAGCGCCTGATGGGCAAGGTCGGCACGATCCTGAGCGGGACGACGAGGAAGTGGCATCCGTTCTTCGAAGGCGCGTATCCAGGCGGCGGCTTCCCGTTCGGCGTCGGTTACGCGCAATACCTCAGCCCGTACAGTTTCGTCGACATGCGCGCGAGCTACACGGTGGCCGGCTACAAGCGCGCCGAAGCCGAGTTCATCTCGCCGCGCCTGTTCCACCGCCGCGGCACGCTGTCGCTGCTCGGCGGCTGGCGCGAGGCGACGCAGGTCGCCTTCTACGGGCTCGGCATGGATACGACGAAGGACCGTCGCCTGAACTACAGCTTCCAGCAGCCGTACGCGTCCGCGCTTCTCTCGGTGCGGCCGACGCGCCGCCTTCTGCTGCTGCGCGGCGGGCTCGAGCTCACGCAGTGGAAGGAGCAGCCCGGCCAGGGCCTGTTCCCGTCGGTTGACACGGTGTTCTCGCGAGGAACGCTGCCCGGCCTCGGCCAGACTGTCAACTACGTGCATTCGCAGGGTACCGCGGCGTTCGACTGGCGTACTTCTCCCGGCTATTCGCGGCGCGGCGGTTTCTACGGCGTGACCTATCACGATTACCACGACCGCGACGAGGTGTCCGGCTTCCAGCAGGTCGACTACGAAGCGATTCAGCATTTCCCGATCCTGCGCGAGGCGTGGGTGATCTCGCTCCACGGGCTGGCCAGCACCACGTCAACCGATGGCGAGCAGCGGATCCCGTTCTTCATGCTGCCGTCGCTCGGCAGCGGCTCGACGCTGCGCGGGTACTCGTCGTGGCGGTTCCGCGATCGCAACAGCCTGCTGCTGCAGGCGGAGTGGCGAATCATGGTCAACCGCTTCATGGACACCGCGGTGTTCTACGACGCCGGCAAGGTGGCGGACCGCACCGCCGATCTGGACTTCAAGGACCTGAAGAGCGATTACGGCTTCGGGATGCGCCTACATGGGCCGTTCGACACGCCGCTTCGGGTCGAGCTGGCCAGGGGCAATGAAGGCCTGAGATTCGTGATGACGACGTCCCCCGTTTTCTGAAGGTCGCGGTCATGTTCACATCATCTTCATCGTCGAGGTTCCGCCGGGTCCGAGCCGGCATCTGGTTCATGGCGCTGGCCGCAGCGGCCGGCACGTTCGCCGCCACCGCATCGACGACCGGGCCGCGCTTCTATCAGGACGATCCGATCGCGCGCGAGCCCGAGTCCCAGGACGCGTCCAAGGCGCAGGCCTACGAGATCGAACAGATGTACGAGATGGTGTACAACTTGTTCATCGCCCCCGGCTACAAGCCGTCGGGAACGCGCGCGCAGAACCTCAACACCATCGACGAGGTGCCGGACTCGAGCTGGTTCACCAACCGCATCGGCGCGAAGACGATCACCGCCGACGAGCTCGTCCGCGGCCCCGTCGCCGGCGCCGCACCCGACCCGTCGCGCTGGACGTTGATCAGGGAAAAAACTTCGGGCGCGCATCCGGGCTTCACGGCGAAGGACGCCAAGGGCGAGACTTGGTTCCTGGAATTCGATCCCCTGTACTTTCCCGAAGGCGCCACGGGCTCGGTCGTGGTGGCGTCGAAGATCTTCTGGGCGCTCGGCTACAACCAGGTCGAGTCGTTCCTCACCACGTTCGATCCAAAGCACGTCGAAATCGATCCGAAGG
>Ga0207701_10003483_pt1 | contig 16133 bp, 15 predicted proteins | sample KBSSwiSSwithPhiX_FD_184294 | JGI IMG/M metagenome (GOLD analysis project Ga0207701, IMG submission 184294) | Switchgrass rhizosphere bulk soil microbial communities from Kellogg Biological Station, Michigan, USA, with PhiX - S5 (SPAdes) (version 2) | ecosystem: Environmental > Terrestrial >... | reverse complement strand
AATGCCGACGGCACCAGCTTTCTCGACGCACTCTTGCCAAAGAAGAGCCCGCCGCAGCCGCAGGACTACTTGCGCAAAGGTCTGCGCGCGCTTGCCATCGGACTGGGCCTGGCAGGCGCCTACATCGTCTTCAACACCAGCGGAATAGACGCGGACGATGAGGCCCGGAACTGGCTTCTGATCTTCGGAATATTGAGTCCGGTTGTCAGCTTTTACGGCATTTCCAACGTCGTCATCTACCTGACGACGCGCAAGCGAACCGGCGACGCTACCGCGCCCGGTCCGGGCCGTTGACCTGCTGGAACACGCGCTCTGGCGGCGGCAGCCCCTTTTCCTTCGCTTCCGCCGCGGCCTTCTCGTAGGCACGCTCGGCGAGGAGCGCGTGTCGCATCGCCAGGTTCCCCTCGTGGCAGCCGTACTCGTAGACCTCGTAACCCGGCTGCTGCGTAATCGTCATCCGCATCGTCCACGGCTGGGTGAACGTCTGCGGATCGTTGACGGTGATCTCGTAGTCGATCATCTGCGGGTCAACGCGAGTGAAGCGCTCGGTCAGATGCAGCGCCTTGCTGTGAACGGCGCCGCCCACGGAGGTCCGGTCCGTGAAATTCGACGACTCGACCACGAGCGTGTCGCCTTCAAAGTGACCGCGGGCGTCGCCCATGAACAGCTGGACGCTGGAGCCCAGCGGCGGCTTGTTCGTCAACGGGATGACGCGAGTGTCGTGGATCATCTCGTAGGTGATCACGACGGCATCGGGCGACTGCATGATGCGCACGCCGTTGCCGTACACCGCCGGCATGATCGATCCGATGGCGCCGCGCGTGATGCAGCGGTCATAGAGCGAGAAGTCCTGAATCTTCTCCCACGGTCCGACACCGAACGAGCCTTGACCCTGTCGGGGCCGCGCCCGTGCGGCAGCCGTGATCGGGGGGACCCGGCCGTCTGGGGGATCGATCACCATCGACGTGTAACTGAACTCGCGCGAGCCCTCCTCGTTGCGGAACGTTCCCGTCCTCGCGTCGTCGATGTCACGGGCGGTTTTGCGCTGCTTCGATCTGGCGGCGAATTCCTGATCGGTGAGATAGAGCCGGTTGCCGTACTGGGGCGCCCGCGACATCGGCACACCCTTCATGTCGTCGCTGGTCCAGATGCCTTCGAGATCGGGATGACCCCACGGCGTCCGCGGCGCCTTCCACTTCGGGTCGACGCGTTTGGCGGCGTTGGCGTCGGCCGATCCGGCTGCCTGTGCGGCAGCTGGTGCAGCGGTCGACGTGGCCATCAGGAGGACGAGCGCGGCACCGGCAAGGATTCGCATGACGCGAATATTACTTCTTCAGGTCGCTGACCAGTTGCGTGAGGCGCGACGATTCGGCGAGTGGCAGCGGCCCTACCTGTGCCCCTAATTCCATGGTCGTGTAGCCGGTTGGGTCGAAGGCGGGCCACTGCGGCAGGCCGGCAGCGTTCGGGTCGCCTTTCTTTGCAAAGTTGACGACGTAGGAGGAGACCGTGTCCGCGAGCTTCCTGTCGATGGGCTCCCACGGGCGTTTGAGCTGGCTCAGCGTGTGGAAGACATACGGAATCTCGCCGCTGTGGAAGGCGCCGAATTCCGGATGCTCGGGCCACGGAATTGCGCGATCGAAGAAGTAGGTGTAGATCCGCTTGCTTGCGGCCAGCTGATTCGTGGCCCAGAGATGCATGGCCACACGCGCGCGTTCACGCGACGTCGCTTTTTGTTCAGGCGTCGTTCCACTGAGTCCGAGATCATCGGCGACGAAACCGACCATTAATGGGACCTGTTCGGCAGGCGCTGCGTCGGGAATCACCCAGCCATCGTTGACGGGACTGCTTGTCGTCGCCGGAACGCTCGGCCCGTAGAATGCCTTCGCCGGCAGCGCGCGCAGATTGTCGAGCGACATCGCGCCGAGCGCCTGCGCGAACTTTACGCCGGCCGCTTCACGGTCGCGCAGCGCCGCTCCTGCACCGAGCGCGTTCGGCCCGAACAGCCCTGGACCGCTCTGCGCGATCGCGCGCGCGAAGAGTCCTTTCGCAAGCGGCGAGCGCATCAGAACGGCCACGGACATCGCCCCGGCCGACTGGCCAAAGATCGTCACTTGCCCCGGATCCCCGCCAAACGCCGCTATGTTCTTCTGGACCCACCGGAGTGCCGCGATCTGATCGAGCAACCCGTAGTTCCCTGAGACTCCGCGGCCCGACTCGCGGGACAGCTCCGGATGCGCGAGGAAGCCGAGCGGCCCGACGCGATAGTTGGCACTGACTACCACGACGCCTTTCCGGGCGAGCTCGGCGCCGTCGTAGACCGCGACGGAGGTCGAGCCTTCCGTGAACCCGCCGCCGTAGATCCAGAACATCACCGGCTGCTTCGCGGACGCGTTCTTCGCCGTCGTCCAGACGTTCAGATACAGGCAGTCTTCGCCAATCTGCCCCTGCGTCATGAACTCCTCGGTCCACGGCAACCGGGAACCAGGCTGGTTCTGCATGCAGCTGGTACCGAACTGCTCGGCTCGCCAGTCGGCGTTGCGATAGACCGCCGGCTGCGGCGGTTTCCAGCGGAGGTTGCCGACAGGCGGCGCCGCGAACGGAACGCCGAGGAATGCCGTGACGCCGCCGGACTTCGGGGCGCCGAGGACTGTTCCGGAGTCGGTGCGGACAGTGTCCAGGGCCGCCCGGGTTGCCAGGGCGAACACGGTGACAATCAGTGCTGCGCACGCGAGTGCCCGCGGCCAGCGTCTGGACGGAGAAGGAAGGATGCGCCCCATGGTGAATGTTGTTCTACAAGAATAACAGCGAGCCCGCGACTCTCTTTCGCTACCGGGCGGCCGACGGATCGCCTGTCGGCGGGGGAGCGTGATCCTCGGCTGCCGGTGGGCCCAGCAATTCCATCAACATCGGTTTCAGTGCATCGGCCCAGATTTGATACCCGACAACGCTGGGATGCAACTTGTCGCGCATCACGCCGTCAAACTGGCGGCCTTCCGCATCGGCGAGCTTGTCGTTGACGTTCAGGAAGCGGATCGTCTTCCCATCTGCAAATGCGGCAATCTTCGCGTTGATGCGATTGATCGTCGGTATGACCGCCATGTTGTCGTTACGCGGAAAGATCGCGGTGAGGATGATCGTCGCGCGTGGTGCGCGGGCGCGCATCTCATCGAGCACGGCCTTGATGCCGCGCGCGACCTCGTCGACGCGCGCGGCATCGTCTGCCGGTGGACTCGCGTTGCCGACGTTGTTCGTGCCCGCCAGCAGCACGATGACTTTCGGGTGAACGTTGTCCAGCTCGCCGTTCTGCAGACGCCACAGAATGTTCTGGATCTGGTCAGCGCCCCAGCCAAAGTTCGCTGCATTCCAGCCGAAGAAGTTCTGCTTCCAGTTGGCGAGGAACTCCGGATAGTCGAGCGCGCCCCAGCGGCGGGTAATGGAGTCACCCTCGAAGTAGACGTCGATGCCGCCGCGCCTGGCTTTCTCGACGAGCTGCTCGTGGGCGATCTTCGAGTTCTGATCCGTGCGCGGCGCCGGTCGATCAGCTTGAGCGAACGCCGGCAGTGCAGAATGCAGAATGCAGAATGCAGACACAGCCACGACGATTCGCATCCGTGCCACGTTCATTCTGAATTCTGCATCCTGAATTCTGAATTCTGAATTCCCTTCTCACCGCGTTGCGCTGACCGCTGCCTCGCGCTTCAGCATTCGGTCCGCCCACGGGATGAAGTACTTCCAGCTTGGCGCGTCGGTATGGCCGCCGTCATGCTGCCGCCAGGCGAGCTGTCCATCGAGCATGCTGACGAGAACCGCCGGCATCTTCTCGGTCTTGTAGTCGTCCGATCGTCCGAGGTCTTTCGCCCCGAGCAGTCGATAGACCGGTTGCGCCGCGATGGCGGCCATGAAGCTGCCCTGATGATCGAGCCACTGCGCGTCGCCGCGCTCTGGAACACCGTGGCTGATGAAGATCGGACGCGGCGCGCACATGGCGATCAGCTCGTGTGCATCCACTGGAATGTCTCCCAGGTTCTTGCTGCCGAAATCCGCTTCTGCCGCGCCGTATTTCATGAAGTTGCCGGCCATCCAGTGGTACTCGCCGGAGGCCGTCAGGTTCTCGACCTGTTCGCCCCAGTTGCGACGGTGCAGCTTGGTGCCGCCTTCGCCAGACGAGGCGATGAGGCCAACGGCAAACCGCGTGTCGTACGCCATCGTGACCAGCGCCGCCTTGCCATAGCGCGATACGCCTTCGATGCCGACACGCTTCGCGTCAACGGTCTTGTCGGTCTCGAGGTAGTCGAGGCCGCGAGACGCGCCCCACGCCCACGCGCGAAGCGATCCCCAATCGTCCGGCTTGCGCGGCTGTCCTTTGTTGACCAGTCCGATGATTCCCTTGGTGAGTCCGGCGCCGTTGTCGGCCTGAACACTCGTGGGGCTCAAAGAGGCATAGCCCCATCCCGCAGCAATCAACTGATCCGTTGCCGGGGCATCCGCAGGCACGGGCGGAGGTGCGGGTGCGGGTCCTGCCGCGCGCGCGCCCGCAGGAGCAGGTCCGCGACCACGCGGCGCCGGACCGCCGAGCGTCACTGGAAGCGTGCCGCCGCCGAACATGATCATGACCGGGACGGCTCCCTTCGCGTTCGCGGGCGTCACCAGCGTCATCTGAATGTCGACGTTCAAGGCAGGGTAGGCGCTGTTATCGACGTGGCCGACGAGCTGTTTGCCGACGACATCATGGCCGCCGATGTTCGCGCGCCCAATCGTGGTGACGGTCCACGTGACCTTTGGCGCGTTGCGCGGGACACGGCCGAGCACCTCGCGATCGAATTCCTCGGCGATCTCGGGACGGCGCTGCTTCCACCAGGCGTCAGCGGTGGCCACCTTGCGGCCGCTCTTCAGCGTCAGCACCTCGGGAAGATTGGGATACGGGTTGGCGGTGGCTTCGTTGTAGTTCGCCTGGTTGGGCGCGCCGGCGTTGCCGCTCGGACCGGGCCGCAGCTTGCGGATCCCGAGCTGCGCCATCATGTTCTGATGGTCTTCAGCGGTGGTCCATTTGCTAGTGTCTACGCTGGCAGCCTGCTGACCGCGCACCGCACCGACGTGGACCGCGGCGCCGAGGAGCGCAAGGCCGGCAATCCGGGCAAAAGTGGAGCTTCGCATCCCGTTCCTCCAGTAGGGTCGAATGGTACACGAGGTCACAGGTGAGGCGGGAGTTGTCGCCGGAGGTTGAAGAATATCGCGACGAGCGGTGGTGTCGAGACGCGACGCGCTCGGTGACGACCGTCCTCGAAGCCGAACGGTTCATCGAGGGAGTTGGCTTCGCTGCTGCCCTGGCCGACTCCCGGCGTCCAGGTCCCTCGCTGTACGTGGCCGTCTGCGGCCGTCGCGACGCGGTGCTGCCACGAAACGTGCAAAAGGATCCGGAAGTGTCGCTCGCCTGGACGCTCAAAGATCAGCTCGTCCGGCGCGGCAAGGTCTACTACGCGAAGCTCGCGCGCGGGCGGTCGATGTTCGTGGCTGCGCACATGATTCCTCACTTCCACGCCATCTGGGGGGTGCGGCCCTCGCAGGAGCGGCGACTGTTGAGTGCCAACGCCCGTAAGGTGCTGAAGGTCCTTCGCGGCGAGTGGGAGATGGCCTCGTCCGACTTGCGCAGCGAATCAGGGCTCAAGGAGCGCGTGATCTTCAATCGCGCGCTCGACGAGCTGCAGGCCGCGATGATCGTCGTCCCGAGCGAGGCCGTGTACGTTCCGAAGTTTACGTACTTGTGGACGCTGGCGATCGGACGCTTCCCGGAGCTGCTCGGTCAGCGTGTCGCCCGACAGGACGCCGTGCGCGAGATCGCGCGTTGCTTTCTCGGTCACGCCGGGACAACGGTACCCGGCGAGCTGGCGCGCGTGACCGGTCTGTCACGGCCCGAAGCGGGTCGTGGCAACCGCGCTCTCGTCGCAGAGGGCTATGCCACCATGCTCGCGCCGGGAACGTATGAGCTCGCCCCAGCGGGTTCGATGGCCCGAACCGGCCAGCGAACAGGTCTTGCGCCATCCAGCGGAAGCGAGTAAAAAGCCCGCATGCGACTCTTTCTTTCGATCGTAATGCTCGGCGTGGCTGCGGTTCCCGCGTCCGCGCAGCCGTTTGCAAACGCGAAAGCGTCCTTGGCCAGCTACACGGCCGCCAGCACGCAGCCCAACAAGACGTGTGAGAGCCTGTCGTCATTCAAGAGCGACGGCGTCACCACGATTCAGGCGCGCGTGGTCGCGGCGACAGGGGACACGCCGCAACACTGCCGCGTCGTTGGCATGATCGCGCCCGAGGTGGCGTTCGAGATCAATCTGCCCGATCGCTGGAACCGCCGGTTCTATATGACCGGCAACGGCGGCCTCGCGGGTGACGCCCTCGATGGTCCAACCAACGCGGATCGCACGGCTGGCCTGAGCAACGGCTTCGTGCACGCGCGCACCAACACCGGGCACGACGCGCGCAAGGAGCCGAGCGGGTCGTTCATTCTCAGCAACCCGCAGAAGGCGATCGACTACGCGTATCGCGCGGTGCACGTCACAGCCGATCTGGCGAAGAAGGTCGCGGCGAACTACTACGCACAGCCGGTTCAGTACTCCTACTGGAACTCCTGCTCGAACGGCGGACGCCAGGGGCTGCTGGAAGCGCAGCGCTACCCGGACGACTTCGATGGCATCGTCGCCAACGCTCCGTGGGTCGATCAGACCGGATTTACGGTTGGCGCGATGTGGAATCAGAAGGCGCTGACGACCGCACCCGTCACGCCGGCGAAGATGGTGCTGGTCGCACAGAAGGTGATGGAGAAGTGCGACGCGCTCGACGGCCTCAAGGATGGGCTCGTTGACGATCCGCGCGTCTGCCAGTTCGACGCGGCGAAGGATGTACCGGTCTGCGCCGCTGGCGCCGACACGGCCGACTGCGTAACAGCCGCACAGGCCGCAGCCATCAACGCCGTCTATCGTGGACCCAGCAGCAAAGGGAAGTCGTTCATGTCGGGTTATATGCCCGGCAGCGAAGCGGTGAATGCGGCCGCGGGCGGCCCTGCGCAGAGCGGATGGGTTGGATCGATCGTGCCCGCGCAGCCGGGCGCGAAGCCGGCGGACTTCAACCTGGCCGAAGGGGTCATGCGCTATCTGATTCTCGACCCACCCAGGGCCGAATACGACGCGATGACGTTTGACTACGATCGCGACACGCCGCTCGTAGCGCGCTGGAGCAAGCTCGCTGACGCCAAAGATGCGGATCTCTCGAAGTTCCGCAAGAGCGGCGGCAAGCTGATCATGACCTACGGGTGGGCGGATCAGATTCTTCAGCCGATGATGGGCGTGACGTACTACGAAGCCGTCACCGCCAAGCACGGCAAGAGCACAACCGACTTCGCCCGCCTGTTCATGGTGCCCGGCATGTCGCACTGCGCCGGCGGCGTCGGGCCCGATCAGAACGACGCAGTCTCAGCAGTGATCGACTGGGTCGAAAAGGGAAAGACGCCGGATTCGCTGATCGCCAATAAGATCGTGAAAGGCGCCGTGGTTCGGAGTCGTCCGCTGTGCCCGTATCCGCAGGTCGCTCGTTACAAGGGGCAGGGCAGCATCGACGAGGCGTCGAATTTCAGCTGCGTCGCGCCCCCGAAGAAGTAAGGGTCGAATGAAAAAGCTGTTTGCCTTCGTCTTTCTCAGTTTCGCGTTACTCGTCACGCCTGCGTTCGCTCATCACTCGTTTGCGATGTTCGACCACACGCGGTCGGTCACTTTGAAGGGTACCGTCGCGAAGTTCCAGTGGACGAATCCGCATGCGTACATCGAGCTCGACGTCGCCGCGGCGGACGGCAAGGTCAGCCACTTCACGATCGAGTGCACAAGCATCAATATGCTCCAGCGTTCGGGCTGGCGATCGACGTCGATCAAAGCCGGTGACAAAGTGTCGGCCGTCGTTGCGCCGCTGCTTGATGGTCAGCCTGGTGGCCTGCTGCTGGAAGTGACGATGCCGGATGGCAAGGTGCTCGATCCGGGCGTCCCGGGCGCGCAGGGTTACAAGCGGTCGGACAAATGAAGAACAGCCTGCGACTCGCCGGCGTTCTTGCCGTTGTGGTGCTGGTCCAGGTCGCCGTCCGTGTTGGCGCGCAGCAGTCGGATCGCGTCCCCGACATCACTGGATCGTGGGAACGCCTCGGCTTCGGCGCACGTCTCCCCGAGGCGCAGCGGCAGTTCCTGCCGCCTGCCGGAGGAGGTCAGCCGCCGCTCAAGCCGGAACCGCGCACGGAATGGCAGGCGCGCGTGCAAGCCGCGCGTGAGGCCGACGCCAAGGGCCAGCCGCTCGCCACGAACGCGACCGCGTGTCTTCCCGAAGGCATGCCGGCGATGATGGGTGCGACGTTTCCAATCGAGATCCTGCAGAGCAAAGGGCAGGTGACGATCATCGAAGAGGCGTACACGCAGGTCCGGCGCATCCTGCTCGATCGGCCGCAGAAGGCGCTGGCCGACGTCGAGCCCGGTTTCTATGGCAGTTCCGTCGGACGATGGGAAGGCGACACGCTGGTGGTCAACACGATCGGCGTCAAAGAGAGCGTGCGTTTCCAGAACGCGCCGCACTCGCCGGACATGAAGATTACCGAGCGCATGCATCTTGTCGCGCCGGACATCCTGTGGAACGAGATCACCATCGACGATCCGGCGACGCTCGAAAAGCCGTGGACGGTGACCTACGCGTACCGCCGGAATCCCGCCTACACGCTGCTCGAGTACGTCTGCGAAGATAACCGGGAGTACGCAGACGATCAGGGGCGGCAGAAGATCCGAATCCCTGCGCCGCAGAAGTAAGGAGATGCCGGGCCCGCGCGTCCTCCTGTCGGTGGTGTTGACGGCCGCTCTCTGGGTGCCGGCGGCGGTATTCGCCCAGGCCGTCAGCCCCGCGCCCCCTGGGTCAAAGCCGCAGGCTGCCACCGCCGCGTTCGACACATCGGAACTGGTCAACGCGGCCCATCAACTGACCGCCGCCGATCTTCCGCGTCTGCAGGCGCGCGCCGAGATGGGAGAAGGCCGCGCGCAGGTCCTGCTCGGCCTCGCCTATGAAATGGGCAGCGCGGACCTGATGCCGCAGCCGTCGCAAGCGCTCTCCTGGTTCCTCAAGGCCGCGGATCAAGGCATCACCTGGTCGGCGATCTGGGCCGCGGACTTCTACTTGAGCGGCAGCCCCGGTATCGAACAGGATTTCGCCAAGGCGCTGAAGCTGTACCGATCCGCTGCCGACAGCGGCGACCCCAAAGCGGCATTCTTCGTCGGGCAGATGTACTTCTACGGAGACGGCGTGCCGGCGGATCATCGCGAGGCCGCGGCCTGGTACAAGCGGGCAGCGACCTCCGACGTCCCGGTCGTGCAGCCGATGATTGCGTTGACCGAAGCGCCGTGCGCGTCGGCATTCTGCGTGGCGTTACGTCAGATCGTCGGTGCGGTCATGACCGATGCGGCAAGCCGCTTCATCGACGGCTGGGACGAAGCGCGGAAGGAGTGGGACTCGACGATCACGCTGCCGGACAGCGAACGCTGCGGCCTGACCAGCTCGGATCGCACCAGCGTCGGAGACGTGCAGAATTATTTCTGTGATTCAGCGCAGGTGGCCGACGTGGCGCGCGGCAAGGCACTCGCGAAGCAGCTTGCGGACGTCGTGCAGAGCGCGCTCCCGGCAGGCTTCTCGCGCAGCGACCGCGACGACGTGCGGCCCGGCCCGTCGACGTTTTTCGCGCTGGAAGACTTTCCCCACGTCCGAGTGACGTTCAACGTCACCCCGGGATCAGCGCAGAACCGCGTGACGCTGCTGGTTGGACCGTAACGCAACTGCTTCAGTTCACATTTCCAGGTTCTCTGTTCCGAGTTCGTGTTCATGTTCGAACCCAGAACCCGGAACCTCGAACACCGAACCGAACCCCGAACACGAACTGAGAAGTGAGAACGCGGAAGCGTGAACCGTTCTTAGGGCACTTTCAGCTGTACGTTGCCGCCGTCCCACCCAACGACCACGTGCGTGGTGCCGAGTTGGGGCACCTCCCGCACACGGAGATAGTAGAGACCGGGAGTCGCGGCCGGAATGTCGAACGTTCCGTTTTTCGTGGTGGCGGTCAGCATTCCGATAATCGGCCCGCGCAGTTCAACGGTGGCCGGTCCTGACAGACCGGTGATGGTGCCGCGGATTCTCGGCAGGTCGCGGGGTGCGGTGACGTTGACAACCACCCCGGACACATCCGCGTCGCTGATGGTCAGGCCATTGGCCACGTCGCGTCCGCCGGCGCGCACGGATGTCATCGCATAGCCGCTCGGCATGCCGCCGAAATCAAAACGGTGACGTGCTGCGTGCGCGCGCACCGAGAAGGTGCCATCTGGATTGATCGGAATCGGCACGTAACTCTTGTCCGTCACCATCGCGAGCAGCCCGACCGGGATCGGTCCGCTCGTGGTGACGACCCGCCCGCTCACGGTATAGGTCTTCGGCCGCTGGATCTCGAGCGCCGTGATGTCCGCTTCCTTGACGTCCACGGTCAGCGAGCCGAAGCCTGGCGGGGTAGGGAAGAGGCTGACGAGATACCGACCCGGCGGGACGCGGCCAAACGCGAACTCTCCCCTCGCACCGATCGGGATTTCCGCGACTTCGGCGAGTGTGACGCCAGACATCACGGCGATTTCGTCCGAGCCCGCCGTCGGCGGCGGCGTCACGCGGCCGCTGACGCGACCGCCGAGCGGCGTCACCAGTTTGATGTCCACCGTCGCCGGCTCACCAGCGGTGACGGTCACCACCGACGCGCGAAGCGCGTCGATCTGTCCGGGGTAGTAGGTGGCCAGCCCGACCAGGCCGGCAGCAATCAGATAGCGGCCCGGGGGCACATTGACGAGACGATAGCGTCCCTGATCGTCGGTCTGCGTGACGCGCACCGGCGGCGGGGCTACGTAGTACTGAATGCCGTCGTCAGGCCGAATGCCACTGACGGGCGGCGGCGCAGGAATCGCGGCGACGCGAACCGCAGACGCCGGCTGGCCGTCGCGCGTTTGAATCTGACCGGTCACCGCGCCTTGCGCAGCACCGCCGCGCCCGGCGGGCGCGCCCTGAAGCAACAGAACGAGTGCAAAGATGAATGCATTCACGACGGCAAAATAATACCCCGCGGACACATCACGAGCGCACCCGTGCATAATTGATCGCACTCCTCGTGAGTTCCGACTCGTCGTCTCCAACACCGCTGAACGGCACCGGTACCCTCAGCGCCCGTGCTGCCGCCTTTCCCCTGACACGCTCGCAGCTCGTAGCTCTCACACTGACGGCGATTGTCGCAGTGGCGGTGACGTTCCGCACGAGCGGCCTCGCCACCTACGGTCTCAGCGATGACGAGGTCACCAAAGTCCGCGCGACGGAGGCGTACTCGCGAGGCGATTTCACGGTGAACGCCGAGCACCCGATGCTGGTGAAGCTGACGATGTGGGCGAGCATCAGCGTGGCCGACCGATGGAACCGGCTGGCATCAGTGCGGTATCAGATTCCGATCGAAGCCGCCGTCCGGATGCCGAACGTCGTGGCCGGCGCCGCCAGCGTGCTGGTGACATACGGCCTGGCGCACGCTTACTTTGGAACGCCGACGGCGCTGGTGGCGGCGCTGCTGCTGGCACTCGATCCCAACATCACAGCGATCAACCGTCACGGGAAGGAGGACACCTTTGTCGTCTTCTTCTTCCTGCTGGCGGTGTGGCTCTACGAGCGGGGCAAACAGGTCGGCGCGCGGGACACAGTGGCCGCGCAGTTGTGGTACCTGGGCAGCGCCGCGGCATTCGGCGTGATGATGGCCTCGAAGTATCTGCCGCACCTGTATGGCCTGTATGCGCTGACCAACGTCGTCACGCTGCGCGACGCCGGGCCGAACAGCCCGAACAAGCGACGCTTCTTTGTGACGATGGGCGTGGCGTTCGCGATGGCGAACTTCGCCCTGTTCCTTCCGGCGACGTGGGCGCACGTGCTGGCCTACCTGCAGGGCAACGGCTTGCCGCATCACGGCTGGCCCTACGCGCACCGGCTGTGGGTGACCGATGTGCCGATCTCGCCATTGGGGATTCCACCGACGTTCTACGTGCTGTTTCTGCTGACACGCATTCCGCTCGTGACGCTTGCCGGCGCCATCGTCGGCGGGTGCGTGGCGTGGACGCGCCGCCGTGAACGCGGATACGTCTTCCTGCGCGTGTTCTTCTTTTTCCAGCTGGTCGGCTACTCGATCATGGCGGCGAAGTTCCTCCGCTACAGCCTGCCGATTCTCGTCATCGTCGATCTCATGGCAGCCGTCGGCCTGGTCTTCGCGATCAACTGGCTGATGGAGCGGATGAAGGCCGACGTGCGCGCCGTGTTCGTGGCTGTCGCCTACGGAGCGCTGGCGGTTGTGCTCTTTGCCGGCCAGGTACATGCCTCGCCGGTGTTTTCAATGCACCGTGCTGCGCTGGCACGAATGCTTGATGCCGACGGTCAGCGCTTTCCGGAGGCGGCATACGACTTCGGCGTTCGCGAGGCCGTGTCACGCATCGTGTCGGACGCCGCGCCGGGTGCGGCGATCGTGACCGATGTGCCACAGGTCGTCCGTTTCTATCTCGACCGAAGCCGGCGCACGGACGTGCGCATTGAGACGTTTTCAGCGAGCGGCCTCTCCAGCCTCGCGGCTGAGCAATGGGTGCTCGTGCAGGATGCTCACGTGTATTTTGAAACTCAGGAGCCGATCGCGATGCTGCGAATGCGACACAAACCGGTCGCCGAGTACCGCATCAACGACGTGACTGTGCTTCAGTTGTTTCGCATTCCGCGAGGTCATCTCTAGCTGGCACTCGACTCGCATGGGATTGGTCCTCATCAAGGAGGCGACGTGCAGAAAACTGATAAACCGATCCCGATCGGAACGAGTCCTTCAGCTTCAGGCCCGGGCTATGCGGAATGGCTGGCGCTTGGCGCTGTGGCCGCCGGCTCGGTCGGCGCCATCGTCGGGATGGCCGCAACTCGACGGAGGACGTCGACGAGCGAGAGTCCAGTTAAGGAAGGGCTCGATCCGGAATCGGTGACCGCCCCTCACGGTGACAAGCTGAGGGGCGCGGTCATCTAGGAACCAGCCTTGACGATTGGGTCCAGGGTATTCGCCGACAGCGGGTGATAAAGCGGACGTGCGCGACCGTAGATACGCCGCGCTTCTGCCTTGCCCCAATCCGTTTTCATCAGATCTTCGTACAGCGGGCGCAGGAACTTCCTGCGTCCCTGCGTGGTGAGGAAGCGCTCGAGAGCCGGCAGCGCCGGCGTGAAGTGATTGCGGATCGCGACCCGCAGCCACGCGAACAGGACTTCCGAGTTGCGGCGTTCGCTGAACCCGAATGTGCGGTCGAGATCCGTCAACTGGGCCGGCGTCAGCTTCTCTGGCAGGGCGGCGATGAAGTGCTGCCACTCCTGTGTGCTCCAACCGGAGGAGCTCCTGATCGACGCGGCCGCGACGCCACCCGCAAAGGCGTTCGCGTCCTGGTCAACGCGATCGAGCACATCTGACCTCGGGACGATCGCATTGGCCGGCATCCCGGGCGAATACAGCCATTCCTGCACTTTCAGTTGATCCTCGAGCTGCTTGTCACCTTTCAACAGGTGCTCACGCATGTCCGCGACGAACTGTGCCGTGGTGATCGAATGGAACGCGTGCCGGTCGAAATACCCCCGCAGGAAGGCGTCGAACTGGCTGCGTCCGACCGTCGCCTCGATCGTCCGCAAGAAGGTGGCTCCCTTCTCGTAGGCAATATCGCTCACCGCATCGTCCGGATCCCGACCGGCGAGGTCCATGTGCAGCATCGTGTCCTTGTTCGTGGGACCGAGCTTGGTGATCTCTTCGTCGAGCGATCGCCGATCGAGGACCTGCAGCATCCGTGCGCGGTCGGTGCCGTAGAGCACCTCCATCAGCCGGTTTTCCACGTACGTGGTGAACCCTTCGTTTAGCCAGAAGTCGCTCCACGTGGCGTTGGTCACCAGGTTGCCCGACCAGGAGTGGGCGAGTTCGTGGGCGATAACGGACACGAGCGAGCGATCACCGGCGATGATCGTCGGCGTCGCGAAGGTGAGACGCGGATTCTCCATGCCGCCGAGCGGGAACGACGGCGGCAGCACCAGGACGTCGAAGCGGCCCCAGCGATACGGGCCGAGCAGTGACTCGGCCGCGCTGACCATCTTCTCGAGGTCGGCCAGCTCGTTTGCCGCCGCGTCGAGCATGGCGGGCTCGGTAAAGACGCCGGTCCGCGGTCCCACCTGACGGAACGCAAGGTCTCCAACGGCGATGGCGATCAGATACGGCGGCACCGGATTGGTCAGCCGGAATTCGAATGTGCGCCCGTCGGCTGTCTCAGTGCCCTGCGGGGTGAGCTGTTCGGCACTCATCACCGCATGCAGCTCACGAGGCACGGTGATGCGCGCCGAGTAGGTCTGGCGGACGCCGGGCGTGTCCTGCGTCGGAATCCAGGTGCGGGTGAAGATGGCCTCGCCCTGTGAATAGAGGTATGGGTACTTCTTCCCGGCGGTCATCGACGGCTCGAGCCACTGCAATGCCGCCGCGCCCGGGCTCGTCTGATAGGCAACCGTGATCTCGGACACACCGGATGGGAGCTCCACGTCCAGCGCGCGGCCCAGAATGCGGTCCTCGTTGCCGAGCGTGTATTTCAGGTCGACGCTTCCCGCGCTGACCCGCGTGATCTCGAGTCCTTTTGTGTCGAGGATGACGTGGTCTGCTGAGCCATTGCGATTGAGGCTGAGAGTGGCCGTGCCGGTGAGCACGTGCCGGTTGAAGTCGGCTCGCAGGTCGAGCGCCACGTGCGTGACAGCAACCTCGTCGGGCCGGGCGTAGCTGTGGATGTCGCGTTCCTGTGTCGGGGCAGTCGTCACTCGGCGGTCCGTTTCCGCGGGCGGATCAGTCCTCCCGCAGCCGATGGTCAAGGCGAGTGCGGCAGCCGCACATCCATACCTGAACATGAATCGATTGTAGCGTTCGGCATAGTGTCCGGCTTCAGCCGGATCAATCTATGCACAACCCGACCGTAGTGTCCGGCTTAGCCGGACCCATCCCGGGAGTCAGTCATGCCACGCGGAGACAAGGACAAGTACACCGACAAGCAGAAGCGGCAAGCCGAGCACATCGAGGAGGGCTACCGCGAACACGGTCTTTCTGAACATGAGGCCGAACGCCGGGCGTGGGCGACGGTGAATGCGGTGCACGGGGGAGGTGAGAAGCCAGGAGGCAGCGGCTACGGAAAGCCGGAGAACCACGAGCCAATGCGTAAGGGTGGGCGGACGAGCCACAAAAAGCGCTAACTCCCAACTTCCAATTCCCAATTCCCAAAGCGCGTTGTGCGTTGGAAGTTGGGCGTTAGGAGTTGCCGTTGGCGTAAGCTACCGCCATGAATCTGCCACGACGCCTGCTGCCGGCCGGCATCGGCATCGTTCTGTCGCTCGTCACGCTGGTCGCGCAGAAGCCCGGCGTTCATCCGGTCAGCGGACGCGTCTTCGCGCTGCCGATGGGCGTCGCCGGCGCGCCGTGGCTCGACCGTCGCGAACGCGAGGAAGAAGAGAATCCCGATCTGGCGATGCGGCTGCTCCGTATCGCCCGCGGTTCAACGGCGGCTGATCTGGGCGCGGGCTCTGGCTACTTCACCGTGCGGCTGGCAAAGGCGGTAGGCACGTCCGGCAAGGTGTACGCGGTAGACATTCAGCAGGGCATGCTCGATCTGCTGCAGACGCGCGTCGCGAAGGAAAGATTGACCAACGTCGTCCCCGTCCTTGGCGCGGTGGACGATCCACGCCTGCCAGACGAATCGGTCGACCTGGTCATCATGGTCGACGTGTATCACGAGCTTTCGTCGCCGCAGACGACACTTGCGCACGTGAGACGCGCGCTCAAGCCGGGCGGCCGTCTCGTGTTGCTGGAATACCGGGCGGAGGATCCGGACGTCCCGATTCTTCCCGAGCACAAGATGACCAAGGCGCAGGTGAAGCTCGAGGTCGAGCACGAAGGGTTTCAGCAGCAGCGCGTGTTCGACGACCTCCCACGCCAACACCTCATCGTCTTTACGCGGCCCTGAGCCGGTCCA